>Ga0172371_10004641_pt1 | contig 20683 bp, 23 predicted proteins | sample Lak12m_FD_114543 | JGI IMG/M metagenome (GOLD analysis project Ga0172371, IMG submission 114543) | Freshwater microbial communities from Kabuno Bay, South-Kivu, Congo - kab_022012_12m | ecosystem: Environmental > Aquatic > Freshwater > Lake | place: Democratic Republic of the Congo: South-Kivu... | reverse complement strand
GCAAATTGAGATTCTTTTAATCCGCCAAACGGGAGATATGCTACAGGTGCAGGTATACCAACATTTATTCCTATCATACCGCATTCCACCTCAAGCTTAAATTTCCTGGCAAAATATCCATTCTGGGTATATATAGATGCACCATTTCCATACCTATGATTATTTATTATTTTTATAGCTTCATCATTACATTCTTTTTCAGTTTCATAAACACAATGTCCTTCCTGCCATAGGAACTCGCGAGATCTAAGAAATAATTTTGTTGCTTGAGCTTCCCAGCGAACTACATTGCACCATTGATTTATCTTTAATGGTAAATCTTTGTAACTCCTTATCCACTTCGAGTACGAATCATAGATAATTGTTTCACTTGTCGGACGAATTGCTATTTTCTCACCTTCACCACTTACTTCGGGATCAATCCAAGCAACTTCGGCTTTAAAACCCTTAGCATGCTCAGCTTCTTTTTTGAAAAAAGATTCAGGTATAAACAAAGGAAAATAAGCATTTCTAACATTATTTTTCTTTATACTATTTTCATTAAAATAATCTTGAATTGCCTGCCAGATTGCATAACCATTTGGTCTTATAACCATTGTGCCTTTTACAGGACCGAAATCAGCAATTTCTGCTTTAAGACAAACTTGTTCATACCATGTGGGCATATCTTCTTCTTTTTTAACAGTTATACCAATTGTTTTGTCATCTTGCTTTTTTTCCTGTTTTTTTGGTTCTTGTTTTTTCTCTTCTTTTTTCATGCTTATTCCTGGTTTTTCCAATATAGTAATAACTTATGTTATTTCTATCTGTTAAAATGCCCCTAACTTTATAGCATTTTCCCATATTTAAATCTTAATATTTTCATTATCTGACTTGAATTTATTATGTAAGGTCCGAGTTTTTCTAAAAAATCTTGGTGTTCTCCAGCAAGAATTTCTTCTAAGAATTGTTGAGCATAAATCAATTCTTGTTCTTTTGTTCTTGAATTATTAGAAGTTTTGTAAGCTAAGGATTCGAGTCTCTTTTGAAGATTTGCACTATAATCTCTCTTCTTTTTTTTGTTATCTTCTATATATTTTACAACAGCCCAATAAAATGCCTGTAGAAAATCATTATCACTAAGTTGAGTATCTTTTTTATAAGCGAGAAGGAATAGAACCACGGCTGTTCTTGCCAATACTTCTTGTATCTCCTACTTGTTCTTCTTTTTCTCGTGTGGTTCTCATAATTTTATATTTATTCTTTAGTTTTTAAAGTTTGTGAATGGCCTATATTTCAATAAGTATTAAGGATATAATTCCAAACAATATGCCTATCTTATTTGTTAAGGTTAGATTTTCATCAAATAGGAATATTCCTGCTAAAACTATAAGTATTACATTAAGAATGGCATATACAGAAATAGCTTTTGATAAAAATTCATATTTTAATGAGAATGCAAATATGACTGTAGCTATTAAATAAAAACCCACGCTAATCCAAAGCAGAAGCCATTTATTATTCATAGACCATTTTTTAAATAATATATCTGCTAGGGCTTCAATCAAGACTGCTAGAAAAATAAAGACTAAAAATATTATTTTTGTTGTATTTATCATATTCTATTTTATGGCCCTAAGAGGATTTGAACCCCTATCTTCCGGTTACTCCAAGATTTGACACCTCTATTTTCAACAAATCTTGCCGAAGCCAGATGCTCTATCCGGGTTGAGCTATAGGGCCATTATAGGAAATAGGAAAATGTGTTTTAAATATCTTGTCAAGTGAACTATTTAAAGGCAAGATTTATAAAAACAAATAATATAACCTCATTATGAATCACATAAAAGGGGTTGCAATAATCACAATAACTATTCTTTATGCTGCGCTTATTTTGTATCCGCACCATTATAGTGCCTACACCCCTGTTTCTGCTGTTATTGGTGGCGCCATCTTTGTTATTTTGGGAGCATATTCAATGTTGCTGGAAAAAAGCGTGAAGTTTAAAGATTTTAAAATAATTTATTTAATAATAGCCATATTTTTTATTATTTCGCATATATTAATTATAATCGGATTTTCAAAACATGGCTTTGTACCTGGAGTAGATATAACTCTTAGTTGGGTTTATAAGATGCTGGGAATAGCAGGTATTTACATTAGCATTCCTATTATTTATCCTGCTTCTTATTTTATGATTGCGGGAACTAGAAGAATACTTGGAAAGGAATACATTTACATTTGGGCTACAATAATCTTTTTTTGGTTCTTTAGTAATCTAAGATTGCTTATGAACTATGTTCTTAAATAATCTTATTTAATTAGAAAGATACATTGCTAAGGCTACGCATATAACTATTACTATTGAGGCTATGAGGTTTCTCCATTTGAACTCTTCACGAAGATATTTCCAAGAGAAAATATAAATGAAAACAGGAGTTAAAATGAAAAGGAGGGTTGTTAAAATAACTCCCTGTGATAGATAACTTGAGTAGAGCAAAAGTCTATAGACAATCCATATGAAACCAACACTAAATATCATTGGCCAAGTTGATTTTTGTATTTTGTCTGGATTAGACCTGAAAATAAATAAGCTGAATATGAAAATACCAGAGCACCTCACTAAATAAAAGACCAGTGGGGGATAGAGATTGAGTATTCCTCTTGAAATTACTAACTCAAGTGCAAAGAATAAACTGCCAAAGATTGCTGACCAGGCGTATTTGTTAAAAGTAAAATGATATTTCTTAACATGGGAGGCTATTAATGTTAGAGAAGCAACAAGAGAGAGTACAATTATTGAAACCTGTGTTTGTCTTTCTGTTGCAACTATGAAAAAAGCAAGAAGAATTGTGAACATTGGCTGCATAAGTCTCATTGGTTCTATTTCTGTCATCTTTTCCCACTTAAATGCATAAAATGTTAAGAGATTTGCAATAATCGAAATTACAATAACTGCCAGCATTATCAGGATATTACTTAATTGAAATGCTTCTTGAGAAATCTGAGTTGGGAATTGGGCTGGCCAGAAATAATGTGTAATGAATATTATTGGAATAAGAAGGATTACTATTGACATAAAAGAAAAAGTATTGTAGGTTCTTGTTTCAAGCTTTCGTTTCATAAGAATCTTTTTTTCTATAACTGTTCCTGTTGCTTCACTTAATGCTCCAAAGATGGGTATGTAAAATGACATTTCGCCTTTTCCTCTTTTTTATAGCTGTTATACACTTTTATTGTTTATTGGGTTTTTATAGTTATTTCTTTTTCTCAATAAGTTTTTTTACGGTTTGATAATCTGCTCGCTTGTTTGAGAGTTTCATTACTGCACCTATTATGAAATTTATGGCTTGGTGATTTCCGGATTTATAGTCCTGCCAAGCCTTTTCATTTTGCTTAATTGCTTTCTCAACAAATACCTCAATTTCTTTTGTATCTGAAATTGCTTCTTGACTTTTTACATCCAGAGATTTTGAGCCATTTTTCCAGGTTCTTAGGATATCCTTGGCTTTTAATTCTGTAATTTTCTTATCTTCAATTGCTTTTATCAGTTCTATAAAATGAGCTGGTTTTATCTCTATATCCTTTAGAGTTATCTTATTATAGTTGAGCATTCCCAATAATTCAACAGTAACCCATTGAACAGCAAGTTTACTATTTACTTTTTCAATAATATTTTCAAATAGCTCAACTAACTCCAGATTGCTTGTTAAAACCCGAGAATCATATTCAGAAATTTTATATTTCTTTATTAACTTCTCAAGTTTTTGCATCGGAGATTCGGGAAGTGCCTTTTTTATTGATTCTACTTCTTGTTTATTTAGATTTATAACAGGCAAATCAGGATCCTTGATAAATCGGTAATCTGCATGAGACTCTTTTTCACGCATTTTAATTGTTTGCTGTTTTTCTGGATTCCACTGCCGCGTCTCTCTATTGATTGGCTTTTCTTTTTTTTGTCTAGTATTTTCGTATTCAATGGCTTTTACTATTTCTGAAATAGAATTCATATTTTTTACTTCAATCCTTTCTCCGTAAAGAGATATATTAACATCTGACTTGAAACCAGCATCAGAATCTAAAGCATGAATATAAGACATTGTAAGCAACATTTGTTTTAACCATTGTTCAACTTGTTCAGATGACTTAAAGTCTGGTTCTGTAACTATCTCTACAAGAGGAGCACCACTCCTATTGTAATCTACTTCTCCTGTTTCAGGATCCCAAGCAGCAGGGTCTTCTTCAAGATGGACTTCTGTTATTCCTATTCCGAGAAAATTACCTTTAACCCCGATAGGATTTGCATAGGTTCCTGAAATTGTATTCTGATAGCCCTTTGGCATATCAGGCCAATTGTAGTGTTTTCTATACCAAATAATTTTCTGAGGCTCGTGATTAATCTTGCAGTTTAACATTAAAGCAATTTGAATAACTTTTTTTATTGCTTCAGCATTTGTGAGCATTGGTTTGCTTCCGGGTTGTCCTGTGCAAGTAGGGCAGATAAAAGTATTAGGACTCGAGTCTTTGTTTTTATGTTCATTTTTACAATTACAGAAAAGCTTTTCTTTAGTAGTTAGATAACCATGAATTTCTAAACCTATTTTGAGTTTGCCGGACATAATATAATATAGGCTAAACAGGATTAATAAAGTTTATTGGTTGTTAACTTCAACCCTAATTGGAGTTATCGAGGGGTTTTTAAATAGCATTTTCCTATAGTTTTTATGGAACAAAAAAACTTCATGAGATTTTTAATAATCTTTGCAATTGGAATCGTTCTTGTAGCAGGAGTTATTCTTACACTAAATTATTTAGAAAATCAACCAAGATTTTTTACAGAAACAAATAGTCTTGAAACTTTTAATTCTACTTCAGATATTTCGGATTTTTTGAAAACCCATCAAGCAAGAGTTAATTATGCTGGTGGGGATATGCTTTTTTCTAATTCAGCAGCAACTTCAAAGTCTTCTGAATCAGCAGGCGGGGCAACACAGTACTCTCAAACAAATATTCAAGTTGAAGGTGTTGATGAGCCGGACATAGTAAAGAATGATGGAAAGTATATTTATACTATTACAGGAGACAAGGTTGTTATTGTAAATGCTTATCCTGCTGGTAGTATGCAAGTAGTTAGTGAAATAAACTTCTCAGGAACAAGCATAAAGAACATTTTTATTAATGGAAATAAACTTATTGTTTTTGGTGATGATTATTCTGCAACACCCGCTGCCGATGTAACATGTATTCCTATAAGTGAGGGTGTTAATTGTTCTAGTTCAAGCTATGGCGAACAAAGAACCCTAATATATATCTATGATATTTCTGATAAGGAAAATCCCGAATTAGAGAATAATATTTCTATGAGCGGTAATTATTTTGATTCAAGAATGATAGACAATTATATTTATGTGGTTTCTAATAAATACCTTTATGGCGGTTATCTTATAATGCCTTATGTTACTAATAATGGTGCTGAAAAAGAAATAGCTTCAACAAGTATGTACTACCCAGATATAAACGAAACTGGTTATCAGTTTACAACTTTTATGGCTGTAAATATAAATAATGGGGAAACTTCTGAAAAGGTTTTGTTAAATCCTTCAACAAGTAATTTGTATGTTTCTGAAAGAAATATATATGCAGTTTACGATCAATGGAGCTCTCATCCTGTTATGTGCATAAGAGCTCCTTGCTATAACCAAGGTGAAGAAAGAACTATAATAACTAAGGTTTCAATAGATAGAGACCAAATTGCTTTTGTAGCAGTTGGAAGTGTTCCGGGTCATATACTCAATCAATTTTCTATGGATGAGTATAATAACTATTTTAGAATCGCAACTACTGTTGGCGAGGTGTGGGGCGGAAATTCTAAGAACAATATTTATGTTCTTGATGAAAATCTTAATTTGACTGGCAAGCTTGAAGATTTGGCTCCGGGAGAAAAAATATATTCCTCAAGATTTATTGGTAATCGCGGCTATCTTGTCACTTTTAAGAAAGTAGATCCTCTTTTTGTAATAGATTTAAAGGATCCTAGTGAACCAAAGATTCTTGGAAAACTTAAAATTCCCGGATATTCGGATTACCTGCATCCTTATGATGAAAACCATATAATCGGTGTGGGAAAAGAAGCTATAGACGCTGATTCTGAGTTAGTTCAGCAAAGAAACCTTGATTTTGCTTGGTATCAGGGAGTTAAAATTGCTCTGTTTGATGTCTCTGATGTAGAGAATCCAAAAGAATTAAGCAAGGTTGTGATTGGAGATAGGGGAACAGATTCTTACGCTCTTCAAGACCACAAAGCATTTTTATTTGATAAAAGCAAGAATCTTTTAGTTTTGCCTATTACTCTTGCAGAGATAAAAGGTGAGAAAACAGCAGATAATCAGTATGGTGAATTTGTATTCCAGGGAGCATATGTTTATAGATTAACTCTTGAAGATGGTTTTGAATTTAAAGGAAGAATAACTCATTATGAAGATAATGAAACTTTTCTTAAATCAGGTTATTATCTTTATGGGGGCGGATTTAATATTCAAAGAAGTTTGTATATGGATAATACTCTTTATACAATTTCAAATAGTATGATAAAAGCAAACAATCTTGATAACTTGGATGAAATTAATAGTGTAAATTTACCTTATGAACAGCCCCATTATGGTTATTATGAATACTGGGGAATCTAAAATGAAAAAGGGAGTAATAATTGGTTTAATTGTTATAGGATTGCTGCTTGTGATTTTTTTAATTTTTATGATTATTCTTTCTGAAGATACAGGTAAGTATGTTCATGAAATTAAATTCACAGAAGACAAATTGATTACTAATCAAACAATTATTAATATGATTGTTGATGACATGAAATCTCCTAATGGGAATAATTTAACTAAACTTGTCATTCACGAAATTGATCCAAATATCATGGATGATGGGGGAAAAATTGGATATTATGTTTGTGTTAATGGCGAGCATCGGGGTTGGATTTATTATTCTGGTGGTGAAGGTTTAATTAAACCAGGGTTATATGGGCCTTACGAATGGTGTTATATTTAAAATGACAGAAAAATATCTTCTTTTTTCAATGGATGATGATGCTTCTAAGAAACTTGGAGAAGTAATTTCAAATCCAACCTGCAAGAAGATAGCAAGCTTACTTGCTGAAAAAGAATTAACTGAAACAGACATTGCTTCTAATCTTGGAATTCCTTTGAATACTGTAGATTATAATATAAAAAAGCTATTAGCTGCAGGAGTTATAGAGAAAACTAAGTTGAGATTTTGGAGTGTTAAAGGAAAAAGAATTGAAACTTATAAAATTGCAAATAAGCTTATTGTTATTTCACCTAAAAAGTCTATTGGCTCTAAGATTAAAGGAATTCTTCCCGGAGTTATTATTTCAGGAATATTGGCTTTTTTTATATCAGTTTATTATGGCTCTACTAATTTCATAAAAAATGCAGTTCAGAATACTAATGAATATGCTTCAGAAACCACGGGTTTAGCAGCACCGGCTGCTTCAAAGGCAGTTAATCTTATGGGTGGTGTTCATAACGAATGGATATTTTTTGTTCTTGGTTGCTTGGTTGCTATTCTTGCATTAACAATTTGGAACTGGAAGAAACTTTAGTTAGTTTTCTATTATAATAATCTTTAAAAAGCATATGGTTTAGTATTCTTGATGGCTGAAACATTCACAATTGATGATGTTGTAGCAACTGCAGACTTTGCATTTGATCATTTAACAGACCTTAATAGTACTGGTGGAGTTATGCCTCATAGATTAATTCTAATGAGATATGTTGAAAAGGAATTAGGTATTCCTGCGCAAGGTGCTGCCCAAGCAGTAACTATGATGGAACAAAGAAAGGCTCCTATTCTTAAGGATATGGGTTATCATGTAGGCGTATTAGCTTCAGGTTAAAATTCTTTAATTTAAAAAAGCATTATATTTTTATACACCCAATTCTTGATTCTGATATGATATTTAAGGGAAAAGAATTTGAAATTGGTAGTAAGGTTAAAGTAAAAACCTTTAGTGATGTGAGTGAAGGAACACTCATAGAGAGCTATGAACCAGGAATCATATTGATTAAACTTGAGTCTGGCTATAATATTGGAATAGCTAGAGATAATATTACTGATATAAAAGTTATAGAAAAACCAAAAAAAGCTGAAGAAGGGGAAGAAGAATTTGAAATTTCCCATAAAAAACCAATAATTGATATTATCATGACTGGAGGAACTATTTCTTCAAGCTTAGATGTTAAGACTGGGGGGGTAAAATATCTTACTTCTCCAAGTGAATTTTTTAAGTTTTATCCAGATATATTTGAGTTAGCAGATATAAGAATTATTAATCCATTTATGGTTTGGAGTGAAAATATGAATGAAGAACACTGGCAGAAAATTGCTAAAATTGTCAAAAAATCATTAGATGATGAGCAAGTTAAAGGAGTTATAGTTACTCATGGAACAGATTTTTTGCATTATACTAGTGCTGCTTTGAGTTTTATGATTAGAAATTTAAATAAACCTGTTGTTTTAACTTATTCTCAACGCTCGAGTGACCGAGGATCTAGTGATGCTGAATTAAATCTTTATTGTGCTGCTAAAGCTTGTTTGAGCGATATTGCAGAAGTAATGATTGTGGGACATGCAAATATGAATGATGAATATTGTTTTGCTTTGCCTGGCTCGAAAGTAAGAAAAATGCATACTTCTAGGCGAGATACTTTTAGACCAATAAATACTTCTCCCTTGGCTAAGATTTATAGAGATAGGATAGAAATTTTAAAACCCTATAATAAGAGAAAATCTGGAAATGAAAAAGCAGTTCTTGAAAATTATTTTGAATCTGTTGCTTTAGTTAAATTTTATCCTGGGCAAGATCCTGAAATACTTGAGCATTATGCTTCACTGGGATGTAAAGGAATTGTTGTTGAATTTGCAGGAATAGGACAGGTTATAACTGAAGGAGCTAGAAATTGGGTACCGGTTATAAAAAAATTAGTTGAGAAAGGGCTCGTTGTTTGTGCTGCTTCTCAGACAATATATGGCTCGCTTGACCCATTAGTTTACTCTGCTGGAAGAGAACTAGAAAGAGCAGGAGTTATTTATCTAAAAGATATGTTAAGTGAGACTGCTTTTGTTAAACTTGGTTGGGTGCTTGGAAAGTTAAAAGAAGAAAAACAAAAAATAACTCATGAGAATGTTCAAAAATTAATGCTTGAAAATATTTCGGGCGAGTTTAATGAAAGATTAGGAGAGAGTTTTATCTAGAATTAATTATTATTAGTCGTTTGATACTTCAGTTGGTGCTTGAGCATAAACACTAGTTGTTTTGAAGTCTTTAGCAAGCCCTATATAACTCCTTATTATTTCAGCATTCATCTTTGCGCCGCTTGTGTGTGGTGTATATTTTAGGCAAGCGTAAGTTGCAGCATTTTTTGGAGTTACTCCTATTTTACCATAATCAAGTTTTATCTCTTCACCTTCAAATTGATCAAAATGCTTTCTTAAAGCATCAGCAGCATTTATTATTTGAGATCTTAAACCAGATGAAGGTAATCTTTTGCCGTTATCGAGGGCCCCATAACCTGTTGCGTATCTTAATTGTCTTTTTGTAGCGTGCTTTTTTTCTACGAGTCCTTGTTCTGTTTGTAATCTACTTAATATTAATATTGGATTTATTTGATAATCTTTTGCAGCTTGAGCAATTGTTTTTTCTGCTTTGTATTTTTTTAAACAAGAACCCTTTGCTTCAAGGAACTTACCTATTTGTTCTTCAGTCAAGTAGTTTGAATCTTCAAAGAAGGAATCTGAAACCAAATTATTAATCTTTCTTGGAACAAGTTCATGAACTGGGGTATTTGTTACAACCGGGTTGTTAGCTGTAACTTCTAGCGGACTTGTATTGGTTGGAATTGAATAATTATTATTTGAAAAACCTTCATTTCTCAGTTGTTCTGCTGGTGTTTGGGGTATGGTTTTTATTTCTTCTGGTTTTATTTTAGGTATTTCTGGTATTGGTATTGTTGGTATTTTAATTTGCGATTGTTTATTAGATTCCGCTCTTTGTTCTAAATTTGTATTTTGAGTTCTCTCTTTTTCTAATATCTCTCTAGCATTCTTCATGCCCTCACCAGTTTCAATTTGATAACTTCTAATTACCGCATAGCCAATTACTCCGGCCATTGCTGCTCCAGCTAACCAACTTCCATAAGCCATTATTTTTCGCATGATTGTCATTTTGTTTTTTGAATTTTTATGTAAATCGAGAGAATCCCCTCTGGCACCACTTTATTTAAACCAGACAAAATATCTTTCTCAGATATTTTTGGACTAGAGTCTTGGTTTATAAACTTTTATATTCTTAAACTAATCCTTTATAGTTGCTGTGTTTGTGAAATAGTGAGTTATGTACACTTGCCTATCAAATACTGAATTGTGCCATTGATTATTATCTATTTTGAATTGCTCTCTTCTTATTTCTCTTGGTACTCCAAGAGTTGTTTTTGCAGTTAATCCATCCATAGTTGAACCTCGTTCAGCCATAATAAGGTGTGGGGGAGAATTATCATAGTCTGCTTTAAGCTGATCTCTTGTTATTGTTTTTACTACTTGAGTTGATTGATTAGCTGGTTGTGTTGATGGGCTCGGTCTAGAACAACTATTAACTATATATCCTCCGGCTAAAGCTAATCCCACCAAGGGAATCATTACACCAAGTCTTATTTTTGGAATTGTATTTATCATAACTATTAGGGTTTTTTTGGGTTTATAAATGTTGTGCTTATGTTACTACCCGATAGATACAACAGTACAGAAAGGTTTAAATAGTCTATTTATATTTTTCTTATTATGAAGGATAATTTTACATTGAGAGACGAAGAATTTGCGCATTTTGCTACAAGAGTTGGACAACATTTGGATGCAACAGGTATGCGTTACGCAATTATAGGAAATACTGCTGTTCAAGCTCAAATTTTAAATATGATGTGCAGAAAAAGAGAACTTCCCATTCTTTCTTTAGTAGAAAATGAAAAACTTGAAGATTATCTTAGGCATACTTCAAATGTTGATGTTGCAATAAGACCAAAAAAGGGAGAGAGTGAAAATGATTTGATTAGAAGATTAATTGAATTAAGAACTACTTTAGCTGGAATTGAAGATGAAATTTCTCCTTCACAAGAACATCTTTTAGGTTATCACATAGAAAGAGATGGAACAAAAAGAATGACATTCAAGGCCTGCGTTGATGGAGATTGTTCTGGAATGGTTGGAGCAAGAATATTAGTTGGACATAGAGATTTAGATGGATTTGGTCAAGATTTTTATGATGCTATGATTGATGGTGCTTATCATTTAAAAATACCTTACTCAGCTAATAGTGGTGTTATTGAACTAAGAGCAGCACAGCCAAAAGATTTACTTTTAGTTAAAGGAGTTCAAGCAAGACCAAAGGATGATATGGATGTTGGGGCACTTGCAAGAGCAATGCAATTATTTGGAAAAGATGGTTTTGATTTAGAAAAACTTCAAAGAATTTTTGGAGAAGATTATAAAACAGAATTTGCAAGATTCGCAGCTTTAACAGCAGATTATGCTAGACATAAATAATAATCGCTAGTTTTATTAAGACTATTTCTTAGTTATTTATATGAAAAAAGAAACTACTGAAAAAGAAACTAAAAAAGTAGAAATGCGTGCTGGGCTTGAAATACATCAGCAGTTAGATACTGGAAAGTTATTTTGCAGGTGTCCAAGCATATTAAGAAATGATGAGCCTGATTGGATTGCGCGCAGAAAACTTCATGCTGTTGCTGGAGAGAGTGGAAAAGTCGATGCTGCTGCTAAACATGAGGTAAGTTTAGATAGAGAATTTATTTATCAAGGTTACAAAGACTCTTGTTGTCTTGTTGAGTTTGATGAGCAACCACCTCTTGAAATAGATAAAGAGGCTCTGAAAATTGCTGTTCAGATTGCTTGCTTGCTAAATTGCGAGATAATTCAAAACTCGCAAATAATGAGGAAGACTGTTTTAAATGGCTCAAATACTTCTGGATTTCAGAGAACTGTGCTCGTTGCTAGGAATGGTTTTATTGATACAAGTTTTGGAAAAGTTGGTATACAAACTTTAATGTTAGAAGAAGATGCTGCAAGACCTGGAGGAAAATCAGGAAAGCAAATAGAATCAGAAGTTGAAGAAGAGCAAGAAAAAGCTAGCGATAAAATAAAAATTTACAAGCTTGATAGATTAGGAATTCCACTTGTTGAGATAGCCACTAGCCCAGATTTATACTTTCCTGAACAGGTTAAAGAAGCTGCACTTAAACTTGGTGAGATATTAAGAGCTTGTAAAGTTAAAAGAGGAATTGGAACAATTAGACAAGATTTGAATATTTCAACGCCTAAACACCCAAGAGTTGAGATAAAGGGTTTTCAGGATCCAAGAATGATGATTGAAACAGTAGAAAAGGAAATTGAAAGACAAAAAAATAATAAAAGTCCTATAGGAGAAGTAAGAAAAGCAAATCCTGACGGAAGCTCTAGTTTTTTAAGGCCTATGCCCGGAGCAGATAGAATGTATCCTGAAACTGATTTGCCGCTCTTGCATATTTCTAGAGAGTTTATTAATGAAGTTAAATCTAGTTTACCAAAGCTTAAATCAGATATTAGGGGTGAATTAAAACAAAAAGGTTTGAGCGAGGAAATGATAAAGTTGGTTTTAAGTGAAGAGAAGCTTGGGGAGTTCGAGAGTTTGTTAAAAGTCTATAATAATCCTAATTTTGTTGCAAAATTCTTATTAGTATTGCCTAAAGAGATTGCAACCAAAGAAAAAATCAAGCAAGAAACATTTACAATGGATATTCTTGAAATAGTTTTAGAGAATATTAATAATAAGAAAATATCTGAAGGAGATGCAAAGATAGTTCTAGAAAATATTGCTAGAGGTAAGTCTTTAGAAGAATCCCTAAGAATAGAAAAAGCAGACTCGAGTGAAATAGAAACAGAAATAGCTAAAATAATAAAAGAAAAACCGGGTTTGAATGCTAATGCCTATATGGGTTTAGTTATGGCTAAGTTCAAGGGAAAAGTTTCTGGTAAAGAAGTTATGGAGATAATCAATAAACTTATAAAGTAAAGAAATATTTTAGAAGCATGAAAAAGGTGTCAATTTATATTAAACTATTTATCACTTTTGTCATATTTGTAGCTTTAAGTTATTTCGTGCCTAGAGATACAGAGAGATTAAACCCTTAATTTTATAAACCTACTACTTTATATCTTAACATGGAAAGAAATATGATTGGTAGCTTGAATGAAAAAGATGCTGGAAAGTCAGTTAGAATTATGGGTTGGGCTGATACTATTAGAGAACATGGAAAAGTTATATTTTTTGATGTTAGAGATGTTTCTGGAATAGTTCAGACAGTTATATTTGGAAAGCACAAGGATATGGGCTTGGCTAAAAAAATCTCTAAGGAAAGCGCTGTAGAAATAATTGGAAAGGTAAATCTAAGACCTAAAGGTTCTGAAAATAAAGATTTGCCAACAGGAAAAATTGAGATACAAATTGAGGCATTAAAAGTTTTGAATTCTTGCCCGCCGCTTCCATTTGAATTAGATTCTAAAGAGCTTGGCGAAGAAGTTAGATTGAAATACAGATTCTTGGATTTAAGAAGAAAAGAAATGCAAAACAATATCCTTATGAGATCTAAAACTATTAAAGTTATTAGGGAATACATGGGCTCATTGGGTTTTAATGAGTTTGAAACACCCTTGCTCGTTAAATATACTCCTGGTGGAGCTAGAAATTTTTTAGTTCCTTCTAGAATCGAAGCAGGAAAAGTATGGGCTTTGCCAGAATCACCTCAATTGTTTAAACAACTCTTAATGGTAGCGGGTTTTGAAAAATATTTTCAGATAGCTAGATGTTTAAGGGATGAGGATTTGAGAAAAGATAGACAACCAGAATTTACTCAGTTGGATATAGAGATGTCTTTCATTGAGCAAGAAGATGTAGTAAAACTTATAGAGGGCTTGCTTAAGAAACTATGGAAAGAAGTTCTTGGTGTTGAAGTAAAAACACCATTTCCAAGAATGACTTATGAAGAGGCGATGAAAAAATATGGTAATGATAGACCTGATATAAGAAAAGATAAGAATAATCCAAAAGAGTATGCCTTTTTATGGGTTGTAGATTTTCCTTTATTTCAATATTCTGCTGAAGAAAAAAAATACGTTGCTCAGCATCATCCATTTACAATGCCAAATATGGGGGATTTTAAGAAAAATCCAGAAAAAGCTAGGAGCCACGCCTATGATATTGTTTTGAATGGTGTCGAGATAGGCGGAGGAAGTATTAGAATTCATGATTCTGAAATCCAGCAGAAGGTATTTGAAATACTCAAGATAAGTAAAGAAGACCAGGAGAAGAAATTCAAATTTTTATTAGATGCTTTGAAGTTTGGAGCTCCGCCTCATGGGGGTATAGCCATAGGTATAGATAGACTTATGCAGCTTATGCTTAATACAGATTCTATAAGAGATGTAATTGCCTTTCCTAAAAATTCAGACGGTAAAGAAGTTATGTTGGGTGCACCCTCAGAAATAAGCGATTTACAATTAAAAGATTTACATATTAAAGTGGATCTGCCTAAAAAAGAGTCTAGTAAAGAAGCTGCTAAAAAGAAAAAGTAGGATATATTCTTATATTTCTGAATAGGTTCTATAGTGATAAGATTTAAATATAGCATTTTACTATATAATCTTAAGGAAGATCAAAATGATAGATTTGGTTTGCGAAGGTTCTAGTATACCTCCTTCTGAGGCAATTCGTTCTCTTGATGTTTTTGATGAAGGTGAAAGAAGAGTTATTCTTGAAGATCCTGATTTGAAACCTGCAGATTATCCTCATTTGGCAAAGGTTAAGAGAATGTCTGCAAGTCTTTTGAGAACTTATGACCAACTAGTACTTAGAGCAGATTTGGACGAAAGAGAGATTAATGACTTTGCTAGAGTTTATGATCAACGATCTGCTCATTGGGCTGATAGAGAATGTAATCTTCTTAGACAAAGATTAGCAAGACGAGATGGAAGATGGCCTACAGAACAAGAACTTCAGTTAGCTCTTACACAAGAAATATTAGGTTATGATGGAGTTCCAACTCAGATGCATAGATTTAGAGCATATATGGCTTTAAAATATCCTTATTATGTTGAGGGTCATAGAGAATTACATTTACCTAAGGGATTACAAGAACCAGCTAGTGCTTGTAGAGATTTAGCTTTTGCTGCTTAGATTTTTATTTGGTTAGGTTTTTAAGTCTGATTTTCTATATTGTTCTATGAAGATACTTGTTATTGGAGACTTTCACGGTAGATTTTCAGAGAAATTGAAAAAAGAAGCTAGGAAAGCAGATTTGATTCTTTCGCTTGGAGATTATGCTGGTATAGATGAGTGGAGGCCTTACTTAGATTATTGTTTTAAATGTATTTCAAAACTAAAAAAGCCAACTAAAAGCCTGACAGATTTTTTTGGTGAGAAAGAAACAGAAAAAATGTTATTAAAAGATGACTTGGCTGGAAGAAAAATTATAAAAGAGCTTGAAAAACTAAAAAAACCAACATTATTTTTATTTGCAAATGGAGACGATAGGCTCCATGATTATCCTTTTGATGATTTTTTTGAAGCAACAAAGGAGAATAAGCAATTTCTCAAGAAAATCAAAGGATTAAAGGATATTACTTATGGAAAGAAAAAAATAAATAATATATGGTTTATTGGATTTGGTGGTTTTATGGATGCAAAAGCAAATTATAAAGAAAAATCCAAGAACAAGAAAGAAAGAAAAGCATTCAGAGCTGTTCAAATGAGAACCAGAAGAGCTGAAAATAAATTCTTTAGTCTTATAAAATCAAGTAAAGGAGAAAAGGTCTTTGTTTTGCACTATCCACCCAGGGGATTTTTTGATAAAATAATAGATAAGAAAAACCCTTTTCATGGAAAAAGTGTAGGGGTTGAGTTTTTTACAAAGGCCATAAAAAAATATCAGCCCAAATTAGTTTTATGTGGACATATGCATGAATATCAAGATCAGAAAAAGCTTGGCAAGTCTTTGATTATAAATCCTGGTGCTGCCTATGATAATAGGGCAGCAGTTATTGATTGGCCTAGTTTGAATGTGAGGTTCTTAAAATAATTGAGCTAGCTGAAGTTTTAGTTTATCTCTTCAGAATTCTTATAGGTTTCATTAAATAGAGTTTTCATTATCTTTGCAAAGGGCTTGTCTTTTATCAAAAGTGTAACATTTGATTTGAGTAAACCAATCATAACTTCAGCATCATCCTGAATTGATAAAGCGATGCCCTCATTATTTATTTTTTTTATCTTTTTGTTTATCTTTAACCATTGGTCAACAGATTTTTTTGTTTCATTATCATATCTGACTAGATTTTTTACATCTAATCCTTTTTTCCTTGCTCTTTCAACAACACCTATCCACTCGGGCCTATATTCTGAAGTAAATTTTATGTTCAGAGAATATTTTGTTGGTTCACCCATATCACGACTTATCTTATGAAATGCACTTCTACCAAAACCAAGGCTAACTGGATTCTTTTCCTTGAAATCATATAAGCTTTTCAAGTTTTTAACCTGTTCTTTTAAATTATCAAGAGCTTTCTTTTTATTTTCTATTATATCGAATAAAGACTTGGGGTCTGTTGGAATAAACTTTTTTGTTTTTTCGGGTATAATTCTTACAAAACCTTTTTGTTCTAGAGTAGCTAGGACATCATATATTCTACTATAGCTAACTCCAGAAAATTTACTTACTTCTCCTGCGCTAAGTTTACCATATTTGATTATAGCTTCATAAACTCTTAATTCGTTTTTTGTAAGTCCTAATTCTGAGAGATTATCTTGATTCATATAACTTTAAATTTTCGCAATTTTATAAATCTTTCTAAAGCCACCACCTCAGGGGTGTCATAATTTTAAATCACTACTTGTTGTTATTGAATCGAGGTAAATAAAATCAAGATGAATCAAGAGAAATTAGGATATATTGAAGTGGTGCTTTCACAAGCACTAGTTGGAATAATGTATATAATCGTTAGACTTGGCTCTAATTTAGGTGCTTATAATCTATCCTTCTTTAGAGTATTCTTGGCTGCGCTCTTTACGGGCTTTTTATTTGTCTCATTCAAAAAGTATAAGCTGGCTTTGGTAAAACATGAAAGGAAAAAATTACTTGCTTTTGGAATTATGCATGGTCTTTTGATTTTAGCTAATTTCGCATCTGTTTACTTTTTAAGTCTTGCAATGGTTGCTTTATTCGGCTCTATGTGTTCTATATGGATGATTATATTCTCAAGCTTTTTACTCAAAGAGAGAATATCTAGAAAAACAATGGGCGCTATACTCCTCGCATTTTTAGGACTAATACTTATGTTATGGTCTTCAAAGATGTTTGTTGGAAACCAACTTATTGGAATATTGCTTGGTTTATTTGTTGCAATAGGCGGTGGCTGGGTATATGCTATTTCAAAGACATTTAAAAGCTATGATAAGGTTTCTTTAACTTTCTGGCAAAATTTAATAGCAACTCCTCTTTTGCTTCCTTTAGTTTTCATAAAACTACCAACATTTGGAACATATAATGTTTTCCTTCTTATTGGGCTGGGCATAGTTGGAGCATTTTCATTTATACTGATGTATAAGGGATTTGGATTAATCAAAGGTCAAAATGCAGGAGTTCTAGTATTACTTGAAGTAGTATTTACTGTTTTATTTGCATTTGTGTTTTTTAAAGAAATTCCCTCTTTAAGAGAGATGATTGGTGGAATCTTAATTATGGCTGGTTGTTATTTGACTAGCAAATAACTAACTTTAAATATTCAATAAACTCTTTCTAAACATGGCATTAAATGAGAAAGAGATTGAAGCATTAAAAGAAGAAACAAAAAAGTTGCTTGACAAGTTTTCTAAAGCTCTTGATAAAGTCAAGTCAAGTGAAGAATGGAACGTTGAAAGAGAAGAAGATAGAAGAAAAGATGAGCAAGGTGTTAGTCCTAATGCTAATTTTAGAGAAGCTATGCTAAAAAATGCTACAAATAAATCTGAAGACTTTATAATAGCTGAGAAAAAGAGTTGGTGAGAAAGGAAAATGGCAGGCGAAAACAAAAAACTCAATATCTTAAGAAAAAAAATAAACTTGATTGATAATTCTTTGATAAATCTATTTTCTGTTAGATTTAATGTCGTTAAAAAAGTTGGCAAATTTAAAAAAGCAAACAATAGGCCTCTTTGTGATAAAAAAAGACAACAACAAGTAATTAAAATAAGAATTAAACAAGGTAAAACCAAAGGATTAAACCCCTTATTTGTAAAGAGACTTTATAATCTAATATTTAACGAGGCGCTTAGGTTAGAAAAGGAAATTTAAAATGACTACAATTGAAAAAGTAAAGAAATATCTGGAAAATATTGAAAGAGATAATCAAAAAGGTAAGAAGATTAATGCGATTCTTCATTTAAATCCAACAATACTTGATGAAGCTCGAGTAGTTGATGAAAAAATTAAAAAAGGAAAAGCGGGCAAGTTAGCTGGAATGGTTTTTGTTGTTAAATCTAATATTAATGTTAAAAATCTTATCTCAAATTGTGCTAGTAAAACTCTTGAAAATTACCAATCGACTTATGACGCTACAGTAATCTCAAAAATTAAAGCTGAAGATGGAATTATAATTGGAATGGCAAATCAAGATGAGTTTGCCTGTGGTTCAAGTGGCGAGTCTAGTTCTTTTGGAATAACAAAAAACCCCTCGAGTTTAGATAGAATTCCTGGAGGTAGTTCTAGTGGTTCTGCTGCTAGTGTTGCTGCTAATTTTTGCGATGTTAGTTTAGGTTCTGATACTGGAGGCTCAATAAGAAATCCTGCTTCACATTGTGGTGTGGTTGGATTTAAACCAAGTTACGGGGCTGTTTCAAGATTTGGATTAATTGATTTGAGTATGAGTTTAGATCAAATGGGGCCTTTAGCTAGGGATGTTAAAACTGCTAAACTTGTTTTCCAAGTTATAGCTGGAAAAGATGAAAGAGATCCAACAACAAGAGAGATAGAAAAATCTGAAAAGGGAAAACTTGAAAAAATAAAAATAGGCATTCCAAAGGTTTCTGCTGATAAAAAAATACTTGAGCTAATAGACAAGAAAATTAAAGAAGTTTGCAATAAAAATAATTGGAAGAGTGAAAATATAGAAATAAATCATATTGATTTGGGGATTCAAACTTATTATCCTATAAATTATGTTGAATTCTTTAGCGGAACTAGAAAGTTTGATGGTCGTCGTTATGGAAAAAAGATTGAAGATTCATGTGGAAGGGAAGTTTTAAGAAGAATTCTTGGCGGTTCAATGATATCTCAAGAAGAATTTTCAGGAAGATATTATAAAAAAGCATTAGATGCTAAAAAACTTCTTGAAAAGGAGTTTGCTAAGGCTTTTGAAAAAGTTGACTTAATAGTTATGCCTACTGTTCCCCGCCTTCCTCATAAATTTGGTGAGAAAATAAGTTTTGAAGATATGTATAATTATGATACTCTTACTGTTCTTGCTAATATAGCAGAAATATGTGCGATAAGTGTTCCTTGTGGTAAAATATCTGGTGTTCCTGTTGGAATTCAAGTTATGGCTGCAAGAGGTAAAGACAATTTTCTTTTAGATGCTGCTGAAAAGTTTGAATAAACTTGTAGTAACAAAGCTTTAAATAATTCTGAAATGATTTATCTTTTATGAGCTGGAACGATTTTAAAAAAAAGATAGTGTATAATAAGAAGATGGTTAGAAGTGATATTACCCCTATCTTTGAGGATTCTCATTTATTTAATAAATTAATACGCGATTTATCTTCTCAGTTTAAAACAGAAGAATTTGACAAAGTTGTTTGTTTGGATGCTTTGGGTTTTGTAATTGGTTCAGCAATAGCATTTAAATTGAATAAACCTTTAATTTTAATTAGAAAATCTGGAAAATTCCCTAATAACAAGGAAGAACTAGAGTCAATAAACTTTATAGATTATAATAAGGAAGAATCATTCGAAATAAAGAAAAACTCTTTAAAAAAAGAAGATAGAGTCCTGCTTGTTGATGAGTGGATTGATACGGGTGCACAAATAAAAGCAGCTATAGAATTAATAGAAAAATTTTCTGCTAAGATTGTAGGAATAACTACGATTTATTTAAATTTAAATAAAGAAACTGAAAAATTATCAGAAAACTACAGAATTAAATATTTAAAGGCTTCAAAGTGATATACAAAAACATAGATATAAAATGGCTTGGCCATTCTGGATTTTTAATTAAAACAAATTTTGGAAATATTTACATTGATCCATTTAAACTCAAGGAAGAAGAATATAGTTTAGAAGGAATCTCTGATAAAGCAGATATTATATTTATAACTCATTCGCATTTCGACCATTGTTCTATCGAGGATATAAGAAAAATAGTAAAGGAAGGAACAATGATTATTTGTCCTGCTGATGTTCCAAGCAAGTTTTCTAAGATTGATAAAAAAGTTGACATAAAAATAGCAAATCCTGGGACAAGAATGGAGTTTTTTATGGGTAAATTAAAATTTTGGACTATTCCTGCTTACAATCTTAGTAAGCCCTTTCATCCAAGAGACGAAGACTGG
>Ga0172371_10004640_pt1 | contig 20691 bp, 15 predicted proteins | sample Lak12m_FD_114543 | JGI IMG/M metagenome (GOLD analysis project Ga0172371, IMG submission 114543) | Freshwater microbial communities from Kabuno Bay, South-Kivu, Congo - kab_022012_12m | ecosystem: Environmental > Aquatic > Freshwater > Lake | place: Democratic Republic of the Congo: South-Kivu... | reverse complement strand
TGGACAAACATGGGATTGAAAGAATCGAGGCAAATTGGAAAAATAATCGTTCATCCCACCAATTCAAACATTGTTTATGTTGCAGCCGAAGGTTCGGTTTGGGGCCCAGGTGGCGATCGTGGCCTTTACAAAACCTGTGATGGAGGAAAAACATGGGAAAAATCTCTCGAAATAAGCGTAAATACAGGTGTTAACGACATCGTGATGGATCCAAGAAATCCGGATGTTTTGTACGCAACTTCAGAACAAAGACGCAGAGCGGTTTATGGAAAAATTGGAGGAGGTCCGGAATCAGCAGTTTACAAAACCACTGATGGCGGCAAAACCTGGAACAAAATAATGAAAGGACTTCCCGGATCACACATTGGTGGGATGGGATTGGCCATTTCACCAGCCAATCCTGAATATCTTTACCTGATCATGGAAGCTGCAGAGGACAATGGTGGCTTTTTCAGAACAACCAACAGAGGCGCTTCCTGGGAAAAAATGAGCAGTTACAATGCAAGCGGCCAGTACTACAACGAAATTTACTGCGATCCAAAAAATCCCGACAAGGTTTATTCCATGGAAACGGTTTCGCAAGTCACAATTGATGGTGGCAAAACATGGAGGCCTATTGGAAACAACGACCGTCATGTTGACGATCATGCTATGTGGATCGATCCTGAAGATACTGATCATTTTATGATTGGTGGTGATGGCGGGGTTTATGAAACTTTTGATGCAGGAAAAAACTGGATTTTTAAAAGTAATCTTCCGGTTACACAGTTTTACCGGGTAAATGTCGATGATACGTACCCATTTTATTGGGTTTATGGTGGCACACAGGATAATAACAGTTTTGGCGGACCATCACGAAACATAAAGAGGAATGGCGTTTTCAGTGAAGAATGGGTAGTTACATTGGGTGGAGATGGGTTTTGGCAAGCCATCGAGCCCGGTAATCCAGATATTGTTTATTCGGCTTACCAATACGGAAATATCTACAGATACGACAAAAAATCAGGTGAACGTCTCGATATTAAACCCGAACCCCGTAAAGATGAACTTACTTATCGCTGGAACTGGGATGCTCCATTTATTTTAAGTCCGCACTCAAAAACCAGACTTTACATGGGTGCCAATAAGTTATTCCGGAGCGATGATCGTGGAAATTCCTGGCAGGTTATCAGTGAGGATCTTACGCGCAACGAAGACAGAAATCAGTTTCAACTCATGGACAAATATTGGCCATCGAACGCTGTTGCTAAAGATGTTTCAACCTCACCGTGGGGAACAATTGTTTCGTTGGCAGAATCAACTGTCAAAGAGGGTCTTCTTTATGTAGGTACCGACGATGGTATAATTCAGATCACTGAAGATGATGGTAAGAGGTGGAGAAGAATTGAAGAATTTCCCGGTGTACCACAATACTCATTTGTCAGCGATATTTTCCCGTCAAGGTTTGACGAGAACGTTGTTTTTGTTTCATTTAACCGGATTAAAAGTGATGATTTTAAGCCCTATTTATTAAAAAGTATCGACAAAGGTAAATCCTGGACATCCATTACCGGCAATCTTCCGGGTAATGAAACTGTTCATACAATTATGCAGGATACTAAAAATGCTGATTTACTGTTTGTTGGAACAGAATTCAGTTTTTATTTTACGATTGATGGTGGAAGTACCTGGATTAAATTCAATTCAGGAATGCCGGATATTTCTATAAAAGATATAGTAATTCAGGAGCGTGAAAACGATCTCGTAATCGCAACATTCGGGCGTGGTTTTTACATTCTGGATGATTTTACTCCTTTGCGAGAGGTTTCTACATTAAAACTTGACACTTCCGAAGCCTTAATTTTCCCGGTTAAAGATGCCTTGATGTATGTTCAGGATGGCAATAAATATGGGCAAGGTTCAACTGTTTTTTCTGCCGATAATCCGGAATTTGGAGCCATCTTTACCTACTATTTAAAAGATGTTCCTAAAACCAGGAAGCAGGAAAGAATAAAGAAAGAAGAAGAACTTTTCAAAAAAGGGGAATCCATACCTCAACCAACCAAAGAGCAACTAGTTGATGAAGAAAATGAAATTTCACCCTTTCTGGTGTTCACAATTACCGATGCTAGTGGAAATCTTGTCAGGAAAATCTATAAAAATCCTTCAAAAGGCATCAATCGCATTGCCTGGAATTTGAGATATCAGGGAAAAAATCCTGCAAGGCTTAACAAAGATGAATTCGATCCGAAAGAAAACGGATCTGATGGAATGTACGCATTACCCGGTGTTTATAATGTTTCATTGGCACTCGACCACAATGGTGAGATAAAGCAATTGGCCAGACCAGTTTCTTTTGTTGCCAAAACACTCAATAACACCACACTTCCGGCCTCCGATCGGGAAAACCTGGTGACATACCAAAACAAAGTTTCAGAATTTTCACGGGTGATGCAAGGTACAGAAAGAATGGTTGAGGGTTTAATCAGGAAAAATGAATTAATCAGGCAGGCTCTGCATAACACTCCAAAAGCCCCTGTGGAATTGGAGCAAAAGACCAAAATAATTGCAGAGCAGTTAAAAGAGGTAATGTTCACCTTTAATGGAACCGAGGCAAAGGCAAGTTCAGAAGAAATTCCACCTGAAAAAGTTTCACTCAACCAACGATTAGGCAATATTGCATATTCGCATTGGTCATCTTCAGCAGACCCAACTCAAACTCAGTTAAACAGCTTTGAAATTCTTAAAGAAGAATTTCCACCAATCCTCGAAACGATAAAACGAATTGACGCAGAACTAAAACAAATAGAATCAGAAATGGAAAAATACGAATCGCCCTGGACACCAGGACGAATACCCGATTTGAAAAAACTCTGATGAATTATTTTCAGAAAAGGTTAAATAAATTTTCAGAATCTTTTTTGGAAATTAAAATGATATTTCTACCTTTGCGCCCCGTTTGAGTAGATATAAATAATTTAACTTAATTAATTTAAAATAAGAAAAATATGATTATTGTTCCGATTAAAGAAGGCGAAAGTATTGACAGAGCATTAAAAAAATACAAAAGAAAATTTGAAAAAACTGGTGTTGTGAAAGAATTGAGAGAAAGGCAAAAATACACAAAACCATCAGTGAAAAATCGTGAACAAAAGCTAAAAGCCATTTACATCCAGCAATTGAGGAACGAACAGGAGATTTGATCCGGGGAGTAAAAAAATAGTTTATAAAATATTTTGAAGAACTTTTGTTTCAAAGAATTTAATTTCATACCTTTGAAACAAAAGTTTTTCTATTTTAATCAGGCGTGAAGGAAAAATTTCTGAAATACCTAAAGTTTGAGAAAAGGTACTCTGACAATACCTTACGAGCATATCAGAGCGATTTACACCAATTTTCGCAATTTCTTGAAACAAATTTCAACCAAAAAATTGAAGACACTGATCATTTCATGATCAGAACATGGTTAGCTCATCTCATCGACGCTGGTTTTACTAACAGAAGCATCAACAGAAAACTTACCGCCCTAAAAACTTTTTACAAATTTCTCCTTCGTGAGAACCATATTTCAGCAAACCCTCTTCTGAAAGTAATAGCTCCAAAGCTTTCCAAAAAATTACCCAGTTTTATCAAAGAGCATGAAATGGATTATTTTAATAAAATTTTTGATAATCCGGATGGTTTTTTACCTTTACGCAATAAATTAATAATTGATACATTCTACTTCACAGGAATTCGGCTTTCAGAGTTGATTAATCTGAAACTAAGTGACATTAACCTAACCGGCTTTGAAATGAAAGTTGTTGGTAAAAGGAAAAAAGAAAGGATCGTACCCATTTCGAGGAACCTTTGCGAATCCATTAAAGCCTATCTCCCACTGCGTAAGCAATTGCTGGAAAATCAAAATGAAACAATTTCTTTTTTATTAATTACCGAAAAGGGTAAACAAACCTACCCGAAACTTGTTTATCGGGTAGTAACCAAAAATCTATCGTATGTTTCAACAAATTCAAAGAAAAATCCCCATACGTTGAGGCACAGTTTTGCGACCTCATTGCTTAACCACGGTGCCGACCTCAACATAATAAAAGAGATACTGGGGCATTCAAATTTATCGGCAACCCAGATTTATACTCATAACACAATCGAGAAATTAAAAAATAATTACAAACAAGCTCATCCCAGAGCCTAATTTAATAGGAGGACATGCTATGCAAATAGAGATTCGTGCAATTCATTTTAAAGCAGACAAGAAATTGGAGGATTTTATTAAGGACAAGCTGGAAAAGCTAGCTCAGTTTTATGATGGCGTAATCCAGAGTGAAGTATCACTGAAACTCGCCAACACAGAGAGCATTGATAATAAGATTGCTGAAATAAGGTTAAGCGTTCGGGGGAATGACCTTTACGCAAAGAAGCAGAGCAAATCTTTCGAGGAATCGACTGATAGTGCCGTTGAGGCATTACGGAGGCAACTACTTAAGCATAAGGAGAAAATAAGAAATACTTAAACTTTTTGGGTAAATTTTAAAAAAAGTTTTGTTAGATTAAATAACTATTCTACTTTTGCAGTCCTTTTTGAAAAAAGGACTGTTTCTTTTTTCTGGGGTACAAGTTCTTAAAATTCATGATTACAGGCCGATGTAGCTCAGTCGGTAGAGCAGCTGATTTGTAATCAGCTGGTCGGCGGTTCGAGTCCGTCCATCGGCTCGATTCGATTGAAAATCAAATTATAAATTGTTTGGGGAGATACCAGAGCGGTCAAATGGGGCAGACTGTAAATCTGTTGGCGAAGCCTTCGGAGGTTCGAATCCTCCTCTCCCCACAATTTTTTGATTTGATTGAATCGGGATAATTTTTTGGTTTTCTCAAACATAGGCGAGAAAATACAATTGCGGAAGTAGCTCATTTGGCAGAGCGATAGCCTTCCAAGCTATAGGTAGCGGGTTCGAGACCCGTCTTCCGCTCCGTGTAAAAGCCAATGTAGCTCAGGGGTAGAGCACTTCCTTGGTAAGGAAGGGGTCATGAGTTCAATTCTCATCATTGGCTCAAATATTTTTTTATTATTAATAACCTTTTTTGTAAGCACCTAATTAAATAACAATTTAACAATGGCAAAAGCAAAATTTGAACGTTCCAAACCACACGTTAACATTGGAACAATTGGGCACGTAGATCACGGCAAAACAACACTGACCGCTGCAATAACCCTTAATCTCCAGGACAAGGGTCTGGCAGATTTCAGGTCATTTGATTCAATTGATAATGCCCCCGAAGAAAAAGAAAGGGGTATTACAATTAATACTGCACATATTGAATATCAAACCGCAAACAGGCATTATGCACACGTTGACTGCCCGGGTCACGCTGACTATGTAAAGAACATGGTTACAGGTGCTGCCCAGATGGACGGTGCAATTATTGTGGTTGCAGCAACTGATGGTCCGATGCCTCAAACACGCGAACACATACTTCTTGCACGTCAGGTAGGTGTACCGAAGCTTGTTGTTTTTATGAACAAGGTTGACCTTGTTGATGATGAAGAACTTCTCGAGTTAGTTGAAATGGAAATTCGTGATCTGTTAAGTTTCTACGAATTTGATGGCGACAACACTCCTGTTATCCAAGGTTCAGCCCTCGGAGCTTTGAACAAGGAACCGAAATGGATTGATAAGATTTGGGAACTCATGGAAGCATGCGATACATGGATTCCATTACCAGAGCGTGATCAGGATAACCATTCCTTATGCCGGTTGAAGATGTCTTCTCAATTACCGGACGTGGAACCGTTGCCACCGGTCGTATCGAAACTGGTATCATTCATACCGGTGACCCGGTGGATATCGTTGGTATGGGCGCTGAAAAGCTAAAATCAGTTGTTACAGGTGTTGAAATGTTCCGTAAAATTCTTGACCAGGGACAAGCTGGTGACAACGCAGGGCTTCTGCTCAGAGGCATTGACAAGGACGAAATTCGCAGAGGTATGGTAATTGCCTGGCCGGGTTCAATCACACCTCATAAGAAATTCAAAGCTGAAGTTTACATTTTGAAAAAAGAAGAAGGTGGACGTCATACTCCTTTCCACAATAAATATCGTCCACAGTTCTATTTCAGAACTACTGATGTCACTGGTGAAATCATGCTTCCTGAAGGAGTTGAAATGGTAATGCCAGGTGATAACCTCACGATAGAAGTTCATCTTATTTCTGAAATCGCAATGCAGAAAAACCTCCGCTTCGCAATCCGTGAAGGTGGTCGTACTGTAGGTGCCGGACAGGTAACTGAAATTCTTGACTAAATTTAAATAGGTGTTTGGTTATAAATTTAAAGGTGTCCCGTGGTTATCATTTACTAACGGGATTCCTTTATTCTAATTAATAACAAAGGAATACGGGTGTAGCTCAGTTGGTAGAGCTCTGGTCTCCAAAACCAGGAGTCGTGGGTTCGAGTCCTACCACCCGTGCAAAATACATAGACATAGACCAATGGCAAAATTGAAAATTATTGATTACGCCAAGGAAAGTTATGACGAGCTGTTACATAAGGTTTCCTGGCCAACATGGAGTGAACTTCAGGGTAGCGCGATCGTTGTATCCATTGCTTCCTTGATAATCGCTTTAGTCGTTTATCTGATGGATATTTCGTTCAGCAGTTTACTAAAAGGTTTTTATACCTGGTTCTGATCGGAATTATGTCTGGTATCAGTTTATTTTGTTTTTAACTACTGTATTCAGGAGCCGGTATGAGTGATCAGGAGAAAAAATGGTACGTAGTCCGCGCAATAAGCGGTAAAGAAAAGAAGGTTAAGGAGTATATCGAAAGTGAGATAAAACGCCTTAACCTTCAGGACTATATTTCTCAAATCTTAATACCGACCGAAAAGGTTTATCAGGTAAGAAAAGGAAAAAAAATCAGTAAGGAAAGGAATTATTTTCCCGGTTATGTTTTAATGGAAGCCACACTTGTTGGGGAAATTCCACATATCGTCAAAAACGTTCCGGATGTTCTTGGCTTTTTAGGAACACGTGGAGAACCCGATCCAATTCGCCCCTCAGAGGTGAAACGTATTCTGGGTAAAGTTGACGAGCTATCAGAACAAGGGGAAGAGATAAATGTTCCTTTTATTATTGGTGAAACTGTCACAGTAACTGATGGGCCTTTTAACAGTTTTAGCGGTGTTATCGAAGAAATTAACGAAGAGAAGAAGAAATTGAAAGTGATGGTTAAGATTTTCGGGAGAAAAACACCTTTGGAACTCGGATTTATGCAAGTTGAAAAAGAATAAACTTTTTTTCACTCATTTTAAACGTGTTGGCAATTTTTTGAATTAAAATTTAAGTAAAACTTAAAATGGCAAAAGAAGTTAGCGGATTAATTAAACTGCAAATCAAAGGAGGAGCCGCGAACCCTTCACCACCAGTTGGACCCGCATTGGGTGCAAAAGGTGTGAACATCATGGAATTTTGTAAGCAGTTCAATGGTCGTACCCAGGATCAGGCAGGTAAATTGCTTCCTGTGATCATTACTGTTTATAAGGATAAGTCCTTTGAATTTATTATCAAATCTCCGCCAGTCGCAGTTCAACTGTTAGAAGCCACAAAACAGAAGAAAGGTTCCGCAGAACCAAACCGTAAAAAGGTAGCCGCCGTAACCGTTGACCAGGTTAAGGAAATTGCTGAAGCAAAGATGAAAGATCTGAACTGCTTTACGATTGAATCAGCCATAAAAATGGTATCCGGAACTGCCCGCAGTATGGGAATCACGGTTAATTAGTAACAATCTGTTTAGGTAAACTAACCGAATTTTGACTAGCAAAATAATTAGAAAAACAGGATTCGCAAAATGGGAAAACTGACAAAAAAACGCAAAGAAGCTTTAGCGAAGTTCGATAAAAATGCTATTTATGCTTTAGCGGATGCAGTAACAACAGTAAAAGATATTACTTACACAAAATTTGATTCTTCAGTGGATTTAGACATCCGTTTGGGTGTTGACCCACGAAAAGCAAACCAGATGGTCAGGGGTTCTGTAACCCTTCCACATGGAACAGGTAAAGTTGTAAGGGTTCTTGTATTGTGCACCCCGGATAAAGAAGAAGAAGCTAAAGCCGCCGGTGCTGATCATGTTGGTCTTGACGATTACATCGACAAGATTAAAGGTGGTTGGACCGATGTTGACGTAGTGATCACAACTCCAAACGTAATGCCCAAAGTTGGTCCTCTTGGTAGAATTTTAGGCCCCAGAGGATTGATGCCTAACCCAAAGACTGGTACCGTAACAATGGATATCGCCAAGGCGATTAATGACGTTAAAGCTGGTAAGATTGATTTCAAGGTAGATAAAACTGGTATTATCCATGCTTCTGTTGCAAAAACATCTTTTGAGAACAAGAAAATTGTGGACAATGCCAAAGAACTGATCCAAACAGTTATCAAACTCAAGCCATCGTCAGCCAAAGGAACTTACGTAAAGAGTATCTTCATGTCGAGTACAATGAGCTATGGTATTCAGGTTGATCCTAAATCAGTAAGCTTATAAACTTCCGGTAATACGAAGGAGATAAAACAATGACAAAAGAGGAAAAAGACCAAATCATTGATTCATTGTCGCATCAGCTCAATGTTTCACCCAATTTCTACATCACAGATATTGGAGATATGCCAGTAAGTACAACCTCAGAATTACGCAGGATTTGCTTTAGGAAAGAGGTTAAACTGAAGGTAGTTAAAAATACATTGCTTCGCAAGGCAATGGAAAAATCAGATAAAGAACTCGAAGACCTGTATGGCACTTTAAAGGGTTCTACATCAATTATGTTTACTGAGACAGGTAATGTTCCGGCTGTTTTAATTAAAGAATTCAAAACTAAGTTCAAATCAGAGAAGCCAATTCTCAAAGGTGCTTATGTTCAGGAATCAGTTTACACCGGTGACAACCTGATTGATGTACTCATCAGTGTTAAATCGAAAAATGAGGTTATCGCAGATGTTATCGCTATGTTACAGTCACCGGCCAAAAATGTTATATCGGCACTGCAATCAGGTGGACATAAACTGTCTGGTATTCTCAAAACTCTATCAGAGAAGGAATCATAATTTAACGTTAATCAACTTTTTAATTTTCGAAATAATTCAATAAAACAATTAATAAAATGGCAGATTTAAAAGCATTTGCAGAACAGTTAGTTAGTCTGACAGTTAAGGAAGTAAATGAGCTTGCTCAAATTCTTAAATCAGAGTATGGCATTGAGCCAGCAGCAGCAGCAACCATTGTTGCAGGTCCTGCACAGGCCGCCGAAGCAGTTGAAGAAGAACAAACCGCATTTGATGTAATTATCAAAAGCGCCGGACTTTCAAAACTGGCAGTTGTAAAACTCGTAAAAGAATTAACCAGCCTTGGCCTGAAAGAAGCTAAAGAATTGGTAGATTCAGCACCCAAAGCTATCAAACAGGGTGTTTCGAAAGACGAAGCCGAAGCTCTCAAGAAACAACTTGAAGAAGCCGGTGCTGAGGTTGAGGTGAAATAGGCTTGAAAAAGCCAGACTTTATGAAATATAGACTGCTATCGGCCTGGCTTGATAGAGTCTATATTTCTTGTATTATAGACTTGTGTTTTTTATCTTTTGTATTTATTTCACAATCAAAACTTTACAACATTGGCTCAGGAAAATACTGAAAGAATTAGTTTCTCAAAAACGAAAATCAAATCGCGTTATCCGGATTTTCTTGACATTCAACTAAAATCCTTCCAGGATTTTTTTCAACTTGAAACGAACCCTGAAGACCGCGTTAATGAAGGACTATACAAAGTGTTTAGTGAAAATTTTCCAATTACTGATGCACGAAACAACTTTGTATTGGAATTTCTGGATTACTTCATCGATCCTCCAAGATATTCAATTGATGAATGTATCGAAAGGGGATTAACCTACAGTGTTCCTCTAAAAGCAAAGTTGAAATTATATTGCACCGACCCCGAGCACGAAGATTTCGAAACCATTATTCAGGATGTGTACCTTGGGCAGATTCCTTACATGACTCCCAGAGGTACTTTTGTTGTTAATGGCGCTGAACGCGTAGTGGTTTCACAGTTGCACAGATCTCCAGGGGTATTTTTCGGAACGAGTTTCCATGCAAATGGTCAACAACTTTTCTCGGCGAGGATTATACCCTTTAAAGGTTCATGGATGGAATTCACCACGGATATCAATAACGTGATGTATGCCTACATCGACCGCAAGAAAAAATTACCAGTTACCACCTTGTTACGGGCAATTGGTTTTGAAAGTGATAAAGACATCCTCGAAATCTTTGACCTTGCACAGGAAATCAAAGCTACTAAACCTAACCTTAAGAAACTTATTGGCAGGAAGTTAGCTGCACGTGTGGTGAGAGCCTGGATCGAAGATTTTGTTGACGAAGATACTGGTGAAGTTGTTTCAATTGAACGTACGGAGGTGATTATTGACCGTGAAACAGTTCTCGATAATGATCATATCGAAGAAATCCTTGAATCCGGCGTCGATACAATCCTCGTTCACAGGGAAGAAGGAATTAACATCGATTATTCGATCATTTTCAATACCTTGCAAAAGGATACCACCAATACCGAAAAAGAAGCTGTCGAGTTCATCTACCGCCAGTTACGCAATGCTGAACCTCCGGATGAAGAAACTGCCAGAGGTATTATCGAAAAACTCTTCTTTTCCGATAAACGGTATGACCTGGGTGATGTTGGCCGTTACAGGATCAACAAAAAACTTGAACTGAATGTTCCGATGGAAACAAAGGTTCTCACAAGAGAGGACATTATTTCCATTATAAAATATTTAATTGAGATGGTTAATGCCAAACGGGAGGTTGATGATATTGACCACTTGAGCAACCGCCGTGTAAGAACAGTTGGCGAACAGTTGTATGCACAATTCGGCGTTGGGTTGGCCAGGATGTCAAGAACCATCCGTGAACGTATGAACGTTCGTGATAACGAGGTTTTCACTCCGACCGATCTGATTAATGCCAAAACATTGTCATCTGTAATCAATTCATTCTTTGGTACAAACCAACTGTCACAGTTCATGGATCAAACCAACCCGCTGTCTGAATTAACCCACAAACGGAGGGTTTCAGCATTAGGTCCTGGTGGTCTTTCGCGTGAACGGGCGGGATTTGAAGTACGCGACGTTCACTACACACACTATGGACGGTTATGTACCATCGAAACACCGGAAGGTCCGAATATCGGGCTCATTTCTTCGCTTTGCGTATTTGCAAAGATCAATCGTCTCGGATTCATCGAAACTCCTTACAAACGTGTTGAAGAAGGAAGAGTAATACTCGATGAACCAGAGATTTATCTGAGTGCAGAAGAAGAAGAAAATAAAATCATTGCCCAGGCAAATTCATTGTTACACAGCGATGGAACCTTTGTTCCAGATAAAGTAAAGGTAAGGTACCAGGCCGATTATCCAATCGAGGATAAAGGCAATGTTGACTACATCGACATGGCACCAAACCAGATTGCATCAATTGCAGCATCACTTATCCCGTTCCTTGAGCACGACGATGCAAACCGTGCACTCATGGGTTCGAACATGATGCGCCAGGCAGTACCGCTGTTAAATTCAGATGCCCCCATTGTCGGAACTGGCATTGAAGGACCGGTTGCCCGCGATTCACGTGTTCTTCTCGATGCAGAAGGTGATGGTATCGTTGAGTATGTTGATGCCAAAGAAATTACAATACGTTACACACGTGTTGAAAATGATAGACTTATCAGTTTTGAGGACGATATTCGCACTTACAAACTCACTAAATTTACCAGAACCAACCAGAATACTTGTATCAACCTCAGGCCTATTGTTAAAAAAGGTCAAAAAGTTATCAAAGGTCAGGTTCTTTGCGAGGGTTACGCCACCAAAAATGGTGAACTCGCACTTGGCCGAAACCTTATGGTAGCTTTCATGCCTTGGAAAGGTTACAACTTTGAGGATGCTATCGTTATTTCAGAACGTGTTGTTAAAGAAGACATCTTCACCTCTGTTCATATCGAAGAGTTCGCCCTGGAAGTGCGTGATACAAAACGCGGTGTTGAGGAATTAACCAACGACATACCAAACGTATCAGCCGAAGCAACCAAAGACCTTGATGAAAACGGCCTGATCAGGATTGGTGCTGAAGTAAACGAAGGCGACATCCTGATTGGAAAAATTACACCAAAAGGTGAATCTGATCCTACACCAGAGGAGAAACTTCTGCGTGCTATTTTTGGCGACAAAGCCGGTGATGTAAAAGATGCATCTCTAAAAGCACCACCTTCGATGAGAGGTGTGGTTATTGATAAAAAGCTATTTTCAAGGGTAATCAAGGACAGGAAAGCCAAAGCAAAAGAAAAGGATGTAATTTCTGAACTTGAAAAAGATTACAACAAGGAAGTTGCCATTCTGAAAAACAAATTGGTTGACAAACTCATGATTCTTGTGAGTGGTAAAGTTTGCCAGGGCGTTTATAACAACTTCAAGGAAGAGATCATCCCCAAAAAAGGAAAGTTTGGACAGAAACAATTGCTTACCATTGATTATTTGACTATTAATCCAAACAAATGGACTACTGACAAAGAGAAAAACGTGCTGATCGCACAGTTGATCAACAACTATATTATTAAGTACAAAGAAATCCTTGGTATTTTTAATCGCAAAAAATTTGTTGCCACCGTTGGTGATGACCTTCCAAATGGCATTGTTAAGATGGCAAAAGTTTTTGTAGCCAAGAAACGTAAATTGAAAGTGGGTGATAAAATGGCAGGACGTCATGGTAATAAAGGTATTGTTGCCAAGATTGTCCGTGAAGAAGACATGCCATTTCTCGAAAACGGAACTCCGGTTGACATCGTTCTTAACCCGTTGGGTGTACCCTCACGTATGAACCTTGGACAGATTTACGAAACAGTCCTAGGCTGGGCAGGTGCTAAACTCGGATTAAAATTTGCGACACCAATTTTTGATGGTGCTGAAATTGAACAAATCAATGATTATATGAAAAAAGCCGGCCTGCCAGAAAACGGTAAAGTTTACCTGTACGATGGCGGCACTGGTCAAAAATTCCATCAACCTGCTACAGTCGGCTACATTTACATGCTGAAACTGCATCACATGGTTGACGATAAAATGCACGCCCGTTCTATTGGTCCATACTCACTCATTACCCAGCAACCCCTTGGTGGTAAAGCCCAATTTGGAGGTCAGCGTTTTGGTGAAATGGAGGTATGGGCATTAGAAGCATTTGGTGCATCCAACATTCTTCAGGAAATCCTCACAGTTAAATCCGACGATGTTATTGGTCGTGCAAAAGCATACGAATCCATCGTTAAGGGTGAAACTATGCCAAAACCCGGAATTCCGGAATCATTCAATGTGTTGGTTCACGAACTCAGGGGCCTGGGCCTCAACATTTCGTTTGATTGATCCTTGCGATCAGCAACAGAACCAGTTAGTATTTGAATTTTTAAATTGATAAAATAATTAATACGATCCATTAATGGCTTTTAGAAAAGAAAGTAGCATCGTAAAAAACGAATTTTCACAAATCACTATTAGCCTTGCTTCTCCCGAAACCATCCTCGAAAGATCGTATGGAGAAGTTTTAAAACCCGAAACCATCAATTACAGAACCTACAAACCCGAAAGGGATGGTTTGTTCTGCGAAAGAATTTTCGGACCGGTTAAGGATTGGGAATGTCACTGTGGAAAATACAAACGCATCAGATACAAAGGTATCGTTTGCGACCGTTGCGGTGTTGAAGTTACCGAAAAGAAAGTACGCCGTGAAAGAACCGGACACATTCAATTGGTGGTTCCGGTCGCACATATTTGGTTTTTCAGGTCTTTGCCCAATAAAATAGGAGCGTTGTTAGGACTCCAGACTAAAAAACTTGATACCATTATTTATTACGAAAGATATGTTGTAATAAATCCTGGAATCAAGTCAGCCGATGGCATTAAATATCTCGATTTCCTTACCGAGGAAGAATATTTCGAGATCGTTGAGGCTATTCCTGTTGAAAACCAGCATCTTGACGATTCCGACCCTAATAAGTTTATAGCAAAAATGGGCGCTGAGGCATTGCACGATCTGCTTGCCCGCCTCGATTTGGATGAACTTTCGTACGACTTGCGTCACAAAGCCCACACCGAAACTTCACAGCAACGTAAAGCCGATGCCTTGAAAAGATTGCAAGTTGTTGAAGCATTCCGTGATGCCCGCAACAGGATTGAAAACCGCCCTGAATGGATGATTGTTAAGGTTGTTCCTGTTATTCCGCCGGAACTTCGTCCGTTAGTACCACTTGATGGTGGCCGTTTTGCCACCTCCGACCTTAACGATTTGTACCGTAGGGTGATTATTCGTAACAATCGTCTCAAGAGGCTCATAGAAATAAAAGCCCCTGATGTAATCATGCGTAACGAAAAACGTATGCTCCAGGAAGCCGTTGACTCTTTGTTCGATAATTCAAGAAAATCGAATGCGGTAAAAACTGAATCCAACCGTGCCCTTAAATCATTAAGCGACAGCCTGAAAGGAAAGCAGGGAAGATTCCGTCAGAACCTTTTGGGTAAACGTGTTGACTACTCAGGCCGTTCAGTAATCGTGGTTGGCCCCGAACTTCAGCTTAACGAATGTGGTTTGCCAAAAGAAATGGCATCCGAGCTTTTCAAGCCTTTCGTTATCAGAAAAATGCTTGAAAGAGGCATCGTTAAAACGGTAAAATCAGCAAAGAAAATTGTTGACAGGAAAGACCCGGTTGTATGGGACATCCTTGAAAACATTCTTAAAGGACACCCGGTTTTACTCAATCGTGCTCCTACGCTGCACCGTTTGGGTATTCAGGCTTTCCAGCCAAAACTCATCGAAGGAAAAGCTATTCAGTTGCATCCATTGGTTTGTACTGCTTTCAATGCTGACTTCGACGGTGACCAGATGGCCGTACACGTTCCGCTTGGAAACGCAGCAATCCTTGAAGCCCAGCTTTTGATGCTTGCATCCCACAACATCCTTAACCCGGCAAATGGTGCACCCATCGCTGTACCTTCACAGGACATGGTTTTGGGCTTGTACTACATTACAAAAGCACGGAAAAGCGAACCAACACATCCTGTAAAAGGTCAGGGAATGAAGTTTTATTCACCTGATGAGGTAATTATTGCTTACAATGAGGAAAAAGTTGATCTTCACGCTATTATCCATGTAAGATTGCCATTTACCGAAGATGGTCTGAAGGTTATTAAACTTACTGAAACAACGGTCGGGAGAATCCTGTTTAACCAGGTGGTTCCACCGGAATATGGCTATATTAATCAACTTCTTACCAAGAAAGCGCTGCGTGATATTATTGGTGATGTGTTGAAGAAAACCGACACAGCCACTACTGCCAAATTTTTAGACGATATTAAAAATCTCGGTTTCAGAATGGCTTTCCGCGGGGGTCTTTCCTTTAATTTAGGCGATGTTATAATTCCTGAAGTAAAAGAAGAACTCATCTCCCAGGCCAACGAGGAAGTTGAAGAAGTTCTGGCAAACTACAACATGGGATTTATCACCAGCAACGAGCGTTACAACCAGATTATTGATATTTGGACACACACCAACTCAAGATTGACCCATACTTTGATGGATCAGTTGTCGAAAGATAAACAAGGATTTAACCCTGTTTATATGATGCTTGACTCTGGTGCCCGTGGTAGTAAGGAGCAGATTCGACAGCTATCCGGGATGCGTGGTTTGATGGCAAAACCCCAGAAATCAGGCGCCACTGGTGGTGAAATTATCGAAAACCCGATTCTTTCCAACTTTAAAGAAGGACTTACGGTTCTTGAATATTTCATCTCAACCCACGGTGCGCGTAAAGGTTTGGCCGATACCGCACTAAAAACTGCTGACGCAGGTTATCTCACCCGTCGTTTGGTTGACGTTGCTCAGGATGTCATCATTTCGGAAGAAGACTGCGGCACGCTGCGTGGTTTGACTACAACTGCTTTGAAGAAAAATGAGGAAGTTGTAGAAACACTTTACGACCGCATCCTCGGACGTACTGCTTTGCACGATGTGTATCATCCACAAACCGGTGAGTTGATCATCAGCGCTGGCGCACAATTGACCGAAGAGCTTGCCCGTAAAATCGAGGACTCTCCGATCGATTCATTAGAAATCCGCTCCGTACTGACCTGTGAATCAAAATACGGTGTATGTACCCGGTGTTATGGACGTAATCTTGCCAATGGCCAGATGGTTCAGAAAGGCGAGGCTGTTGGAGTAATAGCAGCACAATCTATCGGTGAGCCGGGTACACAGCTAACTCTTCGTACTTTCCACGTGGGTGGTGTTGCTGGTGGCAACATTTCATCACAGTCGAAGATCGAAGCAAAATACGATGGTATTATCCATATCGAAGAGTTGCGTTCTGTTCATTTCGTAAATGACCAGGGTAAGAAATATGATGTTGTAATCGGTCGTTCTGCCGAAATGAGAATCATTGACCAGAAAACCGGCATTTCTCTATCATCCAACAACATACCTTATGGATCAAATCTGTTTTTCAAAGATGGGGATCCAGTGAAAAAGGGCGACCTGATTTGCATTTGGGACCCATACAATGCTGTGATAATATCAGAAGCAGGTGGAAAGCTCCAGTTTAATTTTATCGAGGAGAACAAATCCTTCAGAATTGAATCGGACGAGCAGACTGGCTATTTCGAGAAAGTTATCATCGAATCACGTCAAAAGATAAAGAACCCGTCCATCTCAGTTTTGGATGAAAACGGGCTCGCGATGAAAGAATATGACCTTCCAGTTGGAGCCCATATTTCGGTTGAAAACGGACAGTTGATTAAAGCAGGTGACATTTTGGTAAAAATCCCGCGTGCCATAGGAAAATCTGGAGATATCACCGGTGGTTTGCCGCGCGTTACCGAGTTGTTCGAAGCGCGTAACCCTTCCGATCCTGCAAAGGTTGCCGAAATTGATGGTGTGGTTTCATTTGGTAAAAAACTGAAACGTGGAAACAAGGAAATCATCATCACCTCAAAAACCGGTGAAGAGAAACGCTACCTGATCCCGACCTCGAAGCAAATTCTTGCTCAGGAAAACGACTATGTAAAAGCCGGAACTCCTTTGTCAGAAGGCGCTTTGACACCTGCCGACATTCTGGCCATTAAAGGTCCGATGAAAGTACAGGAATACATCGTAAACGAAATCCAGGAAGTTTACAGGTTACAGGGTGTGAAAATCAACGATAAACACTTTGAGGTAATCGTCCGCCAGATGATGCGTAAAGTGGAAGTTGATGATCAGGGTGATACTAAATTTCTTGAAAACGAGCTGGTTAATAAGATCGAATTCCAGGATGAAAACGACTGGATTTTCGGTAAAAAAGTAATTGTAGATCCGGGTGACTCACAGGTCTTCAAACCAGGGCAGATTGTTTCAGCCCGTAAACTCAGGGATGAAAACTCATTGCTGAAACGCAGGGACAAGAAACTGGTTGAAGCACGCGACGCACAAGCATCAACTGCCCGCCAGGTATTGCAGGGAATTACACGGGCTTCTCTCCAAACAAACAGCTTTATTTCAGCAGCATCCTTCCAGGAGACAACAAAAGTGCTTACAAATGCATCAATTAATGCAAAATCCGACAGACTCGGTGGACTGAAAGAAAACGTAATTGTTGGACACAAGATTCCTGCCGGTACCGGTTTGCGTGAATACGAAGACCTTATCGTTGGGTCGAAAGAAGAGTACGAAACATTGATTCACCCCAGGCAAAGGGGAGAATTCAGATAATAAAAACCGAATTCACACTGAAAACCAAAAGAATACATCTTTTGGTTTTCATTTTTTAACAACATAAACAAAAAATGGACATGGATAACAAACAAGCAAATCAGAACAAGTTAAATATTGAGTTGACCGATGAAATTGGCGAAGGAATTTATTCAAACCTTGCCATTATTACACATTCACGCTCGGAATTTGTAATCGACTTCATAAAGATGTTACCGGGAATACCCAAAGCAAAGGTAAAATCGAGGATAATCCTCACTCCACAACACGCCAAACGCCTTGTGAAAGCCCTTAACGACAATATTAAAAAGTTTGAATCGATGCATGGTGAAATCAAAGACTCTGATCTCGACCAGATTCCGTTTAATTTTGGCGGACCTACTGCTCAGGCATAAAAGAATCGTTGAAAATGAGTTAGAAAGCAGCACCGGGGTGTTGCTTTTTTTGTATAAAAGATGAAATAAAATTGGAAACTAAAAGTATGTTTATTGTTGATTTTCAATATTTTATGATTAACAATTGTTAACTTTTTTGCTTAACATAATTTAACAAGGCTTCAATAATTTAACTTTTAGCACCGAGTTATCTTTGCGACTTTTAAAATTCGACCGATAATGATTGAGACAAACATCAGAGAACTAAATGAGAAAATCCAACGCGAAAGTTCATTCGTAGATTTGATTAATCTCGAAATGGGTAAAGTAATTGTTGGACAAAAACACATGGTTGAACGCCTGTTAATCGGGCTGTTGGCAAACGGCCATATTCTGCTCGAAGGGGTGCCTGGTCTTGCTAAAACCCTTGCTATCAAATCGCTGGCTAATGTTGTAGATGCAAAATTCAGCCGGATTCAGTTTACCCCCGATTTACTCCCTGCCGACTTGATCGGTACACTCATCTACAGTCAGAAAAAAGAAGAGTTTATTGTAAGAAAAGGACCCATTTTCGCCAACTTCATTCTTGCTGACGAAATCAACCGTTCCCCCGCAAAAGTTCAAAGCGCTCTCCTGGAGGCAATGCAGGAACGCCAGGTAACCATTGGTGCCGAAACATTCAAACTGGATGAGCCCTTCCTTGTTATGGCAACCCAAAATCCAATCGAACAGGAAGGTACATATCCCCTGCCCGAAGCGCAGGTTGACCGTTTTATGCTGAAAGTGGTTATTACTTATCCTGAAAAAGACGAAGAAAAGAACATCCTGCGACAAAATATCTCAAGTTCATTTGCCACCACCAAAACAGTAATCAGCACAGCCGACATTGCCAGGGCAAGACAGGTAACACGGGAGGTTTATCTGGACGAAAAAATTGAAAACTATATCACCGACATCGTTTTTGCAACCCGGTTCCCAGCACAATACAAGTTGCAGAAGTTTGAACCAATGATCAATTATGGAGCTTCACCGCGTGCTTCAATAAATATGGCGCTGGCTTCCAAGGCTTTTGCCTTCATTAAAAGGCGTGGATACGTGCTTCCTGAAGATATCAGAGCCGTTGCCCACGACGTGATGCGTCACCGGATTGGCCTTACATACGAGGCTGAAGCTGAAAACATTACTACCGAAGACATCATCAACGAGATTCTTAACACGATTGAGGTACCGTAAAAACCTGCCAACATATTGCCGGTCATAAATTTAACTTTCCCTGGAGAAAAATAAATAACCATGGATGCATCTGAAATTTTTAAAAAAGTAAGAAAAATCGAAATAAAAACGCGTGGATTGTCCAACCAAATATTTTCAGGACAATACCACAGCATTTTTAAGGGAAGAGGTATGGCCTTTAGTGAGGTACGCGAGTACCAATATGGCGACGATATACGTAGCATCGACTGGAATGTTACCGCCCGCTTCAATCATCCGTTTGTTAAAATTTTTGAAGAGGAGCGCGAATTAACGGTGATGTTGCTGATCGATGTGAGTGGATCGAATATTTTCGGAACCAGGGTAGCCATGAAAGAGGACGTAATTACCGAACTTGCCGCTGTGCTTGCCTTTTCAGCTATCCAGAACAACGACAAGGTGGGTGTGATCTTTTTCAGCAACAAAATTGAAAAGTTCATTCCACCAAAAAAAGGTCAGACACACATTTTGAGAATTATCAGGGAACTGGTTGATTTTAAAACCGAAAACAAGGGTACAAACGTCGCCGAATCTCTTCGGTTTCTTACCAACGCCATCAAAAAGAAATGCACAGCATTTTTACTTTCCGACTTCATGGACAGGAATTTTGAAGAAGCACTTCAGATTGCCAATAATAAACACGATTTGATTGCCCTTAAAATTTCCGATCCGCGTGAATACGAGATGCCTGACATTGGGCTGGTTAAATTTAAAGATGCCGAATCGGGTCAGAATATGTGGGTGGACACTTCTGATTTTTCAACCCGCAAAAAATACAAGAACTGGCATGAAGAAAATGAAAAATACCTTAAAAAGGTGTTTCTGAAATGCGGTGTTGATGTTGCCCACATAAGTACCGATGAAGATTACGTGAAACCACTGATTGGTCTTTTCAAACGCAGAGAAGCAAGATTGTAAACCAAAGATGGGAAAACGAAAAGCAATTTGCCTGAAAATGAAGCAAGTAAAAATCATTGTATTTTTAATGGTGATAGCTGTAGCCTATTCTATCCCGGCAAAATCGCAGGGTGTAAAAGCCACTGTCAAACTCGACACCAACAATATCCTGGTGGGCGACCAGGTTGGATTGAAACTCATCCTTACCCTACCTGAAAACTACAGTTTCAGGTGGCCGGTTTTTGCTGATTCCATTGCTCATAATGTTGAAATATTAAGGCAATCAAAAATCGACACTACCAAATCACAGGGTTTTATGCAGATTCAGCAGACCCTCACCCTCACGGTATTCGATT
>Ga0172371_10004639_pt1 | contig 20695 bp, 17 predicted proteins | sample Lak12m_FD_114543 | JGI IMG/M metagenome (GOLD analysis project Ga0172371, IMG submission 114543) | Freshwater microbial communities from Kabuno Bay, South-Kivu, Congo - kab_022012_12m | ecosystem: Environmental > Aquatic > Freshwater > Lake | place: Democratic Republic of the Congo: South-Kivu... | reverse complement strand
TACTCGTAGGTAGGCATAGCTTAAAGTGCTCAAGGGGTCCAGTGGTCGAGTGGTCTAGTGAACCGAACCCGAACTCCGGACCCCTTGAACGTCGAACTCTACTCTCTAGTAATCCCCACCGTAACCGCCGCCACCGGGCGGCATCGGCGGCATCTTCTCTTTCTCAGGCATCTCGACGATGGCGCACTCGGTCGTCAGCATCAGGCCGGCCACGCTCGCCGCGTTCTGCAGGGCGACGCGCGCAACCTTGGTCGGGTCGATAACGCCGGCCTCGAACATGTCGACGTACTCGAGCGACTCGCAATTGAAGCCCATGTTGGGCTTGTCCGACTTGACCTTCTCGAACACGATCGAGCCGTCCACGCCGGCATTCTCGGCCAGCATCCGGATCGGCTCCTCGAGCGCCTTCTTCACGATGCTCGCGCCGACCGCTTCGTCGCCTGAGAGCTTCATCTTTTCGATGGCCGGGATGCAGCGCACCAGGGCGACGCCGCCGCCGGGCACCACGCCCTCTTCGACCGCCGCGCGGGTCGCGTGCAGCGCATCCTCAACCAGCGCCTTCTTCGCCTTCATCTCGACTTCGGTGGAAGCGCCGACGTTGATGACCGCAACGCCGCCGGCGAGCTTCGCCAGCCGTTCCTGCAGCTTCTCCTTGTCGTAGTCGGACTTCGTCTCCTCGACCTGCTTCCGAATCTGCTCGATCCGGGCGGTGATGTCGGCCTTCTTGCCGGCGCCCTCGACGATGGTCGTGTTCTCTTTGTCGATGACGACCCGCTTGGCGATACCCAGGTCGGAAACCTGGACGTTCTCCAGCTTGATGCCGAGGTCCTCGGAAATCAGCCGGCCGCCGGTCAGCACGGCGATATCCTCGAGCATCGCCCGGCGGCGGTCGCCGTAGCCCGGGGCCTTCACGGCGGCGCAACGGAGCGTACCCTTTATATGGTTGACGACGAGAGCGGCCAGCGCCTCGCCTTCTACTTCCTCGGCGATGATCAGCACCGGCTTGCCCCGCTGGGCGACCTTCTCGAGCACGGGCAGCAGGTCGCGCATCGACGAGATCTTCTTCTCATAGAGCAGGACCAGCGCGTCCTCGACGACGGCCTCCATCTTCGGGTTCTGCGGGGTGGTCGTACCCGGCTCCAACGCGAAGTAGGGCGACAGGTAGCCGCGGTCGAACTGCATGCCTTCGACGACCTCGAGCGTCGTCTCGACCGACTTCGCCTCTTCGACCGTGATCACGCCTTCCTTGCCGACCTTCTCCATCGCGTCAGCGATGAGCTTGCCGATCTCCTTGTCGTTGTTGGCGGAGATGGCCGCGACCTGCATGATCTCCTCGCGGCCGGTCGTCTTCTTCGACATCTTCTTCAGCTCGCCGACCGCGGTCTCGACCGCCAGGTCAACGCCGCGCTTCAGCGCCATCGAATTGGCGCCGGCGGTGACGTTCTTCAGACCCTCGCGGTAGATCGCCTCGCCCAGCACCGTCGCGGTCGTCGTACCGTCGCCGGCCACGTCGGAAGTCTTGGACGCCACTTCCTTGATCATCTGGGCGCCCATGTTCTCGAACTTATCCTCGAGCTCGACTTCCTTGGCCACGGTCACGCCGTCCTTCGTCACGGTCGGCGCTCCCCACTTCTTGTCGATAACCACGTTGTGGCCGCGCGGTCCCAGGGTCACCTTCACCGCGTGCGCCAACTGCTGCGCCCCGCGGAGAATGGCTCGCCTTGCTTCGTCTTCGAATCTCAAATCTTTGGCAGGCATGCTCGCTCCTCCTTACTTCGCTTCCTTCTCGATCACCGCGAGAATATCGTCCTCGCGCATGATGAGGTGCTCTTCCTCGCCGATGCGAATCTCGTTGCCCGAGTACTTGCCGAACAGGATGATGTCGCCCTTCTTCACTTCCATCGGTATCCGGTTGCCCTTCTCATCAACTTTGCCCGGCCCGACAGCGATCACCTTACCCTGTTGGGGCTTCTCTTTGGCAGAATCAGGGATTATGATTCCGCCCTTCTTTACTTCCTCTTCGATGCGCTCGACCAGGATTCTATCCTGTAGCGGTCGTATCTTCATGACTCCTCCTTAAGACGTTGTGAGTTCTGGTTGAAAACCGCAATTCGCTTCCGGGAAACCATCCCGGCCGCAGACCAAACCGGCATAGCCCGCCTCACGATTAGCGTCGGCGAGCCAATACCTAACTCCTGTAATGCAAAAACCTTCCATAATTTAGACACGAAGCGGCCTGCCCGGATTCTCCCGCGTGCGGCAGTTCAACGCTCATGCCCGCACCGCCTGCAGTTAACACCTTGAATTAACTGAAGTTATCGGCATGGGCGATATCTGAATTGAACAGATGACCTCCTCCTTGTAAGGGAGGCGCTCTAGCCAACTGAGCTAATCGCCCACAACGCCAGAATTATAGGTTATAGTCCGCCTCTGTCAAATCCGCGGCAACTCAGGGGCTCGGCGATCCAAGGCCCCCCAGTCTGCTTTACACTGATGTCCCCGCGTTGGCCCCTCGATCCGCGCTCCCGCGTGTGGATGTCGAGCGTCGCCGTGTTCTGACCCGAGTGCCGCGTGATTGACATCGCCCTTACCTCTACTATCCTTGGCATAGATAGTACCCCATCGCGGGGCATGGCGTATAAAGCAAAAGGCGGCGGAAGTCGGTACAGACCCGGCGTTCCGCACCAAGGAGGCAGTGTGATCGTAGGCAAGATCAGCGCAGGCATGATCGCGGCTCTCGTCCAACTGCTCGTGGCTCTGGTTGGAGCCATCCTCGTCTCTGCCGCAGTGCAGGGATTCAAAGCCGAGTGGCAGGCCCTGTTCCGGAGGCAGTTCGAAGGCGCACCGGCTCGTATCCTCGTCTATACGGTGTCCGCGTTCTTCCAGCTCTACAACGGATCCATCCACGGACTTCCGCCATCGGAAATACTGATTCTGGCGCTTCTGACCGCCCTGTCGGCGACTGGCATCTACCACTTCGCCAGGAAGCGGCCAGCCATCTCGTAACGCGTCGGGCCTCAGCCGGAGGAAGCCTCGGACAGCAACTGACAGCCGGGAGCCGGACTCCCCGGACGCCTATGCCGCCCGGGTCGCGACCGCGTCCCAGACGCGGAGAAAGTTGAGTCCGAGGATCTTCTCGATGTCGCCGTCGGGACAGCCACGCCGGCTCAGGCCGAGGCGCACGGCGCCCATCTTGGTCACGTTCTCAAGTCCGGTCAGCGCGCCCTCAAAACCGTCGAAGTCCGAGCCCAGCGCAGCGTGGTCGGGTCCTGCCAACTCACAGATGTGTTCAATGCAGGCGAACACATCTTCGATTGATGCCTCCTCCTCCGGTTCGCGCAGAAAAAAAGGCAGGAACACCACTCCGATGACTCCCCCATGAGCACCAATCGACCTGATCTCATCGTCCGTCAGGTTGCGGTTGAAGTCGCGCCGAGTCCTGACCCCGGAATGTGACGCGATAACCGGCGAAGAGCTGGTTTCGAGGATATCGAACACGGTCTCATCCGCGCTGTGCGATACGTCGATGATCATCCCAAGCTCGTTCATCCTGCGCACGGCCTGACGGCCGAGCGGCGACAACCCGCCATGTGGCTTGCTCTTGTCGCTGCTGGAATCCGCAAGCTCGTTTGAATTAGACCAGGTCATCGTCAGGACGCGCACGCCGCACTCGAAGAACCGATCGAGGTTATCGAGCCTTCCCTCCAGTGCGTGCCCGCCTTCGACGCCGAGAACCGCGGCAATCCGGCCCCCGGCGTCAGCCTGACGGAACTCCTGGGGGGTCGACACGGGCGCCAGCACTCCGGGACAGCGAGCACACACTTCACGGAATGCGTCTGCCCCTTTGAGCGCGAAGTCACGGTACTCGCCCGGTCTGAGTTCGGTCGGACTGACCCACACGGCAAAGACCTGGCCGTTCACTCCGCCGTCCTTCATCCGGGGGATATCGAGATGCCCCTTGTCCGACCGCCGGGTGATGTCCTTCCGGCCGCGGATATGCTCGTAGAGCGCGTCGGTGTGAAGGTCTACGAGCAACGGGGCTGCGGTCTCGCGTTCGAGTTCCATGTAAACGTGCTACGGAGTATAGATAAGGAGCCCCCGCGGTCAATCCGACACGACGTCTGCCCGGTCGGAACGGAGAGGCTCCCGTCTAGAGCCGCGTCCGGCGCAGCCGGAGGGAGTTGGTGACGACATTGATGGAAGACAAGGCCATCGCCACCTCGGCCATGATGGGATGGAGCCAGCCGAGCATGGCAAGCGGGATGGCAACCACGTTGTAAAAGAGCGCCCAGAATAGATTCTGCCTGATCTTCACGAACGTCGCCCGCGAGAGCTTGACCGCCGAGACGACCCCAGTCAGACTACCCCGCACGAGCGTAACGTCTGAGGCCTCAATGGCGATATCCGTGCCCGTGCCGATGGCGATTCCCACATCCGCGGCCTTCAGGGCCGGGGCATCGTTGATGCCGTCGCCGACCATCGCCACGCTGCCGAACTCCTTCTGCAGGTCCTTCACAACCTGCTGCTTCTGAGCCGGCAGCACCTCGGCGACGATGCGGCTGATTCCGGCCTCGGCGCCGATCTGCGTTGCCGTCTCGCGGTTGTCGCCGGTGAGCATTATCGGCGTGATGCCCAGCGCCTTGAGGTCGGCAACCGCTTGCGCCGAGTCGGGCTTCACGGTGTCGGCCACTCCGATGACTCCAATCGGCTTTCCGCCGGACGCCACGTAGAGCGCCGTGCGCGCCCGCTTCTTCAGGCCCGCCGCCGCTGCGTTGAGTATGCGGCAGTCGACGCCGCATTCCTGCAGGAGAAGTTCCTTGCCGGCCAGCACCTCGACGTCTCCGACTTTGCCCTTGATACCCTGACCAGGAACGGCCTGCACGCCGGTCGGCAGTACGAGTTTCAATCCTCGCGCCGACGCAGCGGCAACTATGGCTCCCGCTACCGGGTGTTCCGAACCTTGTTCAAGAGAAGCCGCGAGCCGCAGAACGTTGTCTGCTGGGCTCGTGACCGGCACCACATCAGTGACTGCGGGCCTGCCCTGCGTAATTGTCCCCGTCTTGTCGAGAATGACCGCCCGCACGTCCTTCAACGTCTGTATCGCTTCACCCGAGCGGAAGAGGATGCCCCGCTCGGCCCCCGTGCCGGAGCCGACCATCAGCGCAGTCGGCGTCGCAAGTCCGAGAGCGCACGGGCAGGCAATCACGAGCACGGCAACCCCGGCAAAGAACGCGAGCGATACGACGGAAAGGTTCGGGTTGACCCACGGCAGGAATGTCGCAGTCCACTCAAGCATCGGCCGGAGCGTAGGCGTCAGTGCGAGCCAGAGAGCGGACGTCGCGAGCGCGACCAGGATGACCACCGGCACAAATCTCGCCGTGACCTTGTCGGCAAAGGCCTGAATCGGGATCTTGGTACCCTGGGCTTCCTCGACCAGCCGGATAACCTGCGAAAGGAACGTGTCCTTGCCCACGCGCGTCGCCTCGACCTTGATGAGCCCATTGCCGTTCACCGTCGCACCGATGACCTCGTCGCCGGCCTTCTTCTCGACCGGCAGTGACTCGCCGGTCGCCATCGACTCATCGATGCTCGTCTCGCCCTCGAGTATCCGTCCGTCGGCCGGCACCTTCTCGCCGGGCCGGATGATCATCACGTTGCCGGGCGCAAGTTGCGCGACCGGCACTTCCTTCTCTACGCCCTCGGCCGAAAGGATCCGCGCGGTCCGCGCACCCAGCGCGACGAGCTTCTTGATCGCCTGCGAGGCCCGACCCTTGGCGCGCGTTTCGATGTACCGACCGGTCAGGAAGACGGCCATCACCATCCCACCGGCGTCGGCAAAACTCTTGACCGGCAGACCGGCCAGCACGGCAATGCCTGAGACCAGTGCGGCTGCGACGCCGAGAACGATGAGCACGTCCATCGAAGCTGAACCGGCGCGCACCGATCCCCATGCCCCGCGGAGGGTGTTCCAGCCGGGACCAAACAGCACTGCGGCGCAAAAGGCGACGTCGAGCCATGTCATCCCTGGCAGGTGAAAGAGGTGCAGACCGTGAAGCACCATCAGCAACATCGGCAGAAGTCCCAGAACCCACGCCCAGACCAGCCGGACGCGGGCGTGGCGGAGGTCAACTTCAGCGCGATTCTCGGCGCCGGCTTCCTCGTGCCGAATATCGTACCCGACGTCGGTCACCGCTTTCTCAAGCGAAGGCACCGGCGACACCCTGGGGTCGAACTCCACGATTGCTTTCTCAATGGCGAAGTTCACGACCGCGTTCCTCACCCCGGGAAGCCGGTTCAGCGCCTTCTCTACGGTGGCGACGCAGCTCGCGCAACTCATGCCCCCGACTGATAAAGTGATGGTCTCGGTTTTACCCAGTTCAGGTTTCTCTAGGATGACCGGCTCGGGCAGAACGGAAGCGCTTTCCGCCATCCGCATTCCGCTATCCGCACCGGCCATTCTGACTTCTGCATTCTGACTTCTGACGTCTGACGTCGCCTGCGCCAGGAACCGCTCCGGCTCAGCCTGGAACCGCTTCAGGCAGTTGGGATTGCAGAAGTAGTAGGTAGTTCCCTTGTATTCCCACTTACCCGCCTCATTCCCCTCACGCACAACCATCTTGCAGACGGGGTCGATGTGAGCGGCAGGGCTCTTGGGCTCCGGACTCTGGACTTCCGACTTCTTTGTATCTTTGTCTCTTTGCTCAGAAGCTTCCTCCGCCCTGCCCTCCGACTTAGGCTGGCCACCAAGAAACCGCTCCGGGTCGGCCTGAAAGCGCTTCAGGCAGCTCGTATTGCAGAAATAGTAGGTCGTTCCCCGGTATTCCCACTTGCCGGCCTCGCGTCCCTCGATGACGTGCATCCTGCACACCGGGTCGATGTGAGAGGATTGCAGATCGGCGATTGGAGATTGCTGATTGTCCAGCCGCTTGTTGGCTTCGGGTCTTTGTGGTGAGATGTACTCCTCGGGATTCTGCTGGAACTTGCGGGCGCAGACCTTCGAACAGAAGTAATAGGTGACGCCGTCGTACTCGCGTTTGGCCGCTTCCTGCCCTTCGATGACTTCCATCTTGCATACCGGGTCGATGTGTACTCGAGGTTCCGATTTCATCAGCGTTCTCCTGTTGCTCCCTGTTCCTTATGACGGAACAGTGAGCCAATCGGGTCGGTCAGCGCCCGGATTGGCGCCCTATGGAAGAAATCCTGCTTCAGCCTCGGCATCAGGCCGACTATCCTCACCACCTGTCCGAACGTGAACTCCTCGCGCTCCCCTATCGCGAACGCATACCTCCCCACGTTGCCCGGCCGCGAGACTGTCACGGCATAGATACCCGGACCGACTCTCAGCCGCCGCTCCGGCCCCATCAGGTACGAGTCTCCGCCAAACGGCTCGTAGAATCTCGTCCATGAGTAGGCGGGTCCGTCGAGCACGGCAATTGTGTCCGTCCCACTGGTCACAGCAACTGTCAGGTCCTGGGGTACACCGGCCTCATCCGGGACGAGGATGTTGACGTAGAGCTCGAACGAATCGGGGCTTACGATGCTGTACTCCGCCGGTCTGCCGAGCAGCTCGCCATAGTATGCCTTGGATACTTCCGGCTTCTCCACGACTACGACACCTTGGTCCGCTACGAGATACGGCAGATGTGCATGAGCGATTCCGCTCATCAGCGCCAGACACGACAGAAAGAAGAGAGGCATACGCATATTTGAATATTAGACGCCGGCCGGTGAGCTGCGACTCGGACCTTCTTTCGGCCTATTCGTACAGCGACGAGATGCCTGGTTTGCGACCCTGCGCGGAACGACGAACGACGGCTTCAACCCGGCGTTCGCGGGTCGCCTCCCGTTTGGCGTTCAGGACCCAGCCTGTGTACAAGTTGCGATAGGTCGGGGCGAAGGCCTGAAAGTTGCGCCATGCCGCGGGGTGGGCACGAAGCGCCCTCGCCAGGTCCGGCGGAACGGTCTCCTCTCGCCGGTTGGTGTAAGCCGCCTGCCATTTGCCGGACCTTTTTGCCTGCGTGACCTCGGCAAGGCCGGCCTCGCACATCCTTCCCTCGGACACCAGTCGCTTCACCCGGTCCTTGTTCGCCTGCGACCAGACGCTGCTCCGGCGCCTGGGCGTCCAGCGTTGGCGGAACTTCTCGGCGTCCACGGCGTGTATCTGACCGTCAATCCAGCCAAAGCAGAGCGCCTCGTCCAGGGCATCCTGGTATCTAAGTCCAGCCCTCGCGCCCTTCTTGTACATATAGACCCACTCGCCCTGTGACCTGGCGTGGTTGCGTTGGAGCCACCTCCGCCACTCCATGGCGCTGCGGAAGTCGAGCGGTTCCTGCCCTGTCATCCGAAGGCTAGAAGTCTCTGTCTTTGCAGACCGTTGCCCTGATTCTACCCCGCTCTCTTCGAGTGACGACTCTCTTCAGGAACTCCCGCCTCAGACCCGAGGCCAGACGACTGGCCTGCCATCTCCGCTCTCGCTCGGCTCGGCCTTCGCCAGTGGCCGGGAAAGCGGCGAGCACCGCCTTCAGGGCATAGCCGGCCGCGCCAAATGCATGTTGCGGGACATGCGCGGTTGCCACGGCGTGGCCGGCCGAACGGGCCGCAAGGCAGGCGGAGGGCCTCCTTTTTGCCCGGCGGGCGGCGGCATGGGCGGCGAGCGAGGCGCCGCGAATGTCCGCCATCCTGAATACGCCGGTGCGCGCCCATGCGCGACATGCCTTGATGGCTTTCCGCGGCCGCTCGTCATCCGGATAGGCTTTCTCGAAGAACGGCAATACACGCAGGGCGCAGTCAGCCGCCCAGACAGCCAGCAGCCGCTGATTTTCTCTGCTGTACTTCCGCGCGACATCATGTTCCGGTATCCGGCCCCGGAGGCGCAGCCGCGCGCCGGGCTCAGGTCTTCCTGTTTCGGGTTTCATTCGTCATTCGAGCTTCCTTTCTGCCAGCTCCCGCCGGCAGAACGGAGAGGGTGGGATTCGCTGTGCGCCTGCTCCCCATGCTCTCCTTTGGGTTGTGGCGCGCAGCCGCGCGCCGGGCGCGAATTCGTCATTCGGATTTCGTCATTCGAGCTTCCGTTCTGCCGGCTCCCGCCGGCAGAACGGAGAGGGTGGGATTCGAACCCACGGTACCCTTACGAGTACACATGCTCTCCAGGCATGCCCGTTCGTCCACTCCGGCACCTCTCCGTGGAAAAGGATTCAAGGGGTCGAGGAATCAAGGGGTCCAGGGTCAGACACTTGCATCCTGGATTCCTCGAATCCTCGATTCCTGCAACGCCAGCTTAGCCGAAGCTGCTCTGCAGTCAAACTTGTGGCTACTTGATCAGGACCAGCGTCCCCGGCTTCACGGCCTGGACAATGCTCTTCAGCGGCATCGAGTCGAGCTCGATGTAGCTATGGTCAATCGCCTCGGCCGGCACCTCATCGCTCACCTTGCCGTGAATCACGATGTCCCCGCCGAGGAAGATAGCGCCGACGCCGAACGCATCCCTCACGCAGCGCCCGGCCGAGTCGAGCGGTGGCGTCACGCCTTCGAGCCGGTACAGCCAGTCGGGCCGACACCAGCTCGTTCTTACCTGTTTGCTTAGGACTTCGAGCGTGGCCTTCGGCAGTGCCGTGTACTCATCCTGCCCCTCAAGGACCTCCCGGAACTGGTACTTGGCCTCAAGAACGGTCTTGTCTTGAACCGCCAGCGTAATCTTGTGCTCCCCGCGATTAATCACCAGATAGGGCTCTCGCCTCGATAGCGATGCGATGCGGTAGTTCAGGTACTGCCGGTCCTGTTCGAGCTTCGCCTTGACCGCCTGCAGGCTGTCGTACTGCCCGGCGACTGCCCGCGCCTCCACATCGGCATCATGGGCGGCGCGCAGTAGCTCGCGCTTTCCGACCGCATCGGCCAGCCGCACGAGCGCGATGCTCCCGACGATGGTCGCAAGCACGGCCAGAAAACCGTTGAATCTTCTGCCCATTAGAATATGAACACCTTGGTGCCCACCGGCACCGAGTCATACAGCACCTTCAGGTCCTCGTACCCGACCCGGATGCAGCCGTGAGTCACGCTCCGGCCGAGCAGTTGCTCCTGCGGCGTCCCGTGTATCATCACCCCGCCGCCCAGGTCCAGAAGGAACGCGCCGAGCACTCCCTTCTCCTTGCGCAGCGGCGAGCGGAGCGGCGGAACCGACTCGCCTCTTTCCAAAAAAGCCCAGTCGGGCTTGGTCCAGATCGGGTCCTTCTCCTTGCGGATGACGCTCATGATTCCGCGCGGCGTCTGGAACACCCACTTTCGGCTGCGATAGACCAGAGTGTCATTCTTCCCGGTGGAGATGGGTGCATCGAGCAGCACCTTCTGCCCGCGCCGCAGCGAGAGCCGGTTACCGTCGGGATTGACGACGATGTACAGCTCATTGGTGAAGGCGGTGGCGAACTGGTCGGCGAGATCCCGCACCGAGCCGTTGAGCGCCTCGATCTCGGGTCCGAGCTTCGGCAGTTCAAGCCGCATCATCAGCGTACTGGCCCTGGTCTTGTACATCTCATAGATCAGCCGCGCAAGGTCGAGCCCGAGACTGTTCTTGATTGGGTAGTAAACCTCCGTCCAGGCGAGAGCCATCGCCGAAAGAAAGATAATGCCGATTGCCTTGACGGGACTCACGAGGAAACGGCGAGCGACAAACGCCAAATGACGAACTCAGCAGTTCGGCGTTCGGCGTTCGGACTTCGGCGTTTCACTGATGCCAGCGGGCGTGTTTGCCGCGGACATCGACGTGGATGAACGCTCCGTGCGAGCGCGTGCGGCTGTACCAGCCGATGCCGCCGACGAGTTCCGGGTGCTGTAGCTCCAGCTCCTCGGCATAGGCGGCGAGCTGCTTCGCATCCTTGCGGTTCGACTGGCCGTCGTGAGTAAGGTCATCAAGCCGCCCGTCGCCGTTGGCGTCGATAATGATGTCCGCGGCCCCGCCGTAGATGTGGGCGCTGTTCCGGCCGCGCTCCACTCGCCAGTTGTACGCCGGCGGCCGGTAGCCGCTGAACACGCAGAACCGGTCGAACTTCACCCCGCGGCTCTTCACCAGGTCGGTGAGTAGCTCGAGCTTGACCAAAAGCTCCTCGCACAGAACCGTGTACTTGGGAAAGCCCCCCATGGTCCGGGACGCGAAGTCGCGGAGCGTGTAGTGCGGGGACAGGTAGGTATCCAGATTATCGGGGGTCGTGATGATGAACCCCTTCGGCTTCCGGAAGCTCGGATACTCATCAATCGGCTTCGGGTACCTGCCGATTTTGACTCCCTTGAGGACACCCTTCTTGTTGAGACTGTCGTAGGGAATCATCACAAAGGCGTTGACGCGACGCACCGCGGTCCCGCTCATGAGCATGATCGGATAGAGGCCCGGCTCCGCCGGCGCCACCCAGCAGGTCGCGTTGCCGGCGTCGACCAGCTCGCCGGCCGATGCTACCCAGCCGCTGCTGTTCCCGTCGTCCGAAGCCGCCAGCCGCAGCGTCTCGCCCGGCAGCACGAAACGGCCGATATTGTCCCAGTCGTAGACGTAGCCATTGATATCAACCGCGAGCCGGGGCCGGACCTGTGCTCTGACGGTTGCATCAGTCAGATTGGCGCCGGCGGCGACGCCGGCGAGGAGAACCCAGAGGACCGCGTACGCGCGCAATACTGCTCCTTTAAGTCAATCGGCCCGACGGGGATACGGGTCGAAGCCGTTCGAGTATAGCGGCGACTGTCGGCAGTGTCAATCCGGCCCATGCTTGCCGATTCAATCCGGTTGTGCTAGAGTGTTCGGTCACATGTCGCAGGCAGCCAGTTCAACCATTAAGGAGGTCTCATGAAATCGGCCATCGTGCTTCTGTTCGCGAGCATCACTGCCCTGATTGCCGGGTCGTTTCCGGTCGGCGTAATCGACACGGTCGGCGGAACCACCTACGACGACCAGAACTCGGGCCCGGCCCTGCAATGGGTGTTGAGTGACCCGGCCTATGGCATCCACGTCACCTGGATGTACTCAAACTCGGCCACGTCCTGGCCGGACCGCACCATGCAGTACAACTTCTACGACAAGACCACGAGCGCCTGGAACTGGCTCGACCCCGACTTCATGGTATCGGGCGTGAACTCCCAGATCCGCAAGACCGGGTTCGGCACGCTCGAAACCGACCCGGCCAACGGCGCCGCCTGCATCGCCGCCCACTACGCGGCTGGCATGCCGGACTTCACCCCGGTCCTGGTCGAGGACTTCTCCCCGGGCACCGGGCTTTTCAGCGAGTGGCTCGGCGCGCCGACGCTCACCGGCTATTTCCTGCCGGTCATCGCCCGGCCGTCCGACGGTTCCATCAGTCTGCTCCTGATTCTCTTCGCGGCCTCGGACAACCTCTACTACGCCCGCTCCACCACCTGGGGCACATGGAACGAGCCGGTATTCTGGAATGTCGCGAGCGCATTCGGCCACAACCTCACCGCCTCACGCGCCTCGAACAAGTTGCTGGCGACCTGGATGAGCGGCAGCGGCGCCGACCTGACTCTCTCCTACCGCTTCTCCTCCGACGGCGGAGCGACGTGGGACAACGCCCAGACCCTGACCCCGCCTTCGGCCTTCGGCACGGACTCTGGCACGGTCTGCTTCATCGGCGCGACCACAACGTTCGACAAAGACGACAACTGGCGGCTGGTGACGACACTCGTGCCGCTCGTCGCCGACTCGGCCCTCCAGAACCCGGCCGAGCTCTGGGTCTACAACTCCGGCACCAGCCAGTGGAGCTTCATCCATGGCGCGGGCGGCCAGAACCTGTCCGGCGAAATCGGCGAGAACGCGGCCTACTGCGGCCGGCCGAGCCTTGGCCAGAACCCGACGAGCGGAACCTTCTACTGCGCGTGGGAAGAGTTCGACTCGCTCAACTTCGAGCCGACGACCGGCCGGCTCCGAGCCGACATCTTCGCCTCGTCATCGCCCGACGGCATCACCTGGAGTTCGCCCACTCGCCTCACCAGCGCCGACGCGACCTCCAAACGCTTCCCGTTCCTCGCCCGGAACTGCTCGGGCGACTCGCTCGCCATCGGCTTCGAGCAGGACTCCATTGCCGGCTTCAACACCAACGGCACCGGCGCCATCTCCCGTAACCCCATCTGCGTCTGGCGCGGCACCGTCTCGGGCGCAGTCTCCGATACCCGCCCCTCATCCCTCGTCCCTCACCCCGCGCTGACCGCCTCCCTCATCCGCAACATCCTCAATCTGCAATCTTCAATCTGCAATCTGCAGTCTGAAATCTCCCTCCTCGACGCTTCCGGCCGCACGGTGACGCCTCTCCGCCGCGGCCCCAACGACGTCAGCGCCCTCGCTCCCGGCGTCTACTTCGTACATTCGCGGCCGTCAGCCGTTAGCTGTAGGCAGTCGGCTGTCCAGAAGGTCGTCCTCACGCGCTAGCCAGGAGCCGTCCGACCGGTTCCCGCACCTTCGCGCGGCACAATGAACGTCGCGAAGCACGCGGCGAAGCATAGGTCGAAGCACCGGCAGACCTATCGTTCACCGCGTACTGCGTTGTTTCTACAAGGGCGAGGTCAACTGCGTCGGCCAGTGCGTCGGTGACTGGATCCTGCACTCGACCTTGACCTTGACTTCAACCTCTGCCTTTGATTCGGTCGCTCATTGTACCTCGCATTCTTCGTCCGAAAGTACCGGCAAAGGTGTCATGAACTGGATAGTAAACTGCGTCGCGAACTGTGTCGTCAACCGAATCATCCACTGAATCTCAAACCGTATGAGCCATTGGACGCGGCATTGTACGACGAAATGTTCCCGGCATTGTACCTGAAAATGGACCCGTCATTGTTCGATTCATCGTTCGCCGCATTGTACCGGAAAAAGCACCGGTCATTCAACGGCTCAATCTATCCCGCGCTGTATCGGCAACTGCGGCCTCCTAAGCGGCCTCCGGGCCGTGGGGCCCACGGCAGAATTGTGGTGAGCACTCCACCAGACACCACATGTAGTGTGTGCGCTATGGGCACAAGCTTGAGCAGGCATGTCGCGGCAAGTCCTTCGTCAACGGACAACCGTCCTTCGTCAACCTGCCGCTAAGTCATTATCGTTCCACTGCTTCCGTACTTCTGACCTCTAGCTTCTGGCTTCTAGCTTCTGACTTCGTCTGCCCTCAGACGCCATCCCCTGGACGGTAGGGGGAGTTCTTGCCCCCTATGCAGCCCTCGCTCCGGTACTCGCAACAGACGTCGCTGCAGCACAGGGAACGGCTACCGCTCAACTCTCCGGAACGGCATCCGGTCCGGCTCTCGTGACAGCCGCCGCACATCCAGCCGCAACAGCGTCCGCAACAGGTGCGAGTCCTCCACCTTGAGCAGCCATCGCTTCACCACCCGCTCCAGCCTCTGCTCCGGCTACCGCAACAGCGACTGCAACGGCAACCGCTCCGGCTTCCGTTCCTGCCCTCGCAACAGCCCGCGGAATAGCGCCCGCTCCGGTCCTCGTTCCACCGCCCGCACCGGCCGCCGCATTCGGGTCAGGTCCTGCATCTGACCGCTCGCCGAACCGGACAACGGCTGCGGTCCTCCAGTTGACACGGAGCGAATTCCGAGTAGTTTTCTGCGGATGGAGACTGAGTCTTGTCCAGCCTTGTTGAAGACTCGAATCGAGGTGGTACCACTTGACACCCATGGAACTTGGCAAGGTGTCTACGTGATCCCGCCGAAATCCCAGGAGGCTTTCGACTACATATGAAACAGGTTTTCACCACAGGCACGCACCCGCAGGGGATTCACAGCTCACCGTGGTTTGAGATACAGGGCAAGCTCATCTACACAACCGGTTCGCATCCTGACGGTATCCACGGTGCTCCGTGGTACGAGATTAGGGACGGCTGGATCTACACGACTGGTGCGCATCCACAGGGTGTACACGGCGCACCCTGGTTTGAGATTCGGGGTAGCCGCATCTACACCACGGGCTCGCATCCTGATGGTGTTCACGGAGCCCCGTGGTTCGAGATTCGCGAGGGTTGAAGGTGGGCCAGATGCAGGTCCATACCGCTATCCTGTCAGTAGCTAACACATGAAACCAATCATCATCGCCTCGTTCGCAGCCCTGCTGCTTTCGGCCGCTTCAGGAATGACGCCGGTGGAGATCAAGAGAACATACGGTGATGCAGTCGTGCTCATCACCACCTACTCTGCGGCTGAAGACGCGGTCGGCCTTGGGAGCGGCTTCATCGTGGATCCCTCTGGTGTCATTGTAACCTGCTATCATGTCATCAACGGCGCATACCCCGCGGTGGTCAAGCTCCTTAACGGGGCGTCGTTCCAAGACATCCAAGTATTGGGTTGCGACTCGACAAAAGACGTCGCCGTCATCAAAGTGAAAGGGCGGAGCCTACCCACAGTGAAGCTCGCAGACGCGGGCGACATCGAAGTAGGCAAACACGTCGTGGCAATCGGTAACCCCAGGGGATTGGAGAATACCATCTCGGATGGACTGCTCAGCGGCGTCAGAGAGAACGATGGCTACGAACTGCTGCAGATCAGCGCGCCGATCTCGCCGGGAAGCAGTGGTGGTCCGGTGTTCAACTCTGCAGGGCAGGCAGTCGGCATCGCATCCATGACCTTGACGGAGAGCCAGAACCTCAACTTCTGCGTGCCGATCAAGTACGCAAGACCATTCCTCACCTGCACCAGCTCCGTGTCGCTTGAAGACTTCACTCGGGGTTTCAGGCCTGGCGAGGCCGCGCCGTCTCCTGGGATATCGGAAGGTTCGCGGCGGGAGTTCCTTCGGGCGCTCGTGCCGATCCTGAAGTCGTTTTGGGAGATTGAAGAATCACAAAGACGCGACAAGTACCGACGCCGTTTCGACGATATGATCATGGTGCTCGCGCTGCTACGGGAGGAGTCCGATCGTGTCTTGCGCGGATTACGGCTGCTCAAGGCCCCGGATGCGGCACTGCAACGAATACTCCAGCGTTACACCGAACTTACGCAGAGGCGCTACGAGGCCTATGACATAATACTGACGGCAGCTGCACCGATGGACGAAGTGACTGGCGCATCTGGGGGTGCGAAGTTGGAGTTGCTGAGAGAAGAGATGCGCACCAAGGAATGCTCCGACGTCCTCTTGCGGGACCTTGGGTGTCAATACCTGCTGGACGCAGGAGTCGAGATAGACGAGTTGGGATCGAGGCTCCCGAGCATCTTTGACAGTCTGCCCCGCGTCCTGGTCGTGGGTCTGGAATTGGCGGCCTGTGACCTAGCGCCTTCCTCAAGCCGCGCGGCCTCGCTTGCAGCAGCACGCCATCGCGGACTTGGGTTCCGGCCTTTCTTGAGTGAGCCGGGCATCGTCGTGGACACTGTGCTAGATGGAAAGCAAGCTCGTAAAGCGGGACTGATGAGAAACGATGTCATAGTCGGCGCAAACGACACCCTGCAGTTCGCAAATATGTGGGACTACGACATGTTCAGTGCGACCCAACCAGTGGGCGTTCCATTCAAGCTGAACATCCTTCGAAACGGAAACGAACTCGGCCTAACGGCGAAGTTCGACAGCCAGTGACGCGCACCTCCCACCGTGCACCGCCAAGCGGGCTATAGCATCACACTGGACCTCACGACGAAATCGGAGCGTGAGGCCGAACTGCACGTGGACGGCTGCCGTGCCAGCATCGCCATCGACAGTGCCAAAGTGCTTGTCGAAGACGTTGTCGCGGCCACTCCGGATGAGGCGTTGGTCAAGGCCAGGTCCGTTGCCCCTAAGCTGCTCGACATTCTCTGTGCGATCTGTGAACACTGCCTAAGGCTTTACGAGGAGGACCCCGCCACAAGTGAAATGGATAGTGTCCGTTCGGCGCTTCTCGCGGCGGCCAACGGCACGAAGACCCTCGTTACGGCTGACACCACGGTCATACTTGGCACGCTACGGTGCACAGATCCGATATCTGACTCTTGGAAGCTTGGTGTGCTGCCGTTCAAGCATCTGCCGGCGATGGCGTCGTTCCGCTCTGCAATGCTCACAGGGAACGCATTCCACAAGTTCAGGGACTTCTACCTGGCCATCGAGAACGCGGCGCCCCGCTTGGCTTCCGCCCGCACGTGCTTGCTTGAGCTTGAGGGAGCGCTGCGGTGCGTGTACGCCGCGAGGTTGCGTCAGTTAGTGAATGCTGCGACTCAGAGTGGCGTATCATGCACAGAACAGGATGCCGCCCGCAAGGTGGCGAAGTGTCTATGGGTCACCCACCGGCTGAAGCTCTTCCACGCACACAAAGAACCGGCCATCGTCGTATCAGATCCGAAGGATAGGGCTCGTGTAGAACGGGTGTTACCGCTCGCGGAGCACGTAGCCCGTGACCTCATCCGCGCGGCCGCGGCGAAGCCATGACTAGCGGCCGGGGTCCTTTTGACGATACGCCCAAACCGGCCGACCCTCACGTTGACGAGGCGCAGGCCACAGGCAGCCAGGAGGAGCGGAGCAGCGGATGGTCGTCCGGGGTGTACTTAGTGGCTTTTCTCGACATACCCGGGCAGCGTGATGCTCTGGCAGCGCTGCGGGAGCTTGGTCGTCTGCCCGACCCAGACGTGGGCGAATTGAACGAACTCCTGCGTCGCACGAATATGGCGGTTGCCTCATTCCGTATCGTCTTTAGCAGTCTTGTCCCGAATTCGGGGGAATTCGGGGGGACACAGTAAATGATTATTGACACGGCCCAAGTCATTTCGGATTTACGATTCTGGATTGCCGATTGGCGCGGGCGCTGCCCGCGGGCCTCAAGCCCCAAGCCTCAAGCCGCAAGCGAAAGCGGGTGTCGATTGCAGATTGGCGGGGCGGATCAAGACGGCCGACGGCTTACGGCTAACAGCTACCGGCGCACCTATTTGAGATTCGAGGTTGGCCGAGTCGGGAAACGAGGTTGGTCGGTGGTAGAATGAGAAGCGACGGCGCTAGACGCGTGACCTTCGGGGAGTCGCGAGCGACCATTGACCGGTACACGAACGCGCTTGCGCAGGGCGATTACGCGGACGCCGTGACAGCGGCCGCAGCCTGTCGCAAGGAACTGGCCCGCCAGTACCAGGGGCGGACGGTCGCAGCCCTGGGGACGCTCTCCGCCCACATCAGACGAGAGTCCCGACGGAAGCAGCTTTCCTACGCCAAGGCTCGGTGGAGCCGCGAGGATGAGCAGGTGCTGCGCCGCTACGCGCAGAGCTTTGTCGCGGGACGCTACCCAAGCGCCAGGCAGGCAGCGGCTCTCTGTCAGAGAGAGATTGAGCAGCGCGACGGGGCGAACCTGCGCCGCGGGGTTCTCCGGCGCACTTACTACGGGTACTACGCCAAGCTGCTCGAACTGGCCCGCAGTATGGGCCTGCCCTGCCGCCAACGAGCCTGGGAGCCTGCTGAGCGAAGAGTCCTGGAGCGGTACGTGCGCCGGCTGTTGGCCGGGAAGTACAAGTACACTCGCGATATCGCCGCCGCCTGCGCGCGGGAGCTGGCCGAGATTGACGCGTGCGCGACCAGGAGAGCCAAGGGCTCCCGCCAACGGCCGGCCCGCTCCGAAAAGGCGGTGTACAGTGAATTGACTCGCATCGTGGCATCGGCCAAACTTCCGCGCTACAAGGCGCCCTGGACCCGGCCGGAGCTCGATGTCCTAGAGCGCTACGCGCGGGCCACCGCCCGAGGGAAGTACCGGCACTGGAACGAGGCGGCGAAGGCGGCCATGGAGGATCTGCGCGGGTTGTACGACGGCAAGGGAGCAGGAATTCGCCCTGCACGATTGGCCGGTCACAGGCCATCCGATGCGGAGCAGCAGATTCGGGGACTTGCACACCGCCTCAACCTGGACGGACCTCACATGCGATACTGGACTCCGCCCGAGGAGCGCATTTTCGGCAAATGGGTTAAGCTGTACCATGAGGGTCACCACCAAAGGCGGGAAGGCCCGCTGAGTGAATTCGCCGAGGGACTGCGCCGCGAGCTCAGGGGTGCCGGCTTCAACCGCCGGCCTTCGGCTTGCATGGCTCGATTGGTGGAAGGTCACCGGGAAACCTATGGGGCTTCCGGCCCGACCCCACGGCGTTGGACCGCAGAGGAAGATAAGGTCGCGGATTCCTGGGCACGCTGGTACGACCGCCATCGCCGGACCCACCGGTTGGAACCCTACAAGACCGCCACTGAAGGACTGCAGGAGGACCTAGCGAAGATACACAGCGAGCGGAGCCTCTGTGCGTGCCGGCTGCGCCTGCTGAACCGACACAGGCACCTGCGCGGGCTGAAGTGATCGTGCGAGAATCTTGGACAGCAGATGACTATGACATTATCGCTCTGCGGCCACAGGACAGCAGATGATTGTTGACACGGCCGCCTGCGGGAGGATGCAGGCGGCTGGCCAGTCAGAGGATACGGAACTTGGTTCCGGCGCTACTCCTCGAAGGTCTCGTCTGTAGCTGCCGGGCCACGGTAGGAGATGGAGACACGGTGGGCCATCCCCAACTGGCCGTAGGGCGCGAAGGCGTAGTCAATGCCGATTCCCTGCCAGGAGACCCCGAGCCCGGCCCGCAGGCCCGAGAAGCCGGCGTAGTCCGACCCGGTGCGGTACCCGACCTTGAGCGCGATGAGTTCGACCGGCCTGCACTCAACCCCGGCCGCGATGCCCGGCTTCTCCGTCTCGGAGATGATGAAGTCCTGCGTGACGCCGACGATGTTGTAGTCGTAGCGCCAGCCCAGCCGCCCCTGCACCGGCAGTCCGTAGATCTCCTGGTAGAGTTCGGTCATGGGCCCGACGTTGGCGACCGAGGCGCCGACCTTCAGTCCCTCGAGCGGGGTCTTGTACATCACTCCGACATCGAAGGCCCAGGCTGAGCTCGATAGGCTCTCCATCTGCTGGTGGATGAACTCGAACCCGAGGCCGAACGACAGGTCGGAGAAGCTGCGGCCGTAGCCGGCGGCGAGCGACCAGTCCGCTGCCGAGAAAATGTAGCCCGGGATGGTCTCGCCGCGGATGTTGACGCCCTGGATGGAACCGGAGCCCCAGTAGTCGAACGCGAGGCCGAACTTGCCAATGCCCTCAATACCATACACGCCGGCCACGTACTCGTGGTTCATGCCAAGGAACCATTGGTTGTGCGACAGCAGGACGTCGAATGTGGGCACGTTGGCAATGCCGGCCGGATTGTAGTAGAGGGCCGAGGCATCGTCGATGTAGGACACCGCCGCTTCGCCCATGCCGACCGCGCGTGGCCCGACCGGTATCTTCAGAAACGCGGCGCCAGTGCCAGCTACCACTAGCACCGGCAGGAACAACAGAAGTATCGTTGCCTGTCTCACATTGTCCTCCTGACTTCAGTTGGCCAATGACGAATGACTAAAGACGAATTCCTAATCAAGCCCCAATGAACCACTGCCCACCCGGCCCTAAAACCTCTGGCCTTTCCTGGTTGATTAGTCATTAGCAGTTGGCAATTGGGAATTCCGTCATCGGATGACCGACAGCTTGCCGGTCTTGCTCGACTTGCCGTCGGCCGACACCACGAGGTACACGTAGATGCCGCTGGCGACCTCCGCTTTCCACGCGAGATGGCCGTCGCCGGACTCCGTCGCGCTCCAGACCGACTGTCCCGACGCGTCGTAAACAATCACGCGCGCGCCGGAACTCAACCCCTGGAAGTGTATCGCATCGTGCCCCAGCCCGTGGTTTGGTTTGAACGGTATCGGCGCGAC
>Ga0172371_10004636_pt1 | contig 20707 bp, 19 predicted proteins | sample Lak12m_FD_114543 | JGI IMG/M metagenome (GOLD analysis project Ga0172371, IMG submission 114543) | Freshwater microbial communities from Kabuno Bay, South-Kivu, Congo - kab_022012_12m | ecosystem: Environmental > Aquatic > Freshwater > Lake | place: Democratic Republic of the Congo: South-Kivu... | reverse complement strand
TGACACCACGAAGGCGTTGATGGCCATGGGCGGAAGAATCACGCCGATCATGGTAACCACGCTCACTATAACCCCAAACCAGATCGGGTCGTAGCCCAGATTCAGCACCACGGGCAAGAAAATCGGGGTGGCCAGGATCAAGAACGCCAAGTCCTCGATGAAGGAGCCGCCAATCAAGTAAACCGCAATTATGATCATCATTACCACGATGGGAGGGACCTGTAGGCCGCCGAGCCATTGTGCCACAAGGAACGGAGTCCGGGTCACAGCAAAAAAATGGCCCAGGATTGTGGCACCGGCTATGAGCATGATCACCATGCAAGCGATTCTAAGCGTTTCCATGATGCCCTTCACGAATCGCTTGAGATTCATATCCCTCTTGAACAGGGTCAAGAGCAGCACCGCAAAGGTTCCGACGCTGCCAGCCTCGGTGGGTGTGAAGAACCCCTGCATGAGGCCCCCGACCACGACCAGGAATATGACCAGCACTAGTATCACCGGCGGCAAGGACGCGAATCTCTCGCGCCAGGAGGAGCGCTCACCTTTTGGCCCGAGGGTGGGGTTGATCATGCTCCAGCCGAGGAGAGTGACGACAAAGGAACCTGCTATAAGCAGCCCGGGAATGATCCCTGCCAGAAACAGCTTGCCGATAGATGTCTCGGTAAGGATGCCGTAGACAATGAGCACCACGCTGGGAGGTATGAGGATGCCAAGGGTCCCCACCGTGGCCACGGTTCCGCAGGATAGGCGCCTATCATAACCGTAGCGGTCCATTTCCGGCACCGCTATGGTGGCGAAGGTCGCAGCGGTTGCAGGCGACGAGCCGCAAATTGCCTTAAACACTGTAGCTGCCGCCACCGTGCCGATGGCAAGGCCGCCGGGCACATGCCCGATGAACTTGTACGCTGAATCGTACAGGCTCCTGGCCACACCGCCGCTCGCTCCCAATTGGCCCATGAGAACAAACATCGGGATGACCGTGAACCCGTAAGAAGACAGAACCGAGTAGATGTCTTTGGCGACCAGGTTGAGGGCCGCGTTGACGTTCACTATGGCTGCGAACCCGACGAAGCCCGCGAAAGCCATGGCAAAACCTATCTCCAGTCCCATGAGAAAAAGACCAAAGAGCAATAGGATAACTAGAGCTGCTATGGTAGCGACGGTCATGTTTCGGCTTCCTTCTTCTCTACCATGTCAACAAAGAGCACCAGACACTCTATCAGGCAGCATACACCGATACCGTAAGCTACGGGAAAGAGGGGTAGCAGCAGGGTGGGGGTGGTTTCACCGGTCCTCCTGTAGTCTGCGCCGAGGCCGAAGAGGTTCCACGCGATTATAAGGAAGATTGCCATGGCGAGTATTCGCGTAAGAACGTGCAGGGTCCTTTGTACCGCAGGCGGGAGTTTGCCGGTAAGGAAATCCATGATCACATGACCATTCACTCTGGAGGTCTGAGGGATTGCAAAGCCTATGACCACGGCTCCGAGGAGGCCGACCAGCTCATACGTGCCCACGATTGGACTCTTAAAGGCCCGAAGAAAGACGTCCGCCACCGTGAGAAACATGCTGCCGGCCAGAGCAACGCCGGCGACTACGAACATGAAACGCGACAACGCCCTCACAATTCGAGACAACCACTTCACTTGTTACTCCCGAGTGCGGCCGCCCCCCTGAAATGAAGAGCGGCCGGGACGGAAATTATTGTGGATTCTTGCTCATCCACTCCAGACAGAACTTCAGCGCTTCGTCACCGGGCACGCCTTTGGCTTTGGCGGCAGCTACGTACTCGTCAAGAACGGGGCGCACGGTCTTGGCCCATCGTTCGTCCTCTTCCTTAGAGAGAGGAATGATTTGATTTCCTTTGGACAGGGTGAATTCGGTTCCTTCTTTGTCGAACTGGTCCCAAGCCTTGCCGGTCTTAACAATCCATTCTTCGTTGACCTTTTCGATGGTGTCCTGGACGTCCTTCGGCAACGAATCCCATTTCTTCTTGTTCATAGCCACGAAGAAACCCAGAGAATAGGCTGATCCGAAATTCTGGGTGGTGGACTTTATGACTTCGGCGAATTTCCAGCCCTTGAGGGTCTCGATAGGAGAAACCAAGCCATCCACCACGCCTTTCTGCAGAGCGTCGTAGGTCTCGTTCTGCGGCATGGCCACAGGGGTCCCTCCAAGAGCGCTGACAACCTTCGCGCTGGTGCCCGAGCATCTGATCTTCATTCCCTTGAGGTCTTCCATTTTCTTGACAGGTTTCTTGGTGTGCACGATGCCCGGACCGTGACCGTGGAGGTACATGACCTTCACTTCGTCCAACTCCTTGGGCTTGAATTGCTTGTAGAATGCGTTGCAAAGGTTGGTCACCTGAACACCGCTCTTGTAGCCCAGAGGTAGATCTATGACCTCCGAAAGAGGGAACCGGCCCTTTGTGTAGCTCAGCACCGACATACCGATGTCTGAAATACCCTTGACAACTCCGTCGTAGCACTGGTCCGGCGGTGTCAGGGTCGCACCGGGAAACATGTTTATCTTGACTGCGCCGTTGGTTCTTTTCTCGATCTCCTTTGCCCATTCGGTGGCCAGGATAGAATGGCCGTGAGTCGCAGGGAAGAAAATCGAGTAGGTCAGTTCAACGGTCTTGCAGTACCCCGGTGTTGCGTTCGTCAACGCGAACACGGCCACGGCAAGGAACCCGACCAGAAGGGCCGTCATTTTCCTCTTGTCCATGCTTCACCTCCTGTTTTTGGTCCGTAGAATGTTTCGCCGAGAAGAGCCGGCATTCCGGCCTTTGCCAAACCATTCGGCTAACGGGAAAAGGAAAGGGCCGACAACACGGGAGACCGGTGATTCATACCATTTCGCGTCCGAGCCGGCGAAACCGCCGGAGTCCATCTGCCTTCCGAACGGAGGACCTGACTGCGCTCCGGTGGAACCCCGCCTGTATGGCAGAGTCACTCACTTGCAAGCGAAATAGTATCACCCCAGGCTCGAGGATTCGTCTCCGGGACACAAGTTCGCCATGCTGAAACGGTCACACAGCCTGGGGGGCCTTCTCACGCGGCCCTAACTCCTATGGTGCCTTCGAGATTCCGGCCTGGGGTCCGCTCTCACATCCGCCTGTATGACGGTTGCCGCGTGAATTCCTGATGAATGCTCGGAGTCTAACGTACCCCCGGCGTGGAAGTCAAAGACCTTTTGGCGGGAATCCAGGCTGAAAATATGCCCCTGGCCTTCTCCGTCGCTGACGGATTGCCCCCCCTCTCGTTGACAGCACTATATGCCTTTGTTATCATCCTTTTCTCGCACAATTCATCAAGAGGTAAACGGTCATGGCAGACGTTGAAGGAATGGCGGAAGCAAGAGATGTGAAAGCCCGTGAATGCGGCGGTGCCGCCGGGTTCCATATCAAGGGAAGCTCCCACCTCGACTGGGGAATGAAGAACCGACTCTCGCGGATAATTAAGCCTGACACCGGACGGACTGTTATGTTGGCCGTGGATCACGGTTATTTTCAGGGTCCCACTTCAGGCCTGGAGGTCATGGAGGACACTCTCGAACCGCTAATTTCCTATGCGGATTGCCTCATGCTCACCCGCGGGATACTCCGCACCTCGGTGTCCCCCGGCAGTCAGGTTCCCATCGTGCTGCGCGTCTCCGGCGGCCAGAGCGTTCTCTCCGAACTGTCCAACGAAACCTGGAACGTGTCCGTGGATGACTGCATTCGGCTGAACGTGTCCGGAATGGCTCTCTCCATTTACGTGGGCGGGGAGTACGAGCATCAGACTTTGGTCGCGTTCGCCGATCTCATTGATGCGGGTCATTCCGCGGGGATACCTATCCTGGCGGTTACAGCGGTGGGCAGGGAAATGGCGAGGGACGCACGCTATCTTTCACTGTCTTCCCGGATAGCAGCCGAAATGGGCGCGAACATCGTTAAAACATACTACTGCGAAAATTTTGAGCGTGTCACCGGCACGTGTCCCGTGCCCATAGTGATGGCCGGCGGAAAGAAGACCCCCGAGATAGACGCCCTGACAATGGCCTACAACGCCGTCGTTCGCGGCGCGGTGGGCGTCGATATGGGCCGGAATATCTTCCAGTCGGATTGTCCCGTCGGCATGATCAAGGCCGTTCGAGCCGTGGTCCACTATAATGAAAAGCCCGAGAGCGCGATCAAGATCTACGAGGACGAAAAGAAGGCTCGGTAGTCAGTCTCTTCGGCTTGAATTGAGCACTTTCTGAAAGAATCCCGTAGGGGGACCAGAATCATGGAATGGGCCGTAGGCTTTGCTCCGCACATCGTCTTTAGAAACATTGTGTAAGCCGGCCCACTTGTCATTACGAGCGAAGCGAAGCAATCTCAAAGTGTTATGATTCAAGGGCCCGGGATTGCTTCGTCGCTGCGCTCGTCGCAATGACAGGGAGCAACGAACCGGCTTGTGGGAGCTGAGCAAACCCAACAGACGATCATGCAAAACGGGTCCCCCTAGGTACTTCCGGCGCCCGACACCATTTCAACCGCAAATGGGGATTGCTGAATGCGAGTGGCAACATATTACAATAACAAGGACATCCGCATCGAGGAGAGAGAGATCCCTCGAATCAGTCCTGACGAGCTGCTCGTCAAGGTCTGGGCAAGCGGCATTTGCGGCAGCGACGTCCTGGAATGGTACCGCGTGCCCAAAGCTCCGCTGGTGCTGGGACACGAAATAGCCGGCGAGATAGTCGGGGCAGGCGATGCCGTGAAAGAGTGGAAGCCCGGCCAGAGGGTGTTCGTTTCGCATCATGTTCCCTGCAACATGTGCCGCTATTGCCTGGACGACCATCATTCGTGCTGCGACACGCTGGCTTCGACGAATTTCGATCCTGGCGGGTTCGCCGAGTATCTCAGAGTTCCCGCGATCAATGTAAGCAACGGCGTTTACGCTCTTCCCGAAGGCATGTCTTACGAACAGGGAGTGTTTATTGAGCCTCTTGCCTGTGTCTTCCGCGGGCAAAGGCACGCGGGCTGGAAGCCCGGCATGAGGGTCCTGGTTATTGGCAGTGGGATTGCCGGTCTTCTTCACGTCCGGTTGGCGAGGGCCACAGGAGCCGCCAGGATAATTGCCGTGGACGTAAACCCCCATAGGATTGATGCTGCCGTGAGATGCGGGGCTGATGCCGCGTTCATGTCAAGCGGTGACCTGACGGCGCCGGTCAAGGATGCGAACGACGGAAGGTTGCCGGATCTGGTGATTGTGTCCACGGGCGCGCCCGCGGCGGTCGAGCACGCGTTCAGCCTGGTGGATCGAGGGGGGACCATTCTTTTCTTCGCACCCTCCGACCCAGGGGCTTCCATCCGGATGCCGTTCAACGATATCTGGCGAAAAGAAGTGACCACGACGACTTCCTACGCGGGCAGCCCCAAGGACATAGCCGCGGCCATTGAACTCATCGCTTCCGGAAGGGTTCCAGTGACCGACATGATTAGTCATCGGCTGCCTTTGGAAAAAACTTGCGAAGGATTCGGCGTGGTGGCAGGGGCGGCCGATTCCATAAAGGTAGTAATAGAACCACAGAGATAGAATCATTTTCAAACTGTCAGGTAAGGGAGATGCCTTCTACACCACGGGAAGAAATCCGGCGACGCATAGAAAAACTTCAGTCACTGATGGCGGCCTCTGCCCTGGACGGCGCACTTGTCGTTCAGCGAGCCGACCTTTTCTATCTTTCCGGCACCGGCCAGGACGCTCACTTGTTTGTCCCGCTGGAGGGGGCTCCGCTGCTCCTGGTACGGAAGAACTTCCATCGAGCTGCAGCCGAATCACCCCTCGAGAACGTCGTACCACTGAAGAGCCTCTCAGAGCTGAAGAATGCGGTACTTTTTCACTTTGGGGCCGAACCGAAGGCCCTCGGCATGGAACTCGACGTGCTCCCGGTAAACAATTTCAGGCTCTATCAGGAGCTTTTTTCCGACCTGGAAATCAAGGACGTATCACCGCTGATCAAGGAGATGCGGATGATCAAGTCCCCTTATGAGTTGGGCTTGATACGACGGGCCGCTGCAATGAACCACGAGATGTTCGAAGCCATTCCCGGCATCCTGAAAGATGGAATGACCGAGATCGAGTTCTCGGGTCTGGTGGAAGCGTTCTACCGCGGCCGCGGGCATCAAGGCCTCGTAAGGGTGCGAACCTTTAATCAGGAGGTCTTTTACGGCCACATAATGTCCGGGCCGAGCCTGGCTGTGCCGAGCTGTTCGGTGGGACCCACGGGAGGGCCGGGCCCCCATCCCTCGATGCCTCAAGGGGCGGGCTTCCGAAAGATCCGCAGGCACGAACCCATCCAGGTGGATTACGTGGGAGTAATCGAGGGCTATATTGTGGATCAGGCCCGGACTTTCTTCATGGGCGAGCCTCCCGGCGAATTTCTGAAAATCCACGAGATTGCCCTGAAGATTCAGAACTCCATAGCCGAGGAAGGGGTGCCTGGAGTGCCTGCTGAGCGCCTCTACGAGACGGCCCTCACCATAGCCCATGACGCGGGCCTGAGCGAGGGCTTTCTTGGCTATCCCCAACCGGTCCCGTTCGTTGGCCACGGAGTGGGGCTGGAACTCGACGAGTTGCCAGTGGTGGGCAGAAGATCCCCCCATATCTTGGAAGAGGGAATGGTGATCGCGCTGGAGCCCAAGTTCATCCTTCCGGGCCGGGGACTGGCAGGAATTGAAAATACCTTCGTCGTGACACAAACCGGCATGGAGAAGCTTACCCGACCCGACGACGCGATCAAGGCTCTTCCTTGACCTGAACGAGTGAAGGAACTTTTGTATCACCTACCAAACGAATGTCCGGTTTCCCTCGAAGAGAACGGCTGCCTCTCAAGCCAGTGCTGGGACAGGTATGAGTCCCGATTGAGGGGGTGCCACTGCTGAGTCGGTGTCAAATCGAAAAGGACAAGAATTTTTCCAGCCTGTATAATCGAATGGGCGAGTCCCGCTCCCCTAATCATGGAGATCAGGGTCAGGGGACTCGTCGTCTTGTGAGTGCAATCGTGAGCTATCTGCCGGCAGACACTTTTCTCACGTGGGGAGGCGGAGGCGGAGCCGGCATCCTGGACGGATAGATCAGCCCGATAGGGAGCTGGCAATTCACCGGGTCTACCACCGGCACCTGCGGGCCCTGGTAGAAGCCGTTCACGTCCCATCCCCACAGCGGCTCGGACCAGCACCCGATATGACTGGGTGAAATCCTGAACCCATGCAGGCCCTTCAGGTTGGACCAGATGGTCTGGTCGGTGTACATATTCGCGCCGTACCCGTGAGGCAACCACGAAAGGTTGGCCGGGGCCTGGGTGAAGGTAGGTTGGGCCATGCATACAGTCCCGCAGGCAAGAGTACCGACGAGGAGTGCGACGAGAAAAGTTTTTTGAGCCATTTGACCTCCCGGTTTATGACGGAGGAAAGGTCGTCACTATTTTCTTCAATTTTACCGTATTAATAAGGTAATTGTCAAGTTTATAGGTTATTGTAACATATCATAGGCCCAATTCTTAAAGCTAAATCATAAAAAATACCACCCCCTGTAACCCTGGCGAGACCTCTGTACACTTACATGGCAAGGGACGCGATGATCGGTCAGCGGTTCGATCCCGGACACGTATTCCAAGACTGTTCCGGAGGGACACAATGAATTCGAGAACAATTCAATATCTGGTGATTGTTGTTCTGGCGGCGCCTCTGGGTGGCGCGGTTCCAAGTTGGGCGGCCGACACGACGCCCGACGCGGGGAAATCTTTCTCCATGCCTCCCGTGGCGAAACTCGTGATGGGCAACCTGGGCAGGTTGCTGGTCTTAAGGTCTGAACTGAACGTCACGGACACCCAGCGAAGTGAAATCGCGCAGAGCGTGAGGAAGCACCGCAACGAGATCCGGCCTGTTGCAGCTTCGGTGCTGGAGAAGCGCCGAGCGCTGCGGGAAGCCGTGCTTTCCAATCCCGGCGATGAGGCGGCAATCCGGAAGGCGGCCGCGGATCTGGGCAAGGCCATAGGAGACGCAGCTGTGGTGGGGTCGAAAGTCATAGCCGAGGCGCGCACTTCTTTCACGCCGCAACAGATCGAGGCCATAGCAAAGTTCAAGAAGGACTGTGACGGGGCTGCCGACTCTTGGGTTAAGCAGATCGGCAACATCAACTGACGCCGACCCCCGAGGCCAAAGAGCTTCATCGAGTCATGAGGACCGCTGAGGCTGCTTTCACCATGAGAGCCGGCATGGCTGCCGGCCCTCACACCCTGTTTTTCCTCTTGGAATACGAAGAAATGGTATGACTCCAACGCCGGAACTGGACCTGGACGATATTAGCGAGAGCCTGGCCGGCAACGGCGATGCTTACGCCCGCCTGGTAAGGCGTCACCAGGGAAAAGTTGCTCAACGCATGTGGCGCTTCACAAGGGACAGGACGGCTCACGAGGAGCTGGTACAGGATGTCTTCGTTGAGGCCTATATGAGCCTTCGCACCTACCGGGCCGAGGCCCCTTTCGAGCACTGGCTGGCGCGGATCGGTACAAGCGTGGGGTACAAATTTTGGAAGAAGAAAGAGCGGGAAAGGTTACAGGCAAATCTTTCCCCCGAAGATTGGGAAAGGATTCCCGGGGAGATCACGGAATCGGTTGAACCTTCGAGGGCCGCGGAAATCCTGCATGAATTGCTGGACAGGCTTCCTCCCCGTGACAGGCTGGTGTTGACCCTAAGGCATGTCGAGGACAAGAGCTTGGAAGAGACCGCCCAGCTCACGGGATGGAGCGTCACCATGGTGAAGGTGCAGGCCTGGCGGGCCAAGAATAAGCTCAAGCGGCTTTTGCAGCAGGTTGGAGTGGAGGGCTTCTCATGAATGAAATCGAGTATCTGGAAGGGCTGGCCTCCGCAGCCCGGAGAGAAGACGTTCCCCAAGTGGATGTATCGGGCCGGGTGACAGCCATGCTCCGCGAGCGCGTGGAAGATTCGGTGAGACCGTTGGCATGGGTAGCTAGTTTGTCCTTTGCCGCGGCCCTTCCTGTTGCCATTGTAGCATACCAGATTCTGGAAACGTCTATGGATCCGTTGCTGGTGGTGTTTCAGATGGCGCCGTGGGTAGTGTTATGACAAACCATGTGGATACTATTCAGCCCGTTGCGACGGCAATATCGCCACCGCAAAGAAGGCGGTTGCGTATTGTTCTGGTGGGGGTCGCGATCTTGCTGTGCGGCATGGTCATCGGGGCCGGCCTGACGGCGATCGTGCTCCACAAAGTTGTTGTCCATGCTATCCACAACCCTGATGAGGTCACTCAGAGGATAGCGGCACGAATAAGATCCAAGCTCAATCTCAACGAAGACCAGGCCGCTCGCGTGAGCGCCATACTGGCGGAGCGGCGAAAGGCAATTCTGTCCATACGCAGGGAGGCCCAACCCAAAGTAGAGAAGGAGCTGGATCGGCTTCAAGAAGAGGTGGCCGCGGTGCTGACGCCTGACCAGACAGCATCCTGGAACAAACGCTTGGACGAGCTGCGCCGGACGTGGCTGCCCAGGAGGGATGAGGCGGGTGCACCTTAAGGCAACACGATACTTGACAGATCAACTCGTGAACGATATGCTGAAATAAAGATGTAATCGGATGTCGTTGAAAAATTGCCTGGAAGCCGAGAACAGGCCTTCCAGGGGCCATCATCAAAGCAACTTATTTAGATTCAGGTGCCCGGCGACGAATCCGGGCTGCGGTTGCCAATAACTAAGATCGAGGAACTCACGACGTGTAACGGCTGGAATTGCCGCGTTTGACACCCACCGGTGAGTTATATGATTGATCGCCGTCCTGCCATCCGTCTCTCTCACAGCAGACCGCTTTCGGCGCGATTCATAGCCCTGACGGCGGTTCAATGCCTCGCCTTGCTCGCCGTACAGATCGCCGTCGGTGCAGAACCTTCGATACTTGGGATCGGTCTCGGCCTGAGCCCCGCAGCGGTCCGTGACCTGTTCGGCAAGAGTAACATTCCACTGACCGAAATTGATGCCGAGACTCTATCCGCCGGTCGCCCTTTGGCGCCATTGGACGGAGCCAAAGAAGTGAGGCTCTACTTCGAGAAAGAAGCTCTCCACAAGATAACGATTCTCTTCGAGATACCCTCCCGAGAGCCTACCGCAAACAACTTGATGCAGCAATTCGAGAAGGAAAAGCAGAGGCTGAGGGGGTTGTACGGGGAACCGGCGCGCGATGTGGCTGAAATGAAGATATCGAGGCCTGAAGACCGTCATGAGTGGTTGACCCGGGGCCGGGGTTACTACCAGGTGCTCTGGCAGGTCGGGGATCGCTTAAAAGTTACTCTGTGGCTTTACGGCGAAGACGCGGGGATCGTCTTCATGGAAACTTACGAGAGTCTATAGAGGCGGTGAGAGTAGTAACGGAAGATGTCGCGGTCCGGCAAGGAGCCGGTTTCGCGACATTCTCGATTAGTCCTGCGGCTAGGAGGTGAACGTGAAGAGTAGACGAGCTTTTGTGCCGGTCGGTTTGGTGTTGTGCGTTCTGTTGGCCGTTCCACTAATTTCCTGCGAAAAAGGAAAACCCCTTTCTCAGATGGGACCAGCCAAGTATGCGGGATCGGAAAAGTGTGCCGAGTGCCACAGCCGAATCGCAGTCACCTTTCGGAACACACTGCATTCTAAAGTCATGCAGGATGCCAAGAAGAATCCGAGAGCCATCCAGAGCGACTTTGTGAACTCGAATCCGTTGGTGGATTTCAAGACGGAGGACGTCGTCTTAACCCACGGTGTCCAGTGGAAGCAGCGTTACGTGGACAAGGAATGGCGAGTCAGGGTTGGCCAATGGAATTTTGAAACCGAGAACTGGTCGCCATACAATCCGGACGGTTGGAAGAAAGCCGATTGGCGGCAAAAGTGCGGCCACTGTCACGTTGTGGGATTCGACACGCAGACGCTGTCTTGGAGTGAGTTGAGCGTAGGTTGCGAAGCTTGCCACGGTCCCGCAGGCAATCACATAGACTCCAGGCTGGAAGACAAGTTCCGAACCATAGTTAATCCGGCCACTCTTCCGTTCAGGGCCGCATCGGACGTCTGCGGCCAGTGTCATACACGCGGCAAGAGCCCGGACAAGAAGTGGGATTTTCCGGTGGGCTTCAAGGTGGGCGATTACCTCGGCCCTCAGCATTTCACTATCGTGGACAAGTCGGACAAATCAGCGTGGTGGCCCAGTGGCCATGTCAAGCAGCACCGGCAGCAGTACCCGGAATGGAAGGGGAGTGCGCACGCAAAGGCCGGAATAGGGTGCAGTACGTGCCACAGTGTGCACGAGGCCAGAACCAAATTTGCCACCACAATGAACCCCAACAATCTTTGCTTGAGTTGTCACGGGAACGTGAGCACTGATCCCGTCAGAGGCCACGCCCCCATAGCAGGTGCTCCGCAGCATTCAGATTGCATTGGCTGCCACATGCCGCCTACAGGACAGAGCGCCACTCGCGGCGACGAAAGGACGCATCAAATTAGGACTATTCCACCCAAGGTGACAGTGGAACTAGGAGCGGGAGACCCGGGAAAACAACCCAACTCCTGCAACCATTGCCACGCCCATAAGAAGCAGAAGCCTGAGGACCTGCAAAAAGCGTTGGATGAAGGCAAGAAAGCATTGCAGCGATTGACCGCCGTTACCACAGCCCCGCAATGAAAGGGGTCTTCGAATGGCAATAGCAAGGACGTTTGCAGTTGTAGTCGTGGTCGGGATAGTGATGTTTGTCGGGGTGGTAACACTGGGAGGCATGGCGGTTTATTCAAAGCAATCCAGCTTCTGCGCAAACTGCAAGATAATGCAGACTCGATACGTGGCCTGGGAGCGATCCACCCATGCGCGATCGGTTCATGCAAAAGCCGATTGTATTACCTGCCATTCAGAACCCGGAATTATTGGAGAATTCAAGGCTCATCTTAACGGCGCTCGTTACGTGTTCGAGCGCGTCACAGGAGGGCATCAGGGTGCTATCTTGGGGGCAAAAGTTTATACCAGGTCCTGCGAGGAATGCCACAAAGTCAGTGACATCAGAACCAAGAACGCGGGGCACGAAGTAAACCACGTCGCTCATCTTGCACACGATCTGGCTTGCGTGGAATGCCACCGGGACATAGCTCACGGGACGCTGCTTGGAGGGCCCGCGGTTCACGCGATGAAGACATGCGCCTCGTGCCACAGACCGCAACAATACCAAATGGGATCGTGCGTCCTGTGTCACCCCAGGATCATGATTGACAACATTTTTCTGACGGCCAAGCACTTGAGGGCGCCCATGTAGGCCAAGTATCGGCGGTGGAACGGTCGGGAAGGCGCTTTCTGATGAAAGTGCGCAGACGGTCGAGAAGGCAATGCTGCCTTCTCGAGCAAGGTCGAAGCACCTTGAATGGAAATACTTCAGGGAATGCTGTAAAATACCCGTACCACCCGCGGAAGAAACCGTCGCACAGTAAAGGAATTGACGATGGGCATCAAAGATCTTCTGGCAGAAAAGAGGGGAGAGATCCTCCGGTTGGCAGCGAGGTACGGCGCTGCAAATGTGCGGATTTTCGGCTCTGTGGCAAGGGGACAGGCAGGACCTGAAAGCGATATAGATTTTCTCGTTGATATGGAGCCCGGGCGCACCCTTTTCGACCTCGGAGGATTGCTATACGAGCTCCGGGAGCTACTCGGAATGCCGGTAGATGTGGTCCCGGAAAAGGGTCTCCGTGAGCATGTTCGGTCGAACATAATTAGGGAAGCAGTCCCACTATGAGAGATGACCGAGCACGCCTAATAGATATGCTCGAAGCTGTAAGGAGTATTGAAAGGTACGCTGTCCTCGGTAAGAACCGTTTCTTTGAAGACGAGTTGGTCCGCATTTTTATTGTCTATCAATTGCAGGTCCTTGGTGAAGCAGCCTACAAGTTTTCGCCCGATTTCCGAGCGAGGCACGCCGGAATCCCGTGGCCAAAGGTTCTAGGTATAAGGCATGTTCTCGTTCACGATTATTTTCGTGTCAATTATGACATCGTATGGGGAGTTGTCGAAGCGGATCTCCCTCCCCTGAAGGCTCAGCTCCAAGGGATTCTGTTGGAGTTGACGAACTGCGAGCAATGAATTGACTTCCAGGACAATCTCGCTTCAGTAGTCATCAAGTCCGAATTTCAAGTTGATTTTGACTCAGTAACCAGGGGCTTCGAAGGTCCCCCACAAGATTTTTGCTCGTCTTGCCGGGGACTGCTCTTCCGCCACTTGGGAGAGAATTGAGTCCATTCTGTCAAGAATGCAGTGAATCCAGGGCCTCTATGATTCCTTATCCTCATCCGCTTTGGTCTTGTCGCTCTCACTGTTGAGGCGTCCCAGGAACTCGGGGAGTTCCAGCCCCACCATCCTGGCAAGTTCGTGCATGGGAGGGAGGACGCTCATCACACGGGAGCCCAGGTTGGACATCCCGCCATTGCCCCCTGAATCCCAGACCACGATCTTTTCCAGGTGCAGGTTCTTGACCGCTTCAGCTTGAATACCCGCGACCTCGACGAGCTTCTCTATGATCAGCAGCGATGCGGTGAGGGAAGGCTCGCCGCCGCAGGATTCAACCAGGGATCTGTAGCCCTGGGCCTTCCCGTCCAGAATGGCTTGAACGCCCTTTGCCTCGGCTTGCATCTTGGTGAGGGTGGCTTCGGCCTCGCCGGAGGCAATCAGCACCTTCTTCCGACGCTCGGCCTCGGCTTCCACCACTGCCTTCTGCCTGGAGGCCTCCGCAGGGACCACTACCTCAGCGTTGAGCCGAGCCTGCTCGCGGCGAGCCTTGGCTTCTTCAGCTTCCCGCTGGGCGTCTTCCTGAGCCACCCGGATAGTTCCGTCGGCCTTCATGGCCGCGATCTGGCCCCGGCCTCTTGCTTCTTCTTCCGCTACCTTCTGGCCGGCAACGAAACCGGCCTTCCTTGCGTTGGCCTCGGTTTCGGTCTCCACCGCCTGAGCATCCAGCAGGGAGATCTTCTGGCGGCGGTCCCTCTCAGCTTCGCCCTCGCCCACAGCCGCTTCGGATTCCGCAGCGGAAACGAGTTTTCTCTTGTCGCGGTCCGCTTGGGCTTCACCGACCGATGCATCCGCGTTGGCCGCAGCCACTGCCTTACGCTGGTCCCTTTCTCTCTCCGCGACTCCTATCTTCCCGAGTTTCTCCTGTTCCGCGACATCAATGGTGGCCTGGTTTATGGCTTCCGCTGCCGCCTTTTTGCCGAGCGCGTGAATGTAGCCGCTCTCGTCCTCAATATCCTTGATATTCACGTTGATGACGGCTAGGCCTATTTTTTCAAGTTCAACGGAGACAGCCTCGTTGACTTTGGCCATGAAGGCCTGGCGGTCCCTGTTGATCTCCTCGATGCGCATGGTCGCGATGACGGCACGCATCTGGCCGAGAATAATGTCCTGGGCCTGTTTCTTTATATCGTCCATGGTTTGGCCCAGGAGCCGGATCGCTGCGTTCTGCATGATCCCTTCTTCGGTACTGATGGCTGCCGTAACCGTGGTGGGAACCGAGACTCGGATGTTCTCCTGGGAAAGGGCGCTGGTGAGATCAATGGGGACCACGAAGGGGTCCAGATCCAGCCACGCGAAGGATTGAAACACCGGCCATACGAATGCGGCCCCGCCGTGATTGCACTTGGAGGCACCCTGCCCTGTCTTGCCGTATATGACCAGGATCCTGTTTGACGGGCATCGCTTGTATCGCCCTATAAACAGCCAGAAGACTCCGATTATTATCAGCGCCAGCAACAATGTGAGAATCATCCAAGTAGTCATTTCAATCTCCTTCCTGACTGTCCAGGGCTTTGACCTCAAGAGTCCGCCCGTCAACCACACCCACCACTCTGACCTTGGTACCTGCCGGCAAAGGCTCGCCATTCACCGATCGCGCATCAACGTAACTGACCGTTCCGCCGACCTTCACCCGGATCTTTCCGGCACCGCCGGAAGGAAGGTTCATGTATACCACCCCATCTTCTCCCATCGCGGACCAGATGGAAGCATTGCCCCTTTCCTCCATGCGTACCAAGCGGTAAACCAAGTACGAAACAGCGATCATGGCTCCCATGCCCCAAAGGAAGCTGTAAAAGAAAGCCACAACCGGATGCGTCCCCTCCATGAGATAGAGCGTTCCCGCCCATGAAAAAAGGGTCCCGAATGCGATCACGGAACGCACGGAAACCAGCGTGAAAGCAATCTCCCCTCCCCCGTGATGATCGGAATCTGAGCCCGCGTGGTCCATGCCCGTGTGCGCCGCATCGGCATGGCCTTCGCCGTCAAAACCGAGGAACATACCGATGAGCTGCCAGACAAAGAGCACGCTAAAGAACAGTGCAGCAACTGCAAAACACTTGTTCAGGACAGACAACCCTTGCCACCAAGCTTCCATGACTTGTCCTCAGCCTTTGTTAGGAGGGGCACTGCATTCGGCCTTCATCGAGAAGTTGCCAAAAATCCTGACGGATTGCGATGTCCGAAACGGGTAGCGATGTCGGCCCAAGTTTTGGTGGGGCAGGCATCCTGCCTGCCCAAGAATGGCGGGCAAGATGCCCGCCCCACCAGAGCTCAGCCATTATCGGACACCATTTTTGGCAATCACTTTGGTGCGTGCATTTTCATCGTTCGCGGTTCGCCCGGGAAATGGGCGGCCTTTGCGGGCGCGCTCAAACCCTTGATGCCGCCTCAGCGTCCTCGCCGGCGCCCCGTTTGTGATACCTCGAATAGCGGCCGCCGTAGTAACCGAAGAAACCTGCCCTGGGCTCGGTCATGTTCAGGACTGCGCCCAACAACCGGGCTTGGCCTTGGAGGACGGCCTCTCTCGCCGAACGAACCGCCTCCAAGGGGGTACTGGCCTGCCTGGTGACCAGTATCAGCCCATCGGTTGACTCAGCGAGAATGGGGGTGTCTGCAAGGCCCAATATCGGCGGTGTATCCACGATGACTATTCCAAAGGATTTCCTGGCTGCCGCCAGCAACTCTTTGAGGATTGGGGATTTCACGACCGATACCGGATTGTCGGGCCGGCGCCCCGACGGCATGTAATAGAGACCTGGGATCTGGGTCCGGCGTATGGCCTCCATCACACCGGAACATTGCCCTGTGAGCACCTCGCTCACACCCGGGCCTATGTCCGCCCTGCGAAAAAGTATGTGAATCCTCGGATTGCGGAGGTCTCCATCAATCACCAGGACGGTCTTTCTCTCGGAAGCGATGGCCGCTGCCAGCGACACCGCGATAAATGTCTTGCCCTCGGAGGGCAGAGCACTGGATACAGCCAACACCAGGCCTGAACCGCCGCCAAGAAGGCCCGCAACACTATTGTGGACTATCCTCAATGCGTCGGCAAAGGGGGACACGGGCAGACCATAGGGTGACAATTCGACGGGTGTGTTTCTTTCTTCATCCGGGTCGGAGAAGTGCAGATCACCGGATCTGACCCTTGGCACCACGCCCAGGACGGGGATGTTGAGCCTGTGTTTCACCTCATCGGTGGTCTTGACGGTTTTGTCCAGCCTGCCCAGAAGAAACGCCAACCCCAGACCGCCCAGCAACCCCACAAGAGAAGACATCCCTATCATTCTGACCTTGTTTGGATAGGTGGGTTCAACCGGCAAGGTGGCGGAGCTCTCCACCACTATGGGTTGTTCCATCAGGCCGTCGTAGATTTCGGCTTGTCTCACCTGCTGTATGAGTTTCAGATAGAGTTCTCCGTCAGCTTCCGCAGCCTTCCTCAGGACGTGATACCGGAGCGCCAGCGAGTCGCTCTTCATGGCGTCCTGCTTCGCCTTGTGGTACGCTTCCTTGGCCAATCGTTCCTTGTTGCGGGCCGAGTCCAGCGAAGCGGACAGCGAGTCGGTCTCGATTTCCGCAATGGCCTTTTCCAGTGAACGGGTCTTGGTCTTGAGGATTTCCTTCTGGAAATTCCTGGTCCCGTAGTAGCTCCCCATAGACTCGTATTCGGACTTCATGGCTGCAGCTTTTTCTTTGAGGTCTTGCAGGAGCTTGTCGGATATACGGTTAGGCACGATCCGTTTCATTTCGCTGGTCATGTGTTCCAGTCGCCACTTTTCGGCCTTGGAGTCCAGGAACTTCCGGCGATAGGAATCAAGTATTGCGGTACCTGCGCCTGATCCGCCGCCGGCGAAGAAAACCCCGTGTTTTACTGTAAAATCAAGAAGTTCTTGCTGGGATCCCCTGAGCTGATTCTCCGCTTCCTGAAGGTCCTTCTTTAGCCCTTCCGAGAGGCCCTTTGCAAGCGCTACCCGCTCTTGGCGATCTCTCTCGATGTACTCGTCAATGTATTGCCTGAGCATATCCCTGGCCGCAAACGGATCGTCAGCCGCCATTTGCAGTCGAATCAGTCGCGTCCCCTCTTCACCGCCGGCCTCCATCTTCACGGGCAAAGGAGGACGTCGTTGATCGCCCGGTTTGACTTCCTCCAGCGATGTCTTTCCTCGCACCTCATCCGGCGGGAGATTCCTGCCCGCGTCCTGAGGACCGCTTCCCTGGCCAGGAATAGCTCTGAGCCTGCCGAGGTTTCTCATGGGCAGATTACCGGTTTTCAGGAGTTCGAGGTGAGTCTGATAGAAGATGCTGAAATACGCGAATGAATCGAAAATGCTGGACAGGCCCACGGCAGAATTCGGGTTCTGCTCGATTCTCAGCAAGGCGGTGGATACATAAACAGGCGTCCTGGTGAAAGCATAAATTGCCGATCCCAGGCCCGCAAGCATCAAAATGGCTGCTATCAGCCATTTTCTGCTGATGACTGCGGCAATCTGGCCGTAAAGGTACTGCCGAAAATCCGACGACTCGCCAATATAGCCAGAGCCCGTCACACGTATATATTTCAGAGGTACCTGTAGTGCGCCCGCGACCTGCCGAGCTTCAGAGGTCCCGGTTTCCACCTGCTTGATCTCATGGGAAGATTCACGGTCCGTCACGACACGCGTCCGCGGCAATTCGTAGAAGGCGGTTAAGATATCAGTGTGTCAAACCTTATCAAGACCTTATACCCGGCTTCAGGATTTGTCAAACAGGCTCAGGCCCTTCGGTCCCTTGTCCGTAGCATTCAGCTAACCGTCCTGCAGCCACTCCTCCAGCGATATGGGACCGAATCCCCTCTTGTCAACTGGGGGAAGAGCGCGGGAGGCAACCAGTTCCCTCCCTCCTGAAAAAACCGACAGGTGGCCGTCTTCGGATATCACCACCACGGCGATGTTCCGCCTCTCGTGAGAAAACCGCCGGGCACAGTTGTATCTCGCGCCTCGGGAGCGTTCTTCCCCCGTTATGGCCTGGCCGTCGAGAATACATCCGAAAGCGTGCAAACGTCCGGCTGGATCCAGATGGAGTGCGCCGTCAACCCTGGACATGGACTGGGCCAGCCGCAGGTTTTCCGGCAGGGCGAGATCAACCGGCCTGGCCAGCCTCTGGCCTGACAGCCTGGTGGGAGGGTCTTTCATGTCAATGACTACGGTGCAGCCGTGACGGTAACGGACCGAGTCGTTGAGGATAAAGGCTATGATTCTTCGAAGGTCCTTCCTCGCCTGGTATCTGGGAACCCATTCTTCGAGAATCTCCTCCAGGGACTCGAGGTTTGTCTCCACCTGCAACCCGTAGAATCGCCCGTCGGAGACCGTGCAGACCGCGGTGGAACCTATGAAGACCTCGCCCCTTCCGTTCCAGAAATCTACCAGCATGGCCGGGGTCAGGTGCTTCTGGTGGCGGCCTGCGACCCCGATTATCTTCTGTCCTTCGGAGACAAGGCAGGCATCCTGATCCTGGACTATGGAAAGCAGCTTTGTGACGTGCTTGTAATCGTGAATCCTGGGTGCGCCGGCGGGCGGAAATTCGGCTATCAGGTCCAGTTCCGGCAAATGTTGCGAATCCAAAAGAACTAGGCATCCGGTGGCTCGCCGACCCTCTTCTCTTGCTGTGGAGATGCCCGATATGGCGTCAACGATGGCATCCACGCGATTCCTTATCCCGGTTTGCCCGGCCAGGTCCAATTCGCTCTGAAGGTAACGGCTGATAGCCTCCGGAGCGAAAGACTGCAACGCGTTGGCAAGGCTCGGGGCGCTCAGGGATAATCGTTCCAGATTCAGGCATTCATACGATAGGAGATAAGCAGCGTGGACGAGCCAGAACTCGATGAGCCGCTGGGGACAAGCGCTGGGGCGTCGTTCCGCTAACCACATCTGATAGTGGACCGGCGAGGAGCAGAGGCTGACGGCCACCAGCCCGTGTTCCCTGGGATGCCGCCAGGATTTGATGAAGAAACCCGATTCGTCAGTGACCTGCGCAATCTGCTCCTCCCAGGGACCGCCGTCAACCAGGTGTGCTGCCACGTCGCTCTTATAGTCCGCCAGGAGCCTGTGCTGGTCATAAATTCCGAATGAATCCTCTCTTCTCATCTTGAGAATGAGAGCCACCCGCGTTGGGCCCATGAAACGGGACAATCCGCGCCTCACACCTCTTGACAACTGGCGAACAAGAAGTTGCAGGTTCCCTTCAGCGGACAGGTTCTGCGTCGAGTAATTCATAGCGCTAGTTCTTGGTGCAGGACTACTTTCCGCGATTCAGAAACCGCCCCAGCGGCGACCTGACGATCATCTTGTTCACTTTGCGGCTCACGGTTTGAGCCAGCACCATCGGCAAAGCCAACAGGAGCGGAACTACATTGTGGGACTGAAACAACCTTATATGAAAGATCTTCCCGGCAATTCTCAGCAACTGGGCCGGCGTATAAAACTTTCGGGTGATGCTTGCGCTCATTCGCTTCAGCCCGGGCCGTCCGACGCCCTCACGGTACAGTATCCGGTCGTCCCCGATGTAATAGCCCGGAGTCGCCTCGACGAGTTCTTTAAGGGGAGAGTATTTCTCTATCCGGAGCTTCTGGTACGTTATGGAATCCAGGCCCAACTCTTTCGCGAAGACCGGGATTTGCAGCATTTCTTCGTCTGTTTCGGTCAAGTTCCCGTAGATGAAATAGCCGTGGTAATAGAAGGGGAATTTGCGGAGGGTCTCAAACGCCTTTCTGACGGTTGCCGTGTCAAAACCCTTGTTTAGCTGGGTCAAGATCCTATCAGTGGGAGATTCAATTCCCAGTAGGAACAGTTTGATGCCTGCTCTCGCAGCAGCATCGAGCACATCGGGATGCTTGTATATCTCGATCCTGGCCTGGACAAGAAACCTTTTCTGTATTCCCTCCTCGGCTATCCTTTCGCAAATCGCCTTGGCCCGCGCAGGATTCACGAAAAAGTCTTCGTCGGCAATAAGAATGATGCCTGCCGACATCTGCCGGATCTCTTCCATTACGGATTCGATTGAACGAGCTGAATAGCTGCGCTTCTGTCCCCACGGGTTCAAGGTGAAGGTGCAGAATTTGCAATTCCGGGGGCATCCGCGGGATGTGAGGATGATGTCGAACTCTTCCCCGCGGAGGGCCAGGCCGCCTATGTTGAAGTGATACCTTTGTTGCCGAAGCGTGCGATCAGGATAACTGTAGGTATCCACATTCTGCAAAGACCGCTGTTCGTTGTGGATCACAGACGACCCGTTGCGGTACGAAATCCCCTTGATACCTTCCAGCGGCAATCCGCGGGCAAGTTCGGCAATGGCGTCCTCCCCTTCCCCTCTGACCAGCACGTCAATTCCAGGGCAGAATTCGAACAT
>Ga0172371_10004635_pt1 | contig 20710 bp, 16 predicted proteins | sample Lak12m_FD_114543 | JGI IMG/M metagenome (GOLD analysis project Ga0172371, IMG submission 114543) | Freshwater microbial communities from Kabuno Bay, South-Kivu, Congo - kab_022012_12m | ecosystem: Environmental > Aquatic > Freshwater > Lake | place: Democratic Republic of the Congo: South-Kivu... | reverse complement strand
CCATAGGAACAAACGGTTTATTAATTTCATCTTTAACTGGCTTTACAGTTGTTAATGTAGAATCTTTCTTCTCTTTTCCCGCTTTCTTAATTGTTAAGAAAGTAATATCTTTCTGAGTTACAATTTCTCCATAGGATTTTGGTCCAACCAATTCCATAAGAGCGACTAAATTTGTACTTGATCGAGATTGAGATTGGTATTTTCCAGTCCATTTTTCACCATTTGAAAGTTCTACAACCTTTTCATTTGCTTTGTCTTCATGTAACATTGTTGCTACACGTTCTTTAATCTTGTCCATATTGGCTTCAATTTCTGCTTTTTGTCGATTATATAATCTGTACTGCTCATATTCTTCTCGATATTTCTTTTCTCGTTGGAATACTTCTTCAGACATATTTTCGCCTCTTTATTTATTTTGGTGAGTGATATTTATCCCACCATTCTTGAAGTTCTTGTTTTGAACTTCCTGTTCCATTTTTTAGTATATTCTTCACTTTCACATCCGAATCTCGATTGCATGTGTTATATTTCTTTGTACCTTTTATAACGATGCCTCCACTACCTCCACCAAATAGAAGTAGAAAGACACCGCCAGCAACAATGCCTAGAAGACACCCTTTTAAAATGTCTCCTAAAAAATCAAGCATATTTCGGTCCCTTTCTCTTAAAGAACTATATAATTCTCCAGAGAATCGAATCCATGTTCTTAACTAATAAGGGTCTAATATAATTATTTACAAACATTTCTGTATCGCCGAAGTCGACAAGCTCCATATAATAGGAGAATTTGAACAGAAGTTTTTGATACGATTCATCTTTTTGAACAGAAGTATCAATCCGCTGGAGTTTTAATAGCTCGTCAATGATGTTCTTTATTATTTTAACTAGATTAGCTTTGACTAATGTGTAATCTCCACGAAATTTGTTTTGAATTAGTGAATCAAAACCATCTAGGGTATTACAGTTTGTATAATTTAAAAAGTTTGGTATAATTGTATTATAACAATCTACACAAATAAAGTTATATACATAACTTCCGGTTTCCATCAACTTCTGAGGTAGTATAATCGAACTATCAAAGTCCACGATTGATAAATAATTATCATTGATATAGTTTAACATATTTGCATATATGTTAACTTTAAAGTCTTTATCAAGATTATCTATAAGATTTATCCCCAGATTATTAAAATTGATATATTGATCGCTTATGATGTTTTCGTTCATTTCTAATTCTTCATTATCTATGAAATTATCAGGTAAAATAATTACATTATTAATATTATCTATACTATTAAAATCTATAGGTTGAATCATTTAATTCTCCTCTACTCATCATATTAGGATATTTCCACCAGTTGCTATTTCTAATGATTCGATTACATCAACTTTGATGAAGCCAGTATTACATGACATGGCTGAAACGTACGAACCGTCTGGTTGCTTCCCAATAGATATCTCATAATCTTCTGCTGGTATTGAAAAATATGCTATACTTCTTAATGCTAAATCTGCGTTTGTTTCATCCAATTTTGTTGCTTTTGTGTCGCTAATATACTCGCTAAATAAATAAATAGCTGTATCAGGTACATGAATTGCTTTAAGTTTATCTTCTTGAATAAGATAATCTATATACGCGGCTTCTGCAGCCAATCCCATAATAATATTTCTTGTTGCTTTATCTACTTTAATAGAACACATACCAGTACAATTTGACAAGTCTGGCAATTTCACGGATTCTACCAAGTTTTCTATCTGTTTTGGTAGAAACAACTTGATCTCGCCGTTAGTAATAATAAATCTTGAATTCTCTACGTCATTTAAAATAAAAATATCATTATTGTTTCTAAATGTTTTAAAAAGTTTTAAATATTTCTTAGGATTTATAATTTGAAGGTCGATTTTCTTTCCTTCAAAGATTTCCTCTACGTTAGATGTTATAATTGCACCAGATACATTTTGAGTTATATTTGATTCTTTGATTATTAATGAATCATTACTTGATTTATCTGATACCAATACTCCAAGAACCTTTAATAGACTGTCAAATTTAGCTGGTGATATTTGACATACTATTTGATTTTCTTCCATTGGTTTAAAATTTGCAATAGATAATGGCGGAACACCATTTGTATCCGTGGATGTAAAATCAAGTGGTGCTTCATCGGGTACTGTGTCAAAAGGATTACTACCTTCATCAAACTGTTCCATTTTGCCTCCAATTATATTAGTATCTTATAGTTACTTGTAAGCCATCTGAAGAACTTTCTATGACAATTATACGATTATAATGTTTTGGATCCGCTTCTTTTTTTGTTAAGTAAGTATTAATTGTCTTACTCATATTGCTGTTAAACTCACTTGTTATAGGTGGATCTGAATTGGGATCTCCATAAAATGATTTACAATGATCAATTGTCTCAAATCCAACAACAATTACTCTGTCTTTTATATTAGCATTTTGATGAACTTTTGGAGTTTTACAAGTGCTAATATTTAAAAGAATAATCTCTGGAATCCACTCGGGTGGAATAGTTTTTAGCAATCCAGTGCGTTCAAAAATCTTTTTCTGATCAATTCCATATTGTTCGAATAATTGTTCATGAAGCATTTTGATTTTTTTCCTTGGTTGTTCTGGTGTCATATTGCTTTTGTCCGCAAGTTCGAGACCATCAACGTTCGTAACTGTTATATTCTTTGCCATTTTCCTAGTTTAACCTCTCTTTATAAAGAAAAAACAAACTTGTAGAGGGGAGATTTCTCTCCCCTCTTTTTTGGTTAGCGCTTTCCTGCAGCAACATTTCTGACAACCTTATCCAGATCAACTGGACACCGGTTTTTCAGACTATCGCCGAAAGCTATTGTAAGGCGGTTGGAGACATCTGTCATGATAGCAGTTTCGTCTGCTCCGAGTCGCTTCCATTTACGCTTTGGTTCGAGAGGATCCATATTCTTCGGATTCCATTTTTCGAACATAAAAGCTTTATAATGTGCACGCTCAAAACTGTTTCCTTCGCTGTCGACGACGAGCTCGAAAACTTCTTTACCAGCGAACATTTTGAGATCACCCTCCATTGCTGGTTTCAGATCACCGAACTTCTTCTTCCTGTAACAATTCAGAGTTTCCAAAAGTTTTGAATTCTTCGGATCTGTAAAATTGAATGGGCGAGAGAAATGCTGGAATACTACTTCAGCCAACTCACCTGTGCGAGCATTTTCTGCACCATCCTTTTGAAACAATACCTTGATTTTCTCCATTTTACCGCCTCCTTGTTTAATCTACTGGTTCGTAAGACCCTTAAAATTTAAAGAGATCCACGACAGATCTCTTTTCTAAACTTATTATTTCTATATAAAAATCTTGAATATAAAAATAGTAGGACCGGATAGGTTCGAACCACCGACCGGTCGTTTATAAGGCAACTACTTTGCGGCACGATTTCTATATAAAATTCTAGAAAATAAATTAAGTCATATTCAATCCCATACCTAAAATATAGAGATTAAATATGTCTTTTGTTCCACCAGTTTTTGTTGTTTCAGGAATAGAAGGCATATCTCCTGTCTCAATAATTGAATTATACATTTCTCGTTTTGCTCGATGCTCATCACTTCGTGGACCAAGTAATTCAGACATAATATTATTAGCATCATAAGTTAAGAACGAATAAATATCAAGACCAGCAATACTCTGCCCACCACCTTGAGCTTTGCGCTTAGTTGGTTGACGAGTAAGACCTGTAAATTTACCAGTTCCTCTGATGTTAGAATACACATCTGAATAATGTTCTAAGAACATATAATATGACACACCAACAGGAACAGCAACATCAGTCCAACGATCTATCTCAGGAATATAAACTTTCTCTTCTAGAGGGATCTTTAAGAATTCTGCCGCTGAACGAATACTTTTGAAATCGATATCTTCAAAAGGTTCAATAATACAGAATAAATTAATTTTGTCATCTTTAATAGCTTGTCTTAATTTATTACCAGTATAACTATTAACGTTTTCAGCTACTTGATCCGCTATCTTTTTTGGACCAACAATTTGATATAGATCGATAATAAATTTAGCAAGTTTATCATTTGTGACTTTAGTGTCTGTTGACATAAGTGCTAGTTTTAAATTGGCATTATAAAAAATCTTACCCAAATAAAGTTCTTTTATTAGAGCTAAATTTTTTCTTCCAAGAACACTTCATTTATATTCATCTGAAATCGCTACTTTCAGATCGTCTAAAAGAAAAGATCTTTCGATCTTTTTCTTTAGACTGCTATACATTTCTGTATAGATTAGACTATATCTTCATCCTTAGATTTATTTTAAATTTTTCCAACATCTTCTAGCTTTAATATTAGAGATAGTAGATTGATCAATATTAAAATCAATTATAATATCTTTTGGTTTATCACCATTAGATAATCTTGTTCTAATTATCCTAATATCATTTTCAGATAGCTTAGTTCTACAAACTTTGTAATTTCTATATAAGAATTTTAAATAACAAAAATCTAAGGATGTCTGGCGCTTCCACTCGCTTGAGTGTACTCCCTTTCGGGATAGTCGTTACACCTTCAACAACTAAAGTTAGCAGCTTTAGTTGAAGCTTGGCTCGGTATTGTCCATTTCTGGAGATCCACCGAATTCACCAGATTATTCGATCTAGATTACTCTAGAAAGCGACTAGTTTATTAATCGGGCTTAAAAAAATATCAATTTTTTCAGTAAATTCACCTTTAGGAGCTGGATCAAGAAGCTTACTAAGAACTCCTTTAGCCCCAAATCTGTTGCTTAATTTATCACCAACATTAACGCTCTTTTGTTTCTTAATATAATAAACAACTCTAGATCCAACGAAAATATTTCCTTTAAGCTTATGATCACCAATATTGATAAAGCTTAAATCCATATTGTCTGTAATTGAGAGTAATTTATCTTTATCTTTTATAACGGACGCGAGCTTTGCGATGACAGCTTTTTGATCTTTTACAAGATCATTATGAAATGATATAAGTTGTTTATCAGTAGAGTTTTTGTTATTAATAAATACTTTAATATCAACAATCTCTCCTTCTGGAGCTAAAAGTTTAATACTCTTAGAACCAGATGAGTAAATATCTTGAGAAGCCTCTGTTTCTGAATCCTCAAGATTAAGATTAGCTGAGTCTAAATATTCATCCAAACTGTCCTCATAAGAAAATTCAACCAATATGTCTCCACTTTTAACAATTTTATCTTTCTCTTTTTCAAGATTGATAATTTTTGTATCTGGTGGAATAATAGCTTGAACTTCTTCAACACTATCTGTCATAGTTTGATCGGCAAGCTCTTTAGAAATAATATATGAATCTTCATGATTCAGTCCAAGATAATTAAATAAAGCAATTGTAACGTTTTTACCGGCGCAATAAGTTCCCGCTTGATTAAAATTCTTTGTAAAAGCAACTGGTTGATTTGATTTAAATTTTTCACCTTCTTCAAGAGTGTTCATTTCTAGAGCAATATAAGATCCTCTTTTAGTTCGGCTCATTCTTGGAATAATATCAAAAATGTCAATTGTTCCATCTTTATATTTTACAGTTAGTGTTTTATTTTTATCAACAGAGGTTACTGTTCCGCTTTGTTTTGCTCTATGAATAAATCTTGTAGAAGCTAATTGTGGGACAATAAATTCTGCTCCAGTACAAACTAGCGGCTGTTCAGAATTACTGATAGGAGTTGTTTGTCCAGCGTGTGTTCTAGCTAATGTTAATCTATCACTATCAACTTGATTCTGGAATGGTGTTAAAGATTCATCTAAAGCTAGTGTCTGCCAACCAGATAGTTGTGTGATATCTTTGGCGCCATAGGAGCCGTATTTATTTATAATAATTGGTGAAAGAGTGTGATGTGTAGTAAGTCCGACGTCAACATACTCTGGTGTTGATACCGCGCCCATAATACCATACTGACTGAAATGAATGTTTCTATGCTCCTTTTTAAAGCTCTTTCTTGAGGGCACACCACCTTTTCCACCTTTACTTACTCGACTTGACAACATAATTTCTGTCACTGGTGCAACTGGTTCAGTTTGTTGTAAGACTCCAGCGTCTGTTAATAAACTATTAATGACGTAATCTGGATCTAAGAATACGGATGCTTGTGTATCACCTTCGATAACACGCTTGCGATAGAAATTGTGAGAAAGCTTAATTTGTTTATAAACAATATTAAGAATAATCTCACTTAATCTAGCTCTATAGATCTTTAAATCTGATAATGAATCCATTTGTTTATTTAATAATTGATCAACAGCAACTTTAGATGAAAGTTCTGTTAAGTTTGTTGGCATATTCTCAAACTGTAAAAGTTCTTTTGTAATTGGATCTACAAAGTTCTCACTAATTAATCTAATAAGAATAATTGATCTTGTACCATATGTTTGAGATATGTAATTATAGATTTCTTGTGGATCATTAAAATCTTTAATAGGATCTTTTAATTTGATACTTGCTAAAGCGTTTACAAGCATTTTTTGTTTCAAATCTTCTGGGATAATTTTTAAGAATTTTCCATCAGCTTGCGCTATATAAAATACACCGTCTTCTGGAGTGTCTGTATCTGCGAATTCATAGTCGATACCATAATCGTTTAATGTAGCAAGAAGACCTTTTTGACTCCAGAGATAAAGTATCAATGGCATCTTCAAGGCGCCGAGATATATCCACAAATATGGAAGAGTCTTTTTGGTTTTTGCTAAATTGTCTGATGAGTTGACAGAGTGTATTTTATCCAAGATTGTATCGAATAAAAATTCATATTTATTTTGTTTTAATAATTCTTTAGTTTTAACATCTTGTAAACGACCGGTTTCAGCATCGATGTTAATAGTTTTTTCACTAGAGGTATAGATGTTCTCGCCGGTAAAGTGAATTATACTCCCATCGTTGAACTGACATGAGTTTTCATTCATTTCTTTAATGAGTTTTGGGTATCTAATTTGAATATATTTTGAAATGCCGGCAAGATCTGTTGGATTAAACTTTATATTAGCTAAACCAACTCGAACAATACCATAGTTAGAAATCATACGAACTTCATTCTTATCAGTTTTCGTTACCGGACGAAGAAACTGTTGGTTACTCATAATATATGAGTTTCCATGAAGTTTAAAGTATTTCTCATTGACTGGTGAAGGAACTTTCAATTCAACAGTATATGATTCTTTTTTACCACCATTCAGATTTTGAAGTGTAATTTTATAATTAATAAATCTATCAGAATTATTGTCTTCAACAGAAGTTTCAATCTTCTTAACTTTGATCGGATATTCTGTACCAATTGATTCTAATGAATTAAATAATTTACCCACATTTTCATGAATAGCTGTCTCAAATTCGAATTTTTGCCGATGTTGACCTGTTGTATATTTCAGATCAATAATTTTACTAAGATCAACAACATTATCTGTTTCTGCAATATGTAAAGGAACTTTATATGTATCAATTTGTTTTAACTTATTAAATAACAAGTTCGGCTTATGTAAATATTCTTCTGGGACAATGTCACTCCCGGAGATTGTGTAATTAATTGCCCGCAAAACTAGGTCTTCTGCTTGTTCCTGATTTGGCTTAGTTTTGGTATGTTCAATATATTTATTGAGAGCGATTTGAACATTAGCTATAATATCTGGATCTGTAATTTTATTAGCTTTGAGGGCCTTTTTCAATTCTTCCTGATTGAGCTTTACTTTGATTTCATTTTTAGAATCAGAAGAAGCTATCAGAGTAGAAGTTTGAAGTGACCGAACAATATTGGAAAGAAAAGAAGGTTCTTTAACTTTTTCTTCTGGTTCTTTAATTGGTATTGCTGAAGCTCCTTTTGTATCTAAAGATGTTATAGATCCATCTTCGACCTTGTCGGCGATAGCAGTTTCCTTAGCTTTATTGATATCTTCTACTGTAGAATTAACCTCAATATATTGTTCTAATTTCGCAAGATTTGTTACAACCAGTTTAGTTTCTGATTCTTCTTTATTGAAGATTGGAATTAATACAGTTTCACAATCAGAAATAAGACAGAAATCGTCAAAGAATTTAAGTGCTTTTAGATCGTCTGGTTTAATTAATGATCTAATATTTGTAAAGATATTAAATAGTCTACCACCTTGATTCTTAATAAGAAAAAGAATTTCAACATTATATTCTTGATTATTTGACTTAATCTGAGTATACAGTGTTGTAAGTTCTTCAAAGAGTTGTTTTACAACAGCACGTTCTGAAAGCCGCTGCAACATATAATCCATTGCTTGACTCCAAACTGTGGCGTCATATAAATAATAATTGCTAGCTTTATGAGATGAAGATAATATTTCTTTTTCAGATTTTTCAATAATTAAACTATTTAGCACTCTTATTTTTTTGCCGATTTTAAAATCAGTTGTAGATAATTTCTTCTTGATATCATAAAAGTGTGCTTTGCCGTTAAACTTTCTTCTACCAATCGTAAGAACTTTATTTGGACAAACAAGGCCTACCAAATTAGATAATAGAAAATTTATATGATAAATCTCAGTTGATATATCGAGATTTGTATCAGGTAACACAATAAATATGGTTTTCTTGTCAACAAATATCTTTTGTTTAACAACGTACGATGGATAAATTGAGCTGTAATTCATAATCTTATAAGTACCTCTCTTTTATTAATTAAGTGTATAACCCATCTCTTTGGGATTCAGATCTTTATAAACTTCTTGACATGTATTTGCAATTTTAATAAGATCATCTTCATGAGCGCTCAAATTTTGCAATGTGATAAATATAGTTAGAAATATATTATGTAATGTATCATGACCAATTTGATTTGATAAATCTATACTGTCTGATAGATTAACCATGATTTGGTGACATTTACAGTCAGCATTATCACATTCTGAACATACACAGTTTTCTGAGTTTTCTTGAGTTTTATTTACTTTTTCTGGAGTTGTCATAATTGTCCTTATCTGTACTCTATTTCTTTACCGAAGAGATCTAGAAAGTTGAGTTTGATTATATCTTTAAATGAGTAAGTTTGTATCCAATTAATATCACCATTTACTTGGTTTGGAAATATGGATACCGGCGTGATCTTATCGAGATCTACTTGATAATTCGTAAATAATAGAGTTGGTTTATTCTTAAATTGACAAATTAAAAAAACAATTCGCTGATTATGTTGTTTACTTTCTACGATAGATTTGTTAAACCATTCAAGAACTTTTGCATACTGCCAAAGTGTCGGAGTAAAAGTCTCATAACCTGTTTTTGTTTCAATAAGAAATGGAAAGTTTGACCAATTAATTTGTTTCATTGGAAAGATGTCGCCACAATAGTTATGTTTTGTAGCTCCAGAGGTTGGTTCTCTCTTCAGTGTATGTTCATCATCAAACATCCAGAAAGATAGAGTTTTAGCGGTATCTCTTTCCATCTTACCACCTTTTCTTTTGCTGTTTGTCATTTTTATTTCATTTTACCTCGTTATTTTTTCATAAATAATTGAGTTTTATCAAAGAATTCAAATTCGCATTCTTTGAAATTTGAGAACGGTTCAACAAAATATGATTTTTCAATATTACCACATGTTACCTTAATATATACGTTATTATATAATTTCCAGTACATTGATACTCGTCCAGTTAGATTTTGTATTTGTTCAGTTTCTTGTCCACTTATAAGATTTTTTGTTTGAATTCTAAAAGTTAGTGTTCCTGGTGCTGGATTGACTAAAAATAAAACTGCTTCTCCAGATAAGGTACTTGATAAATATATTCTGGGTTCAATAACATCTGCACTGTGTTCACTAAAATCTCGTAAGAACAATTTCGTTTGTTCATTATCGAATAAATATAATGACTCTTGTAAATTCTTATAATTTATCAAATCCCTAGCAAGACCTTCTATAAATATATTATTATTTTTATCTACCAAGCGAACAAGATCAAGGTAATCATCTACAGATTGTATGTCTCCCCAAATCTTATTAAAGACTCCTTGTTTAAAGAAACAAACGTTTGTTGCATAAGATTCTGGATCTCCTTTCCAATTAAACATAAATAAATCAAAAGGAGATGGATAAAAAGATCTAACTGTTTTTAACAATTCTGTTTTGTTTAATTTAACATCATAATCTTGAAGATAAATAAAATCAAATTTATCACCAATCATTCTGATGGCGTTTTGCAATGAGATTAGTCCTGCTGCAGCATGATATGGTCTATTAGCTTTTGCAATAATCTTAAAAGAACTACAACCGTAGAATTGTTTAACTGTTAATTTAGGATCCATATGTTGATTTTTATCGAAAATATAATAATCAACTAAATTTTGAACTCGCTCACTTTCTGGATAATGCGTTGATAATATAATTGGAATATTTTGTTTCTTCCAATCTAATATCGTATCAATAAGTGAAATTTCTTTTTCCATCGTATTTGAATATGATCCAATTAAAACCGCCTCTTTCATTTAAAAAACTCCTTTACAGCGGACACAATTTTATCTACTTCAGTATCTGATAAATCTGGATGAATTGGTAAACTTAAAGCTTCATTATTAAGTTTTTCAGTATTTATTAATATTTTGTCTGTTTTATAAAGTTTCGTATAATGTATTGGATAATATCTTAGAGTTGTGTATATTCCTCGATCATATAAATAATATGCTAGATTGTCCCTATTTATACTATCATTTATAAATGGCACTTTTATTGCATATGTAAAATATGAATGTTGCTCATTGTTAGCAGCATTTATGGGTCTAATGAGATTTTGTACATTCTCAAACTCTCGTTGATATATATCCCAAATAGTTTTTCTAATAGTTTGTAATTTATCTAATTTTCGTAATTGTGCCAAAGCAACAGATGCAATAATATCATTTGGCATTTGACGAATAGAAGCGTATAACACTTCTGTTTCCCACCATCTATCTTTATGTTCTTTTGCCGCATCAATTCCTGATTTTGCAATTCCACAGTATCGTAAGCGCTTAACTTTTTCAATCATAGATGTGCTTGCAGCAACAATTGCACCACCTTCTCCAGCGCTAAGATTTTTCATACTATCAAAACTAAAACATCCAATATCACCAAACGATCCACAATAATGATTTCCTATTTTAGAATCGATAGCGCATGCCGCATCCTCAATAACTGGAAGCCCTAATTCTAAAATTGGACCAATATTGACCGGTTTTCCACCATAATGAACAACCATTATTGCAGCCGTTTTTGGTGTAATATGTTTTGCAACAGTTTCTAACGAACAATTCATTGAATCATAATCAACATCACAAAATACAGGTACACAATTATTTAATACAACTGCGTGTGCACAAGAAATAAATGTTAATGATGGTAAAATAATTTCTGAACCAGGAGGAAATTTAAAACAATTAATAGCTGTATATAAACTGTTCGAACAACTATCTGTCATAACTACTGATTTAAAATTATTTCTTTTTGCTAATTCTTTTTCAAATGTATCAACCTTTGATCCAATACCAAGCCATTGGGATTTTAATGTTGATGTTACTTCATCTATTTCTTCTTGACCAGTTTTACTAGCAAATACTTTAATCATTTTTAGTTCCTCTTATTGTTCTTCTCCAGTATAATATTTCCAGGATTATTTTTCGTTTCATAATAAATCAAAAAATCCTTTTAACTTCTATTTTAATTTCTTTCAATATTTCTTTTACTGTTTTATTTTCCATAATATTCTTTTAAGAAATCCTTTTCCATTTGTAATTGTTTCTCTTTTGGCTTATCTTTCATGGGTTTACATGGAGAACCATAGCATATTGTCCAAGCTGGCATTGATTTTATAACTAAGCTACCCGAACCAATTGAACAACCCTCCCCAAGATTAACTCCTGGTAGAATAATTGATCCAGCTCCAACATGAACATGTTTTTCAAAAGTTACATCTTTTTCAACTCTATTTCGGTATTTATCTCCGAATACTTTTAAACCAATAAAACCATTACCTTGATAATCATCACTTTCAGCTAATACTGTACATCCAGGTCCTATAGCTGAAAAATCTTTAAATGTCACTTTACCACCAGCGAATATAGAACAATGTGTGGTTATGTGACAGAAATTTCCAATTTCGATACCTTTTCCAGAAGCATATATGAAGGCGAAATCATCTATAACAGATTCGGTTCCAAGAGATAAATTTTCTGGATAAATTATTTTAGCAAGAGAATATATTGTTGCATTTTTTCCTTTATATTTTAATAAGTTTAACATGTGCATATATTCATCTAAATTTTGAGTCATCTTGAACTGCGCCTCCCATTATTTTTAAAACAAAAAGAAATAACTCTCGGAGGAGTTAAATAAGGAAGGTACGCTTCGGACAAAAGCTTTCGCTATTACGCCCGAAGCGATTTAAGACCTTCATATTTTTAGTTACCAATAGAGGACCGATCAGGGACACCAGACGCAAACCCAGTACCCTGATCTTTGCGTGGTCATATTGGTAAATATAACATTTCTATATAAAACTTGAGAATACAAAAAAACTTATTCGTCCTGAGAATATCGCTCAAGAACAATTTTTTCAATAGGATCTAGTTTAGCATCTCTACCTTCAATCAAACCAACTTTAATTGCTCTATTGATATTTTCAAAACTAAGAGCAGACAACCAGGAGATAACATATGGTAGTTTTTTCTGACCAATAACAGTTACATTTCTATAATCTGTAATTCTTGCCGGTATTGTTAAATCCTCACTATCTCTAAACATATTCGAGACAACAGCTTCAATATGTACCATATCAATTCCAGCTAATTTATCATGGATCGTCATTGTTAACACTTCTGGATTGGTAATGTATTTCGCGCCGCCCTCGAAGAGCCTATCAACTGTTCTCTCATTAAATATGTCTTCGAAGTATTCTTGTTTTATCATACGTTCACCCGGCTCATATGTCATATTAATTATATGACCATCAATTGTGATATCTGCCGGTTTAAAAAGATCTAACATAATGGTAAATGGTAATGTAGTAAAATTAACATCGGGCGGTTCACCATATTGAACTGTCAAAACTCCAACAACCTGATATTTATCACCACAATCAATTAATGAAAGATCATCATATTCTGAATCGTCTATGATAACACTGCATTGAGTCTTAGCAATTATTTCATTCTTTTTAATATCTAAAATATTATTAAATTGTTTAATATCAATACCAGCTTTTTTAATCATATCAATAAAATCTACTTCTTTAGTATTAACAGAAGACGATTTGTGTCTCATTTTCATCATAGCATTAATGCCAACGATATTAACAGCTCCAGCAGCTAAAATTCCTATATTGTGAGTATTCAATGTTTTATATAAATTACCATAGCAAGTAGGACATATACCGTGTTCAGATATACAATACAATGGGGATCTTAATTTTATTTTCTTATCTAGAATTTGATCTACTGAAGTTATATTTTTAATTGTACCGGATTGAGACACATAGTTTCTTTGAAGTAGTAACTCGGCAAGATCTTCTGTAACTACTAAATTGAATGTATGTTTTGTTCCACAATCATTTACTTTAGAATCAATCTGTAATCCTGCATTAGCATTAACCATTTTCCTTGTTAAATCTTGAATGTTAACCTAGGATCGCTACTCCTAAGCTTCTTCCAAAGAAGAACTCATAGTTACCTATGAGAACAGACTATATCATCATCCCTATGTTATATTAAGATGTATTTATATGTGTTACGATATTTTATCTCTAAATCGTTCAATGATTCTGTCATTATATTTCATTTGATTGAAATTTAAAGCTCTATTCATTTTTGTTCCTTTTTCATAGGGATGCCTCGCGCTTCCACTCGCTTGAGTGTACTTCCTTTCGGAATAGTCGTTGCACCTTCAACAATTAAAGTTAGCGAGACTTTAATTGAAGTTTGGCTCAGGATTGTCCTCAATTTTACTTGGTGGGAGTTTCCCTGAATTCACGAGGTTTAAACAGGACTAAATTAATCCTGGGTGAGCGGTTAGTGCTGATCTCATATAGAAATTTTTACGTGCTTCAGAACCTGCATGGTAGTATGCTATTTTTCCATAACCATCATTCAAACTAGTTGTGATTGGTCCAAGAAGTTTTCCCTCAATATCTATTGTGTATCCTTTTGCTACAAGCAATGCTCCCCAATCTGAGATTGGATTTCCTTTTGAACCAGAAGACATTATATTATCTGCTCTAAAATCAGATTCTTTAAAATATTCTAGAAGATCTTTTGTGATTTTTTCTGCTTCTTCTTTAAATTTAATAGGATCCAATTTGTCTGCAGTTTTCTCAAAAGCTTCTTTCTTTTTTACCCATTCTGTTGGAGGAATAAACATATCAATTGTAAAAGTATTTGGACATATACTTGCTAGTTTAAAAGCTTCAGTTTGAAGTTTAGAAATACAATCAGATGCTTCTTCTGTCCCATATTTGTGATATAAATCAATAATGATTTTATCCATTGCTTTTTTGTTAACTGCCGCATCAACTAATGGATAATCCCCAGGCATTAACATATTAAACCAGATTCGGCCAAGAGTTAAATTCATGCTTTTTCCACCAGTCTTTTTTGGATGAGAATAAGAAACTTTTGAATTAAGAGTTTTCCCATCTTTTATAAGATCATATATATTATCTGTTGTTGAAATTGGTTGTGTTGATATTGACATAATTAATCACCTCTGATACCGTTTATTAAGTGCTTCTAATTTACTGTTCATTTTTTTAATTCTGCTGAAGCTCCCTCTAAGCATACTTGTTGGAGTACCAGGCAGTTTTTTCTTTTTCATTTTAAATTTATTTTGAGATGACCAAGGTCTCATAAAATTTTCAAATAATTTTGTAATAGATATCATGATAAATCCTTTCATGAATTAAAAAATTGCAGCTGGTGGAGAGAATCGAACTCCCGGCCTAAAGTTTACAAAACTTTTGCTCTACCTACTGAGCTACACCAGCTCATTTAATTAAATTATCCACAGCTACCTTGATTGTAACTGCAGTTGTTACAGAAGTAACAGCTTCCAAGTCGTCGCATAATACTTCCACAGTTTGGGCAACTTGGGCCAATATCTTGATCATATGTTGAAATATTTGTAGGAATATCTTCTAATAAAATTCCATTATCATCTTTATGAGAAGTTAATCCCAATTCAAGTTTATCTTTTTCTGATAGAAATTTTAAACCAATATATCTTGCAATATAATCTACAATACTGTTAGCTACTCTGATATCTGGGTTTGTAGTGAATCCGTTCGGCTCAAACTTAAGGTGTGAAAGCTTACGAACGAAATCTTTTAGTGGTACCCCGTATTGTAGTGCGATACTCAATACTGTTGCAAGAGCGTCCGCAAAACCAGATATAACAGAGCCCTCTTTTGATACATTTACAAAGATCTCGCCGAGTTTATTAGTGTTTGGATAAAGACCACATGTGACATACCCCTGACTACTTCCTATTTTAAATTTGTGGGTGATTGCCGGGCGTTCATCTGGTAAACGTTTTCTTATTAATTCATAAGGTATTTCTTTTTTCTCTTCTTTTACAGTTGTCAAAGGCTGAAAATTCTTACTACCATCTCTATAAATTGTAATTCCTTTTAAGCCCATTTGCCAAGCTTCAATATACAAATTATATATTTCATCAACAGTACATTCTTTTGGGAGATTAATTGTTTTACTAATTGCTCCACTTAAAAATGGTTGTACTGATGCGCACATCTTAACATGACCCATATATGGAATACACAAATTTGTACCTGGAGTTGGAGCTGCTGTCAGAAATATATCTCTGTCATTATTTCTAAAGTTAGTCTTTTCAAGATCTTCGTCTTTTATATTTGTATAATCTTTCGTCAATTCTTTAACTAATTTAGGAATCTCATCTTCTGAATATCCCAAATTTTTCAAAGATTCTTCTACAATTGGACTGACTATTTTTAAAGTTGCACCTTCAGATCCAGCTAATCGTTTATATCTAATTAAGCTATATTCTGGCTCAATACCAGTTGTAATTGAATTCATCAGAAAGCTGATCGTGTTATGTGATATAAACCCATTCGCAATATATGTATTATTTTTTGGAACACTAATATCCTGAGTTTCACATTGAGAATATTCAATTTTCTCTACTCTGTTAATAAGGATATTTTTTTCTATCAATTGTCCAATTTTTGAAACCTTTGCTTGTGGGTATTTATTAATTATATCATTAGCCCAATATAATGATCCTGATCCACCTTGATGAATTTTAACATTTAAAAGCAAATATTCGTCATTTGTTAAAACTTTTCTTCCTAGTCGACTTCTAAATTCTTTCCAAATTTCTTTTCCGCGCAGGACATTTCCTCTTCTTTGCGAAATAGAAAAATTTTCTAATAAAATAGATTTACGAGCACATGAAAATCCAATCTTTTCTTTGTATTGCAAAACATCTGTTAATGAAGATACTCTAACTCGAAATATTGTTCTTCTATTTTCGGAAAATCCACTTTTATTTTTTACTGGAGACACTTTACATGCAATGTTTAAACTCAATAAAACAATTTGGAGTTGCTTTGCTAATTTTTCACTTACTGTAGAAAATTCAACTATTGGTACATCATTATTGTGACAAACTGTGCCATCTGTATCAAATAATCCTCGAATAAATGAACACAGTACTGATGTACGACTCTTTAATATTTGTTTTGGAATAAATGCAGACGCGGCACCTTCTCCATGATTTCCTTTGTCTTTAACAAAATTATTAATTTCAAAAAACTTACGTAAAATCTTTGAGTTGAAATAATATGAGATACAATCTCCTTTTGCTGTTTCAGAATAATTACTAGGTAGACTAAAAATATTTACAAAACTATTTTCTAAGATTTCAATTAATTGATCGTCTTCGTAATTAATAGCAAATCGTAAACCGTCTTTACTAGTATTTCCATCTCCCATATAATTTCCAAGAATAAAAGCTAGGTTTTCATCAAGATATCTTGGAAGTGTTATTTTATTTCTATTTAAATTTTCATCATCACAATCATTAATATAAATCAAATCAATATAATCTTTGTTTTGTAGTAATTCTTCGTGACCACCTTTTCTTAATGCTAATTGATCGTGAAATTTAATTTCGTCTAATCTTTTCCAAATGTAGTCTCCAGAATCATTTACTATTCGTATTTTGTGATTTGGAGTACCTTCAATAAAATATCCATCTTCTGAAATTATTTTTATTGTATTTTTGAATCCATTTGAATAAAATTTCGTTGCATCTTCGATTGAGTTTTCTTGAATCACTCTAAAACTAATATCTTTCCACTGATTTTCATTCTGATTCGGATTTAAATCTTGAATTTCGGTAATACCTTCTGAACTAAGAATATAAGAATCTTCTTTTAGACATCCTGTGGGTGCCAAAAGGGTTACTTGAGCATTTCTAAATTGTTTACGATCAATTACTTTATTCCAAGTATCATAACACATTTTGGTTATATATTTAAGATACTCTTTTACAGGATCAACATTTGCAAATGTTTTATGAAACACATCAAAATGTTGTTTAAGAACATTTCTAAATGATACTTCATTGTCTTTAAATTTAATAAATGATCCAACTTTATCGGCAAGATCTGCACTAGTTTCATATGCGAGACCTGTCATAAGAGCTGTTAATTGAGATGCAATATATCTTCCTTCATTGCTGTCATATGGTACACCAAGCCAGATAAGTAATCCACCCAGATTTGTGTAACCCAATCCAAGATTCCTGTAAGCTGCTGATCTCAGGCCGATATCTAAACTAGGAAAACTAGATTTATCAATTATAATATCCTGTCCTGTTATGATAGTGGTGATAACATCTTTATACGTAATATAGTCGAAAACAATATCACCTTCTACATCTCTGGAAAAGAATTTCATCAAATTGATAGAAGCCAAGTTACAGCTTGTATTTGGTAGAGATGCGAATTCACCACAGTTGTGTACTACAGCTCCACAAGTTACAAAGTGATTACCATTTGGGACATTAATATCATACACATCTTCTTGTGAAAAATGTATAATTTCTTTAATACGCTGGAAATCTTTCAAATTAAATATTCGGGAAGGATGTTTTTTAGGAATAGCAATAATAGAATTTAATCTTTGTTGTTTAATTGAGCTCCATAATTTAAATATTTTTCCAAATGTCCAACAATCATTTACTTCCAAGTTATATGCAGTTTGATAAACATAGTCGATACCATTCTTGTTTACTTCTTTTTCATGATTATTGATACTTAAACTAGAATAAACTCCAAACGACGCTAAACTCAATTGAATTTGTCGTAGAATATTATATCCTCTATCTCCTGATTGTGAAATTTTTACAACTTTTGCATATTGTCTATTTAAAACATGACCATCAAATGATGTAAAAGCTTCAATAAACCCTTTTTGATATGATAATGATTTGTCTAATGATAATAAGTCAAACGAATCTTTGGTGATAGCTTTAAAAATGTTTATTAAAATATAATTTACTTCATCTTTTCGATTAATTACTAAAGTCTTGCATGTGTTTGGTTTTTGAAAATGTGGCGAAAATATATATGGTTTTAAACTTGGTATATGTCTATTTAATAAATCTAAAACATGTTTCTCATAATCAAACTCTGAAATTCCGAGAGAAAAAGATATGCATTTGTTTCCATGTGTATTAAAAATTGAACCTTCTGAAAATAAATATCCTGCTATAAATCCGATTTCGTATTCCTTTCTATTTAAATCAAAATTAATTGCAGTATAGTCCATTTTGACTTCATCTGTCAATTGAAGATCCGATAATTCTACATCACCACGTTTTGTTGAAATTTTATGCTTATTTGTTGCATATAAACTCATACCGTTTTTTAATTTAATTTCAAAAACATGTTTGTTTTCTCCAGTTTTTATTAAATTTGAGCATAATTTCGTAGAATTATTTATAACAATTTGATTTGTAATATCTTTTAAATATCTATATCCATCTGGAGTTAAAATTGGCGCCCATATTGGTAAGCATGGATTAGTAGATTCGATTGTTCCATCAACAGCTAGAGTATTCCATCTATTAAAAGAATCATGAAACATAACCCCTGGGTCTGCAATTTTCCAACTAGTTTCTGCAATCTTTCTTAAAAGATCTTTAGCTTTATATGTTTTACAAGTTTCTTTCGTTTTAATGAATTTAGTATCCCATGTTTCGTTCTGAATAACTCTCTTCATAAATTCATCTGTAATTCTAACAGAGAGATTTGTATTCTGGAAATATACTTCATCGGCAAGATCATATCCTGGTCTATTTTTAATACCAGCTTTTCTCAATACCGCCAACTTTTCTTCTTCAAATAATTTACAATCAATGAAATCTTCAATATCTGGATGATTGATATTTAAACATGCTAATTTAGCAGATCGTCTCAATGTGCCTCCAGATTTGACTACACCTGCCAATACATCGTGTGCCTTGAGAAAGCTAATGGGTCCAGAGGCAGTTCCTCCACCAGTAACTGGTTCTTTACAACTTCGTAATGTACTTAAATTTGATCCAGCACCAGAACCTTTCTTAAAAATTTGAGCTTCGAGTTTTCCAAGTTCTGTAATTGAATCCATATTATCTTGAACATCTAGAATAAAACATGCACTTGTTTGAGGCAAGTCTTGACTACCTACATTGAAATACCATTCACATTTAATAAGGATCGCTACTCCTTATCCGTCTAAAAAGAAAAGATCTTTCGATCTTTTTCTTAGACTGCTTATAGTTACCTATAAGATTAGACTATATCATCATCTTGAGATTTTTATTAAATTCTGTTCCAAGTTTTTCCTAATTTTATTCTAGAAATTGCTGTTTGTTGTATACCATAATAATTAGCAATGTTTTTTTGTGTTTCTCCATTTTGCAATCTATTTCTAATATCATTAACATCATCTGGTGTTAATGTTGCATTTACATTTAAAGCATATTGAGCTTTTATTAGTTCATCTTTTGAAAATCGATCTGTTATATGAACCCATGCTTTTTTAGAGAAGAGATAACACAATTCTGTTCTTGATATATTATATATTGATGTGACTTGTTTAGCACTTGTATATATTTGATTAAGAGCTCCAAAAATTATATCTTCAACATCTTCTTCATTTAATTTAGCACTCCAAAGTGCAGATCCTTTAACGTTTCTATTTCTGTTTTTACAATCTTCCATATTAATTTTTGGTGTTGCTGTTTTTAGATGATTTGGATTAACACATGGTGGATTATCACAATCGTGGCATATTATGAGATTGTTTGGAATAATACCGTAAAATAATTCATATGAAAATCTATGTGCTCTTACTATTTTTCCAACAACTGTATTATTAAATGTTCCGTATCCTCTTATCGATTTGCAGCCTGTCCAAATCCAACAATCTTTATCTTGATTTATTGGTGGAATAACTTTTTCCCAAAATCGATCCAATAAGTATTGTGGCCACCCAATTTGATTGTATGATTCTAAATTTAACATATTTTTCTCCTATAGAAATTATTAGTTGGTGATATAGTCTATCCTAATAATTTCTATATATAACTTTTAAATATTAAAAATCTCAAGATGTCCGGCATTTCCACTCGCTTGAGTGTACTCCCTTTCGGGAT
>Ga0172371_10004634_pt1 | contig 20711 bp, 14 predicted proteins | sample Lak12m_FD_114543 | JGI IMG/M metagenome (GOLD analysis project Ga0172371, IMG submission 114543) | Freshwater microbial communities from Kabuno Bay, South-Kivu, Congo - kab_022012_12m | ecosystem: Environmental > Aquatic > Freshwater > Lake | place: Democratic Republic of the Congo: South-Kivu... | reverse complement strand
CAGAACCGCAAGGGCGACCACCGCCCCGGTTGGCTCGTGCTCTGGCGTGGCTGGACGAAACTCCAAGCCATGGCCGAACATGCAGCAGCACTGGCCCGAGAAAGATGTGGGTAAACTTAAGGGTTGCAACCCGTGGGCTTGGTGCTCTGTGCCCTCAAAGCAGCTTGGTAATTCCCGGCAGTGGCAGGGGGTAGTTGCCGGTGGCGTCGGGCTTGGTCGGGGCCTCCATGTCGAGGCTCACGTTGGCAATCTTGGGCTCGAACTCGAAGTCGGCCGCCATCATCTGCTCCCAGGTGACCGGCGTGCCCGTGTAGCAGGCGATCTGCCCCATCACGGCCATGTAGGTGCTGTCGATCATGGTGTGGCCGTCGTTGATCAGGTTGCCCGAGCGGATCGAGCCGATCAGCCGTTCCTGCTCGCCGACGCCGGGGTCGTTGTGCGGGCCCTGGTAGTGCCACTTGTTTTCCCCCTCGATCCGGCAGGCGCTCCAGTGGCAGATGCCCTTGCTGCCCATGAGGACGTCGTCCCAGCTTCCATAGCAGCCGGCGCGGGTCTGGCAGACGGCGTAGAGCCGCACGCCGCTCTTGAACTCGTAGACCACCGTGTGGTGGTCGAACATGTCGCCGTAGACCTCGCCGAAGGAGGTCGAACGCCCGCCCAGGCCGAAGCACCAGGTGGGGTTCTCCTCGTGCAGCACCCATCGCATCCGGTCGAGGTTGTGGACCAGCGATTGAGTCACGTCGTCGCCCGAAAGCCAGCGGAAATGGTACCAGTTGGAGAACTGGTAGCGGGTTTCGTTGAGCTTCGGGTCGCGGGCCACGGTCTGGTACGGGGCCCGGAGGAACATCGACTGGATGGCCACCACGTTGCCGATCGCGCCCGCGTGGATCTGCTTGACTTGCTCCTGGTAGGGCAGCGAGTAGCGGCTCTCGTGGCCGGAGATGAGCGCCACGTTCTTCTGTTTGGCCAGTTCCGCGACCCGGCGCAGTCGCCGGCAGCCGGCCGGATCGATCGCGTGCGGCTTCTCGACGAAGACGTGCTTGCCCGCCTTCACCGCCTCCTCGGCGTAGAAGGAGTGATACTTCGAGGCGCAGGCGATGAGCACCGCGTCGCTGGCCGCGATGACCGCCTTGTAGCCGTCCAGTCCGTGGGCGCAGGTGGCGTCGGTGGCGAGGAACTGGTCGGGATACTGCGCCTTGAACCACTTCTGCTTGGCCCGCATGCGGCTCTCGAACACGTCGGTCATGGCCACAAGCTTGACGTCCTTGCCGAGGCCCAGGGCTTGGGCGCCGGCGCCCGAGCAGCGCCCGCCGCAGCCGATCATGCCGATGCGGATTTCCTGCTTGCCGGCGGCATGGGCGGAGCGGGCGATAGAGAGCCCGCCGGCCGTGGCGGTGCCGGCCGAAGTCGTCGCCTTCAAGAAGTCCCGCCGCGACACCGTGGTACGGGTTTTCGCGTCCGACATCGAGGTCTCCTTATCTTCATGGGATGGACGTCCACCGGATGCCGCCCATTGTTGCCGCCCGCTGGCCGCCGTGCAAGCCACTACCGGGGCCACCCTGCCGAGGGTATAATTTCCGTTTGTCCGGGTAGTGCCGACATGGTGCGACTGTCGTTTTTCAAGAGTCTGCGATTCCGCGTTGCCGCGGCGTTCCTGCTGGTCTCCACGATCCCGCTGGGGATCGTCGGCGTGTTCTCCGTGCAGACGGCCGATCGGCTGATCGTGAGCACGGCTACCAACCAGTTGGAGAACCTGGCGGCCGACAAGGCGGAACTCTTGCGCCGCTGGATGGCCGAGCGCAAGGCCGACCTCGCGGTGGTTGCCCGTTCGTCGGTGCTCCGCGGCCTGGACCCGCAGCAGATCGCCCCTTACCTCCGGCTGGTGGAGAGCCAGTACCGCGTGTACAACCGTTTTGTGGTCCTCGGACCCGACGCGCGGACCCTCTACGACAGCGCCGCAACTCCTGCGGAAAAAGGGGTCAGAACTCTTTTTCATGTCGGGGCAGAGACTGGTGGGTTCGGAGAACGACTTTCCCCCGACATGAAAAAGCGTTCTGACCCCTTTTTTGACGACCACCAGCGGGCCAGGACCGTGGGCACCTACGTCTCGCCTGTGAGTTGGGACCCATCGCGCAAGGAGGCGGTGTTTCGCATCGCCGAGGCGATCCGCGGCAGCGACGACGCACCGGTCGGCGTCGTATGCGCCACCGTGAGCACGCAGGCCATCCTGGCCCAAGTGCTGCGGGTGTCGCTGGGGGAGACGGGCGAGTGCTACCTGGTCGACAGCACGGGAACGTTCCTCGCCCACAAGGAGCCTGGGCGGATCCTCAAAGAGAACATCGCCCAGTCGGAGAGTTTTACGAACCTGTTTGGCGGCACGCGATCCGGGCCGATCTATACCGACTATCGAGGAATCCCGGTGCTGGGGGCGTCGCGGCCCGTGGCCGATACGCCCTGGTACGTCGTGGTTGAGCAGGACCGCGACGAGGCGTTCGCCGGCTCCTACCGGATGGCCGCGAGCATCCAGGTGGCGATCGCGCTGACCATTCTCTGCGCGATCGGGTTGTCTTGGGTGTTGGCCTCCAGCGTGACGTCGCCGATCCGGGCCTTGAGCGAGGCGGCAGAGGCCTTGTCGCGAGGCGACTTCGAGCGGGCCGTTGGGGCCGATCCATTGCGACGGGCGGACGAGATCGGCACGCTCGGCGCCGCGTTCCACCACATGGCGGGCCAACTCTGGGATCGGCACACCCGTTTGCAGCGGCAGATCGGCACCACCGAAGACGAACTCCGCAAGTCCGAAGACCGCCTGAAGGAAACCCTTCAGGCCGCGGCCCGGTCCGAGCGCTTGGTCGCCCTGGGCCGGCTGGCCGCGGGCGTGGCCCACGAAATCCGCACCCCGCTCACTTCGCTCAAGCTCTTTTTCCAGTCCTTCGGCGACGACGCGGAACTGACCCCTGACCAGGCCGAGGACCTGGCCATCGCCATGCGGCAGGTCCAACGCATGGAAGCCACGATCAACCATTTCCTCGACTTCGCCCGGCCCCAGGAGCCTTGCCTGACCGACGTCGATTTCGCCAAGCTCGTCGACGATGCCCTGCTCGTGGTGCAGCCCCGGGCGAACCATCAGGAAGTGGAGATCGTCAAGACGATTGCCGCCGACTTGCCGCGGGTCAAGGGAGACAGCCGCCAGTTGGGCGAAGCCGTCGTCAACCTGCTCGTCAACGCCCTGGATACGATGCCCGACGGCGGCCGGCTTCTGATCGCCGTCGGCCCGGAGCCGGGCGACACGGCGGCCGGGCGCCGGCTCCGGATCGAAGTCGCCGACACCGGGCCCGGCGTCAAGCCGGCCGACCTGGAACGCCTCTTCGAGCCGTTCTTCACGACCAAGGCCTCGGGGTCCGGCCTCGGCCTGGCGATCGTCCAGCAGACCGTCGATCGCCACGCCGGCACGATCTCCGTGCGCAGCCAGCTCGGCGCCGGCACTACGTTTTCGATCTCGTTGCCAGCCGAGAACATCTGAAACTGCACAATGTGTAAGAAAGGAAAAAGGGAAAGAGGGGAAAATGGAAAAGAAGAGAAGAGAGGATTCTATTCGGACGGAGCCAACCGCAGCATCGTTTTCTTGTCCTTTTCCCCTCTTTTCCCTTTTCCCTTTTCTTACACATCCTTTTGCTGAACAGCAACGCCTGAAGGATTCCGCCGTATGCCGAAATTCCTGGTTGTCGACAACGACGAGGGGCTGGTGCACTTCCTCACCCGCCTGTTCACCAAGCAGGGTTACGAGGTCGTCTCGTGCACCGACGGCATCGCCGCCCTGGACCGCCTAGCCCGCGAGTCGTTCGACGTGATCCTCCTCGACTACAAGATGCCCGGACTGAACGGCCTGGACACCTTGGTGGAGATCAAGCGGGCGCAGGTCAAGACGCCGGTGATCATCATGACCGCCTTCGGCACCACCGATACGGCCATCAAGGCCATGAAGCTGGGGGCTTATGATTACCTCCTGAAACCCTTCGACACGGAAGAGCTGAAGCGGATCGCCGCCGACGCCCTCGAAGTGAGCCGGCTCATGAAGGAGGTCGTGATCCTGCCCAGCTCGATGACCAAGATCACCTCCTCGGCCGGCGGCGGCGTGCAGATCATCGGCAGCAACCGGAAAATCCAGGAAGTGTTCAAGCTCATCGGTCAGGTGGCCGCCAAGGACGTGACGGTCCTCATCACCGGCGAGAGCGGCACCGGCAAGGAGCTGGTGGCCCGGGCGATTTACCACCACAGCCCGCGCGTGGACAAGTCGTTCATGGCCGTCAATTGCGCCGCCATTCCCGAGACGCTCTTCGAGAGCGAGCTATTCGGCTACGAGCGGGGCGCGTTTACCGGGGCCGATCGCTCCTATGTGGGCAAGTTCGAGCGATGCCACCGCGGCACGCTTTTCTTCGACGAGATCGGCGACATGTCGCTTCCCACCCAGGCCAAGGTGCTCCGCGCGCTCCAGGAAGGGGAATTCGAGCGACTGGGAGGCGCCGACACCATCCGGGTGAACGCCCGCATCCTCGCGGCCACCAACAAGAACCTCGAAAAGGAAGTCCAGGAAGGCCGGTTCCGCGAGGACCTGTACTACCGGCTGCGAATCATCTCGATCCACCTCCCGCCGCTCCGCGCCCGGCTCGACGACATCCCCGCCCTGGTCGACTATTTCGTCGGCCGCTTCACCACGGAATACGAAAGCCACGTCCGCTACGTCTCCGACCAGGCCGTGCGCAAGCTCCAGTCGTACCACTGGCCGGGGAACGTGCGGCAATTGGAGAACTGCCTCCGCCGCGCCGTGCTGATGTGCAAGGGCGACGTGCTCTTCCCCGAGCACATCGTGTTCGAGGGGGAGCAGGACCGGGCGATGCCGGCGGCGTCCGGAGAAGAGGGACCGCCCGATCTCCAGCAGCGGGTCGACTCCCTCGTGCGGGACATTATTCGGGAGATCGGCCCCGGGGCCCACGCCAGCGTGATCGACATGGTCGAGCGATCCCTCATTGCCCGGGCCCTGGACCAGTGCGCCCACAACCAAGTCCGCGCCGCGCGGCTCCTGGGCATCAGCCGCAACACCCTGCGGCACCGCATCAGGAAGTACAATCTCGAGCCGCCCGGCGCCGACGCGGGCAACGCCGAGTGAAGACGCAAGCTGTAGGTCAGGCCTGTAGGGAACGCCCTCCGTGGCGTTCCGGGAGTCGTGTAGGGCGGACCGAACGAAGTGAGGCCCGCCGGAACGGACTGCCTCCGTGCCGGCCCGCCGGTGCGATGCGAATGAGAGTTTGCGGGACACAAGCCGGGCCGACACGGCCCGGCTCGGAGTCTCCGATCTATCCCGGAATCGTGCAACGTCATCGAGGTGCCTGGCTCCTTGGCAACACCTTTGTTCAGAATTTGAACAGTTGCCGCAACTGCTTACTGCTCGGCAGGTTAAGCCTCCGTTGCGGAGTCTTCTCTCTCCGGCGCTGATGGCTGAGGGCCAATTGGCCTGAAGCGATCGGCGATAGCCCACAATGACGCCGCGGAGCTAACTCTCGCCTCTAGAACGCGTTGCGTTGCAAAGCGAAACTGCGCGTGCGGCTTCGGCACGCCGATTGCTTCGCACGGTGCGGATCGGTTTACGTCGCACACGTGCCGCGAAGGGTTACTTCCGTGAGCGTAGGGGTTTGTGCGCGCTGCAAGAGGAAACGTAAGTGCCGCTTCAGGCAGCCGGGCACTTGGGTCAGCGAGTGCGAGGTCGCTCAGGATGCGGCTGCGCCGGCGTCGGCCGAGCCGTCGCCACGATGCGGCGAGGCGCCGGAGCCGGCCACGACGACCCAGTCGGCCTGCGCCTCGCGCGGCAGGAACGCCTCGTGCAAGAGGCCGAGGGTCGGACGCTCGCAGTCGGCCGCACGGCCTCCCACCGGAGCGCACAAGTCCCCTTCGCCGTCCGGCTGATCGGCGCGACAGCACAAGGCATGCCCGCACGGGTCAACACGAGAGGAGGCACTCATGTCCGAAAAACCTCAAGCGCCGATCGAGAACCGGATCAGCAAGGCCCTGGCGAGCGCGAGCGTCTCCGAGGACCGGGCGCTGCGGAATTTCCGTTACGTGGTGGCCTCGGTGAACGACAGCGCGCTGGCCGTGTGGGGCGATCTCTGGAACGAGCTTCGAGGCAACGTGACGACCAACGGCATGGTCACGCCGGAGATGGAGCAGGGCTTCAAGCCGGCCTGTGGCTGGCCCGAGCTCCTCGAAAAGCTTTGGCTCTTGAAACACTATCTCGACTATATCCACCGCTTTTGCAAACCATAAGGAGTTAGGTGAGTATGATTCAGTCGTCCGCAACAAGGACCCTGGAAGACGCGGTCCGCGGCATTCCTTCGCCCGTCGACGAGTTCATGGCCCACGTGGTGGCCAGGAACCCCGCCCAAACGGAGTTCCATCAGGCGGTCCGCGAGGTCGTCGAGTCGGTTTTGCCCGTGGTGCAGGCCAACGCGGCGTATCGCAAAGCGAAAATCCTGGAACGCATGGTGGAGCCGGAGCGGGTCGTGATGTTCCGCGTTCCCTGGGTCGACGACCGGGGCGAGATCCACGTCAACCGCGGCTACCGCATCCAGATGAACAGCTCGATCGGCCCCTACAAGGGCGGTCTCCGTTTCCATCCCACCGTGACCTTGAGCGTGCTGAAGTTCCTCGCCTTCGAGCAGGTCTTCAAGAATAGCCTGACCACGCTGCCGATGGGCGGGGCCAAGGGGGGCTCCGACTTCGATCCCAAGGGGAAGAGCGACAACGAGGTGATGCGCTTCTGCCAGTCGTTTATGACCGAGCTGGCCCGTTTCATCGGGCCCGACATCGACGTCCCGGCCGGCGACATCGGCGTGGGCGGACGCGAAATCGGCTTCCTCTTCGGGCAGTACAAGAAGCTGACCAATCGCTTCTGCGGGGTGCTCACCGGCAAGGGGCTCGCCTACGGCGGGTCGCTCATCCGGCCCGAGGCCACCGGCTACGGTGCCGTGTACTTCGCCCAGGAAATGCTCGCCACCCGCGGCGACAGCGCCCGCGGAAAGATCGCCACCGTCTCCGGCTCGGGCAACGTCGCCCAGTACACCGTGGAGAAACTGAACCAACTCGGGGCCAGGGTCGTCACCCTCTCCGACTCCAGCGGGATGATCGTCGACGAGGCCGGGATCGACGCCGAGAAGTTGGCTTGGGTCATGGAGCTCAAGGAGATCCGCCGCGGCCGCATTGCCGAGTATGCCGATCACTTCAAGGGGGCGAATTACTACCCCGACAAGAAGCCCTGGGGCGTCAAGTGCGACCTGGCCTTCCCCAGCGCCACGCAGAACGAGATCAACGGCGACGACGCCCGGGCGCTGGTGCAGAACGGGTGTGTTTGCGTCTCGGAAGGGGCCAACATGCCCACCACGCCGGAAGGCATGCGGGTGTTCCTGGAGGCGAAGATCCTTTACGGGCCGGCCAAGGCGGCCAACGCCGGCGGCGTGGCCGTCTCCGGCCTGGAGATGAACCAGAACAGCGGCTGCATGCGTCGCTCCCGGGAAGATGTGGATCAGCAGCTCCACAACATCATGAAGTCGATCCACGCCAACTGCGTCCGCTATGGCGCCAACGGCAGCGACGCGGTGAACTACGTCCAGGGCGCCAACGTGGCGGGGTTCGTCAAAGTGGCCGATGCCATGCTCGCCCAAGGGCTGGTATAGGATATTGAAAAGGCTATCTTGCCCCGGAGGGGCATTTGAGAATAGCCCAGCGATTCATCGCTGGGCCAGCGGGCAGGTCGCAGGGGTGTCCCGTAGGGACACTTGAACCACGCGTGGTTGGTTTCAATCGTCCCTACGGGACGAAATCTACGACGCTCACGCTGCGCGATGGGACCCCATCAGCGTGAATCGTTACAATAGCTGAACGCTCAAGGCTGTTAGCTGTTAGCCAAACATAATCGTTGTCCTGACTTCCCCACCGGCGCCGAACCGGAAAGGGCCGGCGGCATGGGCGATGCCCAACTGAGCACGGGTCTGGCGGGGTTGGATCGGGTGCTCCGCGGCCTGATCCCGGGGGATAATATCGTCTGGGAGATCGACTCCGTCGACGACTACGTCCCGTTCGTCCAGCCCTTCTGCGACTACGCCCGGGCCAAGGGACGCAAGCTCATCTACTTCCGCTTCGGCGACCACCCGCCGCTGGTCGAAGAAGGACCCGGCGTCGACGTCTGCCGCCTGGAAGTGGCCGAGGGCTTCGAGCAGTTCATCACCGGCATTCACCGCGCGGTGAGCCAGGCCGGACGCGGGGCGTATCTCCTGTTCGACTGCCTCTCGACCCTGGCGGGCGACTGGAATAGCGACCGCATGTTGGGCAACTTCTTCATGCTCACATGCCCGTATATCCTCGATATCGAGTCGCTCGCCTACTTCGCCCTCCTGCGCGGCTGCCATTCATTCCACGCCACCACGCCCATCTCCGAGACGACCCAGATCTTCCTCGACGTCTACCGTCACCAAGGGCAGCTCTACGTCCAGCCGATCAAGGTGCAGCAGCGTTACTCACCGACGATGTACATGCTCCACGCCTGGACGGGAAACGAATTCCTCCCGGTGGTGGAGAGCTCGACCACGGCGGAGATCCTCACTTCGATTCCCTGGGCCGGGATGGATTCGGTACGATTCCGGCTGGGCGTGTGGAACCGCCGGTGCTTGCAGGCCGAAGAGCTCTGGGCCGCGGTCGAGCGCGGGGAGCGTCCGCCCGAGGAGACGCGGCAGACCCTACGGACGCTTCTCCGGATGGCCATCTCGCGCGACGAGCGTATGCTCCAGCTCGCCGAGAGGTGTCTCACCCTGGGCGACGTGCTGGCCGTGTGGAAGCGGATGATCGGCACCGGGCTGATCGGCGGCAAGGCGGTGGGGATGCTCCTGGCGAGGGCGATCCTCCGGCGAGCCGATCCTCGCTGGTCGGATCTTCTCGAGGCCCACGACTCCTTCTTCATCGGCTCCGACGTCTTCTACACCTTCCTGGTCGAGAACGGCTGCTGGTGGCTACGGCAGAAGCAGCGCGATCCGGCCACGTTCCTCGACGGGGTGGAAGAGGCCCGGCGGCGGATCCTCACCGGCCGGTTCCCCGACTACATCCGCCGCGAGTTCGCCGAGATGCTCGACTACTTCGGGCAATCGCCGATCATCGTCCGCTCCAGCAGCCTGTTGGAAGACAGCTTCGGCAACGCGTTCGCCGGCAAGTACGAAAGCGTGTTCTGCGCCAACCAGGGGCCGCACCAGAAACGCCTCGAAGACTTCATGTCCGCCGTGCGCACGATCTACGCCAGCACGATGGGCGAGGAGGCCCTCCGCTTCCGGGTCGAGCGCGGGAGCCTCGAACGCGACGAGCAGATGTCGCGGTTGGTGCGACGGGTCTCCGGGAGGCGCTACGGCGCGCTCTTTTATCCGCACATGGCGGGCGTGGGCCTCTCGTTCAACCCTTACGTGTGGAGCCCCTACATCGACCCCGAGGCCGGCATGTTGCGCCTGGTTTTCGGACTCGGCACGAGGGCGGTCGACCGCTCCGACGACGACTACACCCGCGTCGTGGCCCTCAACGCCCCCGACCGCCGGCCCGAGGCGGGCGCCGACGAAGTGCGCCGATACTCGCAGCGCAAGGTGGACGTGATCGACCTGGAGGCCAACCAGCTCATCTCCGTCGACTTTGCGGAGGTGGCGCAGCGAAGTCCCAGCCTGCCGATCGACCTGTTTGCCACGGCGGACGGGCACCTGGCCCAATGGGTGGCGGAGCGGGGATTGAATCCGCTCGGCGCGCGCATGCTCACCTTCGACCCGTTGCTCTCCGACACCGCGTTCATCGCCGACATGCGCGAGATGCTCGAAACGCTCCAAGCGGCCTACGGCTGCCCGGTCGACACCGAGTTCACCACGAACGTTTCCGGATCGGGGGATTACAAGATCAATGTGGTGCAGTGCCGGCCCTTGCAGGTCTGCGGTTGCGGCACGGCGGTCGAGCTGCCGTCCGACCTCCAGGCCCAACAGGTCGTCCTCCAGGCCAGCGGCGCGGTCATCGGGCGGAGCCGGCGGCTCGGCGTGGACCGGGTGGTCTACATCGTGCCTTCCGTGTACGGCGACCTCCCCTTGCGCGACCGCTACGCCGTGGCCCGGCTCATCGGCCGGATCATGCACGCCGACGGCCCCCGCGCGCCGAAGACGATCATGCTCATCGGGCCGGGACGATGGGGCACCACCACGCCTTCGCTGGGCGTGCCGGTCTCCTTCGCCGAAATCGACACCGTTTCCGCCCTCTGCGAGATCGTGGCCATGCGCGACGACCTCGTTCCCGACGTCTCCCTGGGCACCCATTTCTTCAACGAGCTGGTCGAGCTCGATATCCTCTACCTGGCCCTCTTTCCCACGCGGGCCAACAACGCCTGGAGCCGGATCTTCTTCGAGACCCGGGCCGCCAACCGCCTCACGGACCTCGTCCCCGACGCGGCCGACTGGGCGCCCGTGATCCGGGTGATCGACTTCGGCAACGGGGCCGGCGAGAACTCCTTGTGGCTCAACGCCGACACCCTGCAGCAGCAGGTCCTCTGCTACGTGGACGCGCCCGATTAAGAGCGCATCATCTCACGTGGCTCGGTCTCTCCGAGACCGAGGTTGCGAGACAAGAACGGAACATCACGGTCGGCCGGCCGACCGCTGAACCCTTCTCTACTTGACCAAACCGCCGATCGAAAGATCCTCATCAAGCATCGGCCAGTGGATCCCATAGCCGCCGGGCGATAGCTCGGCTCGGCGGCGTTCGCCGGCCGTGGCGGCGGCAAGGATCGGCGAGCATCGCTCCCAGGGGACTCGCACCTCGCGGTCGACAAGCCGGATCACAAGTGCGTCGTCCGACGCCTCGATGCTGACGGCGACGATGACTTCAGTTGTCGGCATGGCCCTGATCTCCAAAGCGACGTCTCCATTCCTCGAGAATCTCTTCAAAATGACCAAAGGGGAAGTCAACGATCGGAGTGACGCGACCACGTGGGTCACTTCTTGGGCGGCGTGGCCATCGGGCGGACCGTATGGACCACGGGCCAGGAGGCGCGGCGGTCGTCCTGGTACAGGCCGATCTTCTCCAGGGGGATCCGCTGAAAGCCGAGCTTGAAGGCCGGCGAATCGTCCTTGAGCTTGAAGTTGAAGTGCTCCGGGTCCTCGAACCGCGGGTCCTGGTCCAGCAGGTTGTCGTGGAAGGTGACCAGCGGCTTGGCCTTGGCCTCGAAGTCGCCCCATCGCCCGCCCACGCAGATGTTCCGCTCGATCAGGTTGCCCCGCGGGGCCATCGGGTCCTCGCTCAAGATGTTCACCAGCTTCGGATAGCGCCCGGCCCAAAGCGGCTCCTGGTAGGGCATGGCCTTCAGGTCGTGCTCCAATCCGCTACGGCCGCTGGCCGCCCAGCCCAGTCCGCGGGCGTCGACGTGGGTGGCCGGCACGCAGTCGATGAACACGTTGTTGGCGATCGTGCAGTCGCGCCCGCCGCCGATCATCGCCGCCCGGGTCACCTTGTAGAAGAGGTTGCCGAGGATCTCGGTGCCGCAGAACTGGTCGTCGAGATACACGCCCACGCAGCCGCGCCCCTGGAAGCCGTTGATGTGATGGAAGTAGTTGTAGCGGATCGCCGTGCCGCGCATGGTCCAGTTGCGCCCGGAGTAGATCGCCCCGGCGTCGTTCGACTCGTAGCACACGCTGTGGATCTCGTTGAACTCCATGACGTGATCATTGCCGCCGAAGGAGATCGCCTGGTGCGGGGCGTTGTCGATGAGGTTGTGGGTCGCCCGGTTGCCCACGCCGTTGAGGCTCACGGCCGGGCGGCAGATCCGGTTCCAGCGGCTGTAGTGGTGGATGTGGTTGTTCAAGGCCACGAGTCCGGCCGGGGTGAGGGTCTTGCGGTCGCCTCCGGAGAGCGAGATGCCGCCGTCGCCCGTCTCGTAGATGTCGCACCCCACGACGCCGCTCTTGGCGCCCGACATCTCGACGGCCCAACTCCCCACGTTGCGGATGGTGCAGCCGACGATCTCGACGCCCGTGCCGCCGCTCACCTGGACCGCACTGCCGCGACAGGCCTCCAGGGTCAGGCCGCGGAGCGTGACGTGGGAGACCTTGTTCATCCCCACCAGCCGGGGCAGCACCGAGACGAGCGTCTTGCCCTGGTCGAGCGGGGCCGACGGCCAGAAGTAGAGGATGCCCGACGGCCGGTCCAAGTACCATTCGCCCGGCCGATCCAGCTCCGGCAGCAGGTTCAGGGCGTAGTACCATTGCCCCTTGCGGTAGCCGTAATGATGGTACGGAGGCGCGAGGGCGAGGACGCGATTGGCGGTGTCGATCGACTCGACCTTCTGTCGCTGGTCGGCCCAGTCCCAGAACCAGTAGCCGTGGAGCCAGACGTCTTTCTCTTGGGTCCAGCGTTTCGGCCGGTCGCCCTCGTAGGTGAACCGGCCCATCTTATCGCCCGGGATGCCGTGAATGCGGTGCGGGGCCCCGCCGACAAGTCCCACAATGTGGACAAAACCCTCGTTGGGCCAGCGGGCCAGGGTCATGGGCTTGTCCTGAAAAAAGACCTCCAAGCGATTGCTGCCAACAGCCACCTCGCCGAAATCCTTCACGCCCAGGGTTTTGAGATCGGCTTGGAGCACCTTGCCCCGGGCCGACTCGTCGAGCCGCGGCACGACGGCCGGATCCGTAACCGGCTGGAAGTTCTTCACCTCGACGCCGCCCACCAGCCGGACCTCCTCGCCGCGCCTCGCCCGGTACACGATCGGCGAGCCCTCCGCGCCGGAGTCTTCCGCCGAAAGCTCCAAGGGCCGGGCCAACTCGTAGACCCCGCCGCGAACCTCAACCACCACCCCGCCCTCCGGCAGCGGCCCTTGCTTCTTCAGCTTGCGGATCGCATCCCGCGCCCCTTGCAGCGTAGCCAGTGGGCCGTCGTTGTCCTTGGGTTCGGCCAATCTCCCCGACCAGGCATCGTTGCCATTTGGGGCGACGTACAGAGTCAATCCTTGGGCGTAAAGGCCTGCGCCAGGGAAAGCCATCAGCGCGGCCGCCAGGGTTACTGCAGACACTGTGGTGCGTACAAATTTCGACATCATTGGCTCCTGTTCCGGGGCGTTCGGGTAGTACGCCCCAATGCCTTGGGAAGGGCGAGGTTGGTCAAGCGACACGTCCAAGCCACACCCATCGAAGACTCTGGAGGTGCCACGCAACCGACGACGACCATCCTAGCCCGCCCTACATTGCCCGGCAAGCGTAGCAACTCATGCCTGGGGCTTGCGGCGGGCGCAGGCTTGCGCACAATGGGATGTGGAGCAGGACGCGCTCGGCGCGGGTCTCCCGGCGCCGCTCCCGCCAGCGGGCGAGGGGAGTTGTGGAACCGATTCTCCAGCGAGAGGGGAGTGCTTTCGTGGCGACAGAGATTGCTCGGCGCGCGTTCGTCAAGGGCTGGGCGTTGGCTTCTGCGGGGGCCAGCCTATCGTTCCGATCGGCCGCGGCGTCCCCGCCGGCGAGTCCGCCGGTTTCCCAAGACGCGCTGCCCAAGGGGAAGATCGGCGAATTGGAGGTCAGCCGGTTACTGCTGGGGGGCAGCCCGTTGCAACACTACGTCCACTGTCGCGACCTGCGGTACGTGGCCTCGCTGATGGCGCACTACAACACCCCGGAAAGAATCCTGCAAACCTTAGCGCTAGCCGAGCAGCAGGGGATCAACACGGTGGTCTGCCATCCCTCGGGGCCCGCGGGAGATACCGTGGGCCTGCTCAAGCGGCACCGGGACAAGAACGGTGGGAAGGTGCAGTGGATCATCGCCCCGATGAACCCGATCGAGCCGGGGCTGGCCAGATACGGCGAACAGGTGCAGAAGCTGGCCGACGATGGGGCCGACGCCATCTACGTCTGGGGCGTTCAGACCGACGCGCTGGTGAGCCAGGGGAAGATCGACCTGGTGGGCAAGGCGGTGGATCTGATCAAGGCGAACGGGGTCCCCTGCGGGGTCGCCGCGCATGACTTGCGCGTGGTGCAGGCATGCGAGAAGAACAAGATCCGCGCCGACTTCTACATCAAGACCTTCCACCATCACAAGTATCCCGGGGCCGCGCTGAACTACGATTCGATGTGGTGCTCCAACCCTGAGCAGACGGCCGAGTTCATGAAGGGGGTGGAGAAGCCGTGGATCGCCTTCAAAGTGCTGGCCGCCGGCGCGATCCCGCCCCAGGACGCCTTCCGCTACGCGTTCGAGAACGGCGCGGACTTTGTTCTGGCAGGGATGTACGACTTCGAGATTGCCGAGGATGTGCAGATTGCCAAGAAAAGCCTGGCCGGCATCCCCAAGCGTGCCCGGCCCTGGAGAGGGTAGGAACCCGTATGGCCCCTCCGAATTCATGGCAACAGTTCCCCCTCCGTGCTCCTCCGTGTCCTCCGTGGTGAAATCAAGGATTCACCACGGAGGACACGGAGGACGCAGAGGATATGGGTTGCAGATTGGTTGCGATGAGCCAAGCTTCGTCTTGACGGCACTGAAGCGGTGCCATACCGGGATGGGTTGGTCCCGCGATCGTGTGACATCTTTGGAGACGCGGAGTAATCTGGCATGACGAACCCTACAATCACTCGCCGCCGTTTTCTGGCCGGCGCCGCCGCGGCCGTGGCCGCGCCGTGCACCGTGCCGTCGAGGGTCCTTGGCAAGGACGGCCGGGTTGCCCCGTCCAATCGCGTTGCCCTGGCCGTGATCGGCTTGGGCGGAAGAAACACCAGCAACCTCGGCCATTTCCTCGCCCAAGACGACGTGCAGTGCGTGGCCGTCTGCGATTGCTTCGCCGACCGGCGTCGAAAGGGCAAGGAGATGGTCGATCAGCACTACGGCAACCGAGATTGCGTCGCCACGCGCTTTCACGAAGAACTGTTCTCACGCCCGGACATCGACGCCTTGCTGATCGGCACGGGCGACCGCTGGCACGCGGTGCTGTCGATCCTGGCCGCCCGCGCCGGCAAGGACGCCTACTGCGAGAAGCCCTTCACGCTCACCATCGCCGAGGGGCGAACGCTGGTCGAGACGACCCGGCGCTACGGCACCGTCTGGCAGTGCGGCACGCAGCGGCGCTCGAACGCCTCGTACCGCTTCGTGGTCGACGTGGTCCGCAGGCAATGGATCGGCAAGCTGCACACGATCACGACTTTCCTGGGCGGCTGGGGCGGCAACGGCGTGGCCACTCCGGCCCCCGAGCCCGATCCCAACGTGTTCGACTACGACCGCTGGCTGGGCCAGGCCCCCTGGGCCCCGTACTCGCCGGTCCGCGTCGCCCTTTGGCGGAACCACTGGGATACGGCGGCCGGCGTGATCGCCGACATGGGCGCGCACTACTTCGACTTCGCCCAGTGGGCCCACCAGACCGAGTTCTCCGGGCCCGTCGAGTACGAGGGGACCGCCGTCTGGCCTCCCCCCGACGGCTTTGCGAACGTCCCGTTCGACGTCAACGTCCGGGCCCGCTATGCCGACGGCGTGCGGTTGGTGATCCAATGCGGCGACAAGGGCGTGCGCTTCGACGGCGATCAGGGCTGGATCCACTGTTCCGACGGGGGCGACATCACCGCCGGGCCGAAGTCGATCCTCAGGGAGCGATCCGCGCCGCGGGTCGATTGGGCCTTCATGGGCGGCCACGTGCGGAATTTTTTGGATTGCACCAAGTCGCGCAGGCTCACCAACAGCCACCCCGAACTCGCCCAGCGTACCCACACCATGATCCACTGCGCGAACCTCTGCCTCCGCCTCGGACGCAAAGTGCAATGGGACCCTGTGGCCGAGCATTTTATCAACGATGACGACGCCAACCGCATGCTCGCCCGCACGATGCGCACGCCTTGGGAAGCATAGTGATCCTAGCCTCGTGAGGGAAGAATCGCGAAAACACGAAAGTGCGAAATCACGAAGCAGGCGGGGGATTTCGGCCGCCTTGTCTCGGGCCGTTTTGCCCTCTTTCCCGCGATTTCTTCCTTTCGTGCTTTCGCGATAACTCGATAGCGATGCTAAGAGCCTCAAGCGGCTTGACATCCCCCGGGGGATCGTTTAGGGTGTTGCCCGAGGTTCTGGTTGTCCTTCGCCGGTTCGGCGGGGGATTCTGTGGGCGTCGAGAATCGTCGGGGCTTGAACTCCTTTTGCCGAGAACGGCAGCGAGGTGACTGTGAATCTGAGCGTGCCCCTGGGAGTGTACGGTGCGTTAAGCGCAGTGATGTTCCTCGAGTATGCGGTGTGGGGCGCGTGGGCGCCGGTGTTGGCCGCGCGGCTCTTGGGACCGCTGAAGATGACCGGGAAGCAGACCGGCTGGGTCTACTCGACGCTGCCGATCGCGTGCATCATCTCGCCGCTGGTGGCCGGCCAGGTGGCCGACAAGTGGGTCAACACGGAATGGATCCTGGCGGCCTGCCACCTCATCGGCGCGGTGCTCTTGTTCGCGGCCGTGAAGCAACGGACGTTCCGCGGGAACTTCATCGTGATGCTGCTCTACTCGCTCTGCTACGGGGCAACGCTGCCGCTGGTGAATGGAGTACTCTTCGCCCACGTGAGTGAACCCGTCACGCAGAGCTGGGTCTTCATTTGGGCGCCGGTGGCCTGGGCCCTGATCGGCTACGCGCTGACCGGCTGGCGTGTTTTGCGCAAAGGGGAAGGCGAAGGGAGCGACTGCCTGGTGTTCGCGGGGGTCCTGTCGGTACTGATGGCCGTTGCTTGTCTCCTCCTGCCGGCGACCCCGCCCGCCGGAAAGGGCGGCGTTCCCATCGTCGACGCCTTGGCCATGCTCGGCCAGTCCGACTTCCTGGTGTTCATCGTCACGTCGCTGGTCATTGCGGGCCTGATGCAGTTCTATTTCCTCGGCTCCGCGCGGTTCATGACCGATATGGGGATCTCGGCCAAGGCGGTCCCGGCCGCCATGGCCATTGCCCAGGCCGCCCAGGCGGTCGCCACGGTCGTCGCCCTCGGGGCCGTGCTTGGTGCCCTCGGGTTCAGGACCACCTTGACCTTGGGTGCGGCCTGCTGGCTCGTGCTTTACGCAATCTACATTCTCGGCCGGCCCAGAGGATTGATTGTCGTCTCGCAGATCCTTCACGGCCTGGCCTACGTGATGTTCATGATTGTCGGCCAGGTTTTCGCGGCGGCCGTTGCCCCGGAGGCCATTCGCAGCTCGATGCAGGCCCTGATCTTCGCGGCTACGACCGGGGTGGGACTCTTCCTCGGCTCGCAGTTGGCCGGGGCCGTGATGGATCGGTTCTCGGTCGAGGGCAAGTTCGAGTGGCAGAAGATCTGGGCGGTGCCTCTGGCGATCATGCTCGCCGGCACGCTCGTTCTGGCCACGGTCTTCAAGGGCGACGTGCCTAAGGACGAGAAGAAACCCACGGCGACGGCGTCTCCCGCGGAAGTCCATCTCGTCCACCCGGCATAATCGCTAGGACCCTCACGCCCCGGGTCTGTTCCCACGCCATCCTTCCGCTGGCAGCCTGACAACGCAAACTACACTTGAAGGGTGCTATTGCGAACCGTCCCGGAGCGAGCGTGAGCCATGGATCCCACTGCTTTCGGCAACGAAGCTACGACAGTTGGCGAAGGCCTTCCGGTCCTTCCCTCGCCCTCGACCTACTTCGTCCCGGCGGAGCGAGACGCGCCCGACGAATTCCATCGCAAGGCCGCCCTCCTGCACGGCATCCCGATGCTCAGGCAGGTTCTCGATGCCATGCCGAGCCTGGTGATGATCCTGAACGCCAACCGCCAGATCGTGGCGGCCAACGCGCCCCTCCTGGAGCTGCTCAAGGTTGCCCTGGCGGAGGTTGTCGAGAAGCGACCGGGGGAAGCGTTGGGGTGTATCCGGGCCGCCGAGGGACCGAACGGGTGCGGCACCGACCGGCACTGCGTCACCTGCGGGGCGGTCAACGCCATCCTGGAATGCCAGAGGGATGACACGAAGGCGGTCCGGGAATGCCGCATCCTGGCCGGCACTCCTTCGGGAATCGCCGCTTTGGATTTGCGGGTCACCGCCTCGTCGTTCCGGATCGGAGACGACCGTTTCGTCCTGGCCGCCGTGGACGACATCAGCCAGTCCAAGCGATTGGACGTCCTCCAGCGGGCGTTCTTCCACGACGTGCTGAACACGGCCGGCTGCGTCCTCGGATACGCCCAGTACCTCAACGACGAAGAGACCGGCGACCGGGAGGTCTATGGGCGGCTGGCCGCCTTGTCGGAGCAGTTGATCGAGTCGATTCTGGCCCAGCGGGACCTCGTGTTCGCCGAATCGGGCGATCTTCAGACCCAACCGGTGCCGCTTCGGACCTCCCAGATCCTCGAAGAGATCCGCACCCATTATGCCCGGCACTCGGCGACGGAAGGCCGCGCCATCGCGCTGGAGGACGCCTGGGACGGCACGGTCATTGCCGACCGCCAGCTTCTTCTGCGGGTGCTCGGCAATATGGTCAAGAACGCCCTGGAGGCGACGGGACCCGGCGGAGTCGTCACCCTAAGCTGTCTCGACCGGGGCAGCGAAGTCACCTACTCCGTTCACAACGCGGAAGTCATGCCCGAGGAAACGCAGCTCCAGATGTTCCAAAGGTCGTTCAGCACCAAGGGTCAGACGGGTCGGGGGATCGGCACGTACAGCATGAAGTTATTCGGCGAGCGATACCTCGGCGGCAAGGTCGACTTCACCAGCCGCGATCCGGAGGGGACGACCTTCACACTCACGATTCCCAAGACGATGGTCCAGACCAGGCAGTAGTCCCACGGTGGCGTCGTCTCTCCGTCTGAGGTGGGATATCTGCCCTGTTATCCTGGCTCGCGGGCGGGATTCGTTTTTTTTCGAGCTTCGGGGAGGGATTCTGTGCAATCTGCGGCTGACTCTACCTCTCCACTCGCTTGACGCGTCCTTACGATTGGTGCATAGTGACGGTATCGGCGCAGGCCACTTGGGCGGAAACTCGTACTGCGGTGGTAGACTGCGCTCGTTCGGCCCGTATGGACGTTATGGGGAGGAACGATGATTAAGGTTCGCCTTATTGTGGTTGGTGTGGCTCTCGCGGTGTCTGCGGTTGTGCTCTCGGGTTGCGGCGGAGGGAGTGAATTCGCGACGGCTAAGGTCCGCGGCAAAGTGACCTTCAAAGGCCAGCCCGTGGCCAATGCCAGCGTCGATTTTGCGCCCCAGAAGGCCGCCGACTCCGGCAAAGGGGCTGGCGGGGGACAGCCGGGCAAGAGCGCCAGCGGCATGACGGACAAAGACGGCGTCTTCGTTCTTTCGACGTACGCGCCAGGGGACGGGGCCGTGGTGGGCAAGCACAGAGTGGCGGTGTCGTCCAGCGATATCAAGAAGCCGTTGCCCGGAAAGACGCCGCCCAACCTGGTTTTGGAGGTCAAGTCGGGGAGCAACGATCTTACGATCGAGTTGGTCCCGTAATTCGTTGAGCGTCGTTCGGCATTTATAGACTCTTTGGGAGGGGGGTTCTGCGAGTGCCGTTTTACTGTTTGTGTCTTATAGAAATCTGAGAAGGAGACGTTCATGAAGGGTTATCGACGGTCGCGCCCAGCGTTTACGCTGGTGGAACTCTTGGTGGTGATCGCCATCATCGGCATTTTGATCGCCCTCTTGTTGCCGGCCGTGCAGGCCGCGCGCGAAGCGGCACGCCGCTCGCAGTGCGTCAACAACCTCAAGCAAATGGGGCTCGGCCTCCACAACTATCACGACACGTACAAGACCTTCCCCTCCGCGATCGTGCCGAGTGGGACTCTCCTCGCCAACGACGCCACCGCGCATTACATGGTTTGGAGCGGGCTGCTCCTGCCCTTCGTGGAGCAGCAGGCGTTGTGGAATTCCATCACGCCCAAAGGCTCCCTGACCCTCTGGACCGGCACCAACCTGACGTACCTTCAACAGGCCAAGATCGCCGGCTTCCAGTGTCCCTCGGCCCCGGAGAGCGGTTCAACGTTCGACGACGGCCGCGGCGTTACTCCCCGGTATCACTCCAACTACAACTGCGCGGTCTCCGGCCTGATGGGCTGCAGCGTGTGTACGGGCGGCAACAGCTACAACGAAGAGCACTTCGACGATTTCGCCACCACCAGCACGGCTTACGACGGCGCGTTCAATACCTGGGGAACGATTTGCTATACTTTCGCGAGCATCACGGACGGCACGAGCAACACCATCTTCGTCGGCGAGGTCTGCCAGCTCTCGACGAACTCTTATACCAACAACTACATCTACATTGGAGGAATCAACCCCCAAGACCAGCTTGGGCGTTGGGAGGCCAGCACGGGCGTCCAGATGAACTCCATGGATACAAGCTGGATCGGCTTCAGCGGGTTCCGGAGCAGGCACCCCGGCGGGGCCCTGTTCCTGTTGGGCGATGGCTCCGCGAAATTCCTTTCCGAGACGATCGACCGGTCCACCTACGCGTACCTGGGCACCCGAGCCGGCGGCGAGTCGGTCACGATGCCGTAGTTGCGGCGTTCCCGGCGTAGGATGAAACAAGTACGGCGCGGGTCTGTCAAAGCGCGCCGGCCGTGCGGCCGAAGGTCTCCCCATGCTTTGGAGACCTTCGGCCGACGCTGTGTTCCGGTCCTACGGCAGGTCCACGCCCTTATCCTGTCCCAGAGGCGACGGGAACTGCTTGCAGAACCTCGTCAGGGAATTT
>Ga0172371_10004631_pt1 | contig 20720 bp, 17 predicted proteins | sample Lak12m_FD_114543 | JGI IMG/M metagenome (GOLD analysis project Ga0172371, IMG submission 114543) | Freshwater microbial communities from Kabuno Bay, South-Kivu, Congo - kab_022012_12m | ecosystem: Environmental > Aquatic > Freshwater > Lake | place: Democratic Republic of the Congo: South-Kivu... | reverse complement strand
GATCCGCTGGCTTTCAGCGCGGTAACACTTTCGGTCCAGAAAGCGCTGGCGCAGGCGGGAACCGATTGGGATGCGATCAATATGTTCGAACTTTGGGATGCTTATTCCATCTTTGGGACGCTGACCATTGAAGCCTGCGGCCTGGCTGCGCGCGGCGATGGCTGGCGCTGGCTGCAGGATAATGACCTGTCGCCCATAGGCAAGCTGCCGCTGCTGACCATGGGCGGCAACAAGGCGCGCGGTTTTCCGCTTGCCGCTACCGGGGTCTATCAGGCAGTTGAAGCAGTGCTGCAATTGCGCGGCAACGCCGGCGCTGATCAGGTTCCGGGTGCAAAAACCGCCCTCATCCAGGCTTTTGGCGGCCCGGCTTCCACGGTTATTACCCACATAATGAAAATCTAGCAGTGGGCTGAGCCTGTCGAAGCCCGTTTTACCACTTTGTGTAGATACAAGGGCGGGCATTCCTGCCCGCCAATAGATGCTTACCTACAGGTTAGCTACGCAGTCACTTCGTTCAGCAGGACAAATAAAAGTTTGCTGTGAATTCTTGCATCTTTCCAGCTGCTGGTCGCACCCTGAGCTTGTCGAAGGGTGGCGAAGAATATGTTTGGCTCCCATTACCCCTCAATTGGCCGCTGGATTCAGCCAATTTCGGGGTATCTCCGCCCTTTGCTCTAGCAAAGGGCTTCGACAAAAAGTCTAAATACAATTTATTGATATTTTTCGGAACATTCCTCAATTCCCGCACCCTCACATCCTGTTGTACAATCTATAAAAATATCACGAGGAGGGCTCTTGAAAGAACCCTGGAAGATCGCAATTCCGATGGCCGGGCTGGGCACGCGCATGCGCCCGCATACCTGGAGCAAACCCAAGCCGCTCATTCATCTGGCAGGGCGCACGGTGCTCGACTACGTGCTTGACCAGTTCAGCTCGCTGCCCCGTTATAAGGACGCAGAGTTCGTGCTCATCATGGGACCCAATCAGGAAGATCAGGTCGTGCCTCACATGCAGGCCAATCATCCGGAAAAAAAGGTTCATTACTTTACCCAAACCAGCATGAAAGGCCAATCCGATGCGCTTTACCTGGCACGCAGTGTCCTAAAAGGCCCCATGCTGATGGCTTTCTCCGATACCCTGATCGAAACGGATCTCTCGGGATTGGATGATGAACCTTCCGACGGCATCGCCTGGGTTAAGCCGGTGCCCGATCCGCGCCGCTTCGGTGTTGCTGAAATAAGCAAAGAAGGCATGGTCAAGTGCCTGATCGAAAAACCCGAAGATGTCACCAACAATCTTGCCGTCGTTGGATTCTATTATTTTCGCAGCGGCGAGGCGCTGATGGATGCCATCCGTGTTCAGATGGAAAAGGATATTTCCCTGAATGGCGAGTTTTTCCTGGTGGACGCCCTTAACCTGATGATCTCTTCCGGCGCCAGGCTGCGAGTACAGGAAGTGGGCGTCTGGCTGGACGCCGGCAAACCCGAGGCGCTGCTGGAAACGAACAGGCATCTGCTTCAGAACGGCTCCGCCAACAGCGCTGAAGCTGCCAGGAGAAAGGGCATCCTGGTTGTTCCGCCAGTATATATTCATCCCGAAGCGGAACTGCAGGACTGTGTCATTGGTCCGTATGTATCCATCGGCCGAAAAGCGATCCTCTTGCGCTCGGTCATCCAGAACTCCATTGTGGAGCAGGAAGCCGAGATCGACCAGATGGTGCTCGAAAATTCACTCATCGGCCGCCAGGCAGGCATAAAAGGACGCGCAGAATCGATCAATATCGGCGATAATTCCTGGATCGAGATCTAACATGCAGGTGATCTGCGAGGCAGGCTATTCCGGGTGCGACCATCCCAAAGCCTTTACCTGGCAGGACCGCAAACTTGCTGTACAGAGCATAATCAAGGAATGGCGCGAGCCGGATACCAAACACTTTTTGGTGTTGGCTGAAAACAGCAGTCAATTTGAATTAGTCTTTTCTGAAACCGGTTTTGCATGGGACATCTTTGAGGTTTCAGGTTTACCCAATTAATAAGGAGCAAAGCATGGCGAAATCCTATTTATCCAAACGTGTGTCAGAACTGAAACCCTCCGGGATCCGAAAATTCTTCGATATCGCGGCGACTATGAAAGAGGTGATCTCACTTGGCATCGGCGAGCCGGATTTCGATTCTCCCCAGCCCATCATCGACGCGGGCATCCGCTCGCTGCTCGAGAACCAAACACATTACACTGCCAATCGCGGCATCCTGCCCCTGCGCCGCGCGTTGAGCGAACATTTGGAAAAGTTGTACGGCGTATCTTACAACCCGGATGATGAGATCGTGATGACCATTGGCGGTTCTGAAGCGCTGGACCTGGCTTGCACGGCTTTGCTGGATCCGGGAGATGAGGTTATTCTGCCCACCCCCTGTTTTGTTTCTTATCAGGGTGTGATCAACCTTGCCGGCGGCGTTTGTGTGGAGGTGCCCAGCCGCATGGAAAATGATTTCAAGCCAGATCCCGCTGAACTGGAAAAAGCGGTCACGCCCAGGACCAAAGCCATCCTGATCAACTTCCCCTGCAATCCCACCGGTGCGGTGGCAGACCGGGATACCCTGATTGCCATCGCAAAGATCGCCGAGAAACATGACCTTGTCGTGATCTCGGATGAGATCTACGATCGCCTGGTTTACGGGGTTGACCATGTCTGCTTTTCAGCGCTGCCTGGCATGCGCGAACGCACCATCCTGGTCGGCGGTTTCTCAAAAGACTATGCCATGACCGGCTGGCGTATTGGTTTTGCCTGCGCGCCGCGCGAGCTTATGGATGGCATGGCGCGCGTGCACCAATACATCATCATGACCGCGCCCACCATGGCGCAGTTCGGCGCGCTTGAAGGGCTGACCTGCTGTGAGGATTTTGTGCAGAATATGCAGAAGGAATATGACCGCCGGCGTGTGCTGATGGTCGAAGGGCTTAATTACATTGGTCTGCCGACTTTTGAGCCCAAAGGCGCCTTTTATGCATTTCCCAAGGTCAGTGTGACCGGGCTGGATGACTCGACCTTCGCCGACCGCCTGCTGCATGAGAAACACGTGGCTGTTGTGCCGGGTTCTGCTTTCGGCCCCGGCGGCGAAGGATTTGTGCGCTGTTCCTATGCCACCGCTTTTAATCAGCTCGAAGAAGCCCTGGACAGGATCGACAAATTCGTCAAGTCACTTTAACCACAGATGAACACGGATTTTTAAAAGCGATAAACACAGATATTTTAGTGATTCATGTCCATGATTTATAGTCGTCCCCCTAGGCTAAAAAGTTTTGATTACAGGCAACCCGGTGCTTATTTCATCACTATAAACACTTTTTATAAAAATAACTTTTTTGGAGAATTATCAAATGATTTTGTGACTTTAAATAAATTCGGATGTATTGCATTTGAATCTTGGAAAGAAATTCCTAATCACTTCACAAATATTCAACTTGATGAATTCATCATAATGCCTAACCATTTACACGGGATAATATGGATCATCACCAGTGGAGACACAGCATGCTGTGTCTCCACCGAAAACCAAAGCGAAGTTTTTGAGAAATTTGGACAACCGGTAAAGAATTCCATTCCCACAATAATCAGGTCATATAAATCAGCAGTAACAAGGCTGATCCACAAGCAAAATCCTGGTTTAAGGATCTGGCAATCAAATTATTACGAGCATGTTATCCGGAATAATGATGATTTGGATAAAACTCGGGAATATATTCATTTCAATGCGTATGATCGTTTTGAACATAGTGTTGACAAACTATAATAAGCCAATCATTTATACAGAGTCCATCTGTGGTTGAAAATAAATACAAAGCTGACATCGGTCTCGAAGTGCATGTGGAGCTGGCAACACGCTCCAAGATGTTTTGTTCGTGCAAAGTCGTAGATACCACCACGGCCCCTCCCAATTCATCCGTCTGCGAGGTGTGCAGCGGCATGCCGGGCACCTTGCCAGTCATCAATCACGCAGCGGTTGAACTGGCAATGAAAGCCGCTCTGGCTTTGAACTGCACCATTGCCGAGACCAGCATCTTTGCCCGCAAGAACTACTTCTACCCGGACCTGCCCAAGGGCTACCAGATCTCGCAGTATGAATACCCGCTGGCGGTCAACGGCCGTATCCTGATCAATACACCCGCAGGCGAAAGGTCCATCCGGGTACACCGCGCCCACCTGGAAGAAGATACCGGAAAATTGACGCATGTCAGCGATGATGGCAAAGCTTATTCCCTGGTCGACCTTAATCGCGCAGGTGTTCCTCTGCTCGAGATCGTCAGTGAGCCGGATATGCACTCAGTAGAAGATGTTCACGCCTACAGCCGCGCGCTGCGCTCGCTTTTGCGCTGGCTGGGTGTATCCAGCGGCGATATGGAAAAAGGCAGCATGCGTTTTGAAGCCAACTTATCCCTGCGCCCGCAAGGCAGCGATGAGCTGGGCACGCGCGTTGAGATCAAGAACCTGAACAGCTTCAAATCCATGGAACAGGCCATCCTTTACCAGATGGATATTCAAAGAGCCAAACTGGATAAAGGTGTGAAGGTCAAGCAGCAAACCCTGGGCTGGAGTGACAGCCAGGGTAAAACGGTAGCCCAGCGCAGTAAAGAAGATGCCAACGATTACCGCTACTTTCCCGAACCCGACCTTCCTCCCCTGGTTGTAAGTAAGGCATGGGTGGACGAAGTTAAAGCCTCCCTGCCTGAATTGCCGGATGTCCGCCGGCTGCGCTATCGAACCGCGTTCGGGTTAAATGCTGAAGATATTGAACGCCTGCTGGAAGACAAGCCGGTCAGTGACTATTTTGAGGCCTGCCTGTCATCCGCACCAGGTTTGGCGCCGAAACGGATCGCCAACTGGCTGTTAACCGACCTGTTCGCCTGGCTCAACTTGAATGGCGTGCCTTTTGAAGAAATGACGATGCCGCCAGCTTCCTTTGTCCGCCTGATCGCAGTGGTCGATGAAGGCACCATCAACCAGAATACCGGCAAAGAGGTGCTGTCAGAAATGCTGGCGACAGGGAAATCTGCAGATGTCATCATCGAAGAAAAAGGGCTGATGCAAGTATCGGATGGTAACCTGATAACCGATCTGGTCGCCAAAACCCTCGAGGCGAATTCGGATGAGGTGCGCTCATATTTGAATGGAAAAGAAACTGTGTCCACCTGGCTTTTCGGCCAGGTGATGCGCTCCGCCCAGGGGAAAGCCAACCCGCAGGTGGTTAAGAAAGAGTTGAAGCGGCAGCTCGACAGCTTAAAGGATCACTCCTAAAGTTCACCTGATAATTCGCCTGCCAGTCCCGGATCTGAGCTGGCAAGCCGCAGATTGTCAACGCTTGTGATCCCATGCCAACTAACATATCCATAATCGTCATAAATCCAAATTTTCTATTTTCCAGGGAAACATTCCGCATTTTTGGGGGGAATACTTGAGTTTATTTGCCAAGTTAAGGATATTCATCATATTGACGCCGTCCCTGTTCTCCTTAAACTGTATAGTGCATAAATATTTTTGTACAGTTGGAAGTAATTATCATATTTTCAGTGGCTTTCTTTAAGGAAAGATCAGACAGGAGAGTGATCGATGAACGCAGCAACTACCAATGCCTTTCAAATGGCACAGCAGCAATTTGACCAGGTCGCCGACCAGCTAAAGCTGGATGAGCAGGTGCGTGAATATCTTCGCTGGCCATTGAGGGAATTTCATGTCCGCATCCCGGTTCGCATGGACAACGGGCAGATCCGGGTTTTCAATGGATTCCGGGTGCAGCACAACGACGCTATCGGCCCGTGCAAGGGCGGTATTCGTTTTCACCCGGCAGAAACGGTTGATACCGTGCGCGCGCTGGCCACATGGATGACCTGGAAATGCGCTGTGGCGGATATTCCGCTGGGCGGCGGAAAAGGCGGAGTGATCGTAGACCCTGCCACTCTGACTGTCAGCGAAAAAGAGCGCCTGTGCCGCGGCTATATCCAGGCGGTCTGGCGCGAGATCGGCCCCAGGCAGGATGTGCCCGCACCGGATGTCGGCACCACACCGCAGATGATGGGTTGGATGATGGACGAATATTCCAAACTGGCCGGCCAGTATACACCCGGCGTTATCACCGGCAAGCCGGTTGGCGGCGGCGGTTCGCTCGGCCGGACTGAGGCAACGGGCTACGGTGTGATCTATCACCTGCGTGAAGCCATGAAGCGGCTGGGGATCGACTCGACCAAATGCACTGCTTCGCTGCAGGGGTATGGCAACGTATCACAATATGCCGCGATTGGATTTAAGGAAATTCTCGGCGGAAAAGTGCTGGCTGTTTCTTACTATGACCGCAATGACAGGAAAAGCTACACTATCAGCCAGGATAAAGGCATTGATCCGCGCTATCTGCAAAGCATCACCGACCAGTACGGTGCGATCGACAAGGAAAAGGCCAAAACAGCCGGTTATGCCATCGAAGATGGCAGCGCCTGGCTCGGCAAAGCGGTGGATGTGCTCATCCCTGCGGCCATCGAAGGCCAGATCAACGCCGAGACAGTTGAAATGATCTCGCCCAAGGTCCGCATTATCGCTGAAGGCGCCAATGGCCCCACTACTCTCGAAGCAGATGAGCAGCTCAAAAAGCGCAATATCTTCCTGATCCCCGATTTTCTTTGCAATGCCGGCGGCGTTACCGTATCCTACTTCGAAAGCGTCCAGAATGATATGAATTATTACTGGGGGCATGATGAAGTGCTGAAACGGCTGGACGAGAAAATGACCAACGCCTTCCAGAGCGTTTATGATATGCACGAAAAAGAAGGCGTATTCATGCGCGACGCTGCTTATATGGTGGCGATCAACCGTGTTGTCAAAGCCATGCAGCTCAGAGGCTGGATCTAGAAGAACGCCGATCAACGAGGTATTCTATTCGCATTAAAGAGGGATTCCGGTACCGGAATCCCTCTTTTTATTCCTGAAACCTGGGCAGTTTTAGAGATAAATTGGATATTGAAAGTCGTCTTTGAAAGTGCTATTATTTTTTATACCTTTTTTTAATTGAATTCGAATTTATCAGGAGGATCGCGCCGATGAAAAAAACCTTCTCCTATATACTTTTTTTGATTTTGGCATTAAGTTTCAGCGTGATCAATGTAATGGCTACCGATTCTCAGAACTTTAAAAATGAAATCGCAGCCGCCATACCCACAGCAACCTCATTACCAACCCCCACCCCTGCCCCCCTGAAAGTTATTGTCCCAATGGAAAAAATGGCAATGAAGATCCCCTGGCTTCCCATGGATGAAAAAGCCATCCCCGTGACGACCTTTATCGCCATTAATTCAGCTGTGGAACCTTTTGATGATCCCCTGGTTCGCAAAGCTTTTAGCCTGGCTATTGACAGGCAGAGGATCTCGGACGGTGAAAAGATGCGGGGAAGTAATTCATCAGTTCCGGCAACCAGTTTTATTCCGCCGCAGATGCTTGGGGTGGATCTTTATCAGGCGGTGGGATTGGATTTCGATCCGAAAGCAGCTAAAGAAGCTCTAAATGAAGCTGGCTTTTCAGATTTAAGCAAATTTCCAAAAGTCGAGATCATATTTTACGAAAGATCAGCAGATCTGGTAACAGCCTATCAGGAGATGTGGAAAACAGCTCTCGGAGTAGAGGTAACACTCATCCCGGTCAAGAGTGGGGAAGAATTATACAAATACATTGAAGAAAAAAAGCCGGGATTATCCATTTTGGGTGTATGGATTGCAGATTATAACGATCCGCACAACTTTACACATGATACTTTTCTCCTACCGGATTCCCATTATCCGCCATTTTTGGACAAGAAATTTGAGGACCTTGTCGCCAAAGCAGAAGCAGCGGTCAATGATCCATCAGAGCGGCAGCTATTATATATTGAAGCTGAAAAGATCCTTTGTGAAGAAGGCGTTTTTGTTATACCTGTAACCCACGCAGCTACCGCCAAATAACGTCGGATGATTCGTATTTGCCATGTACGAGGGACAAGCACACCTTGTCCCTCTATTTTGTTTTACAATATATATTAAAGTTGTTCTAATCTAATATAGAATACAGTATGATTGATCATTACATTAACAAGGGAGGTACCCGACCATGAAGCTGACCGTTTCTCAAGCCCAACTCACCCACGGCCTGGGGGTAGTATCCAGGGCTGTGTCGCCGCGCAGTACCCTGCCAGTCCTCGGTAACATCCTTATCGCCACCGACGAAGGCCGCTTGCGGCTTTCAGCAACCAACCTGGAACTCGGCATCACCTGCTGGATAGGCGCCCAGATCGAAGAAGAGGGCAGCGTTACAATCCCTGCCCGCATTTTTGGCGACCTGGTCGGCACGCTGCCGGGTGACAAGGTCAGCCTGGCGCTGACCACGCGCACCCAGACGCTCAATATCCGCTGCGGCACCTCCAATTTTGATATCAAAGGCATCGAAGCCAGTGAATTTCCGCCCATGCCCACCCCCGACCTGTCGGCTGGCGTTGAGTTAAATGTCTCTGACTTCAAGGAAATGATCCAGCAGGTCAGTTTTGCAGCCTCCACGGATGAAGCCCGCCCGGTGTTGCAAGGTGTGCAGCTGGAGATCAATGAAAACCAGATCTCTCTGGCCGCCACCGATGGGTTCCGCATTTCGGTGCGCAGCGCTGAGCTATCCAACGCAGTTGCGAACCCCGTTAAAGTCATTATCCCTGCCCGATCGTTGAGCGAGCTTGCCCGAATTGCGATTAATGGCAATGAAACGGTTGCCATGGTTGTTCCGCAGGACCGCGGCCAGGCCATTTTCCACCTCAAAGACGCAGAACTGGTCACCCAGCTGATAGAAGGGAATTTCCCGGATTACCGCGCCATCATTCCCCGCAGCTTTAAGACCCGCACGGTCGTTTCCACCGCCGAATTCCTCAAGGCCTGCCGCCAGGCAGAGATCATCGCACGTGAAGGCAATTATGTGATCCGCCTCAAAATGCAGCCTCAGGAAGGCGGACCCGGCACACTGGAATTCACCACGCAGTCCGAGGAAACCGGCTCAGGTGAAGTTGTGGTGGACGCGAATATTGAAGGTCCCGAGCTTTTGATCGCTTTTAATGTCCGTTTCCTGAGTGAAGTGCTGGAAGTGATCGGTTCTCCCAATACGATCCTGGAAACCAACCAGAACAATACCCCCGGTCTGATATCGCCCGTGGGGGATGAGACTTACAAGCATGTGATCATGCCCATGCACCTGGGGTAATTGTATATACAATTAATACTATAGCAATAAAAATTTTTTTTACCGGCGCGCTGAATCTTCCGCATCACGGTTTCACCAAAGCGCATTCTCCGCGCCGCATATTTATTAATAAAAAGGTTATGGCAGATGCAGTCATTCTCAAATTCCGCTGACCGGCTGATGAGCATTACGCTCGCGTTGGGGCAGTACCCCATCCTGTGCGGGCGCATCCGCGGCCGCATGCGCGAAGAGCTTTATAAGCGCGCCGTGGTGGACAGGCAGGAATTTGAAGCCCAGGTGCGCAAGCAGGCCATCCAGTCGCAGGATCGTGAAGGGCTCCGCAATCCGGTGGGTGAAGAACCAACCGAGATCTGGGAAGAGCGACACGCGCGCGTTCGGGACCAGCTTACAGACCTCACATTCAGCCAGCACCTCTCCTTCGACCTGTTCCAGAACCTTGTTACCGAGATCCTGAACGAACGCGGTGTGGAGCGGTCCGATCCCAACCTGGCTTTCAACCCCGAACAGGCGCCGCAGGAATTGATCTTTGAGCACGCCTGGTCCATCCTGCGCTTGCCGCCAAAAGAACGCGCCAAGTACGAGCATCACCTGGAAGAGTCTTTGGTTGTGCTCATCCGCACCATGATCAGCGACCAGCTGATGTATGTGAACATTGCCAAGCGCTGGTTCACCATTCCCGACCTGGCCGAGATCCGCAAGCACAAGATCGGAGCCGGGCGCATTGGCGGAAAAGCAGCCGGTATGCTTCTCGCGCACCGCATCCTCAGCAACGAACTGCCCGAAGAACTTCAGGCCAGCCTGAAAAAGCCTGAGTATTACTTCATCGGTTCCAACGAGATGTATTCCTTCTTCGCCATGAATGACCTTGAAAGCTGGAATGACCAGAAGTACAAGAGCGAGGATGAAATGCGTGCGGACTACCCTCGCATCATCCGCGAATTCCTGGCGGGCGAATTTCCGAGTGACATCCGCGAAAAGCTGGAAAACATCCTGCATGACGTGGGAAAGAAACCTCTTATCGTGCGCTCCTCAAGTCTGCTGGAAGATAGTTTCGGCACTTCTTTCGCGGGTAAATACGAAAGTATTTTTGTGCCCAACCAGGGTACCGAAAAAGAGAATCTGAAAGCACTCTTAAATGCCATTGCCCGTGTGTATGCTTCCACCATCAATCCCGACGCGCTGCTCTATCGGCGCAGCAAGGGATTGCAGGATTATGACGAACGCATGGCCATCCTGATCATGGTTGTGGAAGGCGAACAATACAAGCATTTCTACCTTCCGGATGCTGCCGGGGTTGCCTTCAGCCGCAACTTGTATCGCTGGGCGCCGCAGATCCGCCGCGAGGACGGGTTCGTGCGCCTGGTATGGGGCTTGGGCACCCGTGCAGTGGACAGGGTCGGGAATGACTACCCCCGCCTGGTTGCGCTCAGCCACCCGCTGCTGCGCCCCACGCCCGACCAGCGCACCATGGAGCGCTGCTCGCAGCAGTTTGTGGATGTGATCGATCTTAAAGAGAATTCTTTCATGACCCTGCCGGTGCACGATGTACTGGATGCGGACTATCCGCCCCTGCGGTATCTTGCGCAGGTCAGCGATGAAGGCTATTTCTCATCTCTGCGATCCCGCCTGATGGAAAAGGACCGCGGAAAATTGGTGCTCACCTTTGAAGACCTGCTGCGCGGTTCGGATTTTGCCGCCCGCCTGCGCCAGATCCTGACAACACTTGAACGCTGTTATGAGTATCCGGTTGATCTGGAATTTACATTGAAGATCGGTGAAGGTTCGGGTGGAAAACCGGACATGCAGTTTACACTGCTCCAGTGCCGTCCGCAAAGCCAGCTGGCCGAAGGCAAAGAGGTCAATATCCCCGGCCACCTGCCGGAAAAGGATGTGCTTCTGCAGACGCGCTTTATGGTGCCGCAGGGCGTTATTGATGCCATCGATACGGTTGTTTTTGTGCCGCCGGCTGCCTACTTTAATCTGCAAATGGCAGAACGTTTCGAATTGGCGCGGGTTATCGGCAAACTGAATGGGGCTCTGAAAGGATGCAAGTTCATCCTCGTTGGTCCGGGCCGCTGGGGCAGCACCAACGCCGATCTGGGCATCCCGATCGGTTATAGCGATATCTTCAATTCCTGCGCGCTGGTGGAGCTTTCAGGCAAATCCATCGGGCCGGCGCCGGAGCCTTCGCTGGGAACGCATTTCTTTCAGGACCTCCTGGAAGCGCAGATCTATCCGCTTGCCGTCATGCTGGATGACCCGCAGAGCGTCTTTCTGCCATCCTTCTTCTATCATGCACCCAGCAGTCTGGATGAACTGGTTCCGTCTGATGAAGTCGCCAAGGAGCGGGTGAGGGTTATCCGCATCAACGATTACCGTAAGGACCATGTCCTGCGGCTGGTCATGGATGAGGAACACAGCATGGCTGTGGCTTATTTAATGCCAAAACAAGCATAGATCATAAAAAAACCGCTTTTCAGCGGTTTTTGATTTTCTAACTCTTGCCCGTCAGCAGTGCGCCGCGGTTGAACGTCTTGAAGCCAAAATAAGCCATCACCAGCGCGATGATCCAAAAGACCGCGCCCAGGATCATTTCAACTCCAACGCTCAAATAAAGCACTCCGGTCATCTGGCCGGTAAACAGCAGTACCACCAGCAGCACAACGGATGCGCTTGTCTGATATGCGCCGAGGAAATTTTGCACACGGGCTGAAATGATCACCGTCAGCGCGATGCCCATCACTACCAAAGCAGGCGTTATCCAGAAGATCAGTGGCCACCAGGTGGGCAGCGGGAACCAGATGCGCTGGAAAAAACGGTAGGGCGCAAGGTTCAATATCAAGGTATACACCGCGAACCCGATCCAGGTGACCAGTATGGAGGGTATGGCCGAGGCAGTAACCTTCCCGATGAGCAGGTCTGCGTCGGTAGCGGGCGTATAAAGCAGCGACTCGATCGTTTTGCGTTCCCGCTCGCCCGCAAAGGACTCCGCCGCAATGGTCGTTGCGAACATCAGGGGCATGATCAGGAACATGGGCGCCAGCATAAAACCGAGCATGATGACGATCATGGATTCCATCGGCTTTCCGAAATCAATATACTGCCTCAGGGCCAGGGGCATGCGCTCAACAAAGAACTCGATATCCGTGTCGGAACTGATGACATCTTGCGGGGCAACATTGAGATTAGGGATCAGCAGCGTAAATACTAGCGGCATAATGACCACAAAGATCGCTGGAACGATCATCATGGCAACCATTGCATATTTATTCTGGCGTACCTCGATCCAGTCTTTTTTCGCGATCGTAAAAACATTTTTCCATTTCATTGCTGCTTCTCCCCGCCTTCGTGCTGCAGGCGCAAATAAATATCTTCCAGGGTCGCGCGGTGTGGTTCAACCGCACGGATCGCTGCCTTGGCTTCGACCAAAGCATTGACCATCGCCGGAATTCGGTCTTCGCTGTCAACCACCAGGCTCACTTCTCCATCGCCCTGGGCTTTTAGTTCGTTCGTACCGGGCATCTGCGAGAGGATCCCCATCAATTCCGCATTTGCTTTTCCGGTGGTTCTGAAATTCACCTGCAGCATGGGGAAGACCTGGGCGCGCAGTTCATCCAGCGTGCCCGCGGCAGCCACCCGGCCATTTTTCATGATCGCAACCCGGTCGCATAACTGCTCCGCTTCATACAGGCGGTGCGTGCACAGGATAACAGTTCGGTTCTCATGCCCGCTGACCTCCAGGATCAGATCCTGCACCTGTTTTGCAGCTTCGGGGTCCAGGTCAGAGGTGGGTTCATCCAGGAAGAGAAGTTCGGGATCGTGCAATAAGGCGCGCACCAGCGCCAACCGCTGTTTCATGCCTTTGCTGAACGTCTCTACCCTGTCGCCTGACCGCTGCTGCAAGTTGAAGACATCCAACAGATTCTTGCTGCGATTATCAACCTCTTGCTTTGACATGTCAGACAAATAGCCGAAAAATGAGAGGTTTTGCTTCGCCGTCAGGCGTTCGTAAAGCGCGGGCGTCTCGGTCAGCACCCCGGTTCGGGCGCGGATCTTGGCGCCATCCTGGCGCGGGTCAAACCCCAATACATTGATCACGCCGCTTTCCGGTGTCAGAAGTCCATTTAACACCCGGATCGAGGTGGTTTTACCCGCCCCGTTTGGTCCCAAAAGCGCGACGACTTCACCCTGGTTCACGCTCAGGCTGAAATCCTTAAGCGCATGGACGCCGTTATACCTAAAGGATAACTTCGTACAGTCAATAACATTTGGCATAGCTTTGCTCCTTGCCATGCTTGCAGGATAAGATCCGGCAATCACAGGCTATTGATATACGGAAATACTCATCGGTGGTTTCATGTGAAACCTTTCATGGGAGTTTTTTCCTTTCAGATCAGACCCCTGTTTTTGATATACTCAACTTGTTGGATCATGATGAATAAACAAATACCCGCAATTAACGTTGCAGCAGCCATGGACTGGATCGATTATGAACTGATCGACTCGGGGGATGGTTCAAAGGTCGAGCGTTTTGGCAAGTTTGTTTTTCTCCGGCCCGAAGCGCAGGCAGTCTGGTCGCCGCTGAAGGGTGTAGCGGTCTGGTCAAAAGCGGATGCCGTTTTTCAGACGACCGCCGAAGAGAATGGCGGTCACTGGAATTTCAACCGTCAGATCCCGGATTCCTGGGTGATGCACTATAAGGATATCAGCTTCAAAGCGCGGGCTGGCGCGTCGCGCCACCTGGGTGTTTTTCCGGAACAGGCAGCGCATTGGGATTGGATGACCGGGCTCATTACGGCGGCGAATCGTCCTGTAAAGGCGCTTAATTTGTTCGGGTATACCGGTTTAGCCAGCCTGGCAGCTGCCAAGGCCGGAGCGCAGGTCACCCATGTGGACGCATCCAAGAAGGCGATCGGCTGGGCAAGGGAAAATCAGGCGCTCAGCGGGCTTGCCGATGCGCCAATCCGCTGGATTGTTGACGACGCGCTGAAGTTCGTCGAGCGCGAGATACGCCGCGGAAATCTTTATGATGGCATCATCATGGACCCTCCCAAGTTCGGGCGCGGTCCGAAAGGCGAGGTTTGGGAATTTTTCCGGCTTCTCCCGCAAATGCTCGCCGCCTGCAAGGACGCGCTTCTCCCCAAACCCCTGTTCTTCATTGTGACGGCTTACGCTGTTAAGTCATCCGCGCTGACCCTGAATGGCGCACTGGATTCCCTGATGTCAGAAAAGGGCGGCGGCCTGGAAGTTGGCGAGCTGGTGACGGTTGAAAAAAGCGGCGGGAGGCTGATCTCCAACGCAATTTATGCCCGCTGGTCAGCGGGTCACTGATCCTTTTCGCTGCATCCCCGGACCTTCTTTTCTTTTTCACATCGAATTTCCTTATGGCTTTGCAGATACAATTATCAATGTTTCACATGAAACATTTCCAGGAACATTTCTATTTCTCCTCTGATAGATCCGTAAAATTCCTTGGTGGTAGAATTGAATCGCATTTCAAGAAATTTCTGGAGGTATTTAATGGCTGGTGAAACAGGTTCGTTTACTGTTAAAAAAGGATTGGCTCAAATGCTTAAAGGCGGCGTGATCATGGATGTGGTCACTGCCGAGCATGCGCGTATCGCAGAAGATGCGGGCGCATCAGCGGTTATGGCGCTGGAACGGGTTCCGGCGGATATCCGCGCCCAGGGTGGTGTGGCACGCATGAGCGATCCCGAATTGATCCTCAAGATCATGGAAACGGTCTCGATCCCAGTGATGGCCAAAGCGCGCATCGGGCACTTTGTTGAAGCACAGATCCTGGAATCATTGGGTGTGGATTACATTGATGAATCCGAAGTGTTGACCCCTGCGGACGAAGAGCACCACATTAACAAGCACAATTTCAAAGTGCCGTTTGTCTGCGGCGCCCGCAACTTGGGCGAAGCGCTTCGGCGTGTGGGCGAAGGCGCGGCCATGATCCGCACCAAGGGCGAGGCAGGCACTGGTGATGTGGTTGAAGCTGTGCGCCATGCCCGCTGTGTTCTGGGCGAGATCCGCCATTTGATGACGCTCCCCGACGAAGAGCTGATGGCTTATGCCAAAGAGCTCGGCGCACCTTATGAACTGCTTGTCGAAACCAAACAGCTGGGCAAACTCCCTGTGGTCAATTTTGCCGCAGGCGGGGTTGCCACGCCCGCCGATGCCGCCCTGATGATGCAGCTGGGTGTGGATGGCGTTTTTGTGGGTTCCGGTATTTTTAAATCTGGTGATCCTGCCAAACGCGCAGACGCGATCGTAAAAGCGGTTACTCACTTTAACGACCCCAAGATCCTGGCTGAGATCAGCCGCAACCTGGGCGAACCCATGGTCGGAATTTCGGTGAGCAGCATGCCCGAAGGGGAACTGATCGCCGGTAGGGGCTGGTAAATTTGAAGATCGGGGTGCTTGCCCTTCAGGGCGATTTCCTCGAACACCAGCAGGCGCTTGACCGCCTGGCAGTGGAATCCTGCCAGGTGCGCAATACTGTTGAGTTGAATGATCTCAACGGGCTGATCATACCCGGTGGTGAATCAACGGTTATCGGCAAGCTCGCACAGGATTTTGGCCTGCTTGAACCCCTGCGCCAATTCGCGAGAGATCATGCTGTTTGGGGCACCTGTGCGGGCAGCATTTTCCTTTCCAAAGATGCCCGCCGCGACCAGCCTTTGCTCGGCATGATGGACATCACTGTCGCCCGCAATGCTTTTGGGCGGCAGGTGGATAGTTTTGAGGTCGATCTGGTCATACCGGCGCTTAAGACCGCGTCCGGCGAAAATCCGCCTTTTCATGCCATCTTTATCCGTGCTCCGCTGATCGATTCGGTAGGGAAAGGGGTTGAAGTGATATCCGCTTTGCCGGATGGCCGCATCGTCGCTGCCAGGCAGGGTCATTGGCTGGCAACCGCCTTTCACCCCGAATTGTCAGGCGATGACCGGTTGCACCGTTATTTTTTGGAGATGATCCAATAATCATCAGCAGTGTTACCCCCCTCCATTTACTGACGCTGTACCGCCATCGCAATGAAGTTCTGTGGACGAACACAGAACTTTTCCTTTTACGCGGTTTTCAACATATCCTGACCACGGTGGGGATTGAGTCGACATTTGGCAGCAGGGAGTGGTTAAGCCAGGCTCTGGCACTTAATAATTTACAGTTGTACGCGTTTGGTCAGGTCAGGTTTGAAAATCAGGGGGCGCGCCTGAACTGGCTGCTCCCGCTGGGCTTCACCGAAAAAGATCCCCTGCCTGAACTTCTTGATAATCTGGCAATGGAAGCAGGCCTGCGCGGCGCCAAATTCATGCTTGCCTCAGCCCGTGTGGATAACTGCCTTTTTGAAACGCTGCGGCGCGGCGGGTACTGCCTGAACGGGTGGCAATCTGTTTGGGATATTTCCCGGATCCTCGGAAAACCCAAAATGCGGCAGTCAGTCTGGTTTAAGCCAGCTTCCAGCGACGCTCTGGAGCTCACCCGTATCCAGCGCAAACTCCTTTCGCCTGCCACGCAATCGGTGTCCGCTCTTGCGCTGCAATCCCTGCCCGATTTCGGTTTGAAAATTGATGGTTTGGTGAAAGGGTTTGCCAGGGTCAGCGGCTTCAATAATAAGGTCCTGGTCGCCCCGGTTTTTATGAACACCGTCGAAGACCCAGGAGCTGTTCTTGCGGACCTGGTGAATGCATTCTTTTCATCTGCGGATAAGGTTTACCTTCTTCAGACGGCTGATACCGGCTGGCTGACTGCTGATCTGGAAAAACTGGGTGCGTTGGCTGCACCTAGGGAAGAACTGTTGGTTAAGCATTTCGCAGCGATGCAGAAGCTGCCCGCAGCAGAATTGAATCATGGCAAGGTCGGGCATCAAACCGATACCGTGACGCCCATGATGCCGACTGCCCGCCGCAAGGATAATATATAATTGGGAATTCAGGCCGGAACGGCCGAAGAGGTTCTTTAAAGAATGACGCAACGTCGAATTACTGATGATCTGCCCGCGCTGTTTGCGGTTTTACCCAAGAAATATCTGGCTGCCATTCGCGAGAATAACAATGTGGATGACCTGCTTGAAATAATCATGGATCTCGGCCGCCTGCCCATGGCGCGTTTTATTGACCGCGAGATCGAGATCTGCGACCAGGAAGTGACGCGCGAAGAGATCGATGAAGTGGTCGCCCATATCGGTGATTTTGATGCGGACAACCGCGCGGGCATTGAGCGCACCCTGCACCGCATCTCGGCCATCCGCAACAAGCACGGCGCCGAGGTTGGCCTCACCTGCCGGGTGGGTCGGGCGGTTTATGGGACGATCGATATTATCGAGGACCTTGTTCTTTCCGGTAAAAGCATCCTCCTGCTGGGCAGGCCGGGGATCGGTAAAACCACCATGCTGCGCGAAGCCGCCCGCATTCTTGCTGAAAAGACGCGGGTCGTGATCGTGGATACGTCCAATGAAATTGGCGGTGACGGTGATGTTCCGCACCCCGCTGTTGGGCGTGCCCGCCGCATGCAGGTATCCCAGCCCTCTTTGCAGCACGAGGTAATGATCGAGGCTGTCGAGAACCACAACCCAGAAGTGATCGTGATCGACGAGATCGGGCGCGAACTTGAAGCGATTGCCGCCCGCACCATTGCCGAACGCGGTGTGCAGCTGGTTGCCACAGCCCACGGCCGAACCCTTGAAAATTTATTGCTTAATCCCACCTTGTCTGACCTGGTTGGTGGAATTGAGTCGGTTACCCTTTCGGATGAAGAAGCCCGCCGGCGCGGCACCCAGAAGACAGTGCTTGAACGCCGCTCACCGCCGACCTTTGATGTTTTGATCGAACTTCAGGAACGCGACCGCCTGGCCGTGCACGAAGATGTGGCAGCCGCGGTGGATAATCTGCTGCGCGGATTTGCGCTGCAGCCTGAACTTCGCTACCGGGATGAGAATGACGAGATCCGCATCGAAAAACCTGAACGCCGCAGTGTTGCCAGCCCCGTCGGCTCACAGGGGCTGCGCCGCTCGTTTCCGAATGGCTATGGGGACGGCAAGGAATCCAGAAAAAAGGAACCTGAATTTAATCCTTTCGAAGTAGAAGAGCTTTCCCCTGAACCACTTCAGGCGCTCAAGCCCATTAACATTTACGCTTACGGGGTGGCCCGCAACCGGCTTGAACAGGCAGCTCACCGGCTGGGTGTGCCTGCCAAGGTTGCACGCGACCTGAACCAGGCGGATATGCTGATCACCCTGAAGTCCTACTATCGCAAGCGCCAAAGGCCGATCCTTAACGCTGAAGAACGCGCAATACCCATTATGGTCCTTCGCTCCAATTCTGTCACCCAGATCGAGCAAGTACTGGCTGAGATCTTCAACCTTTCAGAAGCATCTGGCAGGACCACGGACCTGGAAGAGATCACTTCCCAGACACTTTCAGCCATCGAGGCAGTGCGCAATGGCCAGCGCTGGGTCGACCTGCCGCCTTCATCACCGCGGGTGCGCCGTATGCAGCACGAGATCGTCCGCGATGCGGAAATGATCTCGCATTCCTATGGCAAAGAACCCAACCGGCGCGTCAGGGTATTCAGGGAGTAGCCGATGTTCATCACGCTTGAGGGTCCTGACGGCAGCGGCAAAACGAAACAGATCCAGCCTTTGGCTGATTTTCTGACGGAAAAAGGGTTTTCAGTTTTTACTGCCCGTGAGCCAGGCGGGACATCCATTGGCGACCAGGTGCGTAATATCCTGATGAATATGGAGAATACCAGCATGCGCCCGCGCACCGAAACGCTGCTCTTCTGTTCAGCCCGCGCCCAGCTGGTGGATGAGGTCATTCGCCCACATCTTGACAAAGGCGAGGTAGTCCTGCTCGACCGTTACGCGGATTCCACCATGGCATACCAGGGGTACGGCCACCAGAACGACCTGATTCTTATCAAGAACTTGCTTGATTTTGCGACCGGCGGATTAAAACCCGATCTGACCCTTTTACTGGATGTGGATCCCGAGGTCGGCCTGCGGCGCCGCCAGATCGGCGGCGGCGAATGGAACCGCCTGGATGCGTACCAGCTCCAATACCATCAGCGGGTTCGGCTTGGCTACCTTAAAATGGCTGCCACAGAGCCCCTGCGCTGGCGGATCATCGATGCCAGCCAGCCGCCGGATATGGTAAAATCCAAAATTCAGGATGTTTTATTATTATTTTTATCAACTTTATCCAAATAAAGACCGGAAAGGTGAATCAATGAAAAAGTTAATCATACCCATTTTGCTTATCGCAGCGATTCTGCTCTCTGCCTGCGCCGCAGCCGAGAAGGCTGCAGAGCCCACAGCTGCCCCGACAGCGGCTCCAACCCAGGCTGCCGCCAGCGGCGGTGAACAATCCGCTGCCAGCAATGCGATCACAAGTGAAGAAAATCCCTGCGTTCCTTTTAATCTGCTCAGCCAGTCATTGACCACACCCTATCAGGGTTTGCCCGAAGTGACCGATGAAGATTACATTGTCGGCCCAAAGGACGCGCCAGTCACCTTTATGGTTTACAGCGAACCGCAGTGCCCGCATTGTGCACAGTTCGATCCCTTGATCGAAAACTTTACCGCCCTTTATCCAAACGATGTGCGCTTTGTCTTCCGCCTGCGCCCCTTCCCCGAATCCTTCCACGACAAATCGATCCTGGCTTCGCAGGCTATGGTCGCCGCCGGACTTCAAGGCAAGTTCAAGGAATTCCGTATCTGGCTTTTCGAACGCCAAAGCAAGAATCCGAACAATCCGGCAGTTGCCAGTTTGGCTGATACCGAATTTTGGGCTGGACTCCCGCCTGCCGACCTGTCTGATTGGCTGAAAGAGCGCGTATCGGAGCTGGGTATTGATCCTGACCAGCTCGTTAAAGACATGGTGAGTGATGCAGTGGTTAAGAAGGTCCAGGATGCCAAAGCCAGCGCTGACGCTATCGGCGTTTCCGGCACGCCCACCCTTTTTATCAACGGCTATGCTTGGCCTGAAAACCAGCGCGGCAACGAGATCTTCTCGATCTACACAAGGCTCCTTCTAAACAAAGAAAAAGAATATGGCACCTGCCCGGCATTGTCGCTCAACACGACCAAATCCTATTCTGCCACCATCTCCACCACCAAGGGCGATATTGTGGTTGATCTGTTTGCCGACAAGGCGCCTTACGCAGTGAACAGTTTTATTTTCCTTGCCCGCGAAGGCTGGTATAACAACCTCCCGATCATCAGCACAGATCAGTTCATGCTTTCAGGCGACCCGACCGATACCGGTTACGGCGGCCCCGGATATGCCTTTAAAGATGAGATTGACAGCACCCTTTCATTCAACGAGCCGGGTATGCTCTCGACCTTTGCTTACAATGTGGGTTCAGGCACCAATGGCAGTACCTTCTTCATCAACAAGATCGCACTGCCCGAACAGTCAGGGCGCTCGATCTTCGGAAAGGTGACCTCAGGCATGGACGTCCT
>Ga0172371_10004629_pt1 | contig 20722 bp, 20 predicted proteins | sample Lak12m_FD_114543 | JGI IMG/M metagenome (GOLD analysis project Ga0172371, IMG submission 114543) | Freshwater microbial communities from Kabuno Bay, South-Kivu, Congo - kab_022012_12m | ecosystem: Environmental > Aquatic > Freshwater > Lake | place: Democratic Republic of the Congo: South-Kivu... | reverse complement strand
AAGCCTTCAAGGTTCGTGTAATTGAAGTCGATAAAGACCAAAACAGACTTATCTTCTCTGAGAAGATGGTATCTGACTCTGAGTCTCTCGCCAAAAAAGGTGAGGCTTTGGAGATGGTTTCTGTCGGTGATAAGTTTGATGGAACAGTATCCGGAATTATGCCTTTTGGTGTATTCGTAACTGTCAACGTTCCTATGAAGGACAAAGATGGCGAAACAGCTAAAGTTGAAGGTCTTATTCATATCTCCGAAATCTCATGGGAGAAAGTTGAGGATCCTAATGAAATGTTTAAAGTGGGTAAAGATGTTAAGGTTCAGGTTATCGGAATCGATAAAGGAGCCGGAAAACTTAACCTATCTATCAAACAAATGACTTCTGATCCTTGGAGTGAAATCGAAAAGAACTACGCTGTAGGTACTAAACACACTGGCAAAGTTGTTCGTATCGCCCCTTATGGTATCTTCGTCAACTTTGAGAAGGGTGTTGATGGCTTGATTCACATTTCTAAGAAACCAGCAGACAAAGAGTTTGCTATGGGTGACAAGGTGGAAGCCTTTGTAGAAATGATCGACGTCAAAGCCAGAAGAATGTCTCTGGGAGTCGTCTTGACCGAAGTACCTGTTGCTTACAAGTAAATGAAAAAGAAAGCGGCCATATCGGCCGCTTTCTTGTATTATGTATTAAGTATTATGTATTAAGTATAAAAACAAAAAATGGCTAAAACAAAAATGATTGTCAAAGAGGATCAAATCCTCGTAGATGTAGAAATGATCTTCAAAGAAATTGAAGCTGCTGGTGGAGACTGGAAGAAGGTCTGGGAAGAGTTCAAGAGCTACTTAAAAGACGTAAAGGGAGAAGAGAAGTAGGGATTCTCTTGATTTGTTGCTTTAATTGGTGTGTAATGATTGTATGGATAATTCTGAAAAAGGTACTATTTATGTGGAAGGTGCTGGACAACAAATCGCAAATCCGATTTCATCTGAAAATGGAGTCGATTTAAAAAAGATTTATACGACAGTACCTGAAGATAAAGGAAGAATATTGGATGTAGGAAACGCTCAAGAGTTAGCAAAGACTGAAAATATCTTGGGGCAAAGCGCTAGAGTGGCGCAAGAAAAAAGTATGGAATTTGCTGCTAAAGAGGGTATGACTGAGATTCAAAAGAGAAATGTAGAACTGATGGCAGGAATCGAACAAAAATATCCAGACGCTTTCTTTTCAACAATAGATGAAAAAGGAAGAAAAATATTAGTGGCGAGTACTGGAGAATACGGAACGATATGGGGAGGAAGATCTGTGGTATTTTCTAAGGATGCCGTAATAATGCTTGATAATTCTAATATTGGTAGAAGTGATGGCGCTATAAAGAATATTGATTGGAATAAGTTTAACGATAGTATAGAAAATAGTTTGCAAGAAAACTCAAGAGTATGGATAAAAAATTATAGAAATGAAACAGAGGCAAAATTGTGGATGGGAGAAATTGGAAGCGAGCAATATAAAAAAGAGAATGGAAGAAGTGGTGGATATATCAGTATTGATGCTTTGCAGATGGATGTTGACAAAAAAATTCCAGAAATTAAACAGATTCTAGAAATATCTCAAGGGTTGGGAGCTGAAAAAAAGATGCGAGAGAGTGCTCCACCACCCAAGTCTGCTTCAGAACTATTGAGTGCTTTATAAAACCTGATAGCCGAGATTGTGGATGGCATTTTTGATGGAATCTAAGCTTGTTTCCTTTGGGTCGAAGGTTACTTCTGATTCTGATTTGGCGTAATTGGTGTCGGAGTTTTTGACACCTGGGATGTCTTCAATCGTAAGGTCTATGTTAACGGCGCAGGAGGTGCAGTGAAGACCAGAAAGCTTAAGCTTTGTTTTTTCCATAATTGTTTATATTTTAATTGTTTCTGCCGTGCATATCCACTGAAAAAACCGAACGCTCTTGGCCTTACGCAATCCGTTCTTGTTTTCAGTCAAAAATTCTTGGAGTACCAAGAAACCAGGCTTTTTGACTTTGCGCAATATTTTTTCGATTGGACATGCACTACGAAACTATAATTAAAATATTAATCAACAATATTGAAACGACCGGTGTACATGCCCATGGAGCAAGAGAAGGCTAAGGCACCCAGATTGTGAGGAGTAAATTCGATGATGGTTTCGCCAGACTCAGGAAGGAGTTTTTGGATATTTAGTGCTGGAATAGTGAAAGAACGAGAGCATGATTGAACATCAATAGTGTTTAGAGTGAGGCGGACGGGGATATCTTTTTTGAGAGTGATTACCTGCGGGGTGTAGCCGTTGTTTGTGACAGTGATTTGAGTCTCTTGAATGCCGTTTTTGATAATGACTTCTTTATTAATGGCTGCAGATAGGACATTTGGGTGAACGGCAGCTTGATAAAAATTTTGAAGGGTGTAGACCGAGCCTGTAAGGCCAACTCCATTATTTATGGAGTAAATGGACATTCCGAGCAGTGTGACGGCGGCTATTTTGGGGAAGAATCTTTGAAAAGCTTTAGCACCTGAATTCAATAAAAAACCAAAGATTACAAACGTAGGGGTGGTTCCTAATATAAAAGCGAACATGATAGATGCTCCGTACAAAGGGTTCCCTGAGCCAATAGCTATGACTTCTGTGGCTTGGGTGACGGCGCAGGGAATAAAGACAGTTGAGAGTCCAAGAAGGAATGGGGCAAAAATTGATTGACTCTTAGACTCATTTCGGGCAATTTTAGCTAAAAACTTGGGGGGTTTGATAACAAAGTAACGAAAGAAAGGGTGAAGTTCTAGAAGATTGCCAGCTATACCTAAAAGGTATATGCCAATAATTATTTGGAACCAACCTCTGGTAATGGGCGAGAGAGTGAGGGTTTGGCCGAGTGTTCCAAGGAAAAAACCAAGTAAGGTGTGGATAAAAAGCTTGCCAGTGAGAAATGAAAAAAGGGGAATAAACTTGTTTGTCTTGGCTAAAGTATCTTGTTGAACAGCTATTGCCGAGGTAAGGAGACCTCCTTGAAGGGCGAGACAGGTGAGACCACCCGTGGTTAGGCCAGTGAGGAAAATAGTAATTAGGTTTACGTCTGACACGTTTAGTCATTTTATATCATTTTGAGGTATGAAATATTTTGTTTGAACCAATAAATGACCCTGAATGCACGAAAAAGCCACGGTATTTCCGTGGCTTTTTGGGTAATTCTATTTAGGCATGCTAAGATTGACACATTTCTTGATCTCGTATCGGAAGGTTGTGTCACTATCTAGTAACATCAGATCTTCATCATTCCATTCGAGAATGTCGCCAGTTTGAGCTAACCGAAGACCGATATTTTTATCGAAGGGAAGATTCTTCCAATGGACCCTTGCGTCGAAGCCGGGTTTGTATGCGACCGAACAGAGACCCCTAAGAAGTGAAAAAAAGATGACCATTCCCAAGGGCAAATTGTCTGGAGAGGGGAGATATTCTTCGATGACGAAGAATAATCTTCCATTTTGATTGGCGATCCCGATATTGTAAGTATGGCCGGGGACTTCAAGACAAATCATGTTGGCCGGCCATGCCGCAATCATAGCAAAGCCGTTTGAGGAATCTACGGAGAAGTTTTTAATATACTTCCCAGTAATTTCTTGTTTTTTGGGAACTCTTTCTTTAGTTTTTGGTTCGAGGTTGAAACATTGATGCTCACCCTCGACCTCAAGCTTGATCTGGAATTTGGTTTTATTGGGAATGATTCCAAGATAACCGTTTGATCGATCCTTGATCTTGATCTCTCTAAGGGTCGGGGTTACTTGAGCGGTAATAGGATCGACTTCATCGATCTTTTGAACAAGCTCAATCTTGACATTGGGAATTGCATCGAGGGAAAAGAAAAACTTATGCATTAGAAATCTCCTGTGATTTACCTAATATGAATTTAAGGAGCAAGCCCGTCGTTGGGCTCAGAATAGGTCCTATAATACAATAAAATGGCTAAAAAGTCAAGTTAGGATTGTTTTTTTGGGGGGAAAGGGAGATGGCTTTGATCGTTGGATGAGTGCTTGGTGAAAAAATCTTGTCGTAGCCTAGAGCCTTAGCCTCTTTGAGCATTTTGTCGGAAAAGCCTACCTTTCTGATTTCACCAAGAAGGCCCAGCTCGCCGAAGCAGATTGAGTTCTCAGGTAGCGGGGTGTCTTTGGCTGAGGAAATAATGGCAAGTGCAATCCCTAAATCGGCGCCCGGATCTTTGACATCCATACCGCCGGTAACATTTACAAAGACATCTCTTTCACTAATTGGAAGGTGCAAATGTTTAGTTAATACGGCGCAAATTAATTGCAGTCTGTTGGCAGAAATTCCTTTGGCTATACGACGAGGAATGGGAAGAGGAGAAGAGACGACAAGGGCTTGAATCTCGACTGTCAGGGGACGGGTGCCTTCCATAATCATAGTAAGACATGACCCTGGAGCATTCTTGATTCGGCCTTCCAAGAGAATGGCTCCTGGATCTTTGACTTCTTCTAGTCCATTCCCTGTCATCTGGTAAATACCGGTCTCATCGGTTGGACCAAAGCGGTTTTTGATAGTTCTAAGCAAACGTAAAAGGTGCTGTCTATCGCCACTTAATTCAAGAACTGTATCAACCATGTGTTCAAGCATTTTTGGACCTGCAATGGTGCCATCCTTGGTGACATGACCGACAATAATCAAGGGAGTTGAGTGTTCTTTGGCGGTTTGGATCAATAGAGATGCACTGTCTCTAATCTGAGATGGAGACCCTGGAGTAGTTGCGTTTTGGTTAGTGAAAACGGACTGAATAGAGTCAACAATAACAAGAGAATTTTTGTTTTTGGCAATGGTTTCACAAATGTTATCCACAACAGAAGTGTTTACCAAATGGATATTTGAAGTGTCTTTTTTGGATAGTCTTTTTATTCTTGTCGCGACTTGGGCGGGGTTTTCTTCTGAGCAAACATAGTAGACATCGCTATCGACGGAAATAGCTAACTGGGTTAAAAGAGTAGATTTACCAATACCTGGTTGGCCTGCCAAAAGATAAACACCGCCTTTGGTAAGGCCTGGGCCTAGAACACGATCGAACTCACTGATATTGGTGGAGAAAGTGTAGCCCTCTTGAGAAACAAGCGCTTCTTTGACAGAGAAAGACTCGGCTGGTTTGATTGCTGTTTTCTTGCCTCCTGTTCTAGCTGTCTTTAAAAAGGGGGTGGCTTCGACTAGAGTGTTCCATTCGTGGCAAGCAGGGCACTGACCGGCCCATTTGGCGAACTCGTTGCCGCAGCTGTTACAGAAAAACACGGTGGTAGATTTGGACATATATGTATTAGGTATTAAGTATTATGTATTATGTATGAGAAATTAGGTATGGGAATTTAGATATTTAATTAAGGAGTTGATTAGTTTACTGACGACAATGGTCTGTTCTGCAATCTTTAGAAACTCATCTTGTTTTAGATATCCGATATCCCTAGATATTAATAATTGGTTTTGAACTTCTGTGAGTGATCCTAGAGCAAGGTGGTAGAACTGTCTCTTTTCTGCAATTGATCGTCTCGAAAAACCCTCTGCAATATTTGATGAAATCGATACGGTGGCACGACGAATTTGATTAGTAAGACAATATATCTCGTCTTTTGGGAACAACCTTGTGGCTTTGTAGATGAGTAGATCTAAGGAGTGTGCTTCTTTCCATGTATCAAGGTCAGTAAAAGATTTTATGGTCCCCATACTTAATACATAATACATGATTCTTAATACGATATTGTCATCCCTTGGGGGGTATATTTGAGGCTAAAAATAGTATAGGATAGGGGTAAAATCGCTTATAGGTTGATATGCTTGACAGAGTGTGATATATTTTCCTTTAGATCCAGTAAATTTAAAAAAACTAATGAAAAACCTGCTCTTAAAGTTAGTTAATCCTCGTAAAAAAACGGTCCGCGTGAACCGTAGTTTTGGCCATCGAGCCATCTCTTTCCAAATTGCTCAGATGGGTAGAATGGGGCAGCAGTTGGTAGTGGCGAGCCGCTAAAAAAGGGATTTACCTTAAAATTTTGAACGTTGGAATTATTTTTTGAGCCTAATTTTTTAGGCAAGAAAAAAGCATTACTACCGTAGCCTAACTCGAATAGCAATGCTTTTTTGCAGTGGTTAATGAAAGGACAGTTTCCATCAACCACCTACAGATTAACACCACGAAAATTGACTGTCAACTAGAACAAAAGGCCTCAGAGTTGGGAGTGATAACGAGTTGGGCAGGCACGTTATCACCCCAGTTGTGAGGCTTTTTGGTAGATAAAAGCGTATAAACATTTGTTGCTTCATAAAGGAGAAAAATGAATAATAGATGGGTGTATTTGCGAATTTGTTTTAATTCAGAAGGAAAAGTAATACCTCGCTCAGATATTCCAATAGGTTTCCATGGACAGAATGAAGATTATGTTTTGAGTGTGGCAGGAAAGGATTTTTGGGAATTGGTGTCCGTCTTGCCTCCACAAAATGTAGCAGTAAAAAGTGGTGAAGTTCCGACAAGATTGACACTATATTTCAAAAAAGAAAGATCGTAACATAATCCCCGTAAAATCGGGGATTTTTTTGGTTACTCGTCTTTGGTCTGGAAGCGAGAACGGATGAGGAAAACGATAAGAGCAATAACAGGCGTGAGAATGAATAGGGCGAGACCTAGATTTTCTAGGTATTGGGGAAGATAGACGATTACGAGATTGGAAGCTCCTTCGGGCAGTTTCCAAGAGTTGTACCAGTCATTGGAATTTGCAGGAGCTAGCTTGGGCAGATAAGGAGCCACGATGGGGGCAAGATTCTGAATTAGCCATGGAGGCAGGGAAAGGTCTTTCTGGGACACTTGTATAGCCTTCCAATACGGAGAATTTGTTTGAAACAGATTAATTACATCTTGGTTGGCGGAGATTGCCACGTCACCTTCGGTTCCTCGCAATGACGAATTATTATTGATACTGGCAGTATATAAAAATGGATAGGGATGGGTGGAGACTGTATTAGGTATTATGTATTCGGTATTATGTATGGGAGAGGAAATGGAGATGGATTGTAAAAATTGAAGTGGAATGGGACGAATGGAAATAGACTTTATGAGGTTGGAGGTGATGCGAGTACCAAAAGATTGATTGTAGAGATGGAGAGTGAAGCCTGGAGTTTCAAGCTGGTTAGCAATGGGCTGGATGAGGTACTGGGTGTCGTTGGTTTTGATGAGACGTTCCTGAACATCGCAACGTCTGGAAGTGTGATTTTCGAGGCAAACTGTAGGAGCTAAGCCTCTTTGGAAACGAGAGTCGAAGCTGAATAAATAATTAATTGAGTGAGGCAGGTGCCTGAGATTTAAAGTGTCGCACTCGGTGGCGTTTTGGCTTTGGTACAGGAAGCCATCTTTGGTGACTTGTTTGACTGTTTTGCCATCGTTCCATTGATCGCAGTTGAGGTTTTCCGGGAAGAGGCTGTTTGAGGCAGGAGTTTCTTCTAAATCGAACTGGGTGGTGGTGTTTGGCAAGGAGACCTGAAGCCGTCTGACCTCACCCTTGAGAGGGATTTGTTTTTCGGGAATTGAAGGTAGGGTAACTGAAGTTTGATAAAGCTGAGGTAGGACTGAGGCTTCGAGGTTTTCGTAGTTTATTTCTCTTATTGACTTGGTGCTTTCGGCTTCAAGAATGAGATTTACTTGTTGGTACAGACCTGTTGAGGAGACAAAAATACGGGCACGGGTGGGTTTTTCTTTTGGTTCAAATGGTTGAGGAAGATTTTGGGCATTTAAGTCTTTGCCTGAGACATTGACTAAAGCTGTGGTGAGCGTGGGTGAGGAATAGGTGAAGGCAAGAGAGATGAGGCTACCTCGAGCGATATAGGGAAGCTCGGCAGATAAACAGCCAACAACATCAGTACCAATGAGAGAAACACCAGTCTGGGAGGAGATTTTTTCGACTTTGTGATTGGGTTTTACGATATAGCATTGACTTGGAGTAGCTTCGGTGAGATTGTTAGTAAGGTCAAAAAGAGCGATTTCTGAGCTGCTGTACAGAGCGACATTAAACGGTTTGCTTGAGGGAAGGTAGACGGTGTTTAGAGGGTAGAAATCTGAAAAACTATCAATCTCGGCTGGAAGCTGAAGTTCGTAGTAGTTTTTGTCGAGCTCTAGAATAAAGCCCGTGCCTTGGGTGTTGGGGATTGAGAGAGTGATGGGGGTAGCTTGAATATCGAGCTGGGAGTTGTCGAGGAAGATGGTGGGGATAATGGGAGTGAGGCGAAGATTGAGGCTGCCGCTTAATTTTTGATACTCGACGCGGACAGGGAGCAAAGATTCTGTAGACGTAATCGACGGGATAGTGAGAGTGTCACCTTCTTTGGTTTTGGTGGGAACAGCAATGTTGAGGAAATCACCTTTTTGGGTCCAGTCGGTGTTTGGGCGAAGCGAGAGATTAGCAAAGGGTTTTATGGTATTTGATGGCGATTGGACGGAAAGAAAGCTCTGGGATTTGGTGTTGAGATTGACTTTATATAAAGAAATTTTGTCTCCAAATTTTTGGTCTAGAGAAAATTTCTTGGAACTGGTGACATATTTTTTTAGGGTGACTAGGCCAGAGTCGGTGGCATTTTCGGGGAGGGAAACGTGTTCGTCTACAAGGAGCCAGTTGATTTGATATTTGTCTTGAACACTTTCAAAAGCGGACTGATTTTCGGAGTAGAGAGCGGTACTCATTTCCTCGTAATATTTTTCGGAGTTTTTGTCCCAAGCGTCAAAAGCTCTGTCCATTAAGGGCTGCCTGATACCGTACCAGAGGAAGCCAGAACCACGATATCCCCAGCTGTAATTTAGCCAACCCCAGAAAGAAAATTGAGGGAAATTGGCGACTCTGGTGGACGGATCTTGGCTCTTTAAATAATTAAAGAGTGAGAAATATTCTGGGGGAATTTGAACTCGCATGGAGGGAGAAATGAGATTTCCGGAGAACGCGGGAGACATAAAAAGTATAAGCGAAAAGGTAACAGTAAAGAGAGTGAGATAGTAGGTGAGACGACTGTGTAAAAAAGTAAAAATATCTAGTAAAAAAATGGTACCGATGGAAAAGAAAAAGGAGTAGGCCAAGGAAAGTGGAATGGAAAATTTGGTGAAGGGAGAACGGAAAAGTTCACCAATTAGGGGGATTTTGTTGTTGACTAACAACCCTCCACCAAGGAGAAAAAAGAGACAAAAAGCAAGCAGGGCGATGAAAGATTTGGTCCAAGCAAATTTCTTTTTGAGGGAGTAATAAAGGCCGGTAATAACAAGAGCAAAAGAGAGGAACCCCAAGAGATTGACGATACCAATATTGAGATGGCTACGCCAGACGGAGAGGAGATAGGTGTATTTGCCATCTTGACCGAGATCTAAGTAATTGAAGAGATAGCCCTTCATGAGAGCAGTGTCACGGAAGGTGGCGAACTGGAGATTGCGGGCGTATGTCTCGGGGGAGGAGAGAAGATTGTTTTTGGCTTCTTCTGGAATATGACCATTGGTGATGACAAAAAAGGCAACAGGTAGAAGCCAGAAAAGATGAGGAATGACGAGGGCAAAAAGGGAGGTAATGGAGGTTTTGATGTGTTTGACTTTGCTTTTTTGTTCTCTTAGAAATTCTAGGAAAAAAGGAAGGACAGCCACAAAAAAGACAAGGAAAATGGTCTCAACGTAAAAAGAGGGAGCGGAGAGAAAGGAGATTAGATAAAGAGCAATAAGATTACGCTTGTTGGGTTTTAGAAGATAGGAAATGACAAAGTAAAGTAGCCACGGAAGAGCGCCATAAAACACAGTAAATGTTTCGAAGGGGACGAAGAATGTTTGGAGAGTGTTGAGATTTAATAAATAGTATAGTGCACCAAGAAATGAGGCAAACTGAATGGATTTGGAGTCGAGTTTGCCCTTGAATAGATGATTGTAAAAGAGAAGATAAACGCCTAAAGGGCCGATGATTAGAGGCAGAAAAGTGGTGATATAGCGGATAAAATCCATAGGGATTTTGACGGCGAGAAGTAGACCCACAAAGAGAACACGAGGGAGATCGGCGGAGTGAGCCATGCCACCCAAAAGGCCTGGCCCTCGGTATTCTTGCCAGACGGAGTAGAGGGCGCGACGAATATTTTCTGTAATATCAAACTCGGGATGAAGATTGTCCCAGCCAGAGAGAAAGGTGTTTGGTTCGTAGTTTAGAAAGATAAGAAGAAGGGTGATGAAGAGAAGGGCGATGACTGGCCAAAGATGGGAAATGAGCTTGCCGAGATGGCGTAGTTGCTTTATGGGGAAGCGGTGTTTTATTTTGGTAATGTTTTTGGCCACAAGTAAGTTTAACAAAAATAGTATCCCGTGGTGATGAAAGATAAATGAGTAGGGTTATGATTATTATGTTTAAGCCCATATCTTTTTATATTTATGGCGATAATATGGGCAATATCTTACTAGTTGTGTACAGTATAGACCTATTGCATTTTGATATAGACATGAATAAATATCAGCCGATAGTAAGTACTTTGACAACTGACTTATATTTGAACTTAGAAGAAAAAGGAGGTTCGAATGAAACATCTGTTCAAAGCATTTGTATTGGCTGTGATTCCGACTTTGATTTGTTCTGCGGTTCTGGTCAATCACAGTGGAGCGATCCTAATGCACCAGGAGCTGGAGAGTTCTTCTGTGCTCCTATCCGCATCGTGGTTGACTCTGTGATTCGTAATCCAGATCAAACAAATGCCTCAACTGAAGGCTCCATCGATCTCAGTCAACAACGCTTACAGGTTGCCCAGGAATTGTATGGCACCGAACAGGCTGGTTGCTGGCTCGGGTTACAAGATGTGGTTCAGGCCTGCAAGGGAAGTGGATCAACATGTATCTTCAACTTCAGCGGCGCTTGTACCTCAAACAATGGCGTTCCTCCTGCAATAACTTTGCCGACGGCAACTCCATAGAAATATAAGTTTTGTTGTTTTACCCCCAACTTCGGTTGGGGGTATTTTTATGGGATTAGCTATTCTAGATTTCTAGTAGATAAGGTATCCATGTCGATTCTTGCTTTTAAGTACATCGGTTTTGGAAGTACGACTTTTGTTCTATTCATTGGGAAACCGGTGTTTGTTCCTTCGGAAATTTCCTTTGTAATTATTGGACAGAATTGACTAAAAAAATCTTTATCGATTCTTATCTCATTAATACCTTGTTCTCCAATTATTGTTAAAAGCTTTTTTTTAGTCGAGAATTCTTGTTGATAGGATTCGTTTTCCAGATAATCCTGTTGAGATATTGATTTTAATGCCTGTTTCCCTTCAAGAATTATATCTTCCCCTTTAAGGATGTCGATTGTTTTAAATAATAGAATTCTTCTTATAGCATTTGTACCTGCTCTTAGAAGTTCATTTGTAAAAGTATCTTTTGTAATGACATTAATAGTCAAAAAAATTCCATCAAAATTAAATGCGAGATCATTAAAATAATTTTTGGTGGCTTCTGGATCGGAAGATATTGCAATGCAGTCAACGTCATAACTGGCATCAACTCTTTTAATTACTGAAAAGAGATATTTGTTGTGTAAATAATATCTTTCGTCTCTATATGCTTGTTTTGATGTTGTGCCAGTTACAAACGAACCATGAATAAAAAAAGATTGTATTGATTTTTCTTCAGCTGATGCTTTATTAAGCAGTTCCAAAATGTATTTTTTAGTAGTAGCGAAGTCTGTCATGGGTGAATTTTTCGAGTTTATTAATAATTTGTTCTTTTTTCGTATCATCTATTTGCGTATTAAAAATTATTTCGAATGTTTTCATTGCTTGAAACGCGAGCATTTTTGTTCCTTCAATAACAGGATGTCCAATTTGTTCTGCTAATTCAAGGAAGAGAGTTTTTGGGGGATAATAATTCATATCCATAAAGACAGAGTTTGCCTTTGCATTTTTGATTGTTTCGAAGCTGATTGGACTAGCGAAATATTCTGGCTCTTTGTTAATAAAATATTTTCCAACTGTAGTTGCGTTTATTATGTAGTCGGCATTTTTGATTGAAGCTTTTACATCGTCAAAGCTATATAGCTTGTGTATAGGGAGAATAGTATTTTTAAAAAATAATTTATTTTTGTCTATGTCGAAAATTGACACGTTTAAGTTGGAAATAGAGTTCAAGTAGTAGGCGAGTGATTTCCCTGCACCACCTGCGCCTAAAATAAGAATATTTTCGTGGTCAAGAGAACCAAATTTTTGTTCATAAGGAATAGTTGCTCCGTAGTTGTCGGTGTTGTATGAGAAAAGTTGTCCAGATTTATTTACTACGGTGTTGGCAATTCCGACGTTGTTTGTAAAATCGTCTTTATTCTCAACGTATTTAAGAATCTCCTCTTTCCATGGCAGGGCAATGTTGAATCCAACAATATGATCACCCTTTTTAATTTCTTGAATCCACTTTTTTACATCAGAGCTAGTTTCAAGAGAAATAGTTATATGATTTATTGGTACCTTTGTGGTATCAGATATTATTTTCCAAAGAGTTGGAGCGATGGTATATTTTTCAATATCTTTTCCTCCAATCAGAGCTACGTTATACATTGTTATGAATAAAAGGTATGTTTGATAAAGCGTAGTCGATACTACCTTCTTCTTTAGATATTCCAAGTTGTGTGTAAGTACTTTCTGTGTTTAGAGTAATATTTTTTGGTCTAATTGAGCTAATTTTTGAATCATTGATTTTTATTAGCGATGAATCAAGGCCAAATTTATTTGCAATTTTGTATACGAATTCTTTTCTGGAAATTTGGTCAGATCCTGCGGTGTGAAATATTCCTATGGAGTCAAGGGTGATAATTTTTTCGATCATTTTCGATAGAACATTTATCGGTGTAGGGTTACATTGATATTCATCTGTTGTGAACAATGGTAGATTTGCTGATAGTCTGGAAATTGCATAGTGTACAAATAGAGTTTGATTTTTTAGGACTTCATTTTTTATCTCTTCAGCTAATAATTGTTGATAATCTATATCGATTTGTCCAAAAACAAGGGCGGTTCGACATATTGCATAGTTTGATATTCTTCGTAAGATATTTTCTGAGGCTACTTTTGTTGCGCCATACCAATTGATTGGACATGGAAAATCATTCTCTTTGTAATTCCCAGTTTCTCCATCGAAAACAACATCTGAAGAAATATAAATTACTTTTTTATTATGCTTGTTCGCATAATTTGCGATTACTTCTGTAGAATTAACATTTGTCTTCCATGAGAGAGATCTGTTTCCTTCGCACTCTTCGAGACTTTTTATCGCTCCTGTATGAATAATGATGTCAGGTTCTCCATGATAAATGAATTCATTGAGAATGCTTACATTTGAAATATCAATTTTTACGATATCTGGAACGTTTGAAGAGGAAATATCGATTCCAATTACGTTATTTGTTTTTGAGAGTTGACGGAACAAATATCTCCCTATAAATCCATTTGCACCAGTTATTAATATTTTGTTCATACCTTTACCAGTATATATTTTTATGCTTAAAAAATTTTGAGATTATTTTATTGGTAAAAAATCGAAGGATGTTATAGCTGATGAAGCAACATTTGTAGTATAGACTTAAAGATTTCACTTTGTTTTCATCGATAACTCTTTGATTTTTTTGACTGATTGATGAATATGTGTTGGGGAAAAGTTTCTTAACTTGTTCTCTTCCTGTTTCTAGCATGATAACTCGCTTAACATGTTTTGAAATTGAGCTTAATCCAAAATAAAAGACGAACTCAGGACGAATTATATATTCGCCGTTGATGGCATTACTAAGATATAGATCTTCAAGAAGTATGTTTGATGGAACATTGAAAACATTTTTTCTCATAACCATGAACCTTCCAAATAAAAATGGATCAACACCTTTGTAGAGATTTTTTAGTTGACGAACGTTAATTATGTCGTACTTCAATTTTCCAATAAAGTCTTTATTGGGATAATCTAAAGTTTTTGGTTGGAACGAAACAAGTTTTAGTTTTTTATTATTTAGTAATTCTGATAGCGCAAGGTAAAGATTTTCTTTAGAAAATCGAACATCATCATCGAGAAATATATATATGTCTGATTCAATTTTTTTTAGCCCCAGTTTTAAAGCCTTAATTTTCCCCGGAGATGGGCATAATATTGTTTCGGCCTTTTTATTTTTCTGGTTGATTTGATTTATATAGTAGAGTGGTTTATGAGGATTCCCGTTGATAAGAAAATTTATGGAGTAGTTAAACGTAATTCCTTTTTTCTTGGCATAGTTAACGCTAATTAAGATTGAAGAGTACAAGGGTAAATAATCCTCTCCGCCATCTTTTGTAGGAATAAGAAAGGAGATATTCATTTGCTGTTTATTTTTTCTATTATTGTTCCTAGAGTTTTATCAATATCTCCGCTTCTCGTGTTGACAGTATAAAAATATTTTTGTCTGGTCAATAATAAATAATTATCAATAATTTGTAATAGTTTTCTATTGACCGATGGTGGAAGTTTTAATATGTTTCCATGTAGCTCGCTCATAAAGGGAATATGGACATCGACTTCTCGAAGGAGTTGAGTATACCCACTAGGAGTTTTTTCGAAATGATGAGTATGTAGTTGAAAAACTTTACCTATCTGCGGGTTGGAATTGGGTGCTTTTTCGATATAAAAAGTTTTACCAAAGCTGTCAAAAGATTCAGTCACCCGAGGATTCTTTTGAAGAATACTTTTTGATAAAGTATCTGGTCTAGATCCTACAGCACGAGATATAGGAAAGGAGAGATTCTTTTTTGTATCAATCTCGATCCAGTCATCTGTAATTGCTGTAAACCGATTAGGATATTGGGAAGAAAGTATTTGGATATATGTTGATTTGCCAGATCCACTTCCTCCGATAAAAACGTGGTTACGATCCAGTATTTTGTCATAAAGTAGGCCGGCGTGGAGGCCTATCACTCCCATTTCGGCCTTTTCTAGTGAGGCAATACCCATAATTGTACTGATGACTGATCCATATTTTTCTGGTCCTGAAAGAGCATAATGTTTTAAATCAGGGGTGACTAATATTTCTCCAGGGTGCCCCTTTCCCATTTCTCGTGGTGGAAGCTCGTTTTTTTCTGATGGAGAAATTTCTTTTTTGGTAAGGTAAACAAAGTCAGCTGTGGGTGGTGTGTATTTTAAAGCTCTGGTCTTTTCGACTTGGTCTGCGATTATTGAAGAATCTGTGTATAGTGTCACTCCATAACCGGTGTCAATCTTAAAATCTGCTTCGTTTTCTGTCGGATCAACGATCTCCTTTCGTATCACAGCAATTGACCCTCCAACGAATTTTGGGGTCTTATCTAAAGAAATACCTGGTTCTGGAAGGTAACGTAATAGATGTGGATCAGCTGATGTTATGATTTCCATACTTATCCAAGTCTATCAATATGCTCTGAAAATGATTCTTTTTGTTCAAGTTGAAGCATTTTCCCGTACCTTTTTTTGTTCATTTCAAACTCGAGGTATTTTTTGTCTTTTGACCTTGCTGGATGATTAATATGATAGACAGAAGCAGGTAATACAGGTATGACATATCTGTTTAGAGAAATTACCTTTGCTGCCATTGATGTGTCATTGAATCCCCAGCCGACAAAATTATCCGGAGCTCCCTTTACCTTCAGCAAGTCTTGTCTTTGATAGCAGACAGCACAAGTAAGACACACTTCCGGAAGTCCCCGATATATTTTTCTCTATCTGGTGTGTCACACCACTCCGGTTTAATGAATTTTGACACTCGAAATTCGTTAACCAATTTCTTAATTGGAAAAGGATTCTTTTGTTTGGATAAATCTTCGATATCAATAAATGATCTTAGGGACACAGATATCGATTCGGGAATTACTTTGTGAATTGCTAGGTGGTAATTAAGATAATCTGGGGGAATGATGATGTCGGCATCGATAAAACAGATAGTATCACCGGTCGCGGCAAAGATACCTCTATTGCGTGAATAGGCAGCATATTTTCTTTGATCGTTTTTTAAAATTATTAGTTTGAAGTCGACTAGTTCTTTGTACCTTGCAAGTATTTCTGTTGTGTTATCTGTTGAACCATCATCAATGACAATTACCTCCTTTATGTTGTCTCGAAGATACTATTTATTGATGGCTTCTAAAACAATACCGATAGTTTTTTCGTCGTTGCGACAAGGGATGACAAATGAAGTTGTGACAGCTGTATCAATTGCACAAATGTTGGAAAAATCGATTTCCGGATAATGATTCCCATTTTGGATAATGGCATCTATTAGCTTCATAGTTCTGATAAAAGATTTGAAACAAAGGAGTCTTTTGATTCTGTATTTGAGTTATAGTTTTCGATCATTTTTTTGTATTTTTCAAAGAGATCTGAAACTTGAAGTTTTAATTCTGGGATAGTAATTTTTGTAAACGAAGAGTCAAGCTTTTTTGAAAACCAATCCACAAAGCTGATGATATTACTACTGAAGTTTGATTTGGCAAAGAAATGCATTGAGGAAACATGAGCATAGGCATCAGCATTTCTGACCAGAAAATCCTCTGGAGAAATAGGAGTAATAGATGGTTCGGTGGCTTTGATGGCTGAAATAACCGTATCAATGAATTGTTGATCATACCCTAAATCCTTGAGAATATATTGGGCATATTTGGCGCTTCTTTCTTCATGTCCGATTGGGCTGGCTGTATCACGTTCATAAACTAAGCCAGCGTCATGAAAAAGTCCAGCAAAGAGAGATGCTTGAATATTAGCATCAGGAAAGTATTTGGAATGAAATTGTTTGATATTTGAGAGAACATTGTGGAGGTGGTGAGGGAAGAACCAATTTACATGTAGATATCTAAGTTTGAAAATATCTTCTTCTTGCTGTGGATGGAGCTCCCATAGTTTTTTGTAGGCTTCGGTAAATGATTCTGAAAAATTATTTTTATCCATTTATTTGTTCTAATTGTTACTGTAATTGAATTTATGATAGCATCAGTGAGATATAAAAATATATCGAATCAGAGCTGATGGTGAAAAACTGAACGCTAATATATTGATGGTATATTGCTTTGCTGTGTTTCAGGAGAAGTGGTTTAATCAATGAGATTGTGAGATAAATAATAAATATGAGTAATAGCTATTACAAAGACGAGACGATTTTCTCAGCTGGAGGAGTGTTGGTTGATGAAAAGAAGAAATTGATCTATTTGATATATAAAGAGAGGTCTGGCGAATGGCTATTTCCTAAGGGAAGAATGGAGGATGGAGAGACAGTTGAAGAATCTGTCGAGAGAGAAATATTTGAGGAGACAGGGTATAAAAATGAGGTGAAGAAATTATTGTCTGTTCAGATTAGACCTGATGTTGTTGACTCTACAAAAAGTAAAGTAATTTTTTGGTTTTATAGCGTGTTGACAGATGAAAATAAAACTGAGGGGACACAAGAAAATAACGAAAATTTTTCTGGAAAATGGATGACAAAAGAGGAGGCATTGAGTCTGTTGAAATGGGATGAGGATAAGAAGTTGATCGAAAAGATTGACTAGAGCGTAAGAGGAACGTATTATGACTTTATGGGTAATGAAAATTCTAATAATATATTTAGAAAGATTTTACGTACAGGACTGGCAGGAATAATTGTGGGAGGACAGGGAGTAGCTTGTAGTCCAAAACCAATTGAAGCAGAGGAAAAAATAATTAAAGATCAACAACCGATTACAGAAACTGTACCTCCAACAACTGTATCAACTGAGTTACCTCTCGAAGAGGTTACTCCAGAAGTTTCGGTACCGGAAGAGTTGCCAGATAGTGTCGATTTGACAGAAGTGCCAACCGAAATTCCGACAGCTGTAGCTGAAGAAGTTCAGATGCCGTATTCGTTCTTGGCGGAACATTTATTGCCTGATGGTGGATTTGTAGACAAATTGAGCGTGGAAAAACCGATATTTGCTCTAACAATTGACGATGGATATGACAAAAATAGTATGGAGGCGATGCTGGATATTTTGAAACAGAATGATGTGAATGCGACATTTTTTATTATCGGGGATGCAGCGAAATATGATCTTGGCCCTGAACTTCTTAAAAGAGCCGTTGAAGAAGGAAATGAAATTTGTTATCACAGCATGAAGCATGATCAGGAAGATATCAAGGATTGGACAAAAGATGATTGGATAAAAGATTATGAGGAATGGGAAGTGTTGATGAAAGAGATGTTAGGAGAAGAACTTTATGCTAAGGGGGTTAAAAATTATACCAGAGCTCCTGGAGGTCTATTTAACAATGCGTTCCTGGCTATGGCGAAGGAAAAAGAATTAATTCCTTTCGGATGGAACACAAGCCCGGCATACTGGGATAGTGGAGTGAGGCCAAAAGGTGGAGATATTTTGATAATACATGTAGGTTATGAAGATGTAGGGAATATGGATAGAGATATTCATCTAGAAAATATCAAACCAGTAACTCTAACTGAATTGGTTGAGGAGTATGTTGGAGTTTCAAAGTAATGACAGTGGAAAGTTAGCGTATTTTCTTGTAGACTTAGGTTGTGAAGACAGAAAACTTAATTAAGTGGTTAATTATTGTGGTGGTGATATTAATAATTGGATTGGGAGGAGTAAGTTTTTATCAATATAGTGGTTTGAAACACTATATTAAGGCAGTTAAGTATATAAATGAACTACCTGCTGAAGCTAATAAACAAGAAGCCTGGAAATATTTTGCCGTGGACAACATAAAAAACGGATATGAAGGAATTTATGCTGGAGATTATTTTGGAAGGGTGTGGGTTTGGGGCCAAAAGGGCTTGAAATCATTCGCAACTGACAAAGCCTCTGTTTATTCTTTTTTTGATGGGTGTACTGATGAATTTTTTCAAGTCACTGACAAATTCGTACCAGCATTTAATCACCAAGTATTTTTTGACAAAGAAAAGTGGAAGGATAAAGCTAGTGTGGGTGATTTTGTAAATGTGACTTTGCAAAAAGAAGTGGCACCAGGATTTTTGAAAGAAATATATACTTACAATTTTTGGCCCTTTATTCAGAAAGATCAACGAACAGAATGCGCAAAATAACAATATTCTTGTCAATGCTGTTTTTTTTGATGTTAATAAAAGTTCCCGAGGTTTTTGCTTCCTGTTGGCCTGTGTTGGACTATTGTTATACCTATCCCAGCACTTCGTGCACTTGGGTTCCAAAAGTTTGTTATTATAGTTATTATTGTAGCCCCGCACACAGTGATTGTACGACTACTACTGAAGTAGCTTGTATATGGAAAAATGTATGTACTGGTGAAAGTGAGGGTTCTTGTGGTTATAATTTCTATGCTTGTAGTAGGGGGTGCTGTCCTGTAGGGCCGGTATCGTGTGACCCTGCGGGTATTTGTCCAATAGCGTGTGGATATGCGGCTAGTACTGTGCCTGATGGAAATTGTGGAACGACGCAGTGTGCTGCAACTGGGGAGTGCTGTTCTGCAACCGACGGTGGCTGGAGTGCATGGGGAACGTGCCAAGCAAATTGTACTCAGACAAGAACTTGTACGAATCCAAGTCCGTATTGTGGAGGAGCGAGTTGTGTTGGGCCATCTACTCAGACATGTGGAGGTGACGCCTGTCGAGTAAATATCACAGGGACTCTTTTTGACGCTTCGGATATGACCTCATGCCCTGGTGATATTGGCACCAATCCAGCATATGCATCACTACGATTTGGAGGAGCGACATTTGATGTAAATAGTACTACTCCTACAAACCAAACAATTACGACAGGAGCAGATGGAACATATATCGCGACTGTAGCCCCTGATGTTCTTCCAAAAACATACTCATTTGACTACACCACATTCCTTAACTCTGGAAGAGTAACGGAGTTGAAACTACAGTGCCAAGGAGCAACAGCGACAACGACTACCGGAGAAACAGTAACCAAAGACACTGGCTTCTGGAGACAGTATGGTGGATGGTGGCAAGTGATTGGAGGAAATGTGTATGCCAGATCAGGAATTGGTAGCTCTATCCCCGGGAGCCTACTACCAACTACCAACCAAAGACTAATTCTGACTGATGCCAATGGAAGAGATGGCACTCTAAGCTATGGATTACTTCTTCCTAATCAATTGGGAACAAATCCTAATGCGCAAGTCAGTGACAGTCTTAGGGAAGTATTAAGCCCTTATGACGGACTACGCTATGACTACAACTATTACAAAACAAGAATGGATATCTTTGCCTCAACTATCTGGGATGGGGGAGATGTTACCTACAACGATGGCGGAAATGGATACCAGATATTTAAATACTCAGGAAACATTAACCTAAACTACACTGGCCCAACAGGAGGTGAAAAAGTAATCTTTTTGGTGGATGGTAGTGTAACTGTGACCCAAGACATCACTGTCCCCTCTGGCTCTTTCATGGCCATCATTGCTAACGGCAACATTACCTTTAACCACAATGTAGGTAACGCTCAAGGCTGGTACTTGGCAGAGAACATCAATATCCCATGTCATGATGGAGACTCAGATGGGGTGTGTGACAAAGACGATGCGCAGTTTGTGGGACAAGGATCGTTTGTGGGCTGGACTGGAATATATATGACCAGAGACAGAGCAGCAACCAACAACCAAGAACCATCTGAGCTATTCATCTATCGAAGTGACTTGATGCTTAACGCTCCTGATCCAATGAGGGTGTATACCAGAAAGTTTAGTCCGTTT
>Ga0172371_10004628_pt1 | contig 20723 bp, 14 predicted proteins | sample Lak12m_FD_114543 | JGI IMG/M metagenome (GOLD analysis project Ga0172371, IMG submission 114543) | Freshwater microbial communities from Kabuno Bay, South-Kivu, Congo - kab_022012_12m | ecosystem: Environmental > Aquatic > Freshwater > Lake | place: Democratic Republic of the Congo: South-Kivu... | reverse complement strand
TTCGATTCCTCACCATTCTGGTCACCTCCCTCCTCACGGCGCCATTCTAGACAGGGAACGCAAAGCCGTCAACGCTTGCGTCCCCTGTTGAAGCAGCTCAGCGACGGCGACGGCAACGGCAACGGCAACGGCGACGTACGGTCAACCCGGAAGTGATGGCATACCCTGTTGAAATCTCCCGGCATCACGTCTACAGTACCTTGGGGAAAAGGAGGGGTGCATGGAGCGCCATGACAAGCGGTTGCAGCGTTACTTCGAGGGAGCGCGGGTAGCGAAGAAACGTCGGGAACGTTTCTCCACGCCGTCCGGGATAGAGAAGCAGCATCTCTACCTTCCCCGCGACCCGGACCCGGAGTACATGGAGCGTATCGGTCTGCCGGGCGAGTATCCGTTCACGAGGGGCCCATATCCCACAATGTACCGGGGGCAGTTCTGGACGATGAGGATGTTCGCCGGATTCGGCGCGCCCGCGCAGACCAACGCCCGGTTCAAGTACCTCCTCAACGCCGGACAGACCGGCCTTTCCACAGCCTTCGACATGCCCACACTCATGGGTTACGACCCCGACCATCCCCTTTCCGCAGGCGAAGTCGGCAAGGAAGGCGTCAGCGTGTCCAACATCCAGGACATGCACACCCTGTTTGCGGACATCCCCCTGGGGAAGGTCACCACTTCCATGACGATCAACGCACCGGCGATAGTGCTGCTGTCATTGTACGTTGCCGTGGCCCAGGAGCGCGGCATCCCGCTCGACTCGATAGGTGGCACCACCCAGAACGACATACTCAAGGAATTCATCGCGCAGAAGGAATGGATCTCGCCGCCCAGGCCGGCCATGAAGCTCGTGCAGGACACGATGGTATTCTGCGCGAAGCACCTTCCGCGCTGGCATCCGATCTCGATTTCGGGATACCACATCCGGGAAGCGGGGGCCACCGCGGTGCAGGAGCTGGCGTTCACCCTGGCAGACGGGATCGGGTATGCCCAGACAGGAATCGAGGCAGGGCTCGACATAGACGAGTTCGCCCCACGTTTTTCCTTCTTCTTCGACGTGCACAACGAGTTCTTCGAGGAGATAGCCAAGCTTCGTGCAGCGCGCCGCATCTGGGCGGACGTGATGAAGAACCGTTTCAAGGCGAAGAACGAGCGTTCGTGGCTCCTGAGAACGCATTGCCAGACCGCGGGCGTGTCCCTTACCGCGCAGCAGCCTTACAACAACGTGGTGCGGACCGCATTTCAGGCAATGGCAGCGGTGCTCGGCGGCACCCAGTCGCTGCACACGAACTCGCTTGACGAGACATATTGCCTTCCGACCCAGGAAGCGGCCAAGATAGCGTTGAGAACTCAGCAGATCATCGCCCACGAAACCGGCGTCGCCGACGTGATCGACCCGCTTGCCGGGTCATACTACATGGAATCGCTCACCAACGAGGTCGAGGAACAGGCCAGAGAGTACATTCGCAGAATCGACGACATGGGCGGAATCGTCGCTGCCATCGAGCGCGGCTACCCCCAGATGGAAATTGCGGACAGCGCGTATCGGTTCCAGCGAGAGGTCGAGTCCGGCGAACGCGTCATCGTCGGAGTCAACATGTTCCAGGAAGGAGAAGATACCCCGATCCCCACGCTCAAGATCGACAGAGTCGTGGAGGAAGGCCAGCGTGAGATTTCCGTTCGCCTGAAGAATGGGCGCGACCAGGATCGGGCACTGCGCTCGCTCGATCAGGTCCGCAAAGCCGCCCGCTCGGGCGAAAACCTGATGCCCCCCATCATAGAGGCGGTGAAGGGCAAAGCCACCCTGGGCGAGATCTCCGACATATTCCGCCAGGAATTCGGCGTCTACTCAGACCCCGCGTTCTGTTGAGGAGGGTAGTCGGCTTCGAATGGCCGCCCGTCGAACAGGGAGGAAAGAAGCGTGAGCGCCATGCGAGTGGTGAGGTCAACCGCGGCAGGGAATTCCTGGGTTCCATCCATTGCCTCGGGGGCATCCGCTTGGAGAGTTCCCGTCCCGCCAACTTCGGGTGAAGCGGCCTGCCGGTTTCCGGGACATACATTTGAGGGGGAGGCAGGCGTTGCGACGGGACTTGCTCGTGTCAGGCCTAGCCATCAAGCAAGTCCCCCCTCCCTTGGCGGGAGTTGTCTCGGGCAGGGGTAGGGGGGATTGCTTTGTCCGCATGCGGGAACGCTCTCCGGAACGCTCTCGCCGAAAGCGGAACGTTCTCGTTCGTGCGCGGGCATGCGCGGGCGGAAAGCCCCGACTTGCGCCGCGAGCCAAGGCACCGGAGGCCAAGGATCGAACCCAGGTTGCCCGCTTGCCCACTTGCGGCGGGGTGACGGGGGTGGTACTCTGGTCTACGGAACGGTGGGTCTGTGAGGATCGTAGACTGCGAATCTCGCCGAGCGGACTGTGTAGGGGGTCCCGCTGCCGGACAGGACGCTCGGCGACATGGTCGGGAGGCACGGCGTGGCAGGCAAGAACGACGAGTTGGCGAATGTCCTTAGACACATAGCATCTCTGCTCGAAGCGAAGGCAGTACTGAGCACGAGTTCAGAAGTTGCATCTGTGGGCGCAGGCTTCCCCGCAGCCCCTGGCGTAGCAAGAATCACGCACAGCCGGCAGTCTCCAGCCGGCATGCTGTCCGGCTTGCTTCGAATCGCTGCAGCCGACCAAGACCCGATTCCTGACACAGGCGGTTGGGGCCCTCGCGAAAGCATCCGGTCCAACGAAGTCGTCTTCGGCGTTTCTGCCGAAGGCACGCTTGAGACGTTCTTCTCCCGCAAGTGGTCGCTCAAGTACACGGTGGCTCGATGTGCCACGGGAACCTCTTTTGCACAGGAAACTTCATCGAGGCAAGTGAGTGACGAGCTGGTTCGTTTCGTTCGCAGGAACCCCGCCCTGTTCGGGGCTTTTTCCGCAAGCGACGATCTGGTAGTCACCGTCGGCGAGTTCGTCGCTCTCGTTCCTTCCACCGGATATGGAATCAGGGAGTGCTCCATTGAGCAGTGGCACTCGGGGATACGGGTACACGGAACGAGCAGTCAATGGGTGTTGGACACGAACGGTCGAGTCCTCGTCGTGCTCAACCGACTCGTGCCGGGGCTGACCTTGGAATTCAGCGAGCCCGAGGACCCGGTTCGGCTCTTGTCAGAGCTCCTTGCGGGACATGACATCGTGTCGTGGGAGATCGTTGCCGTCGCCAGACCCGTTGCCGGAATCTATGGTTCTCCTGGAGTCTTTTATAGAGTGCTGTCGCTGCTCGGCGGAACCCCTTGGGAATCGTTCGTGTCCATCGCCCTGGGCCGACTTGCATCCAGTCGCCCCTTGATCGTTCGTGCATGCTCAACGTCCGTGTTTGACGCTGTCGCAGAAAACGCACAGTTTCAGCCGCCGACACAGGAGGCCACTGGCCAGTGGTCCTTCAGCAGCAATCTCGATCCACAAGCATGGCCGGAGTCCAGTTTCAACATGGTCTACCTCTGGCACAGGCTCTTCTGTGAGAATGTCGGGGGTTTCCTTGCCGACTTCGATTTCCATGACGCCTTCGGGAATACCGTTCCCTATGCCCTCGTGACCAATGACCCATCGGTGGTCAACGGCAAGTGGGTGTCCTTGCCGGTCGGCGAAGTCAGGTTGGGGAAGGGCTGCTTCGACCTGGACGTCATCAGTCACGAATTCGGGCACGGTCTCGTGCACATGGCTACGGATCTCTCAGGGACGGATCAGAGCCGGACTATCGACGAAGGCTTGGCGGATGCTGTGGCCGCGCTGGTCTCCTTCTTCAGCGCGGTCGTGTCGCCGCTCCTCTTGTTGCCTGCCGGCGGGTTGTGGAAGATAGGCGAGTCTATTGACTGCGCGACTGTGGACCCCTTCGGCCAGTGCACCAAGTGGCCGGCAGGAGTGCGGGACCTTGCGGATCCGACTCAGAGTTTGGATTCCATGCACCAACTTCGCCCGCAGCCTGACAGGTGGGACAACTATGCCGTCCAGGCTTCGGGCACAAATTTCGAGGTCTCCCACTACAACAATGGAATCCTGAACAAGGCTACCTGGCTTCTGGCCGCAGGGGAAGAAGGGGAACCCGCACCGGCCTTCGGTGGGATAGAAGATCTTGTGAGGATCGGGTGTGTGAAGATGACTCGCCTGATTCGAGACCTCGTGGATCCGCTGGGGAGTGGGAACGGGCTGCCGGACGACCTCAATCTGGACGGCTACGGTTTCCGGATGGAGTGGACGGCCCTGAAGCACTCCATGAAGTACCTCGCGTCTGGCGATACGGAAGGTGGCATGGTCCATGGGAGGGTCCAGATGGCCATGTCTGCTGTCGGACTGTGGAAGAGCCTCTGCCTGCCGTTTGCGGTTCGCACCCAGCAGGCCGTGGCATGCGCCAGTCTGGATGTTGTGGGTCGTGGAAACCGGCAGTATGTGTTCTTCAGGCGGCTTGACTCCCAGGGAAAGGGCGGCAATCTGGGCAGCATGTGGATCGACCAGGATGGCCTTTGGATGTCAGCGCAGCCGTTCGCTCGTGCGATGCCTGCGGTGGAGATACCCCTGTTCGCTGAGCAGGGTCCTTGGGCAGCGTCCCGGCCGGATGACGAACTTCGCTTGTATCTGATGCAGAAAGACCACCTGAGGTTCATTCAGATGAACAATAACGGGCAGTGGGTAATGCAGAATCCTGTGCAACCCAAGATGCATCCTGCCGGAATCTTGTCGATCGACACAAGTACCCGGCCGCAGGTCGTAGTGGTCGAAGGCGTGTACTACTTCTTCTTTGCCGACAAACAACACAATTTGTGCTTCGCCGCTGTTCAAGAGGAGTTCGATGAGGCTTTGCAGGGAACAAGCGTTGTGACCCAATCGGGCTCGTTGGTGTCCGCCTGGACGTGCGTCGACGCCGTCGTTCACAACTCCCGGCTATGGGTTGTGTTCCTTCCCAAACAGGGCACGGCAGCCCTGGCGTTTACCAGCATTCCGGTGGAAGACTTGCTGACCGGGAAGTGGGCGGACGTTCAGTTGTTCGAGGACTACGCCGAGAACCACACGGACGATGTACCGATGACAACGGCAGGCGTATTCAGCATGGCGTCATGGAAGGGTCGTTGTCATGTGGCTTTCTGTTCCGAAGGCGGCCAGGTCTCGGTCGTCGATGATGACAACCCCGAGGGGAAACCTACATCGATGGGCCTGGGCAGGCGGCTTTCGCTGTTCGCCTGGAGCGGGTCACCCTATGGTGAGCTCGAATCGATCACTCGGGCGGTTCCCCAGAACCGGGGAGTAGCCGGGGAAACGTCGCAGGACTTTCCTGGGTGCCTTGGCGCTCTTGGAGACCTTCGGTTGCATCTCTTCACTTGCCGAGGTTCGTCAGCGAGTCTTCCTCAGTTCGACTGGCTTCTTGGGCTGAAAGTCAAGTACGGGGCGTAGGAAGCGGAGTAGGGCATGCTTGGTCGCAGTTGCTTGGTGCTGCTTGCACTCGGAGTTCTTTCGGCGCAATGCCGGGGCGAGAGGCGCCATGTCGGCGCGGACACTGATTTGGGGGTAGATGAGCGAGGGCATGCGGGCGGAGACTCGCGCCTTGGCGAGGGTGGGGCGGTGGAAGCTCGGGTGGCAGACCTCCCCCATGAGGCGAAGCTGACCTGTGACAGCATCTCTGGGGATTCCGCAATCGAGCTGTACGAATCCGACGGCAGCGACGTCGGCGAGTGTAGAGCGAATTGTGAAGGGGTCGCGTGCGGGGAAGACGGCTGCTTAGGAAGCTGCGGCGAGTGCGAAGATGAACGAGTCTGCGTCGGTGGAACGTGTGCCGTTGCGGCGTGCCTCACCGCTGATTGCGGGGAGTTCGAATCGTGTCACCCGGACCTGGGAGTGTGCGTGGCCAGAATGGTGGAGATCCCCCCAGGGAGTTTCTGGATGGGATGCAACCCGGCGACAGAAACGGCGTGCCAGCCCGAGGCACTTCCCTTTCACAAGGTGATCACGCCAGCCTACGAAATCAGCCTGACCGAGGTGACCGTCCGCCAGTACTCGGCTTGCGTGGATGCGGGCGTCTGTTTGAAGTCGAACTGGAATGAAGAGGAGTTGTTCAATGGAAAGGAGCACATCGAGCCGACATATCCCCAGGGGTTCGTGAACGCCTTGGACGCTGCGGACTATTGCCACTGGATTGGAGGTCAGTTGTGCTCCGAAGCGCAATGGGAAAAGGCCGCACGTGGTGGATGCGAGGTCTATGGTGACGACGATGCCTGCTCGATGGCTACCCCACCGTATCCTTGGGGATGGGAGCTTCCGAATTGTCACTTGGCAGTAATCAATGACGCTGCGCTGGGAAAGGGCTGCGGTGTTGGAATTGCTGCTTCGGTTGGAACGAAGGCATCCGGGGCCAGCCCCTACGGCGTTCTCGACATGTCGGGAAACAAGTCGGAGTGGACGTCGGACTGCTTCTACGGCGACTACACGAACGCGCCGACCGACGGGAGTGCCTGGATGGAGGAAGGGTGCCTCTCGGCGGACCTTGACTTCGTGGCCATCGAGGGCATCGTCCGGGGGGGCGGTGCCGGGACGCCGTCCGGGGGCAAGTGGCTGAAGTCCTACTATCGGGACATTGCGTTGTTCATAGCATGTGAGAGTGGCATCAGGTGCTGTCGCTGGCTGGGCGAGTAGGTGCGAGTGTTCTTGCCATGGGACCCTCCTTCTCAGAGGGTAGGAGGATCTACGGTAGCGATGGGGCCATGTCCTTCAACATGGGCGGGGCGTTGGCGTTCAGCAGGGGCAGCACTTGGTCCGCGAGGGTGCGGATGGTGGTTGGCCGCGGTTGGCTGACCAGCACATCGACTCCCGGGAACCGGTGCAAGGTCCATCCCTCGGTCACACTTGTCTCGGGGATCGCGTGGTCCCTGACGTACAGCATGTCCCCGTTCAGCCACGCCATGTAGTCGGCGAGGCCCTTGTGCTCCTGCGATCCCTCCGGCCAGAAGAGAATGCAGACCCCGCGGCGCTGGCGCTCGGCCTCGATAGCGGGAAGCTCATCGACGGCAGCAATCTCGTCGGGGAGCAGGCGCTCGACGTCGGAATCGATCGCCTGGAAATGGGCACGAATCAGGAGATGGCTCTGCCAGTCGGGGTCGGGCGGTCTCCAGGGGACGACGACCGTGGCCCGCTTGAGCGTGCGCCCGGCATAGAAGTTGGCGGGGACCATGTGCTCGGAGTAGTTCAGGAAGACCACGTCGTGGGAACCGAGGTCCAATTCATCGAGGAAAGCGCCGGCCGCACGCATGTCCGGCCCGTGGAAGAGGCGGGTCGGCCGCTCGTGGTAGCGTGTGATGGCGCTGCCGTTTCCCGATGCCTGAAGGAGAACCGCGATTCCGAGAAGCAGCCAGGTGGAGGCTGGAAGGCTGGAAGACTGGAAGGGTGGAAGGCTGGAAGACTGGAAGGGTGGAAGGCTGGAAGACTGGAAGGGTGGAAGGCTGGAAGACTGGAAGGCTGGAAGGCTGGAAGACTGGAAGGCTGGACGCGGCACGTGTGTCCGGGTCCGGCGCAGGAGCCTTCCTGTCAGGGGGGCGAGGGAAGCGAGGCCGGCGGCCGAGGCGAGGAGAAAGGGCGGAAGAATGGGCAGGAGGTGATACATTTCCATGCGCGAGGTGCCGCCGGCCGTCGAGAGCAGGTAGATCGCAGCAGCGGGACCCAGGAACCAGGTCGAAAGCAGTGCAGGTCGCCAACCCGACCCCTTTCCCGACAGCATGAACAGCCCGAATGCCGCAAGCAGGCAGTGGATCACCATCACGGCAGCAGACGGCGCTGCCAGGTGCGCCAGGAACACTCGAAGCAGGAACAGGTCATCCCAGTCGAACGTGCTGGTGACCGGTACCGGCGTGCTGACTGACGCGAATCCGTAGTCGCTCAGCACGGTGAACTGGAACGACGCGATCAGTGCGGCCCCCGCGGCCGGAAGCAGGTAGGTCAGGCCGGAGGCGAGGATGCGTGATTCGTGGTTCGTGGTTCGTGGTTCGTGCCGGAAGGCCCACGTGAGGAAGAACGCGCCCTGAAACAGCAGATGCACGGCGCCAAGGCCGTGCGACAGCCCTGCAAGGCCCGCGGAAACGGCAAACACCAGCGCCCACTGCCGGGTACCCTTGAGGAAGAGCTCGAGCATGGCAAGCCAGGAGAGGGTCATGAAGAACGTCAGGTACGCGGCGGACCGCGCATCCTGGGAGAACTGAATGTGGAAGAAGCTGAATGCGAGGAACGCCAGAGCAATCAGCCCTGCGAGCCTGGAATGGAGCAGCACACCCAGACGGTAGACCACCGGCAGCAGGGCAACTGACACGATGGCAGCGGGCAACCGGGACACGGCTTCTTGCGGGGGAAGTCCCATCAGCCAGACAGCGTTGTGCCAGAAGAAGCCCACGACGTCGGTCCCGGAGTCAACGAGCTGATCGAGAAACCTCGGGCTTCGTGCTGCCACGATCTCCTGGATCTCCCCCAGCCAGAACGGCTTGTCGCCCAGGCCGAGAACACGCAGCGCGGCACCGGCGCAAACCAGCAGCCCCACGACGGTCCAGTGAACCGCTCCGCCTCCTACTCGAGGCTCATTACCTTCCATCTGCCCTTGATCCGGGTGAAGTGCAGTATGATCTGGACGGTCTCTTCCTTCTTCTTGCCTTCGAAGTCCGCCCAGACCTCGCAGCTCGTGAACTCACCGTCCTTGGCGCAAGTATTCTTGACGTTCAGAGGTTTCGCCTTGCCCAGTGCCTCGTGTTTTTTCTGGAAAGTGGCCTTGATACCGTCAACGAATTCCACCCACCCGCGCTCGGCTATCTCGATCCCGTGCCGTTCCTGGTAGTAGTGCTCGTACCGTTTGCGGTCCACCAGGGACCGCGCCGAAAACGCCTCGAAGTCCCCCGACAGTGCAGCTTCCGCGACCTTCCCGGTCTCTCCGGCCAGCCATGTCGTCAGGTCCTTCTCCTCGCCTTCCCCAGGAGCCGCCCACATCTGTGGTGCGACCAAGCATCCAACAACTGCCCATGCGACCCACCACCTTCTCACGAACCACACTCCCGCCTTCTCTCAGAACCACGAATCACGAACCACGAACCACGAACCACGAATCACGAATCACGAATCACGAATCACGAACCCCGTCGCCCCCCCCTCCCCAGCAACCGGCTGATCCGTGAAGGTGTCGCCGGTGCCTCGACGGGCGAACCGGGCGCCCCCTTGCCTTCATTCGCATTGATGGCAAGGTACCTGGACGCCAAAGTTCCCGAACGCTCCCCGCCGGGAAGCACCGCTGCCGCGTCCTCAAGAAGGGAGGAGACCTCGCCGCGGTCCACACCTTCGAGCTTGCGTGCATTGGTCGTCTTCCTGATTGATGCGACGGCCTTTGAAAGCATGCGCGCAGTGTTGATGCGCGAGCCTCCACGAGGGTCTGTCGCCGTCACGTAGCTGTGCTCACGATCCTCCAGGAGGCTGCGCACGCAGTCCTTGGAGAGGTCCATGTATGCGTTGACTTCCTCCTGTCCCAGAGGCGATGCGGAACGCGACTCGAACCTGGCGACCACCCTCCTGGCGGCTGGCGAGCCCATCATCTTGAAGACCTGGTCGGTCAGGCGCATGTTGGTCGAGAAGCTGAACAGTGACGGGATCTGGAACAACTCCATGAAGCTGTCATAGAGTTCCTTGTCGACGTCACGGTCCACCTTGTCCGCCAGCGTCCAAGTGTCTTCGGGCTGGTGGTCTTCGAACTTGACCTCCCAGTAGGAGTGGCGGCGACCCGTCGCTCCGGGCATCTCGATGATCTTGAGCGGCACGTAAAGGTTGTGGGCCACGACGTCCGCTGCCAGATGGCAGAGGTAGCCGAGGCTGAATGCCTTGAGGTCGTCGGTGCCGGCGTGGCTCAGCATTGAAAATGCCCGGTCCCAGTTATGAGTATGTTCCCGGTACCTCTGGAGGTTCTTCGCGAGGAACCGGTCCGGAGCGATGCTGCCATACAGGAAGACCGACGGGAAGTTGAGTATGCACGGCGCACACACGGAAAGAAAGTCGCGGAACTGTTCGAGGAAGGTCCTGCCGATCTGGACGTGTGTGATGATTCCCCAGGCGAACGCGTCAGCGGGTAGTAGGAGGCAAAAGAGGGCTAGCCCTAGTGCAGACCCCAACTTCATGGTAGCATGATAGTTGATCGCGGGTTGAAAAACAACTGGAACGGCATGGAAGCGGCGAAGCGTGAGACAAAAAGGATCGAAGGGTTGCTGGCGAAGCTCGAGCACCGAGGGTTGAGTGCGGCAGCACAGCGCCTTCGCGAACTCCTGGGAAGGCTTGACGAAGCGCTGGAAGGGGGCTCGTGGCTCGAGAGAAACCGTGTCAGGCTTTCGGCAGCGATCTCGCGCCACATGAGGAATACGGAGACTGAGTGGGCCGAAACCGCACACCTGCTGAGAATTGCGCGCAAGCTCGTTGTGGAGCGCGGGTCGGTGACCAAGGAAGAGCGCGATCTTGCCAGGCGGCAGCTCATTGACGTGCTCAAGACGGTCCCCGCGTCTGCGATTGTCGCGGGAACGTTCTTCATTCCCATTCCGGGAGCCCAGCCGGTGCTGGCGCCGATTCTCATGGAGAGACTGGGGCTTCTGCCCTCCTCGTGGCTGGAGTCGTCGATCGAGTCCGAGCTGCGTGACCTCATCTTCATCGCACGCAAGAGCTCGCTGGACGACCTGGCGGAAGAGCTGGGAGAAGCTCTTGGCGAAGTGAGGCGGTACAACGCAGGCCTCGCCCGGCTCAAGAGCTTCATCCGGGAGAACCCTGACTGGCGAGTCTTCTTCGATGAAGACCTGGACAAGCGGGTTTCCGCACGGGAGCTCAGTGAGCTGCGCGCGCGTGTCCGTGACCTGGCACTCCAGGCAAAAACCGAGCCCGACATGCGCGACTGGTACGTGTACTATCGCAACCGCCACGGTTCGGACTCCACCCGCGGACCCCAGACCCTTGCCGAGATCCTGGCCAGATTCTCCGGCCAGCGCCAGGTCCTCGTGCGCCGCGGCGACACCTCCTGGTGGGTCCCCCTCTGGTCCCTCGAGGAAGAACTCGCTGCCTCCTATTGATCTTTCCTGCCAAGCCATGTAGTTTCGTGCTCCGGTTGACGGAGGGGGGATCGATGCACCATCTCGACAACATAGGCAGGGTAGACCCGGAGATGTACCAGCTTCTCGTGGCTGAGGAGAAGAGGCAGTGCGACAAAGTTCGGCTGATTCCGTCGGAGAACTACGTTTCGGCAGCGGTGCTGGAAGCCACGGGGTCGGTGCTTACCAACAAGTACTCCGAGGGGTACGCGGGCAAGCGTTACTACGAAGGGCAGCAGATCGTGGACCAGGTAGAGGAACTGGCGTGCAAACGGGCGTGTGAGCTCTTCGGTGCGCACCACGCCAACGTTCAGCCGTACAGCGGCTCGCCGGCCAACCTGGCCGTGTATTTCGCGCTGCTCAAGCCCGGCGACACGGTAATGGGGATGGCTCTGCCGCACGGCGGCCACTTGACGCATGGGTGGAACGTGAGCATCACAGGCGCCTATTTCCGTTCCGTGCAGTACACGGTGCATCCCGAGACGCACCGCCTGGACTACGACATGATCCGGGAGCTGGCACGCAAGGAACGTCCCAGGCTCATTGTGGCAGGGGCCACTGCCTATCCGAGAATCATTGATTTTGAGGCGTTTGCATCGATCGCGCGGGAGGTCGAGGCATACTTCCTTGCCGACATTGCGCACATTGCGGGGCTGATTGTCGGTGGAGCACATCCTTCGCCGGTTCCGCACGCCAACGTGGTTTCGACCACCACGCACAAGACGCTTCGGGGCCCGAGAGGCGGAATGCTGATGTGCAAGGGCGACCTCGTCGAGGCGATCGACCGCGCCGTCTTCCCGGGGCTCCAGGGCGGCCCGCACAACCACACGACGGCAGCGATGGCGGTCGCGTTCAAGGAAGCTGCGACCCCGGAATTCAAGCAGTATGCTCAGCAGATCGTCGCCAACGCCCGCTCACTTGCTCAGGCACTGGCGGAAAAGGGCTTTCGGCTCATCACCGGAGGAACCGACAACCATCTCATCCTCATCGACGCCACGAGCATGGGCACCAGGGGCAGGAAGCTTGCCAAGGTGCTCGACCGTTGCGGAATCGTGTGCAACATGAACACGATCCCCTTTGATGAGAGAAAGCCGTTCGACCCCAGCGGCGTGCGTCTTGGCACGCCCGCGGTCACATCGCGGGGCATGAAAGAGCCCGAGATGCGCAAGATCGCTGAGTTCATCTCCCGGGCTCTGGGGATGCTGGACGACAAGGACGCGCAGTATGCGATGGCAGCGGAAGTCGCGGAATTCTGCAAGCCGTTCCCGCCCCCGGGGATCCGGATCTGACCAGTTGAACCTGAGTGATTTCCATTACGACCTGCCCCCGGAGCTGATAGCCCAGCAGCCCGCTGAGCGCAGGGACCAGTCGCGATTGCTCGTCCTGGACAGGCAGTCGGGCGATGTCCGGCACCACACGTTTGCCGACCTTCCGGAGATCGTGTCGGGCGACGAAGTCTTCGTGTTCAATGACACGAGGGTCATTCCTGCCCGGCTGTGGGCGAGGAAGCCGGGCGGGGGCCGGGTCGAGATCCTGGCCCTGAGCTTCCCAACGGCCACCAGCATCCTAGCAATGACGCGTTCCTCCAAGCCGCTGCGGCCCTCGTTGGTCCTGGTTTCCGAGGGAACGGGCACGAGGCTCCTTGTGGCCAGTGTGCCGGCCCCAGGGCGTGCGCTCATCGAGCTGCCGGCAGGAATCCAACCCATTGCGCTTCTTCGAAACGAGGGCTCGACTCCGCTTCCGCCCTACATCCATCGGGGTGTGGGCGCCGACAGGCCGGAGGACAGGGAACGATACCAGACGGTCTTCGCCAGGCACGACGGATCTGTCGCTGCTCCGACGGCAGGGCTGCACTTCACTCCGGAAATCCTCGAACGCCTCCAGCGAAAGGGCTGCTCGCTCCTCTTCGTCACCCTCCACGTCGGCCCCGGAACGTTCCTCCCCGTCCGGGTCGACAAAGTCGAAGACCATCGGATGGAGCACGAGCGTTACGAGATTCCCGAGCAGACCGCTGCCGCAATCCGCGAAGCGAAAGCTCAGCGGCGTCCGATCCTGGCCGTGGGCACCACGACCGTGCGGACCATCGAGTCCGCTTTTCGAGACGGAACCCTGCATGCCGGCCCTGGAGAAACGGACCTGTTCATCCACCCCGGATTCAGATTCCGCACGGTGGACCGGCTCCTGACCAACTTCCACCTTCCCGGCTCGACCCTGATCATGCTCGCCAGCGCCCTGGCCGGGCGGGAGAAACTGCTCGAAGCGTATCGCCAGGCCGTCAACCAGCGGTACAGGTTCTACTCGTACGGGGATTGCATGATCATCAGATAGGACCCATAGGACCTATGGGACCTATGGGACCTATGGGACCTATGGGACCTATGGGATCAATGGGACGTCGTGCTACAGTTTCCCCAGGGCCTTGAGGACGTTTTCGCCGGTGAAGGGGGTCTTGAACAGCCGGACGCCCGTTGCATCGTAGACGGCGTTGGCGATGGCCGGGATGGGACCGTTGATGCCGATCTCGCTGACGCTCTTGGCGCCGAAGGGGCCGGTGGGTTCCCAGGTGGGAACCAGGATGGTCTTGATTTCCGGAAGGTCCGCGGTGGAGAAGATCTTGTAGTGGTTGAAGTCGTCGTTGACCAGCCGACCTCGCTTGTCGAACAGGAACTCCTCGCAGAGTGCGTATGAGATCCCGTTGAGCACTGCGCCCTCTGTCTGTCCCTCGGCAAGCCTGGGGTTGATGGCCGTGCCGCAGTCTACCGCTGCAACGTACTTCAGCACTCTGACCGCACCCGTCTCCGTATCCACCTCCACTTCTGCGAAGTGAGCCGAGAAGGGTGGGGGGGACTTGTGGGTGATGTGGGACGCTGTTCCCTGGATCTGGCTTTGGGCTGCGACATACAGAGAGTGGCGGCCGATTTCCGCAAGCGTGACTGACTTTCCGTTGGGTGCGCCGGCTTTGCCGTCCGACAATGTGATCTGCTCAGCGGGCACGGCAAGCAGCCTTGACGCCACGGACCTGACCTGGCGGGCAGCATCGCGGGCAGCCTTGGCAACCGCTTCGCCCGTCAGATACGTGGTGGAAGACGCGTAGGCCCCCACGTCGAAAGGCGTCAGGTCCGTGTCGGACGAATAGACATTGATTGCCGATGCGCTCGTCCCGAGCACCTCGGCCGCGATCTGTGCGAGAACGGTATCGCTTCCGGTACCCAGGTCGGTGGCGCCGACCATCAGGTTGAACGAGCCGTCCTCGTTCATCTTGATGTAGGCAGCGCCCATGTCTATCTGGGGAATGCTCGACCCCTGCATCAGGCAGGCCATGCCGATGCCTCTCTTGATCGGTCCGGAAGCGCTGCGCCCCTTGCCTCGCTTTTCCGCCCACCCGATTTCCTTCATTCCAAGCTCGACGCACCGTGCAAGCCCGGTGCTGGAGATCGTCTGCGGCACACCCTCCGTCCCTTCGCCCAGCGCCTGGAATATCGGGCTGGTCTCCCCTTCCCGGATGATGTTCTGCAAGCGGAATTCGACGGGGTCCAGCCCGAGCTTCTCCGCAAGCTCGTCCATGACGCACTCGAGAGGGAAGTAGGCCTGAGTGGCCCCGTAGCCGCGGTAGGCGCCCCCGACCGGAAGGTTCGTGTATACCGAAGTACCCAGGAACCGGATGTTCTTCCACCGGTAGAGAGGCAGAGTCTTGCTGCCCGAGTTGCACACCACGGTCAGGGCGTGGGAACCGTAAGCTCCCGTGTTCATGAGGATGTCGAGGTCGTAGGCGGTCAGCGTGCCGTCCTTCCTGGCTCCGGCGCGGACCTTGATCATCTGCGGGTGACGGGTCCTGCTGGACATGAACTCCTCCGACCTGGAGTACTCGAGCAGGACCGGCTTGCGGGTCTTGAGGGTGAGGGCTGCACAGATGTCTTCGATGAGGACTTCCTGCTTGGCGCCGAAGCCGCCGCCGATGCGAGGTTTGATCACTCGGACCTTGGAAATGGGAAGCATCAGCCGTTCCGAGACGATTCTCCTGACGTGGAACGGCACCTGGGTGCTGGTGCGGATGACCAGGCGGCCGCGTCCGTCGAGGTAGGTCAGCACCACGTGCGGCTCCATGGGGCAATGCTGGGCCTGGTGGACCTCGAATTCATGCTCCACCACGGCGTCCGCCTCGGAAAGCCCGGCTTCGACATCTCCTACCTTGGCAGCCACCTGGGCTGCCAGGTTGCGCTTGGCATCGTAGGGGACCGGGATGATCATCCTGGCTTCCGGCTCGTCGTGAATGACCGGTGCACCCGGCTTCATCGCATCCCTGGGATCAAGGATCGACTCCAGCGGCTCGTACTTGACCTCGAGCGCTGCCAGTGCCTGGGCTGCAGCTTCGGGAGTCTCGGCAGCCACTGCGGCCACGCGATCCCCGACGAAGCGAACCTTGTTGTCGAGAGTGAACGAGTCGTACGCGCTGGGTTCGGGATAGCCCTGCCCCGCAGTCGTGTGCGCAACCCTCGGAACGTCCTCATGGGTCAGAACCGCCTTCACCCCTTTGACGTCGAGCGCCTTGGAGCGGTCGATACTAAGGATCCGCGCGTGTGCGTGAGGGCTGACAAGGATCCGTGCGAAGAGCGTTCCCTGGGGAATCTCATCCGCGACAAAGCGCTCGGCGCCCGTCGCCAGCGCCAGACCGTCCAGCTTCTCCACCGAGTGGCCGACTACTTTGAGGTCCTTTGTATCGCTCATGCCCCACCTCTGCGCGCCATGCCTCCCTGAGAGGCCAGCACGTCCGCTGCATTCTTCACTGCCTCGATGATCTTCACGTAGCCCGTGCACCGGCACAGGTTGCCGTCCAGGGCAGCTCGAATCTGTTCGTCGTTGGGCTTTTGCACCCTGTCCAGCAGCGCCTTGGTCGCAAGAACCATCCCCGGCGTGCAATAGCCGCACTGTACTGCGCCGGCCTTGACGAATTCCGTCTGGATCGGGTGCGGGCTGTCGATGCTGCCCAACCCCTCCACCGTAGTGATCTCGGTTCCGTCGGCAGCAGCGGAAAATACCATGCACGCGTTGACCAGACGCCCGTCCATGATGACCACGCACGTTCCGCAGGTCCCCTCACCGCAACCCTTCTTCACCCCCAGGAAACCGAGCCCTCGGAGAGTGTCGAGGAGCTTCTCTCCCGCTTCCACCTGGCATTCCTGCCGCTCGCCATTGATGACAAGAGTGATATTCATCCCCGTTTCCCTCTCTCTAACATCAGTTTGCTGCCACATACATGCAGCGCTTTACCCATATTTTGATCAGGTGTCGTTTGTATTCCGCCGAGTACCTGTTGTCCTGGGTCGGGTCGACGGCTCCGGCAGCACGGGCCGCTGCGCGGATGAAGTCGTCTCTCGTCGGGATCTTGTCGGTGACCTCTTCTTCTGCCTGAGGGACTCGTTTGGGAAGCGGGCGGACCGACCCCAGCACCACGCAGCAGTCGCGTATCGCCTGGCCGCTGAAGGAGCAGACCGCGGTCACGCTCAGAGCAGCGTAGTCGAAAGCGGTCTTGGTGACCTTGACGTAGGCTGCATTGACCCTTCCTACAGGTTTGGGAACGCGAATTTCCGTGACGATGTCCGCGGGCGAAAGGATGTTCCTGGGGTGGTCGGCGTATAGGTCCCGAAGAGGGATCACCCGCCCCGAAGGACCGCCGATGACGGCCTGTGCGTCGAGGGCCAGAAAAACGCCCGGCAGGTCCGACCAAGGCAGCACCTGGACGAGGTTTCCTCCGACAGTGATCAGATTTCTCAGGGGTGTGGACGCAACTCTTGCTGCTGCCTGGTTCACGACCCCCGAGTAGATGCCTTTGAATGCGGGGGAAACGGCGAGGTCGGCCACGCTGGTCATGGCAAGAATCGAGACCGAGTCTTTTCGGTCCTCGATCCCTTCCAGGCCGAGCGCGCCCAGGTCCACGAGCGTGTCCACCCCCGGGGGGCGCCTTAGAGCAAGACTGGTGCCGCCTGCGTGCACGCACGCCCTGTTGCCTCTCTCCTGCAAGACAGCGACCGCTGCCTCAAGCGTTTTGGGTCGTTCGAAGAAGTTGATCCGCGCCATTGCTCTCTCCTCTCAACGCACTGGGCGGCATTATAGACACGTTCCCCGAGTCCCGCAATGCTCGATTTCCGCCGCCGTCGCCGAAAGAAACGCCGTCGCCGCCGCCGTCGCCGAAAGAAACGCCGTCGCCGTCTGAGCGGGCGAATTCCTGGACATGGGGCGGGCTTCCGACTATATTCGATCCGACGCGTGGGGATGCGATTGCGCAGACGCACCGGAAAAAAAGGGAAGGAGAACTCTACTGCCGGCGTGGAGTTGTTCGCTTCTGCGGTCGAGGCACTTCCGGCCGGGGTCTTGCTGGTCGAGCAGGACGAGGGTGGCGGCAGGATCGCGTACGCAAATCGTGCGCTTCGCGATGCGCTGGGCCTGGATCCGACCGACCTTACAGGGCAGGATTCAGCGGTGTTCTGGAACCAGATCCTGGCGAGAGTGGACAATCCGGCGGCGATCAGGGACGACCTTGCGCGGATTTCGTCGAACCCCACGGAGGAAAGGTCGGACATCCTGCACATGTCGGGCGTCGAGTCGGGGGTGGTGGAACGGACAACCATGGCGCTTCGTGGAGAGGGCGGGTCGGTCCTGGGACGGATCTGGATGTTCCGCAACAGCAGCCGGGAATTCCGCATGCGCGAGGAGCTTCAGCGAAAGCGGAAGACCGAGTTCTGCCTGCGTTCCCTGGCGTCTCTTCTGCTGGATGCGACCTCTTCGTACGAGACCAGCGAGGAGCTTTGCCGGATTCTCTGCACCGGCCTGGACGTGGCATCGGTGGGCTGGTTTCCACTTCTGCCCGAGGTGTCGCCTCTGCCGGCCCAGTTTTCCGTGAGCAGGCGTTTCCGCTACGGTGCGGACGAGGCAGCGTTGCGACAGCTGCTCGAGGTGTGGGGTGGAAGCCTGAAGTCGGAAACGCCCGAGGTCATCAACGTGAAAGACGTGGAGCCTGGAAAAGCCGGGCCTTTCGTCTCGCGGGGTATCGTCCAGGCTCTTCTCGTTCCGGTATTCGGCGAGCAGTCGCTGCACGCGGGACTGCTGCTGGAAGAGGAGCGAACGGAACGCGAGTGGCTGCGAGAGGACCTGCGCTGCGTGGAATCCGTTGCGTGGACCATCGGCCTGTGGCTCAAGAAGGAAGAGGCGGAGAAGAAAGCGCAGATTTCCCACCGGGAAGCTGAGGCAGCGGCAAAAGTCCGATCGGATTTCATTGCGTTGCTCAGTCACGAGCTGCGCACTCCGCTCAACCCGCTCATCGGGTTTACGCAGCTTCTCCAGGAACATTGCGAGGGGGTGAACGAAGAGGCGAAAGAGATGGTGAACCGCATCGCGGAAGGTGCGATGCGGCTTCGAGATCTGGTCGAGGACCTGCTGACGCTCACCAGGCTGGACGAGCGTCTCGATGGGTGGCGGAAATACCAGTGCGACCCCAAGAGCATCGTTGAAGACAGTTGCGTGTGGGCGCGGCGTCTGGGAGCGGACAAGGAGATCGGGGTCGAGCTCGAGGTGAAGGGAGAGCTCGGAGTGGTCCAGGCCGACGGTGCTGCCCTTCGCCGGGCCATCAACGCGCTGCTTTCCAACGCGGTGCGGTTCAGCCCGAAGAGCTCCGTCGTCAAGGTGACCGCGTCTTCCGCCGGCCGTGACGTCCAGATCGCAATAGCGGATCAGGGTCCGGGGGTCGCGGAGGAAGTCAAGAAGAGGATCTTCGAGCCTTTCGTGCAAGGGGAACCCGTTCTCACGAGGCGCCACGGCGGGGCCGGAATCGGCCTCACTCTCGTCAGGAAGGTGGCGGATTCGCACCAGGGAAAGGTCTGGGTGGAAGACGCCCCGGGCGGCGGTAGCACGTTCCACCTTCTCATACCCCGCTGCGACGGCGAAGGGTGAACCGATTTGCGATTTGCGATTTGCGATTTGCGATTTTTCCGTCTGCGGGGCCATTTCCGTTGTGGCGGTGGGGGGTAGGGATTGAGACCGTATCTTTTCCGGCTACCGGAGTTTCTGGGACGGATTCCTGACTGGGTTCCGCTCGTCGGCGGGACGCAGGTCGGCGGCCGACCGATCTTCGCCTATGGAGTCATGCTGGCGATCTCGTTCCTTCTGGGGTGGGTGCTTGCGAGCTACTTCATCGATCGCCTCAAGGTCGACAAGCGCAAGACCAACGCCCTTTTTCTCTGGGGATCGATCGGAGCACTTCTGGGAGCCAGGCTCCTCTACTTCATCGCCAGTGCGCCCGGCGAGTTTTCCATAAGTGCTTTTTTCCGTTTCCAGGAGGGTGGGCTCGTCGCGTACGGCGGATTTCTGGGCGGGATCGTGGCCGGAATCATTCCGGCGATCGTCATGAAAGCAGACTACTGGAGTACGGCCGACGCCGTGGCCCCGGTGCTCGCGCTCGGCACGGGCGTCACCCGGATCGGCTGCTTCCTCTACGGGTGCGACTTCGGAGCAACCACTGCCGGCGCATGGGCGTTGCGTTTTCCACGCTGGAACAATCCCGCTGTCGTCGAGTGGATCCCCTCCGGCGCCCCCGCCTGGAACCAGCATTTCCACGGCGATCTCGCCGCAACGATCGAGCCGCTTTCCCATTCCGTCCACCCGACTCAGCTCCTGATGTCCCTCTACGGATTCGCAGGGTTCGTCCTCATCATGCTCGTCATGCCGTTTCGGAAATTCCGGGGCCAGATCATGCTCATTTTCCTTGCCTACGAGGGGCTGGCCCGCTTCCTCGTGGAGTTCCTTCGCGGAGACAAGATCCGCGGCACGACTACCTTCGGCCTCCCTCTATCGACGTCCCAGTTCCTCTCCGCCGGAATCGTCGCAGCTTCCGTCCCGCTCTACCTCTGGTTTCGCGACGCAAAAAAAATATGTTGACACGCGTCCGGAGCGAGCGTATAAAGCCGTTCACCTCCTGAGGGGAGACCCGAAGGGAGGTTGAAAATGAGAGCAGGCGGATCCGAGAGGAATCGCCAGGACCTTTCGAAGCGGAAAAAAAACCCTTGACAGGTCCTTCCCAGCCGGTTATCTTTTGCGCCGGCTTGGAGCCACCCGGTGTAGGCCGGTTGCTCTTTGACAACTGGAAAGCAGGTGCAGGTCATTCGGCTTTATCCTTGTGAATTTTGGAGATCTTGCAATCAAGCCCGCTCGCCGAAAGGCGGGCTGGTCCAGTTTACCTGGAGGGTTTGATCCTGGCTCAGAACTAACGCTGGCGGCGCGCCTAACACATGCAAGTCGAGCGAGAAAGGGGCTTCGGCCCTGAGTAAAGCGGCGCACGGGTGAGTAACACGTGGGTAACCTACCTTAGAGTCGGGGACAACTTCGCGAAAGCGAGGCTAATACCCGGTACGTCCCTTCAGCCCAGGCTGGAGGGGGAAAGGGGCTTCGGCTCCACTCTGAGACGGGCCCGCGGCCCATCAGCTTGTTGGTGAGGTAACGGCCCACCAAGGCTACGACGGGTAGCTGGCCTGAGAGGGCGGCCAGCCACACTGGAACTGGAACACGGTCCAGACTCCTACGGGAGGCAGCAGTGGGGAATCTTGCGCAATGGGGGAAACCCTGAC
>Ga0172371_10004627_pt1 | contig 20724 bp, 19 predicted proteins | sample Lak12m_FD_114543 | JGI IMG/M metagenome (GOLD analysis project Ga0172371, IMG submission 114543) | Freshwater microbial communities from Kabuno Bay, South-Kivu, Congo - kab_022012_12m | ecosystem: Environmental > Aquatic > Freshwater > Lake | place: Democratic Republic of the Congo: South-Kivu... | reverse complement strand
TGACAACCCGGGTCAGCTGCGGCCCCGCGTGGTCCTAACGTGATCGCCGGCCAAACTTTTCCGGAGCTGAACTTTTACTTGGATGCCGATCTGATCGCGATGGCAATGTATTCATCATGAGGGTATACCGGGAAATCGAGGAAGTACCGAAGGGCAAACGCGTGGTTGCCATCGGCACTTTTGATGGCGTTCATATTGGCCACCAACGCATCATCAGTGATGCCGTCGCCGCTGCCAAGGAAAAAGGCGCGCGCAGCATGGTCATGACTTTTCACCCGCACCCGCTGTCGATCATTGCGCCGGAGCACTGTCCGCCGATTCTGACGCCGCTTAACATCAAGACCGACCTGATCGGCAATCTTGGCGCTGACGAACTGCTGATCATTCCCTTCACCGAAGAATTTTCGCGTCTTTCGCCAACAGTATTTTGCGAGATGCTGTTTTCACCGCAACTGGGCGCCGTGCAGGTTATCGTCGGCGACAATTTCCGCTTTGGCTATAAAGCCGGTGGGGATATCAAGTTTCTGGAGGAATACGGCAAGCAGGTAGGAATGACCGTGAATGCCGAGCCGCTGGTGACCGCCGGCCAGGAGGCTATTTCTTCCACCCGCATACGCAATTTACTAGTCGACGGCAAACTGGACCAAGTGCGTGAAATCCTCAGCCGGCCGCCGTCGACTCACGGCAAGGTCGTGCATGGTGATAAACGTGGCCGTGCCCTGGGCGTTCGCACGGCCAATGTCGAAGCCCGCGTCGATTGTATTTTCCCCGGCCGGGGCGTGTATCTTGCCGACCTTTTCATCGGAAAGGATCCTTACGCCTGCCTGGTGAACGTGGGGCAGAACCCGACCTTTTGCGCCACTGACGAGGAGAGCAAGGAACGCATGAGGATCGAGGCACACATCCTCGATTTTGACCGCAATCTTTATGGATTCAACGTGCGCATTGATTTCCTCGAGCGTCTACGCGACGAGAAGAAATTCAACGGTCCGGAAGAGCTGGTGGCGCAGATTAAGAAGGACATTGCCGCCGCCAGGAAATATAAGGGCTTCGCGGTCAACCGCGAGCAAACGGATTAGCCGGTTTTTTCAGGCCACCTGTTTCCTTTTTTCCCCGGCAATCTGCTCGGCCGGCAAGACTACGGTAAATGTCGAGCCCTTGCCTAATTCCGAATCTACCATGATTTCTCCACCGTGTTCGTGTACTATCCGCTGTGATACCGACAGGCCTAACCCCGTCCCCTCCCCGATGCGCTTGGTGGTATAAAAGGGATCGAAGACTCGGGAGACCGCCGCTGTATCCATGCCCTTGCCGGTGTCACGGAAGCTGATTTCGAGTGTCTGCCGATCGGTTGCCGAGGCACTCTGGCAGGCCGCGATGGACAGGCGCCCACCATCGGGCATGGCCTGGATGGCGTTATGGATAATGTTGAGAAAGACCTGCTTCATCTGATTGGCGTCGACAGCGATCTTAGGCAGTTCATCATCGAACCGGGTTTCGACCTGGAACTGGTCGAGTTCAGTCTGATGGTTTAGCAGGAAGAGCGTGCGTTCGACCAGCTTTGTAACCGAGACCGGAGCCCGGGTGGCATTACTTCCCTGATGGGCGAAATCGAGAAGATTGCGAACGATGTCGCGAGCCCGGAGCGTTTCGCTCTCGATGATCGAGAGCTTCTTTTCCATGTCTTGCGGTTCGAGCTTCTGCGATTTCATCAGCAGTGCGCTTCCCAGAATACCGGTCAGCGGGTTATTGATTTCATGTGCCACCCCCGCCGCCAGTTCCCCGATTGCCGCCAGTTTGGATGAGCTGAACAGCTGCCGTTGCAATTCTTCCTGTTCCTCGACGCGACGCTCGAGGACCGCCATCATGTTGTTAAAGGTCTCGCCCAGGTGCGTGATCTTGTCGGGGCAGGCCGCGGCGAAGACATCACAACGTTCACACCGTCCCAGTTTCTGGGCAAATACGCCCTGGACCTCGCCGCCGCAATGTGTGCCGGCAATTTGCCAGCAGCGAAGATTTTCGGGTGATCCATATGCAGGACACCCCGTATACTTGCAGTCCTTGAATTCCCAGCAGGGGACCAGATCCGGGTTCTGATAACGAATGCCAAAACTTCTCTGTTCCTCCGCCCGCTGGATCAGTGAAGCGATCTCGCCGGTGGCCAGGGCCAGCTCCCGGTTCTGAGCCTCGAGCTGTTTGAATAGGCGTTTATTCTCTATGGCGACCGCAACCTCGCTGCCGATGGCTGACATCAATACCAGTTTTTCCTGCGGGAATTGCTGGCGCGTCCCGGTCACGCAGATGGAGCCCTGCAGTTTTCCCTCGAATCTCAGGGGCACGCAGGCCACGGCGTCAAGCGACAGCTTTGCCGCTTCATCTTCTTCGTCGCCGAAATCTTTCACAACCGGTTTGCCGGAAAGTGTCGCCATGAGCGCCGCATGGTCGAAGATTTCGTTGACTGGTTCGTGATCATTGCCATCCTCAAGATTGCGGCTGACGACCGGCCTCAGATCGCCGTTCTCAGTATGTAGCAGGACATAACCCGATGTGGCTTCCATGATCTCCAGGGTCTTGTCCAGGGCGCTTCCCAGCAGATCGACCTGATCGTGCGATTCCGCCAGCTTGTGCGCAACCTCGTAGAGGATGGAGAGATCCCGGTTCTGGCGATTGATTTTCTCTTCGCGTGTCTGCAGCGACTCAGCCATCTGATTGATCGTGGTGGCCAGGTCTTCGAGTTCGTCTTCCGTGTCGGTTTCTACCCGATGGTCAAGATTACCGTTCCCTATCTTGCGTGCTCCCTCCTGGAGGGTCCGGATCGGCTGCACCAGGCTGCTGGCAAAGAAATAACCAAGGATCAGAGCGATAACAAGCCCATAACCGCCGTAAGTGATGGACTGCACTTCCATATCACGGAGCTGGTCATTGGCTTCTGGCTGGGAAAGAACCCCGGCGTCTACCATCCGGTTCAGCTGCTCGGCATAAATATGGCGGCTGCGCATTGCCATGATCGAAACCGGCACCAGCGTGATGATCACGAAAATAATCGCTGTCTTGCGGAAAATGCTGCGGCTGCGATGTAGTTTTCCTAACATATTTACGCTAGCCTCCCCAGGAAATCAGTGGCAGCAGCACCACCAGGAAAAAGACCGCGACCAGGGCCCATCCAAACACTCCAACCATCAATGGTTTGGAGCCGCCCACCTTGATGGAATTGAAATCCACCGACAGTCCGATACCGGCCAGCGCGATGGAAAGGAAAATTGTGGCTGCTGGCTCGAGATCCGGTATGTGGGCCGACGTGGTTCCGTAAAAAGAGAAGAAGATCGCGACAGCCACAAAAAGCGGCAAAAACCAGCAACGCTTGAGGGCGTAGGATGCGTTTTTCGCGGTTGACCCGAGATCAGCCGACCCCGGCTTGAAGGCGAATGACCCTGCAAGCAGCAACGTAATCGGCGCCAGCATGGCTATGCGCATCATCTTGACAGGGACGGCAATTGCCACGGCGGCATCACCCAGATGAGATGCGGCCAGCTGCACAATTCCGGTCTGTTGCAACGTCGAGCCGCAGAATATTCCATAAGAAAGCTGCGACATGGAAAAGGCGTCGGCGATCAGTGGATAGAGCAGTGTTCCAATCAAACCGGCGGTAGTGGTCACGATGAGCGCCATTGAGGTCTCCCGGGAACGCGCTCTGACGACCGGGGAAAGTACGGCAATAGCCGAAGCGCCGCAAATGGCCGTGCCGGAGGCAATCAGAAGCCCTGTGCGGCGGTCGACCCCCAGTATTCGCATACCCAACAGGATTACCGCAAAAAACATAGCCACGGCGGTCATAACCGCCAGGGATGTGAAAGTCGACAGGTTAGCGAAGGTCAAGAAGTTGAGGCGTGTGCCATAAAGTATGATGCCGGTTGGAACGAATACAGCGGTTGCCAGACGGATGCCGGGCGCGACCAGGTTGCTCGGGCCGAGAACGTTCCTCAGCACTATGCCCATGATCAACGATATCGCCAGAGAGTCCAGTGAGGGAGAAAAACGGGAAAGCTCGAAGGCGGGCATGGCAATGGCCACGCACAAAATCATCCCGGGAGCTACTACATTGAGGTATTTCCGGGGTGTTGATTTCCGTACCGCGACCACCCCGGCATTCCCGATGGTGCTATTCATTCCAGCCTCCCAAAAAATGCCCGTTAAATTTGCCTGCCCGCCAAAAAAGGTAAATCTGTTGTCGGCAGATTCCCTGATTTATAAAGCCTGCAAAACCCCGGTTCCTGTTAGCCTTTTAAAAGCCGCTGTGATAAGCTCTGTCAGTACGTGAGGGTCCCCACATCCGTTAGTGGAGGAAAGAAAGGAGGTGAAATTGGTGTTAAGCAAGGAGAATAAGGAAACGGTCATAGACAGGTTCGGTAGCTCCGAAGGCGACACGGGCTCGCCCGAAGTGCAGATCGCGCTTCTGACCGAGAGGATCAATGGTCTGACCGAACATCTGAAGACACACAAGAAGGACCATCATTCTCGCCGAGGGTTGCTGAAGATGGTGGGGAAAAGGCGGCGGTTACTTACCTACCTGCAGGACAAGAACGTTAACCGCTACCGCACGCTGGTCAAGGAACTGGGGCTGAGGAAGTAGTTGACGCCGTTTCCGGTTTTTCATCCTGTTCTGTCCGTATCTACCCCTTTTATGCCCTGGCATTTAACGCTGTCGCATTGGGGATCAATTCGCTCTAGGCCTGAGACTGAGGCTCCCGTAACGAGTATCAGGCGGGATCTTGAGCCTTAAGCCTAGAGCAGGCCGCGGAAGCGTAGTCGCTTCACGCGGCCTGATTTATTTATCGAGGGGGCGCCTGAAGGCAGGCGTCCGAAGTCAAGGAGAAAGAGAATTTTGACCACAGAGACTACTATGACAACAAAAAGCATCGAGTTGGGCGGTAAAACCATTTCCATTGAGACCGGCCGCGTTGCCAAGCAGGCTAACGGGGCCGTTATCATGAGATGCGGCGACACCATGGTGCTGGTGACGGCGACCGGCCGTACCGAGGCCAAGGAAGGCATTGATTTCTTTCCGCTCACTGTTGACATCGAAGAACGTATGTACGCCGCCGGCAAGATTCCCGGCGGTTTTATTAAGCGCGAAGCCAGGCCGAGTGAGAAGTCGATTCTGAGCGCTCGTCTGATCGACCGCCCCGTGCGGCCGCGCTTCCCCAAAGGTTTTGCGAACGAGACCCAGATTATCGCCACCATCCTTTCCACCGACCAGGAGAACGCCTATGACGTTCTGGCCCTGGTCGGCGCCTCCGCGGCGCTGACCATCTCCGAGATCCCCTTCCAGGGGCCGATCGCGGCGGTGCGGGTAGGCAGGATCGGTGGTGAGCTGATCCTGAATCCGACGATGCCGCAGATGCAGGACCCGGAATGCGATCTCGACATGATCGTGGCCGGTACGGATGAGTCGATCCTGATGATCGAAGCTGGCGCCAACTGAGTCCCCGAAGACGTGGCGATGGACGCGGTGCGCTTTGCCCAGGAACCGATTCGCCAGCTTTGCCAGCTGCAGGAAGAGCTGCGCGAGGCGGTCGGCAAGGAGAAATGGGCCTTTGAGGAACCTCAGGTAGACAAGGAGCTTTACGAAAAGATCGAGTCGATGTGCCGCGGTGACCTGGAACAGGCTAACCGCCTCACCGATAAGCAGGAACGGTCCGATCGCATCGAAGAGATTCGTGCTAACGTCAAGGGCGAACTGGTAAAAGACGATTCGCCCGAAGACTTCGCCCGCCAGGTAGTTTCCATTGCCAAGGCGATTGAAAAGGATGTCGTCCGGCGCACGATCGCGGTAGATAAGCTGCGGCCCGACGGTCGTGGCACCGAGGAAGTCCGTCCGATCTCGGTTGAGGTCTCGGTTGCTCCCCGAACCCACGGCTCAGCCCTGTTCACGCGCGGCCAGACACAGGCGATGACTCTGTTGACCCTGGGAGCCGTCGGCGATTATCAGCGCATCGATGGCCTCGGCCTGGAAGATAGCAAGCGCTACATTCATCATTACAACTTCCCGCCGTTCTCGGTGGGTGAAACCGGTTTCATGCGCGGTCCCAAACGCCGCGATATCGGGCACGGGGCTCTGGCGGAAAAGGCGCTCCGGCCCATGATTCCGGATGAGGTTGAATTTCCATACACGATCCGCCTCGTCAGCGAGATCATGGAGAGCAACGGTTCTTCATCAATGGCCAGCACCTGCGGCTCGACCCTGGCGCTCATGGATGCCGGTGTTCCCGTCAAGTCTCCCGTCAGCGGCATCGCCTGCGGGCTGGTTGTGCGTTCGACCTGCAAGGGTTGCGGTTACGAGGGCGTTTTTCTGCGTCGCTGCGACAAATGCGGTTCGGTTGACGTTGACGCTAATTATGTCATCCTGACTGACATCGCCGGCATCGAGGACCATCTCGGCGACATGGACTTCAAGGTCACGGGCAGCAAGGAAGGCATCACCGCCATCCAGATGGATCTGAAGATCAAGGAAGGCATCACTCCTGAGGTATTTGCCGAAGCGCTGGAACAGGCTAAGCGGGGCCGGATGCACGTGCTCGGCAAGATGCTCGAGGTAATGCCCGAAGCCAGGACCGAGCTGTCGGAATTTGCTCCGCGTATCTTCTCCATCCAGATCAACCCTGACAAGATCGGCGCACTGATCGGCAAGGGCGGCGAGACCATCCGTGGCCTGGTGGACGAGTTTGATTGTTCCATCGACGTCGAGGAAGACGGCACTGTCTTTATCTGCGCCCGCGACGGCGCCAGCGGCGAGGCTGTCATCCAGCGCATCAACGAACTGACCAAGGATGTCGAAGCCGGCGATGTGTTCGTCGGCAAGGTGGTCAAGACCACTGACTTCGGCGCTTTCGTCGAGCTGAAGCGCGGCACGGATGGACTGGTTCACATATCCAATCTGGCCGAGGGCCGTGTTAACAAGGTTGAAGATGTGGTCAAGAGGGGCCAAATGATTCAGGTCGAGGTGATTGAAGTCAAGGAAGACCGGGGCAAGCAGCGCATCGGCCTGAGGGTGGTTGACTTAAATCCCAAGCTATAAGCTACAACAACTGGAAGGGGGCGGACGGGTTGTCAGCGAAAAGCTGCCGTCCGTGCGCTCCATTTCCTTGGGCTTTTGGATCGGCGCCGGTTCGCGCTACGAGCAACCGGACGAGAACGGCATCAGTCATTTCATCGAGCATCTGCTCTTCAAGGGCGGCTCGCGTTTCGATGCCGTTGAGATAGCACAGATATTTGATTCCTTTGGCGGCGAACTCAACGCTGCTACAGCCAGGGAATACACGGTCGTGCATGCCCGCTTTCTCGATGAGCATCTGGAAGAGGCGTTTGATGTCATGGCTGACATGGTCATTCACCCGGTTTTCGCCGATATCGACCTCGAACGCGAGGTGGTTGTTGAGGAAATAGCCATGTACGAGGACTCGCCCAGCGAGCTGATCACCGATTACCTGACCCAGGTGATTTTTAACGGCCACCCGTTGGGAAAGAGCGTGCTGGGCACGACGGGTATTATCGGCGCCGTGACTCCTGAACAGATTCGTGGCTATCATGCCGGTCACTATACATTGCCGAATATGGTGGTGGCAGCCGCGGGCAACATCGAGCAGGAGCGGCTCGTCGAGTTGGCGAAACGGTTCCTTGCCGATGGTTGTGAAAACGCTCCGGCAGCAATATCGCCGGCGGCGCCCGGTAAAATCGCCGGCGGCGCCCGTTTTTATGAGAAGGACACGCAGCAGTACCACGTCTGTTTTGGCGGTCCGGGGTTGTCGCGTCATTCGGATCGCCGTTATGCGTTATCTATCCTGGACGCCATTCTGGGAGGTTCGGCGAGTTCGCGACTGTTCCAGGAGGTCCGCGACAAACGGGGCCTGGCCTACTCGGTTTATTCCTTCGACGCTTTGTATTCCGACACCGGGCTGGTCGGCGTTTATTTTGGTTGCCGTGGCGACAGTGTCGGGCAGGTGACTGAAATCGTCGTCGAGCAGATCCAATCGATTGCCGAAGCCGGCGTCGGCGCCGACGAGCTGATCCGTGCCAAGGAGAGCGCCAAAGGGCGGGTTGTCTTGAGCATGGAGACAACCCACAATCGTATGAGCCGCCTGGGCAAGCTGACGGTAACCGGATCGGAGATTCTGTCGCTGGACGAGATTATCGAGCGCATCGATGCCGTTAGCGCGGATGATGTCAGGGAGCTGGCGAGGGAGATGTACCGGCCTGGAGAGTTGACCGCCGTGGCGATCGGGCCGGATGCCAAGGTTTTCGAGGCTGCGCTTGACGCTTTGGGAGGTAGGCGTGAGCTCGAAGTGAAAGTGGGTTGAAAAATGGCAGTTGAACCGGAGACAAAAACCCTCGATCTGATTGAAGCAAAAGTGGCAGATGGAGAACGGCTGTCCTTCGATGACGGTCTCAGCCTGCTGAGGTCGCCCGATCTGCTCAGGGTCGGCGCCATGGCGGACCTGGCCAGACGGCGCCTTGCCGGCGACGATGTCTATTTCATCAACAACCGGCATATCAATCACACCAATGTCTGCGGCAACCGCTGTAAATTTTGCGCTTTCAGCGCCGATGAGGGCGCCGATGACGCCTACACCATGACCCTGGATGAAGTGATCGACCGGGCGCGCTCATCGCTGACCGACGGCATCACCGAGCTGCATATTGTCGGCGGCGAGCATCCTTCACTTCCCTACGATTACTATCTGGAAATGATCAGGTCGCTGCACGAGCTCGATCCGGATGTGCACCTGCAGGCTTTCACCGCATCGGAGATCGCCTTCTTCGCGAAGCGTACGAAGCGGTCGGAGCAGGAGGTGCTCGAGGAGCTGAAGGCAGCCGGACTGGGCAGCATGCCTGGTGGCGGCGCCGAGATCTTTTCCGAGCGGGTGCGTGGCATCGTCTGCGACAAGAAGATCTCCGGCGAGAAGTGGCTGGAAGTCATGCGCACCGCCCACAAAGTGGGAATCAAGTCAAATGCGACCATGCTCTACGGGCACATCGAGACTCTGGAAGAGCGCATCGACCACCTCGTCCGCCTGCGCGAGTTGCAGGATGAGACGGGCGGTTTCGGAAGTTTTATCCCCCTGGCGTTCCATCCGGCCAATACCGAGCTGGACGAGCTGCCCGGGACCAGCGGCATCGAGGATCTGAAAATGCTGGCCGTCAGCCGCCTTATGCTCGATAACTTCGCCAATATCAAGGCTTTCTGGATCATGATTGGCATCAAGCTGGCGCAGATATCGCTCCACTTTGGCGTCAACGATATCGACGGCACCGTCGTCGAGGAAAAGATCACCCATGCCGCCGGAGCCGAGACAGAGGAGGCCATCGCCAAGGACGAGCTCATTCGTCTCATCCGCGATGCCGGGCGGGTGCCGGTGGAGCGTGACACGCTTTACAACGAGATTCGCAGGTATGAAGACTGAGGAAAAAAACAGCGTCCCGGCTGAAGGCACTATCAACATCGGCCATTTTGAGTTCCTGAACGGCTACCCCCTTTATTACGGACTGGAGCAGGGTGAGGGCTGGAGTTGCTTCAACCTGGTTCACGGTGTGCCAACCTATCTCAACGGTCTGCTGCTCGAGGCCAAACTGGACATCAGTCCCATCTCCTCGATCGAGTACGCAGCCAACTTTGATAAACTGCTGCTCTTTCCAAGGCTTTCAATCACGGCTGACGGTGTCGTCGACAGCATCCGGCTGATTTCGAAGGTTCCCTTTGAAGAAGTCAGTTCCGTGTCGCTCACTGGACAAAGTGCAACTTCTGTAGTGTTACTGAATATTTTACTAAGCCAGAAATATGGTCTGGATCCGGTTTACTCGCAGCTGGAAACCGGTATCACGGAGGCGTTGGCAGATCATGATGGTGTGCTCCTGATCGGCGACCAGGCTTTGGAGGCCTGTTATCACGGAGCCTGGGATTATTGCTATGACCTTGGCAAGGAATGGAAGGATTTCACCGGGCTGCCCATGGTTTTCGCGCTCTGGGCGGTAACCAGGGACTTCTTTTCGGCGCGCGCCGACGAAACTTTCGAGGTGCAGGACCGCCTGCTGTACTCGGTTGATTACTGCCGGGCGCACTGGGAAGAAGTGGTCTCAGCGGCGGCGAAAGTCTACCCGTTCAAGCCGGAACTGCTGCGTTCCTATTTTGCCAAACTGCGTTATGACTTCACCGATAACTATCGCCGCGGTCTGGAAGAGTTTTACCGGCGCGCGGAGAAGATCGGAGCTATCGCCGGCGTGCCGCCGCTCGAGTTTATTTCCTGAAGAAACAGATCGACATGAATTCGATGATGTCTACCGACAAAATTATCTCCAGAGCTGCGCGCGGTCAGCGCATCAATGAGGACGAAGCCTTGGCGCTGCTCGAAAGCGGTGAATTGATCGCGGTCGGCCAGGCGGCCGACGCAGCCCGGCGGCGCTTCCTGCCCGGCGATGACGTCACCTTCGTCATCGACCGCAACATCAACTACACAAATTTCTGCATCACCGGCTGTGATTTTTGCGCCTTCCATCGACCGCTCGGTTCTGATGATGGTTATCTTTTAAGCCATGAGGAGATCTTTGCCAAGATCGATGAGACCATCGAGCTGGGCGGGACCGGCATCATGATGCAGGGCGGCCTGCACCCCAAACTCGACATCGCTTATTACGAAGACCTTTTCGGCGCCATCAAGGCGCGCAACGACATCACCATCCATTCCCTTTCACCTCCTGAGATCTATCACATCGCCAAGGTCAGCCGGCTGCCGCTTGACGAGACCGTGGCGAGGCTGAGGGACGCCGGTCTCGACTCACTGCCCGGCGGCGGCGCCGAGATCCTGGTCAATGCGGTGCGACAACAGATGAGCCCGAAGAAGATCGACGCCGATACCTGGCTGGAGGTCATGCGCACCGCCCAGGAAGCAGGCCTTAAGTCAACAGCGACGATGATGTTCGGCAGCGTCGAGTCGAAAGCCGATCGCATCGAGCACCTTCGGCGCGTCCGGGAGCTGCAGGATGAGACCGGGGGTTTTCGCGCTTTCATTCCCTGGACCTTCCAGGAGGATAATACACAGCTGGAAGGCGCCTCCTCTTCCAGCGGCATTGACTACCTGATGACCATGGCCGTCAGCCGCATCTATCTCGACAACGTGCCCAGCATCCAGGCTTCCTGGGTGACGCAGGGCCTCAAGGTCGCGCAGGTGTCGCTGCTGTTCGGCGCCAACGACATGGGCAGCACCATGATCGAGGAGAATGTCGTCGCCGCCGCGGGAGTCAACTACCGGGTCGGCAAGGGCGAACTGGTGGCCGCCATCCGGGCCGCCGGCCGCCGGCCGGTGCAACGTGATCACGCGTATAATCCGATCGATTATCCCTAATAGAGCGGCTCTTTAGGCCACGTGGATAATTTTTGAATCGGTCGTACCCGCGATGAAAAGTGCCCCGCATATTTCGGCGGCGCCAGGGTCATGCATATTGGGTTTCCAGATCCGGCGCGCGCGGTGGGCAACGAGGTAAATGTTCTCACGGAATCTCGTCACGTCAGGGACGCGGAGCGCCACCGGTTGCAGAAATTTTTTAAATACGAACTTGAAGCTCCAGCGTGATTCTGGAAATGAAAGTAAAAGGATAACGATGAGAAGGAAGCCAATTCGCAGCGGTGGGGTCGCCGTCAAGTTATCTTTTCTGGACCGCTACCTGACCCTGTGGATCTTCACCGCCATGGCTTTGGGCATCGGCTGCGGCTACTTCATTCCCGGGGTCGAAGATTTCATCAACGAATTTTCGGTCGGCACGACCAACATCCCCATTGCCATCGGTCTGATATTGATGATGTATCCACCTTTTGCCAAGGTCAGGTACGAGGATATGGGAGACGTGTTCAAGAACCGGCGGATACTGGTGCTATCGCTGGTGCAGAACTGGGTCATCGGGCCCATCCTCATGTTCGCGCTGGCAATTATTTTCCTGCATAACTATCCGGAATATATGGCCGGATTGATCATGATCGGCCTGGCGCGCTGTATCGCCATGGTTATCGTCTGGAATGAGCTTGCCCGGGGAGATCGGGAATATGCAGCCGGCCTGGTGGCGTTCAACAGTGTTTTTCAGGTCCTCTTTTACAGTATCTATGCTTGGGTCTTTATCACCAAGCTGCCGCCTTTGCTGGGCTTCGAGGGAACAGTGGTCGATGTTACGATACCTGAGATCGCCAGGAGCGTTTTCATCTATCTCGGTGTGCCCTTCATCGGCGGGGCGCTGACGCGATATGTCGGCATCAGGCTCAAGAGCAAGGAATGGTATGATCGTGAGTTCGTCCCCAGGATCAGTCCGATCACACTGCTGGCGCTGCTGTTCACGATCGTGGTCATGTTCTCGCTCAAGGGGAACCTGATCGTTCAGATTCCGCTGGATGTGGTACGCATAGCCATCCCGCTTGGATTTTACTTCATTATCATGTTTCTGGTGTCTTTCTATATGGGCCGTAAAATCGGTGCCGATTACAGCAAAACGACCACCTTGGCTTTTACTGCCGCGAGTAACAATTTCGAGCTTGCCATTGCCGTGGCGGTCGGCGTATTCGGCCTGAATTCCGGTGCGGCTTTCGCGGCGGTGATCGGACCGCTGGTAGAGGTGCCGGTGATGATCGGGTTGGTAAATGTGGCCCTCAGATTTAAGCGCCGCTATTTTGCCGATCCGAAAACAGCGCTTTCGGAGCAGTCTTAGCGCAAATTTTGCGTTTTCGCCTGATTTCTCCCCCGGATTCCGAAACATCATTGACTTAGAAGCATTAGGCTGTTAAAATTTTCACAAATATTGTTAAAAGTTTCACAAGCTCGTCGGCATGCTGGGGCTCTGATTGGCGAACTAGGCGTACAGGGTTCAGGCAACGGCGGGTTTTCTGTTAGCGAACCAGCGGGTTTTGGCAATCCAAGAGGACCGGGCGGAAAACTTCTTGACCATTCACGTATCCAGGACTTTAACAGAGGCAGCTGAAGTCGTCGCCGATATCGAGCGCCGCTCGGGCGAGCGTGTGTCCACGTGCTACCAATGCGGACGCTGCACGTCGACCTGTACCGGGACTTTCGCGTTTGATTATCCACCACATCGCATCATGAGGATGCTGCAGCTGGGACAGGTGGACGAGGTCCTGAACTCACGAACCATCCAGTTGTGTTTTGATTGCATGACCTGCTCTACGCGTTGTCCCATGAACATCGATGTGGCCAATGTTATTGAAAACGCCAAGATGGTCGCCGATGAGCAGGGCGTCAAGGGTAGTGAGAAAGAAATCCGTTTTTTCCGTCTGGCATTCCTGCAAAATGTGCGGCGCAGCGGACGGCTTCATGAGGCGAGATTGCTGACCTCGTTTAACCTGCTTAACTTCAAGCCATTCAATGACATTTCACTGGTGCCGGTAATACTGCGCCGCAAGAAAGTCCACATTGTCCCGCCGAAGATCAAAAACCGCGGCGAGATACATCGCATATTCCAGGAAGTAAATGGTGGTGGTAAAACCAAATGACCTCCAGGCGCGCCACCGACGTGAAAGAAGTGAGGGCTGCGGTAACAGTGCCAGATCTTGCGGCATCGGCGACTGAGCACCCAGGGGCTTACTCTTATTTTCCTGGCTGCTCGTTGACCAGCTCGGCAGGTGAATATGATGTCTCGGTTCGCCTTGTAACCGCCGCGCTTGGCATTAAACTCGACGAGATCCCCGACTGGAATTGTTGTGGGGCCTCACCGGCTCCGCATCACTGGAGTGGTAATTTGGGGGTGCTGCTGTCGGCGCGCAATCTGCATATAGCCGGCTATCATCACGATACCATGGTGGCGCCGTGCGCCGGTTGTTACAACCGTCTCAAGAACGCCCAGTACGAGCTGGCCGGCAGCGAGGAGCTGCGCGAGCAAACAGCACGTGTATTACGTGAACCAGTTCGCTACGAAATCGAGATCCTGAATGTAGTCGAACTCTTCGACCGCGAAGTAACTCCGGAAATGCTGTCCGAGCGGGCCGGCGGCAGACTGGCGGGTCTGAACCTTGCTACTTACTACGGCTGCCTGATGACGCGGCCGGCAAAGATCATGAATTTTGACAACGCCCGCAACCCGGTGAGCATGAAGCCCCTCCTGAAGGCGACCGGAGCCGATTCCGGCCACTTTCCGTTCAAGAGCGAGTGCTGCGGCTCCTACATGGGTATGCCCAAAAAGGAAATCGTTTTGCGGGCCAGCCGCCGCATCATTGAAGTGGCCGACGATATGGGCTTCGACGCGATTGTGACCGCTTGTCCACTCTGCCATCAGAATCTGGATCTGCGTCAGGATCAGATCAACAAGACTTTCGGCACATCGCTGGAGATGCCCATCCTTTACTTCTCACAGGTGCTGGGTCTGGCTTTAGGCATGAGCGCAGATGACCTGGGCATAGATTCGCATGTTGTCAGCGCGCGAAAATTGTTGCAGAAAATCGAGCAGCGCCGGGAGAGGGTCTGAGTCATGCGCATCGGCGTATTCGTTTGTCAGTGCGGCACCAATATTGCCGCTACGGTGGCCACTGATAAAGTGGTCTCGGCCGCTCTCGCCATGCGCGACGTACTGCATGCCGAGTCGATTCAATACACCTGTTCCGATCCGGGACAACGTGCCATAGTCGATGCCGTCCAGAAGAAGGGGCTGACGCGCGTTGTTATTGCCGCCTGCTCGCCGCGAATGCACGAGACAACTTTCCGCCGGACCGTCAGCCGTGCCGGATTAAATGCTTACATGATGGAGATGGTCAACATCCGGGAACACTGTTCCTGGATCCACGCTGATGTCGATACGGCGACCGGAAAGGCCATCGACCTTATGCGGATGGGCGTAGCCAGAGTGCGCGGACAGGCGCCGCTGCAGTCGAGCAAGGTACCGGCGGTGAAGCGGGTGCTGGTAATCGGTGGTGGCGTGGCCGGCATCCAGGCGGCGCTCGATATCGCCGACGCCGGTTTGCCGGTAACTCTGGTGGAGCGGGGGCCAAGCCTTGGCGGCAATATGGCGCGGCTGGACAAGACCTTTCCAACTCTGGATTGCTCTTCGTGTATATTGACGCCGCGCATGGTTGAAGCAAACCAGCACGAGGGCATCCACCTGCTCGTCAACTCGGAAGTTGAAAGCGTGCGTGGCTATATTGGCAACTTCGATGTGGATATCAGGAAAAAGGCCACCTGCGTTGTCGAGGAAAAATGCACCGGTTGCATGATTTGCCAGGAGAAGTGTCCCAGCAAGGCGCCGGATGATTTTAACGCCGGCGTAGGCGAGGCGAAGGCGATATCCATTCCTTTCCCTCAGGCTGTGCCGATGGTGGCGGCCTTGCGCAAGGAGTTCTGCCGCCAGTTCATCAAGGGCAGGTGCGGTGTTTGCGAAAAAGTCTGCCCGGCTGGAGCGATCGACTACGGGCAGGAAGATCAGCTGATGACAGAAAGATTCGGCGCGATCGTGGTTGCCACCGGTTTTGAGCCTTTCGACTGGCGCGAGGCCTACCCCGATTACGGTGGCGGCCAGTATCCCGATGTCATCACCTCCCCGCAGTACGAGCGCATGCTTTCCGCATCCGGCCCGACCGGCGGCCGGATACGGCGTCCTTCAGACGGTAGTGAGCCGCAACAGATTGTCTTTGTTTCCTGCGTCGGATCACGCGATGAATCAGTTGGCCGGCCCCTCTGTTGCAGTGTCGGCTGCATGCATATTGCCAAGCAGGCAATCCTGACAAAAGAACACCTGCCTGATTCCCGGTCTTACATCTTCTATATATACATTCGCGCCGCCGGCAAGGGTTATGAAGAATTTACCAGGCGGGCGCAGAAAGAGTATAGCGCCGTATATCTGCGGGGCCGGGTAGGCAAGATCTATCCCAGTAAAGGCAGATTGAAAGTCATGGGGACCGACACACTATCCGGTGATCAAGTTGAGATCGATGCCGATCTGGTCGTCCTGGCGACGGGTTTAAACGCTTCCACCGGCGCCGACGATCTTGCCCGTAAGCTCAATATTTCCTATGACCGGTATGGATTCCTGTCTGAAAGCCATCCCAAGCTGCGCCCGGTCGAGACGACGACCGGGGGGATCTTTCTGGCGGGCGCCTGCCAGGGACCCAAAGATATACCTGATACCGTGGCGCAGGCCAGCGCCGCAGCGTCCAAGGCGATCGGGCTGCTTTCCAGGGGCGAGCTCGAAACCAGCCCCATGGTGGCGGTTGTCAATCAGATGCGTTGCACCGGCTGTTTCAAGTGCCGGGATGTGTGTCCCTACAACGCCGTCGAGGCGATTGAGCTGCGCGACGGCCGCCAGGTAGCCGGCGTCATCGATTCCCTCTGCCAGGGGTGCGGCGTCTGTAATGTTGCCTGTCCGCCGGCGGTCATATCACTTAAAGGTTATACAGACAATCAGCTGATCGCGGAAACCGTGGAGCTGCTGAGATAATGAAACTGATCGGATTTCTTTGCAACTGGTGTTCCTACGCCGGCGCAGATATGGCGGGCACGGCGCGCCTGCAGCAACCGGGCGATTTGCGCATCATGCGTATGCCGTGCACCGGCAGGGTCAATCCGCTCCTGGTGCTGAAAGCTTTTCAGGAAGGAGCGGATGGCGTACTGGTAAGCGGCTGCCATCCGGGAGACTGCCATTACAACGAAGGAAATTATTTCGCCCGACGGCGTCTCGAGCTTTTGGCGAAAATGCTGCCGGCGTTCGGCATCGAGCCGGAAAGATTCCAATATACCTGGGTCAGCGCCTCGGAAGGTGGGCGGTGGGCGCAGGTCGTGAAGGAATTTGCCACACGGGTCCAATCGCTGGAACGTGAATGAATTGATTGACGCCATAAAAAATTTACTCAATGAGGCCGAGCTGGTGCTTGGCTGGACGGCAACCGGGGCGGGCGGTGTTGCCGTGCCGGCCCGATTTCAGACTGCCACAGAGGCTGAGGAGGCGGTATTCAATAGCACCTGCGTCCATAATCTGGCAGTCCATTTACCCAGGTTAAAGGAAATGGTCGTCGGCATTGTCGCCAAGCCGTGTGACCAGCGCAGCGTCGTCGAGCTTATCGCCGAGCATGAAGTCGACGCGGACCGCGTCAAGGTGATCGAAGTCGATTGCCAGTCCATGGTCGATGTAAAAGCAGTCTGGCGCCGCTTTGGATTCGGCGCCACCATCGAGGATAACGGCCCGATGTTGCGCATCAATGACGAGGAGGTCGAACGTAACGGGCTGCTGCTGAATAAATGCCATTCTTGCGAAGATCGCAATCCGGCGTTATATGATGAGATAGCGGCAATGTCTGAGAAGCGCGGTGGGGCCGCGGGCGCGGGTTATCACCATCTGCGCGAGCAGTTTGACGCCATGAATATTGCCGAGCGGCGCGCCTTTTGGGAAGAGCAGTATACCCGCTGCATCCGTTGCTATGCCTGCCGTGAAGCCTGTCCCATGTGTTATTGCCGTGATGTCTGCATCATGCAGACGCGCGAGCCACACTGGATCGGCGGTGAAGTCAATGCTCGTGAAGCGGAAATGATGCAGCTCATTCGCGTCAATCACCTGGCCGGCCGTTGTACCGGATGTGGTGAATGCGAGCGTGCCTGTCCGATGGGCATCCCCCTGATGTTACTGATGGAGGAGCAGAATCAGATTGTCGAGGAAATGTTTGGCTATCGCGCCGGCACCGATCCGGAAAAAAAGCCGCCGCTTCTGACGTTTGATATCAAAGCTGATACCTGGAATAAAAAAAATGAGTGACCAAGTAGTTTCAAAAAGTGGAGAAACAATTAATGAAGTTTATTGCTCAAAGTAATATAACGGAGCTGCTGAGAGCGCTGGCTGCGCAGGCGGAAGTCTGGGCGCCGCGCGGACTCAGAGGTTCCGGCGGCGCGGTTATGTTCGAGCGCTGGCGCGACGACGATCAGCTGGATCTGGAACATTTCACGTCGCTCTCGGCCAAGGACCTGATTTTGCCACGCACGGAGAAGCTGTTCGGATTCAGTTACGTGTTCGGAGGCGCCCCGACCGGAGATGCATCGGGTAGCGCGCCGACAGGATGTTTACCGGGCGGACGCGAGACCATCGAGATTGAATCGGCAGAGCCGGCCCCACGCACAGTCCTCTTCGGCTCACGCGCATGTGATGCCAAGGCGCTCACAGTGCTCGACGCGCTGTTCAATCCTCCTGAGGGTGAAGCATACGGCGACCCGCAATACGTTGGCCGGCGTTCGACTCTGTCTGTCATCACCGTAGCCTGTACTACCTGCGACGCGGCTTGTTTCTGCTCTTCTTTTGAGAACGGGACAGCGGAAAAGGCTGGTTCGGATCTCCTCCTTTATCCGGTCGAAGGCGGTTTCCTTGCTGAAGCAGTGACTGACAAGGGCAGGGAAATCATGTCCGCTTCCGGGGCTGGTTCGGGTTTGGTTCTTTTCGAAGAATCGGATCAGCAGCTTCCCAAGCTGGCCGTGACCACCATAATCGACGGACTGGAAGGTCTCGAAAAACAGCTGCCCGTCATCTTCGAGGACCTGGATTTCTGGCAGGCGATAACGGCCAATTGCACTTCCTGCGGTTTTTGCACATACAGCTGCCCTACCTGTCACTGTTTTGACATCCATGATGAAATGCGGGGCGACCGCGAAGGCGAACGGTTGCGCAGTTGGGATGCCTGCATGTTTTACCTCTATACACAGGAAACCTCGGGGCACAATCCCCGTCCGACTCTGGCACACCGTTACCGCAACCGCATTAACCACAAGTTCAGCTACTATCCGGCCAATCAGGGCAAAATTCTTTGCACTGGCTGTGGACGTTGCATTCGCGGCTGTCCGGTGGGACTCGATATCCGCGCAGTACTCAAGGCGGCGGCGGATCGCGCGGCGGCGGACGGGAAAGCATCGGACCAGGCGCCGGGGGTAAATGTTAACGAGAACGATGGACAATAAATGACCACGATAGCCCAATCCGGGAAAAAGGCCACCCAGCCGCTGCGGCCGGAGCCGGCAACGATACTCAATGTCGTTATCGAGACACCGAACATCAAAACCATGCGCGTGGCCTTTGACAGCTCGGCGGTCGTCGATGCGTTTTCGTTCCAGCCTGGTCAAATCGGTCAGCTGAGCGTCCTCGGCGCCGGTGAATCGACTTTTGCCATCTCCTCCTCGCCGGGCCGTTGTGAAAGCTTCGAGTTTTCGGTGATGAAGACGGGAGTGGTCACCCGCGCCATTCATGAATTGACTCCGGGAGACCGGTTGGCCATTCGAGCTCCCTTAGGTTGCGCTTTTCCCACCGACGACTGGAAGGGCAAGAATATTGTGCTGGTCGCCGGCGGCATTGGCATGGCGCCGCTGCGTTCGCTGCTTTTTTATCTTCTTGACAGGCGTGCCGATTATGGCGACCTGACTTTGGTTTACGGCGCCCGCTCTCCCGATGACCTGTGTTACCAAACCGATCGCAGCGATTGGGCGGGCCGTCCCGACCTGGACTTCACCGCCACTATCGACGCTTTCTGTTCGAACTGGGACGGTTGCGTGGGTCTGGTGCCTTCGGTGCTGGAAGAGAAGGCGCCGTCGCCGGACGACACCGTGGCAGTAACCTGTGGCCCGCCGATAATGATCAGGTTTACCCTGGAGAGTTTGAAAAAAATGGGCTTTCGGGAAGAACAAATTTATACAACGCTCGAGCGCCGGATGAAATGTGGTATCGGCATCTGCGGTCGATGTAACCTCGGCCCCAAGTATGTCTGCCTTGACGGGCCGGTATTTTCGCTCGAAGAGCTCAACCGGTTGCCGGACGAAATGTAGCCAACGGCGTGAAAGGGCTGCCATGAAGATCAAGTGGCTTGGACATAGCTGTTTTCTTCTGAGCGCCGAAAATGGCGCTACCCTGCTTACAGATCCGTACGACACCAAAGCCTACCCTGGCACGCTGCTTTACCGGCCCCTGGATGAAACTCCCGGCCTGATGCCCGATGTTGTAACTATCAGCCACGCCCATGCCGATCACGGCAACGCCGGTGGCCTGGCGGGCCATCCGGAAATAATCCGGGCGCCGCAACCGCATCAGGTAGCGGGTTTCAGCACCCGTGGGGTCGAATGCTTTCATGATAGCGAGCTTGGCGCACGACGCGGTGAGATCATCGTTTTCATCATTGAGGCTGGGGATATTCGCGTCTGTCATCTGGGCGATCTTGGCCATGAGCTGACCGCGGAGCAGGTAGAGGCGATCGGTGAAGTTGATGTTCTGCTAATTCCTGTTGGTGGTATTTTTACCATCGATGCGCCCACGGCTACGCGTGTCTGGCAGCAACTGATGCCGCCGGTGACGATACCGATGCATTACCGCAACGATAAATGCCTGTTCAAAATAGACGGAGTAGACAGATTCCTCGCCGGCAAGCCCCAGGTCGAAACTCCCGGAGCGAGCGAAATCGAACTGAAAAAGGATATACTGCCGGCAGGACCGAAGATATTTCTGCTGGAGCACGCGAACTGAGCAAAGCGGTTTCCGGTTTCAGATTCAATCCTTCGACGAAACGGTGGTATTCCTGCTTTCATTTTTAATAATTCTGTTTGTAGCCGGCGCGATAACCGGTAGCTTTCTCAATGTGGTCATTTACCGGGTGCCCCGGCAGCTGTCGATTATAGCCCCGGGATCCAAGTGCCCCAGATGTGAGCAGCCGGTCAAGTGGTATGACAATATTCC
>Ga0172371_10004626_pt1 | contig 20732 bp, 30 predicted proteins | sample Lak12m_FD_114543 | JGI IMG/M metagenome (GOLD analysis project Ga0172371, IMG submission 114543) | Freshwater microbial communities from Kabuno Bay, South-Kivu, Congo - kab_022012_12m | ecosystem: Environmental > Aquatic > Freshwater > Lake | place: Democratic Republic of the Congo: South-Kivu... | reverse complement strand
TCTGTTGGTATAGAGCTTGATCCGGTAAAGATCCTCCATGCGGATAAGCCTGCGGAAGCTGATAAACCTTCTTCTAAGGCCTTTGCCCATCTCCGGTTCATAATAATCCGTATAATTGAAATCGAGCGCAGGCGAACGAAAATCAATAGCGCCGAATCTCTTTTTAAGCTTATTTTCGGCCCTGACAAATACGGCTTCATCCTTATAGATGAAGCCGATTATTAGCTTTACCGGATTGTATTTCCTGGTTTTTCCCAATGGAGGAGCTCTTAAGGCAGGAACCGGCTTATATACTGGGCGATCTTTTTACGCTGCTCCGGCCGGATCTGGTTGAAGAATATGGCGATGTTAAAGCCGCCCTTAGTTTCATCTTCGGTCCTGACCACTACACCCTTACATTCCACAACCACATTCTTATGCGCCTGGTCAATATTAGGGAGACAGAGTTTTATGGAGATCTTGGTAAAAGGCGGCATATACTTATCCAGATGGCAATAAGCGCCCACGCAGCTCAAGTTGTGGGTAGAGGTGGAGAAATCATACCCGTTTACCGCCACATTAAGCGGCAGCTTTTGCTCCAAGCGCGGATAGACCCTGCGTTCCCTGGTATTCATTATGCCTTTTTCTCTTCTTGTGCTTCCGGTTTGGATTTATCGATGAATGTCCGCCAGCACTTTTTGCCGCAATAGAATTTTCCGTCGCGGTAATAACGCTTCAATTTCTTTATCGGTTTATTGCAGGAAAGACAGTTGGTCTGTTTCTCCGTCTTTGGTTTGCCTTGCGTTTCCTGCTCCTTGACTGCATCAGGTGACATTTTCTTTCTTCCTTTCCTTTAAAACCGGTTAGCTAAGCTGCGTATCCACAAAATCTTCCAGGTATTTGCGTTCGGTCCCGTCAAAATCCGTAAACTGCACACCCATCTGATTACGGTAAGAATGCGGTAACGTGGTTGTCCAGGCAATCCTTCCAACGGGCTTTAATATGCGGTTTAAGAGATTGATTTCAAGCACAACCGTGGTAGAGGTAGGGATAAATCTATCACTGGTGAATCTTAAACCACCGCAGCTGATATCGCTTGCGACAGCGTTCTCAAACTCAGGCAGCCCCTTAAGCTGATAACGGAACTGCACCTGAGAATCTATTCGGGGGAAAAACCGCGCGATCTGTTTCTTTTCCTGGATTGCCATTTGCGCCTTTTGTTTTACGAGGCTCGCCGTGGCTATTTCTCTTACCCCTTTAAAAAAATATAGCATATATTCATAAATATGTCAATGCCTTAGAGCCTGGATCGATTCCCTTATCAGGCTTAATGGGACGCTGCGCATGACCTTCGGCCTGCCTAACCCGCGGAGCAAGACCAGTTTGTTTTCTTTGCCGACGAATTTCTTATCCCGGTAATGCGCCCTTACGATCTTTTCAACCGATACTCCTTTTAATTTTACCGGTAAGCCGCAGAGTCTTACCAGCCCGCTTAAGCGTAAAACAGTTCCCGGCCCGGTCAAACCAAGCCGCCTGCTTAAATCCGCGGCGGCGATCATCCCTAATCCCACTGCCTGGCCGTGGTTGTAAATCCTGTACCCGCCGGCTGCTTCAATAGCATGGCCGATTGTGTGCCCAAAGTTCAGGAGGGTCCTCAAACCTGAAACCTCCCTCTCATCCCTGCTCACTATAGCAGCTTTGATCGCGCTGCAGCTGGCGACTATTTTCTCCAGGCTGCCGGGTTGTTTCCTAAGGATATCCTTATATTTCTTCTCCAGGAAGGCAAATAACCTCCCGTCTTTTATCACCGAATATTTGATCACCTCGGCCATTCCCGAGCTCAACTGTTTATTATCCAGGCTTTTCAGGAATCCGATCTCGCTAAAGACAAGCCTGGGCTGATAAAAGGCGCCGACTAAATTTTTACCCAGGTCGAGGTCTACCGCGGTCTTGCCGCCTATACTTGAATCTACTTGCGCAAGCAGGGTCGTGGGGACCTGCACATAGCTTATTCCCCTCTTATAAAGGCTGGCGACAAATCCTCCCAGGTCGCCTATGACACCGCCGCCGAAGGCAATAATAAAAACCTTTCTTGATTTATCCCATCCGGCCAGGTCCTTAAGCACAAGGCCAGCTGCTTCCAGGGATTTGCTTTTCTCGGTGTCAGGAACTATTTTAAAACGCGGATTAAATCCGTTTTTACGCAGTGCCGCGTCCAGCTTTGCCCCATATTTATTCTTCAACCAGGCGTTGGTGATGATATAGGCATCGGTGCCGGCCTTCAGCTTCAACAACTCTCTGCCGAGCGTTTTCAATATTTCCCTGCCGATGATTATGTCGTATGAGCGCCTGCCTAAATTAACTTTTACCCTGCGCATTATAATATACAACCTCTTAGTTTAATTTAATGCCTCGATCAAGGCGACCTCAATAATTGGATGTTTGTTCTCAGGCGCGGTTACCAATTTGCCGGTGACCTTGACCTTGTGGTAATTGAGGCTGTTTAAGCCCTTGCGGTTGCCTTTTAAGTAATATATTTTATTTTCCGGGGTGATCAGCTTATGGGTCGCCTGTCGCCAGAGGACCACTCCATACGGGCTCACCACTCCTTCAATAACCAGCAGGCCGGCTGATTTGGCTTGCACCGGCTCAGTCACCGCTGCCTGCGCCTTATCCACAAACTTTTTGTGGATCCAGCCGAAGCTCTGATGTACGGGCTCGATCTTATACCAGCTGTTTTTTTCCCCGAGGATGTTTACGATGGTGGATTTATCCGCTTTGCCCAATATCCAGGAATCTTCGCTTGGCCCGAGCCGGACATTCACCTTCTCCGCGGTTACCTTGCCGTTAAGGCATTTAAACGGCTCGGAGGCGGAAACATCCCGGTCAATACATTGCACCAGGCTCTTTTTTATATATGAGGGAGCTGTTTTTGGAAGGCGGATCTTATACCAGTCGTAAGATTCCCGAACAACTTCTATAAGCTGGCCCCTGGCTAAAGTACAGGCGATGGGAGCGCCTGTGGTAGCATCAACCCTTACATTTATGTTATTCGCGTTGACCTTGCCTATAAATTCGGCAAACTCCTCTGAAAAGGCATATCCGCCAAAACTAAGACAGGCCGCAAGAAGGACCAGCGTTACCTTGAATTTAAAATGTAGCTGCATTTATCCTACTTTTTTTCCTGGGCCTTAGGAGCGGCTTTGGCTGTTTCCTTTGTCCCCCCGGGTGCTGCGACAGGTGCAGCGGCCCCTTCTACGGGCGTGGCGCTTTCAGCCTTCTCTACCTTCTCCTTCTTGATCTTTATCCTCAAGGTCTTGATCTTCGGAAGGTTGTAAACAGGATCCCCTTCCTTCCACTTGCCTTTTTCCTGCATCTGCCTGATGCGCTCGGTGCGTTTTAATACCGAGCGGGTCTTTTTGTCTTTTTCCGAAACGGTTAATGACGGGTGTATTGACATCTCTATAACCTCCTTATGCGGCATGCGGCGTAGGTCCTCTGTAATTGGTTCAGCAATGGCTGCGCGCTCTTTTGATTGGGAAACCTGCCTACGCACAAAATAACATAATCCCCTTTAGCAAAAGCCAAAGGGCTGAATCCTTTTTTTGCTAATATTAGCGCCTCGCGGCCGGCCAGCTCCCTGCTCCTGAAAGCAGCCACCTGGATAGTATAGCCGGAGGGTGCGCTTATGCCCTCCTGAGAAAAGACTGCCCGTTTGCCTTTTTCAACCCCCAGAGAAAAAGAAACAATGCTTATTAGAGCCAGGAGCATAATCAGGAGCATGGTTTTTTCATAACCGCGGATGCGCGTAAAAAAAGAGCTTCCGGCAATATGCCCCTTAAACTGGCCGCTCTCCAGCGTCGAGCTGAAAAGCTCCCCCTGTGAATAGTCCTGTTTTTCCGCCATTATGCTTTTACGCTGTCTTGCTGCAAATAAATCCTTTTATTGAACCTTTTGATAACTTTTAAAAAAGACTCAACCACCTTGGGGTCGAATTGCGTGCCGATCTTCTTCCTTATCTCTTTGATCGCCGAGGAGATATCCATCCTCTCCCGGTATGGCCGGCCGTAAACCATCGCCTCAAAAGCATCTGCCACTGCCATAATGCGCGCGCCCAGCGGTATCTGGCCCTTTTTAAGGTGAGACGGATAGCCGGTGCCGTTATATTTTTCATGGTGGTGCATAATGATGGGGATGACCGGACGCAATATCTGCAAAGGCCTCAGGATCTGCGCCCCTTTAACCGGGTGCTTCTTGATAATGTCGTACTCCTCGGGAGTAAGCTTGGCTGTCTTGGTCAAGATCTCCGCCGGTATATCCGCCTTTCCGGTATCATGCAGGAGGCTGGCGAACTTAAGGGTCTCGATCTGTTTCTCGTCCAGGTGCATTTCGCTTCCCAGCGCGCAGACAAGCTTAGCGAAATACGGCGAATGCGTGTACTCCTGCGGCACGCGGGTGTCCAGAAGCGTGACCAGCGATTTGATGCTTCCAAAAACTATCCTTTGCTGGTCTTCGTAAAGCTGCAGGTTCTTTATCCCGATGACCGCCTGCTCCGCCATGGTCATCAGCATCTCCTGGTCGTATATGTCAAACTCCGCGCCTCTCCGGCTGCGTTTTATAATGATGAAACCCAGCACATCTTCGCAGATAAGCGGGATACCCAGGAGGTTGCCCTTTCTTATGGACGAGGATGTCCTTAAGATCCTCTTTTCGATCCTTCCGGTGACCTTGGCTTTTTTGTCAAGCACCAGCCTTCTCTTCTCATTAACCAGGCACTTGATGATCGAATATTTCCTGCTTGGGTCCAGGAGAACGATCAGGCAATACTGGGCATTGAAGAATTGGCAAAAGAGCCGGCTCATGCGGCTGATCAATTCTTTGAGCCCATAGGTAGAATTGACCAGGCGGTAAATACTGTGCACCGCGGAGATCAAAGACCTATACTTTTTCGTAGGGGTTGAATAGTTTTTTATATTCATCTAAAGCGTACCGGTCGGTCATCCCGGCGATATAATCGCAAACTACCCGCCTTAAGCCATCCTTGGGGATCTTAAGCTGCACTTCAGAAGGCAGTTGAGCCGGGGAGCGCAGATACTCGCAAAATAATTCCCGGATAAAACGCTTGGCCTTGATACTCATGCGCATAACCCGGTAATGATGATACAGGCGCTGCATGAGGAACCGGCGCAGAGGTCTTCTCAAAACCCTGACCTCTTTGCTGAAATCCACTAACCTGGCGCTTATCTGCTCCACGTCAGCGTACTTTTTCACCTTGAAATGCTCGATATTCTCCTTGGTCTGCCTAAGCAGGTCAGTGACCTGAAGGTTGATCAGGGAACGGATGACCAGATATTTCCTAAGAGCAGGATCAATTTTAGCATATTTTTGGTCGATTTTGCGATTTATTTTCCTCCAGATCTCAAAATCCTCCAGATCCTTCTCTTTGATCAACCCTGATGTCAGGCCGTCATCAAGATCATGGTTATCATAAGCGATCTCGTCGGCAACATCAACGGCTTGGGTCTCTAATGTTGGTGCCTTCTTAGGGAAGAATTCCTTTATCCTGCCTGCCACGTCAAAGGAAGACGAATGTTTGACTATCCCCTCCCTGACCTCCCAGCTTAGATTCAGGCCCGGGAAATCCGGATAACGCTCCTCCAGGCAATCCACGACCCGCAACCCTTGCAGATTATGGTTGAATCCGCCGCAAGACTTCATCAATTCATTAAGCGCCTCCTCCCCTGAATGGCCAAAAGGAGTGTGGCCCAGGTCATGCGCCAGGGCAATCGCTTCGGTCAGGTCCATGTTCAAGCCGAGGGTTGAGGCGATGGTGCGGGCGATCTGGGAAACCTCAATAGAGTGCGTCAGGCGGGTGCGGTAGTAATCCCCCTCATGATTTACAAAAACCTGGGTTTTATATTCCAGCCTTCTAAAGGCCGCAGAATGGATGATGCGGTCACGGTCACGCTGGTAGCAGGAGCGGTAGGGATGCTCACTTTCTTTATATACGCGGCCCCGCGAATTACGGCTCTTCATGGCGTAGGGAGCCAGGAATTTGTCTTCAAGCTCTTTGATCTTATCTATCGGCATTCTTTAAACGTTTAACCAGCTCTCCCAGGGATTGCGAGATGATCTTTGTATCCGAGAGGAGCGGCATAAAATTGGTATCCCCCGACCATCGGGGCACTATATGTAAATGCAGGTGGCCGGTAATTCCGGCCCCTCCAAAATGCTCGAGATTAAAACCGATATTATACCCTTGGGGCTTAAGCGCCATACGCAATAGTCTCTTTGCCCGGACCAGGCATTTGAACAGATCCAGCATCTCATCATCCTCCAGCTGCGATATATCGCGCAGATGCCTTAGCGGAGAAATAAGGAGATGGCCGTTATTATAAGGATAAATATTCAGCATGACAATGGAAAGAGGTGTTTTAAAAATAACGTGGTCCCGGGAGGCCCCTCTTTTTGCGCGGCAGAAGATACAGCCCCGATCCTTCTTCTTTCTGCGAATGTAATTGGTCCTCCAAGGAGCCCAAAGCCTGTCCATATTTATATTTTAATTATATGGGCATGAATCTCTTTATCTATTTCGATTATGCCGTAAGAGTTGTAGGGAGCCGCATCATCAGTGGCGCTCCCGGGGTTAAAAAAAAGTGTTTTGCCTATCAATTCATTCATGGCCTTGTGCGAATGCCCAAAAATAATAACATCGCAGTTATACTCCTGAAAAACATTTTTAAGGATATCGACCAGGTTTGAAGGAGCCCCCCAGCCGTGCATGATCCCGATCTTGAAGCCTCCGATATCCAGGACTTGCTTTACCGGGTACTTTTCTCTGACTGCAGGGTCATCCATATTTCCGGAGACGCCGACCACCTTTGGGCAGGCGTTTTCCAGCTCCGTCATAACTTCTAAACCGACCATATCCCCGGCGTGCACGACCATATCCACCGACCTGAAGGCCTCAAGGATGACTGCTGGGAGATGTTCGGATCTCCCCGGGATATGCGTATCGGAGATCACCCCGATCTTCACGCTATCACCCTGGGCATTGAAAAAAGATCCATGATCTGGTTTAGGCTGGCCAAATCCCAGGTCCATACCTTCTCCTCAAGCGCCCTTAACCTGGCATTTGCCTCGACTTCCTTTAAAGTAACCATGATCCTGCGTTGTGATTTATGATGATACCTTTTGCATTCCTTGGCAAACTCCGCGATATCCTGCTCGGTAAGAGCTCCCGGTTTAATCGCCATTATCCACAACGCCTCGCTTGAACGGCCAAGCAGCCCTTCTTTCAAGAAATGGTATTTAAATTCCAGCGGTTTAATTTCCCGGAAATGATTGAGTCTTATCTTCTTTCGTTCTATCTGCATAAGATCATCTTCAAAAAGCTGCATCAGCTCATATACGCGTCCGGAGAGGGATTTCTGGGAGTTTTTAAGGAAGTCCTGGATAAGGCCGCTTAAGCCTTCGCGGAACCTCTCCTTCTGATCCCTGGCGTCAAATGTCAATGAACCCAACTTTTGCTGATATACAAAACGCATCCAATAAGCAAATAGCCGGTCGCTGACCTTAAGAAAATCGCCGCTGCGCGTAATGGCGTCGAGCTGGAGAAGATAATTTACTTTTGAGTCGAGCTCTTTTTTCTGTTTACGCAGGATATGGGCGATATCCTTGACCCGGTTATTGCCGCTTGAGATCAAATAAAGTATGGAGATATAATCATTGGCCGCCTCCAGGTCCAGGAAACGCTTGATATAATTGGAAAATCTCTGATTGAGGATCCCGGAGGTATCAAACAGCAAGCCTTCCAGGATATCGGCCAGCTCCGCGGAGATATCGCCCCGCCTAAGGCATAAGGCATCGCAAATAAGCTCCAGGTATAAAGGATACCCGCCGGTAAAATCAATCAGGAAATCCTTTAAACCCGGCCGCAGATTTATCTCCGGCAGGCGCTGCTGGATGTAACGCGAGCTTGAGTAAATATCAAAAGGCTCGACAGTGACTATCTCAAAATTCCCGAAGAGTAAAGATAGCTGCCGGGAAAGTATGAGCCTGGTCTTAAAGATCATTGAGCTTATTATGACATAAAGGGTATTCTTCTGCAGGACGAGCAGCTTGCTCCACTCCCGGTATAAATTGCTAAAACCGGCATTCTCCAGGTTATGGAACTCATCCAAGAATAGAACGATGAATTTCCCCGTTTCCTGGTGGATCGATTCAGGAAGGCTGAAGATATCGGTAAATATATTTATCTTTTTTCTGCGGGATACCGCGGTAAGGATGGAGTTTATCTTAGCGCAGGTCTTGGGTATATACCCGGATGATTTCTCGATCAGATAACTAAGGTCTTCTTTTAACGGTATTGAGCTGTTGAGCAGGAAGTTATAAAGCAACACGGCGATAAACCTTCCGGCAAACCCGTCAAGAGGTTCATGCCGCGCCTCTAAATAGACCGTGATGATATGGGGGTCATAGAATTTATCCAGGAATTTGAAAACAATGCTGCTCTTGCCGACATTCTCTTCTCCGATTATAGCGATATTCTGCCGGTAGCCTTCCCGGAGGCTGGTGACCCGCTTTTCCAGGACCTCCAAATAATTTGTTCGGTCAAAAAATTTGTCTTTTATCATGGTAAATTTCCGCCTAACGGGAAAGGTAAAACAACGGGTTCTCGGGCAATGACCCTTTTCGGATCTCAAAATGCAGGTAACTGTTCTTATCCCTGCCGCTAGAGCCGACGCGTCCGATCAAGCATCCTCTTTGCACATTATCTCCCGGCCGCACAAAGACATCCGAGGCCCGGGCATAAACGCTGCGTAAGCCGTCACCATGGTCAATGATTATGGTTTTTCCGAAATTCCCGAAATCAACGGCATAAAAAACCACCTTGCCGCTGCGGGCCGCCAGGATATCCGCTCCGGGTGAACCCTGTATATTAAGGCCTTTATTCATTATATTGCGGTAAGAGGAGCCGAAACCGGCGATCACCCTTCCCCTTAGCGGCCAGATAAAATCATCCCCGCCCAATCTGACCGGGACATTCTGCTGTTTCAGGCGGTTGGGTATTAAAATCATCTGGCCAATTTCAATCGTGCCCTCCTCTGAGATATTATTGGCCCGTAGTATATCATTAATATCCACGTCGTATATTTTGGATATTCTCCAGAGGGTCTGATCCGCCTCCACGCGGTGATGCACCCCGGGAATGGCCCTTGCCATAGCAGGAGCCATGGGCCTTGTGTAAGTAGGGCCGCCGGCGCAGCCGGCCACCCCCAGTAACATTAGGATCAAAATTGTATTTTTCATGCTATTAATAACAAGCGGGCGAAGGGAATTGAACCCTCCTATCCAGCTTGGGAAGCTGGTGTTCTACCGATGAACTACGCCCGCATGCAATCTTCCATTAGTTTAATAGAGCAATACCTTCCGCACATCGTGCATACCCTGGATAATTTCGGCCTGCTGGATAAACGGTACTCCCCCGCCTTCCACGGGTCAATGGATAATCCAATCTGTTTTTTCCAGTTACGCACCTTACGCGCAGCCGAAATCTCCCTGTCCCAGCCTATTGTCTCTTTGTTGCGTTTGACCAGGTCAGCTGAATGCGCGGCAATGCGCGAGGCAATTACCCCTTCCCGCACATCTTCCATGGTTGGGTGGCGCAGGTGTTCAGCGGGGGTCACATAACAAAGGAAGTCCGCTCCCGATGCGGCTGCCAGCGCCCCACCTATAGCAGAGGTGATGTGATCGTAACCCGGGGCAACATCCGTCACCAGCGGCCCAAGGACATAAAAAGGCGCACCAAAACAATATTTCTTTTCTAAAAGTATGTTCTTTCTGATCTGATCCAGCGGGACATGGCCCGGGCCTTCAATCATCACCTGAACATTCCTTTCATGAGCCTTCTTTGCTAAAGCCCCCAATATCTTAAGTTCGGTTACTTGAGCTTTATCAGTAGCGTCTAATATCGAGCCCGGACGTAAACCATCCCCCAGGCTTAAAGTGACGTCATATTTGTAGGCAATATCCAGGATCCGCTCAAAATGCGTATAAAAAGGATTTTCTTTTTTGTGGTATTTTATCCAGTTGGCAATGATCGCCCCGCCGCGAGAAACCACGCCCATGAGCCTTTTTTGTTTTCCCAGTGCCGCAAGGCTCAAGCGAGTCACCCCGCTGTGTATGGTAAAAAAATCCACCCCCTGTCCAGCCTGTTCCTCTAAAACCTGCAGAACATCTTCGGCGCTGAACTTCAGGAAATTCTTATTTTTTTCTTGAGCCCTCACAGCTACCTCGTAAACAGGGACCGTTCCCACAGGCACGCATGAGCTCTTTAAAACCTCGGCCCTCATTTTCTTAAGATCCCCTCCCACGCTTAAATCCATGAGCGCGTCAGCCCCATGCCTTATGGCAACCTTAAGCTTCTCAATTTCAGCGCTAATGCGCGACTTATCCGTGGATGTGCCGATATTGGCATTTACCTTAGTACGTAAAGTGCTGCCGATGGCGCAGGGTTTACTGATCTTATGATTTATATTTAAAGGTACGACGACCTTGCCTTCCCGGATAAGGCGGATTAACCGGGCTGGCTTTACCCCTTCAAGCTGCGCTACTTTACGCATTAGCGGGGTGATCCTATTTTTCCGGGCATATTCCAGTTGGGTCATTTTGTCTTAAGCTCCTTAAGTAACTCTTTTGCCGCTAGCCTGATGTTCCCGGAGCTCATAATCGCCCGGCTGACCGCGACGCGCCGAACTCCGCTAGAAATTATCTTTTTGATGTTACTCTTATTAATATCGCCGATAGCAAAATACGGGATCTTTATTTTACCTTTAAGCTGCTTTAAAACCTTTAACCCTATCGGCCTATATTCCGGTTTCGTGCTGCTTGTGTACACCGGGCCGATCCCAATATAGTCTGCGCCCTGTTCCTGGGCCTTAAGCGCCTGGCGCTTGGTATGGCAGGAGACTCCGATGATCTTATCTTTCCCCAATATCAACCTGGCCTTTTCTAAGGGCATATCTCCCTGGCCCAGATGAACGCCGTCTGCTCCCGAGAGAAGCGCTAAGTCAGGATAATCATTTACGATGAAAAGTATTTTACTGCCGGCTAGGCGCCTGGCAAGATTATTTGCCAGATTTAATACTTCTATTTTTGCGGAAGGCTTATCCCGCAATTGGATTATCCCGATGCCGCTGGAAATTATTTTGCGGCAGAAACTTTCCAAAGAGCCTTTGTAAAAGCGGGGTTTATCTAATACCAGATAAAGCCGAGACCTTTTTAAAAGATTCCTTCTCGATTTCATAAACCTTATACCTGAGCTGCTTAAAACGCAAAGCCGCTTCCCTGTTCTTAAGCTTAGAGAACTCCTCAAGTACGCGCAAAGATTCTTTCACCCTCTGGATATTCGCCCAGAAAATATCCTTTAAGCCGGAACGCTTCAATTCCGAGCCTGAATTCTTCCTTCCCACGTCTTCAGCGCTCCTGCGCTCTTCCAGCAGTTTAGCCGCAGGATAAACCTTCTTTACGATAACATCAATTTCATGCCGATAAAGCTTAAAAAGCGCCGTGAACCTGCGGTCATCGAGAATAAACCGGGTTATCTCCTCGCAAACGCGTAACCCCTCCTTAACCCGGTTAAGATTGGCATCGATTATCCGATGGACATTATTATTCCGGAAATCGCTCATGGTGCGTGCAGAAGGGCTATCTTCTTGATCAATGCGCTGGTGGAGCGGCCCTTGACCAGGCTAACGGTAAGGACCGAGCCTCCGTAACTTTTCACAAAATCAGCCCCTACTATACTCTTTTTATTCCAATCCGAACCCTTGATCAGAAAATCCGGCTTGATCTCTTTGATCAACCTTAAAGGATTATCCTTATTGAACAAGACCACAAAATCAACGCATCCCAGTCCGGCAAGGGTGCGCATCCGATCTCCTTGGGCGATGACCGGCCGGCTGTTTCCTTTTATTTTCCTGACAGAGGAATCGCTGTTTACCGCCACCACCAGGTAATCCCCAATTCTGGCGGCATCCTGCAGGTATTTGACATGGCCATAATGCAGGATATCAAAGCAGCCATTGGTAAAAACTATCCGTTTACCCTCCTGCTTGAGGCGGCGGATCTTACGCTTAAGGCGCTGGAGCGGGATTATTTTTGTTCCCGGCAAAGCTCCTGCTCGATCATTTCGCATATTATATGGGCAATAGTAATGTGCGCCTCCTGGATCCTGGCGGTCACCTTAGAAGGCACCAGTAATGATACATCGGCTAACTTTACGATCTCTCCGCCGTCACCGCCGCTTAAGGCCACGGTCTTGATCCCCATCTTCTTGGCCTGCTTGATACCTAAGGCGACATTCCTGGCCTTGCCGCTTGTTGAGATACCCAATACCACATCATTCTTCTTTCCCAGGGCCTCCACCTGGCGGGAAAAAACCACATCATAACCGTAATCATTGGCCAGGGAGGTGATCACCGAGGTATTTGTGGTCAGGGCAATTCCGGCTAAAGCGGAGCGGTCTCTCTTAAAGCGGCCGACAAGCTCAGCGGCAATATGCTGGCTGTCGCTGGCTGAGCCGCCGTTGCCAAAAACAATTACCTTACCGTCCTTTTTAAGGCAGTCGATCATAAGCTCGGCGATCTGAAGGATGGAACCGATCTGGCTGCGCAAGATCTCTTCTTTGACCTGGATGCTCTCTAAAAGTATATCCTTAATTCTCTCGCGCATTTTGTGCCTCCACTTATCCAAAAAACACTTTGGCGATATCATATAGCTCCATATCCACGGTCTTTAAAGCCTTCACAGCTTCTTCTAACGCTACATCAACGATCTTTATTCCCGATAAAGCGACCATCCTGCCGAACTTCTTGTTCTTGACCAATTCCACCGCCTTCACCCCTAAACGCGTGCCTAATACCCGGTCAAAGGCCGTCGGAGAACCTCCCCTTTGGATATGCCCTAAAACGCTGACCCTGGTTTCATATCCGGTCCTTTTCTCTATCTGCTCAGCCAGCCTCTCACCAATGCCGCCTAACCTGACATGGCCAAAGGCATCCAGCTTTTGCTCCTGGGTAACCATTGAGCCGTCCTTGAACTGGGCCCCTTCGGCAACAACGACAATACTAAAGGTCTTTCCTCTTGAATGCCTTTTCTTGATCACATTACAAACTTCATCCAGGTCAATGGGGAGCTCGGGTATCAGGATCACATCCGCGCCACCCGCAATCCCAGCCTCAATGGCGATCCAGCCGGCATGCCTGCCCATGACCTCGGCCACGATGATCCGGTGATGGCTTTCAGCTGTGGTATGCAACCGGTCAATGCACTCCATCGCCACATTCAAAGCCGTATCAAAACCAAAAGTGTAATCCGTGGCAGAGAGATCGTTATCAATGGTCTTGGGAACGCCAACAATATTCGCCAGGCCATCCTTGGTCAGCTTGGAAGCAACCCCAAGGGTATCCTCTCCCCCGACGGCAACCAGGGCATGCAGGCCGATCTTCTTAAAATTGTCCCTGACCTTTTGCAGGTCACCTTCTTTCTTATATGGGTTAGTCCGGCTGGTGCCTAAAATGGTCCCGCCTTTAGGCAAGATTCCGGAAACGGCAGCCAGGTCTAAAGGCATGGTATCATTCTCTATCAGCCCCTTCCAGCCGTTCTTGATCCCCACGATCTCATAGCCATCAAGCAATGCTTTACGTACTACCGCCCGGATAACCGGGTTTAACCCAGGGCAATCACCGCCCCCTGTCAAAATACCGATCCTTGCCATTTTTGAGCTCCTTCTTAGACCCGTCCATAACCGCCAAACGGTATTGCTGGTTTAACCTCTTTGTCAAAATCCTTTCTCCTGCGGCTGTCCCTGTCATCATGGGCGATCTTAGCCACATGGATCCTGATAATGATCTGCTCTTCCAGGCCTAAAACCTCCTGGATCCTGGACCTGGCAATATCCTGAAGCCGTGATGTAAGCTCCGGGATATTCGCCTCAGAGCGCAAGACTACGCGCATATCCGCGATGATCCCTTTTTTATTCGCCACGACATCAGGCCTTAACTCCTTGATCTCCGGGATCACTCCGGCCAGCCTGCGGATCAGGTCCTCCACCGCTGAAAGCGAGATGGTTACCTGCCCGCCGGAAGTGGAAAAGGCGATCGTCTTCTCCCTCTGGAATTTGCCCAGGATGATCTGGGCAAAAGAAAAGCTTATCAGGATCAAAAGCGCCCCCAACAGTCCCATGATTATCCGGGAGTTTGCGCTGGACTGAAGATAAACGAGAAAATTATTCACATCCTGAGGCAAGAGCAGGTTCAAGGCAAAGACTATCAACACCAGGCCGATGGCGATGATAACCGCGGCATAAAATAAGATTCCCAAAATGGAAAGAAACTTCATTATTGCCCCCTTTCTATGCCCTGCACATTGACATTGATATCCTTAATGGAAAGATTGCTCATTTTATCCAGCGCCAGCCGCACATTCTCCTGCACGCGGCCGGCGATATCCGGGATATTATAACCGTATTTGATAACCAGAGGGATATCCACCCTTACCTCTTCATTCCTGGAGATATCCACTTTTATCGCGGACAATGATTTCTGACCGATCAGCTCAAGCAGCCCGCTTTTTAAACCGCCGCCGACCCTTTTGACCCCTTCAATCTCCACGGCAGCAATGGCTGCTATGGAAGCGATCACATTCTTATGGATCCTGACCACCCCCAGTTCATTCCTTGTCTCTTCAGTTCTCATTTATTCTCCCCTGCCTTCACTAGCCAGGAGCTCCTGGACAAAGTGAGTGGATATGTCCCCTTTTTTGAATAACGCGTTATCCATAAGCTTGAGGTGAAAAGGTATGGTGGTCTTGATGGGCGCGATATAAAATTCGCTTAATGCCCGGTGCATGGTCTTGATCGCCTCCTGACGGTTGTTACCATGAACAATAAGCTTGGCTAAAAGGGAATCGTAATAAGGAGGAATTTCGTATCCGGCGTAAATATGCGTATCCATGCGCACATTCGGACCTCCGGGAAGGATCAGGGTTTCTATCTTTCCGGGTGAAGGCATAAAATTATTATCCGGATCCTCGGCATTGATACGGCATTCGATCGCATTACCCCTTATCTGCACATCATCCTGCTGGGTTTTTAGCTTCTCGCCGCTGGCCACGCGCAGCTGCTCCTTGATCAGGTCAATTCCGGTTACCATCTCGGTCACCGGATGCTCCACCTGGATGCGCGTATTCATCTCCATAAAATAAAAGTTATTCGTTTTTACGTCAAGCAGGAACTCGATCGTGCCGCAGCTGACATAGCCTATGGATTTCATGCCCCTTAAGACCATCTCTCCTAATCTCTTGCGCATTTTCGCGTCCACAACAGGCGAGGGTGACTCCTCCAGCAATTTTTGATGCCGCCTCTGGATACTGCAGTCCCTTTCCCCCAGCTGCAAAATATGGCCCATCCGGTCGCCGATAAGCTGCACCTCAATGTGGCGCGGCTTCTCTATATATTTTTCGATATAAACGCTGGAGTTGCCAAAATTGGCTTCCGCCTCGCTCTGGGCAGTCAAAAGGCTTGAGACCAAGGTAAGGTCATTGTGGCAGATACGCATCCCCTTGCCGCCGCCGCCGGCAGCTGCCTTGATAATCACCGGATAGCCGATTGCTTTGGCGGTCTTAAGCGCTTCTTCCTTGTTCTTGATTACCGAACGGCTTCCCGGGACAATGGGAAGCCCGGCCTTCTGCATGGTCGTGCGCGCCGCCATTTTATCTCCCATAAGTCGGATATTCTCCGGCGTCGGGCCGATAAAGGTGATCTTGCAGGATTCGCAGATCTCGGCAAAATGCGCGTTCTCAGCCAGGAACCCGTAACCCGGGTGTATGGCTTCTACGTCGGTGATCTCCGCAGCACTTATGATCGCGGGGATATTCAAATAACTGTTTGAGGATGATGCCTGGCCGATGCAGATAGCTTCATCTGCAAAACGCACATGCAGGCTGTCAGCATCGGCCTGAGAGTAAACAGCTACGGTGCGGATGCCCAGGTCATGGGCGGCGCGGATTATTCTTAAGGCGATTTCGCCTCGGTTGGCGATGAGTATTTTGGAGAACATCTTTAATGAGCGCTTGATTTACGACCAGCTGCAGGCGGAGAGTAAGTCAATGCGCGAATTAATACTTTGCCTAGCAGGCAAAGTATCTCTCCTTTTTTATAACGGCTCAATAAGGAATAAAGACTGGCCGAATTCAACCGGCTCAGCGTTATCTACTAATATCTCGAGAATCTTACCCCTTATCTCTGATTTTATCTCATTCATCAGCTTCATTGCCTCTATTATGCAGATAACCTGGCCCGGCTCAATTGTCTGGCCAACCTCTATATAGGGCGGCGCTTCGGGGTTGGGAGCGCGGTAAAATGTGCCGACCATCGGAGACTTGATCTCTACTGTCTTAACCAGATTTTTGGCCTCAACTTCGGGGGCAATCTGGCCTGCGGCTGCCGGAAGAGGAGCCGCACCCTGTCTCTCTATGACTATTGGGCCTTCAAGGCCTGCGGCTGTTTTCTTAAGGCGGATGCGCATGCCCTCTTTTTCCACCTCAAGCTCAACCAGGCCGTTCTCGTTCATCAGGTTGATCATCTCTTTGATTTCCTTGATATTCATAGAGGGCTCCTTTAGTTGACCCTTTCCACATAAGTGCCGCCGGTGCGGGTATCCACCTTGATCCTATCTCCCACATTAATAAACAGCGGGACCTGTATGATTGCCCCGGTATCAACCGTAGCCGGTTTGGTCCCGCTCTTTGACGAATCGCCTTTTATGCCCGGTTCAGTCTCCACGATGTTGAATTCAATGAAATTAGGCAAGCTGATGGACAAGGTTTCCCCTTTAAAAAAATAACCCTGGATCTCAAGGTTATCCTTTAATAATCTCGCCTTATCCCCGACAGTATCTTCGGGTATGGGAATTTCTTCAAAATTATCGCTGTCCATAAAATGGAAGAAGCCGCCGCTTGAATACTGGTATTGCAGCTTACGCTCCTCTACGAAGGCCTGTTCTATCTTTTCATCTCCGCGAAAGGTCTTCTCCTGGACATTGTTGGTCTTCATGTTGCGTAGGCGCGCCCGCACAAAGGCAGCGCCCTTGCCGGGCTTGACATGCTGGGCATCCAGGCAGACATAAACATCTCCGTCAACTAAAATAGTTACCCCTGATTTGATTTCATTTATTGATAGAGCCACTTAACACCTCGCAACCTTTGCCTGTCACTAAGACCATATCTTCGATCCTTATCCCGAATTTACCAGGCAAATAGATCCCAGGTTCTACTGTAAAAGTCATGCCTGGCTTTAATGCGCTTGCCTCTTTAGGGCTGATACGCGGGTCCTCGTGCACCTCCAGGCCAAAACCATGGCCCAGGTTGTGGGTAAAGTAACCGGCATACCCTTCTGAGCGGATGTATTCCCGCGCAACCCTATCAATTTCAGCCATTTCTGCGCCAGGCCTTATCCTTTTTATTGCCAACTCCTGAGCCGAAAGCACGGTATCGTAAACTTTGCGGACAAGAACTTTTATTTTACCCAAAAAGAAAACCCTTGTCAAGTCGGATTTGTAGCCCTGAAAATCAACCCCCAGGTCAATAAGCACAGGTTCATTGTCCCTTAGCCTTCTTGAGCCTGAAAGGTGATGCGGCCGGCTTGAATTGCAGCCTGATGCCACGATTATATCAAAAGCAGAAGCCCTGGCGCCTTGGTATCTTATAAAGCGCTCAAGTTCCGCGACTACTTCCACTTCTTTAATTCCCGGCTTAAGGAACTTCTTGGTATGCTGCAAAGCTAAACCGGTGATCCGTGTTGCCTTCCTAATCCTGGCTATCTCCTGCTTATCTTTAACCTGCCTTCTATCTTCAATGGTGCCGTGCGTAGGGATCAGGTCAAAGCCGCCCTTGGCGTATTCCTTGATCCCGGCAAACTCGGCAAACGCCAGATGCCTCTCCTCAAAGCCTATCCTTTTTAAACCCAGACCGAGGATCTCCTGGGCAATGCATTTAAACACCGGGCCGTTACATTCTTTAAGCCGGGCATTGTCTTTTAAGAATGACCCGGCCTCTTCTGTATAACGGGAATCGGTAAAATAGATATTCCCTTTTTCAGAGACCAACAGATAGGAATCGCGGCTTAAGGACCCAGTAAGATAAGAAATATTGGCCGGTAATGAGACCAGAAGGCTGTCAAGCCCTCTCTGTTTTAGCTGGGAATACGCGCTCTTCAGGCGGGGATTCATTGCGCTTCAATTAGATCTACAAGGGCTTCCAGTCCTAAGAGGTAACTTTTAGCCCCAAACCCCATGATCGTTCCTTTGACCACAGGACTGACCAGGGACTTATGCCTGAACTCTTCGCGGGAATAAATATTGGAAAGATGCACCTCTACCGTGATCAAGCCACAGGAGGCTACGGCATCGCGCAGGGCAACGCTGGTATGGGTATAGCCGGCAGGGTTGATCAGGATGCCCCGGAATTTATTCTTTTTGACCTTTTGGATAAAATCTACTATGCGGCCTTCAAGATTACTCTGCTTAATGACAAGAGATACTCCTCTTTTTTTAGCCCCCTTTTTTAGCATATGGTTGATCTGGGCCAAAGTTACCCGGCCGTAAATTGCCGGCTCACGTTTCCCGAGCAGGTTCAGATTAGGGCCGTGGATGACAAGTATTTTTCTCATTCCGCCTCATCTACTAGCATTATTGGGATGCCGTCGCGGATCGGATACTTCCTTGCGCACTTTTTGCAGACGATCTTATTATCCTTTAACTCCACATCCGCTTTACAGGCGGGGCAGGCCAATATATCAAGCAGCTCCTTATCGATCATTTCGCTTTTCCTTTCTCCTTCTCCAGATAAGCCACCCTTAATTCATAAAGTAAATTTTCCAATAGTTCGGTTTCTTCCTTGGAGAGGTTATTGCCGGTCTTCTCCTGCAGCATGCCTAAGGTATCGATGAGAAATTTTGCCTGGACCAGGTCTTCCTCAACTTTATCCGTTGCCGGGTTATGCATATGCCCCAGGGCAATGGATGCCTGCATAGCAAGTGTTGTGACAAAAAATTTAAAGTCCGGGGCAGGAGGGAAAAACTCACTCTTTTCCTTGGAGGCCGTCTTCTCTTTCTCTACGTTTTCTTTCCAATCCTGGTCAACCTTCTTTTTAATTTCATCCATATTTTAATAAATTGTGATCCCGGCATATCCGACTACGCTGGAAAAATCTTTAGTCGTATCGCCTGAGGTCTGGTATTTGACCAATTCGCCTTTTTTAGCCCCGAGAATCTTGGCGGCTTTTAGCAGGACCGTCACCGGCGCAAAACCGCACATAGAAATACCAAACTTTCTCACTGCCTGCGCCAACCTATTCTCATCCAGATTTATTATTGCCTCTATCGCGATGGCATCCTTCTTTTCGGCGCTGCCCTGCTCCTCGTAATGCGTAAGGTCTGAGCTGGCAATAAGCACGGTTGAACCTTTAAGATCGTTGCCTTTGATCGCTGAGGCTAACTCCTCCGCCAGATCTTTAAGCGCACCCGCCTCATCACTCATGATAGATATAGGGACAATTTTAAAACCCTTGCTGAAATACTGCAATATAGGCAACTCCACTTCCAGCGAATGCTCATCGAGGTGTGCCAGCATATCCGTTTCCAGATACCCGGTTTTATTTAAAAGGATCCGGCTGAGCTTTTCATCGATCTTTACATTCCCAAGAGGGGTTTCCCAAAACCCGCGGGGCATTATGCTAAAAGGCGCGCCACTCCCGGTATGATTCGGGCCCAAGAGCACAACCGTATTTTTGATATTTATTTTTGAAATGGTCTGGACAGCTACCCTGCCTGAATAAATATACCCGGCATGAGGCAGGACACACCCTATGGCATCCTTCTTTTCCCCTCCTTCATCCCCATAAAGAGAAATCATCTTATTGATCTCTTTGGCTGATGAAGGATAAAACTGGCCGGCTGCAACGGGTTTACGGATATAAGACTGGTCCATCCTTTATCTTCTGGTTTTTGCTTTCTTTCTTTTACGCTCGCTGGGTTTTTCGTAGTGCTTGCGGTCGCGTACCTCCCGCAGAATCCCTTCCTGTTCGATCTTCTTCTTGAAGCGGCGGAGCGCGGATTCAAAAGATTCGTCTTTCTTGACTTCAACCTGTGACAATATGATCATCTCCTTTCGGCTTAATTTTGAAACCTTAATATACCACTCTTTCAAAAGACTGTCAATAATTCTACTCTAATTCTCGGTCTCGGCGTCCTTCTAACAAGCGCCTGCCTTCTCTTGTTTTTCGCAGGGCGTCGGGCTCCTGCCACTGCGGCACCCTCGCCGTCCTCAACTTACGTTTGCGGGCGGTGAGGGGAAGCGCCTTCGTGCCACCCCTCGGCTACATCTTCCCTACGCCCTCACTCTGAAACAAGCCAAGCCATCAGCCTGCCGGATATCTACTCTATTTGAAAAGATATGATGATGTTAAAGGAAAGCTGCTGGTAGTCCAGCTCTTTGGGAAAGTTTGGGAACGGAGATGCTTCTCTGACGCTCTTTAACGCGATATCCTTAAGGTAATCATTGGCGGTTGTTTTTTCTTCGACTAAGCGCGCGTTCCTGATTAAACCGTCATTTGAGATGATGAAGGATACATACACTTCCCCTGTTTCATTGTGGGTATAGTTTTGATACGCGCTGCGCCGGATCTTCTCGCGG
>Ga0172371_10004625_pt1 | contig 20735 bp, 20 predicted proteins | sample Lak12m_FD_114543 | JGI IMG/M metagenome (GOLD analysis project Ga0172371, IMG submission 114543) | Freshwater microbial communities from Kabuno Bay, South-Kivu, Congo - kab_022012_12m | ecosystem: Environmental > Aquatic > Freshwater > Lake | place: Democratic Republic of the Congo: South-Kivu... | reverse complement strand
CGATAAGGGCGCATTCGCTGCGTTGGCAACTCGTTGATATACCATTAGTATAATCAACATCGTCGCCGCCTTGCGTATGCACCCTTCTCGAACGCTCACGGATTCAGGTTGAATATTATTCGTACATTTTTCGGAGGATTTTTTCATGCCGCATACCATCACCGCAGTCTACGAACATGGCGTCTTCGTCCCCCAAACCCCTGTCAACCTGCCGGAGCATGCCACGGTCAAGGTCTCGCTCCCCGGAAGCAGCAAAAAGCAGGATAGGCAACGATTTCAAGGGCTGATCGCCGAGCCCCTATCCGTCGAACATATCCTCGTACCGACACGCGCGGAACGCCATGAGCGATAAGCTCTTCGTTGACACCAACATCTTCGTTTATGCCGCCTTACATGCCCCAGACAGCGAAGAAAAACGGGCTGCCGCCAATATCCGTCTTGACCGGAACTGGAACAATCGTGGCCAGCACCCAAGTGCTGAATGAGTTTGCAGCGGTACTTCTAAAAAATCGGCTTGCCGATACCGATGTCCAGTCGCGGGTTGAAAACATTGTTGTCGATTGTTCGATTGCCCTTGTCACGGTCGATACCATTCGCCTGGCTTGGGAGATCAAGAAGCGTTACCAGTTCTCCTATTGGGACAGCCTGATCGTGGCCTCCGCTCTGCGTGCGAACTGCCGAACCCTCTACACCGAAGACCTGGGGAGTGGCATGCTGATCGATAACTCCCTGCGCGTCACCAACCCTTTTCTTTAACCTGAATCCGTGAGCGTTCGAGAAGGGCGCAGGCGCCAAGCCATCCCCCATCGCCGGAAAACGTCTTGATATTCCTCTATGATTTCAGGAGACACCAGTGGGTTTCAACCTGAATCAGCTGGTGTGCATACTGCTTTTCCGGAGGCATGTCGCCATGTTGCCTCCGGAAGATGGCAGACCTGATTGCGCCCTCCATCCTTGGCCAGGTAGAGGGCCTTGTCCGCTTCCTGCAATGCCACGTCAAAACCCCGCTCGTCTCCACTGGCACAAAAGGATACACCTGCGCTTACGGTTACCGGCAGGCTGGTCCCCTGACAGGGGAAAGGATGCTCAGCAATAACATGCCTGATCCGCTCGCCAAGGTAACGGGCTGTTTCCAGAGAGCTTTCCGGCAGCACCACCAGAAATTCCTCCCCGCCGTATCGTCCTACGATGTCTTCTTGCCTGAGAACACTGACGATCCGTTGAGCCACGGCCTTGAGCACCAGATCACCGGCAAGGTGGCCGTAGGTGTCGTTTATTTTCTTAAAGTGATCTATATCGAGCATGATGATGCCGACCGAGCCCGTATGGCCCGTCATATCCTTTTGCCGCCGGCTCGGACAAAAAATCCTCTCGCTGGTCTGGGCCAGCACTTCGCTGCGGGTCAAAAGCCCGGTGAGGGAGTCAACGCTGGCCTGCTGCTTGAGCTCCGACTGGGTAAGGGCCAGCCGCCTGGTCAACTTCCACACGACCAGCATGGATGGGGCAAAGACCAGAAAAAGAACAATGGAAAGGATGGCAACGTTTTTTCGGATCAGGGAAGCGATGGTCTGCCGGTCTCGCGTTATGTCCTTGTATATCTCGAAGGCGCCGATCACCTTGTTCTCATCGGAAGAAATTGGGACATAGGTTTCCACCACATCAACCCTGAGTTTCTCTCCCCCCCCAAGGTCCAGTGGCGAGTCCTTGCTTTTCAAAACGGAATCGGCCACCCCGGTCAACGCCTTTGCCAGAAGCAGGTTCCCACTGTCTTCCCTGCCGATGATGGAGGCGTCGGTGCTGTAGACAACCCTGCGCTTTGTATCGTAGATCTTGATCTTGGCGATTTCAAACAACTCGAGAAAATCCTGCATCTTCGCATCAAAGACCGACATGTCAGCTTCGTCCATCCGCACCTCCCATTCGCCCTTGCTGCCCTCTTTGATAAAGGCTGACTTTTCCAGATTGCGAATGGCCATGCCGATATGCATGCCTTGGTCCTGGGCATCGAGGTAAATCTGCCGGCTTATGGTCTTCCCCAGGCCGTACATTGCCAGGGACAGGATCACGCCGACGGAGAACATCCCAAGGGAGACCAAAAGAACGAAAAAAAGCCGGGCGGACTTTTCCGGCCGTTGCCAAGAAAATTTTCTGATCATGACAACAGTGCCTCCGAGGGTTTTCCGGCGTTGTTTCCTGCGGCGGCGGGAATAATCGTCTTTTCCGAGAAATATCCCCGGGCCGGCATGGCAACCTTGCCCTTGAGGCACTCCAGGTTTTGCAACTGCAACGAACCTGCGGCATGGGCCATTCTGATATCCCGCAACTCGGCGCTGATTTCCCCGATGGATTTCCGCAAAAGCGCATACCGCTCTGCTTTTTCAGCCAGAAAATCGTTGAGGGAAGCGGCCACGTCCTGGAAAGGGTCTTTTTTACGCAATGTTATTCTTTTGGCGAAATCTCCGCCGGCCACCTGGCGCAGGTCATGCACCATGCGCAGCGCCACGCCGTTCGTTTTCTTGCCGACCAGCCGGCAGGAGACGTACACAAAGACCATGACCAGGCTCAGGGTGACAGCGATGGTGTAGATAAAGATACCCCCGATGACCTGATCGGTTGTCTGCACGGTGACGTGCGCCTTCCACAGAAGCTTTTCGATCTCCTTCCGGACCAGCCAGTTAAAGAGCGCGGTGGAGATGACGGTGGCCAGAAACCAGGAGATGATAAAAGGCAGTAAAAAACGGTACTGAAATGTTCCTTTGTCGATGAGATACTGCCTTCTCTTGTAGCTTTTCATCGCAACCTCAATATGTTTCAATCACAATACCCAAGAAAAGGGCGCCGTCACAGCGTGCCCCCGCCTTGCCGATATCTCGTAAGCGTTCAGCAGTGCCGCAGATTTGGATAAGCGGCCCGGCACCGTGTACCCAGTGTACGTAAGCCGGGCCGATCGTCCTAAGATGTGGTGCTGCTGAACGCTTACATCATTTGATGTGGCAGGAAAAACAGAGCTTGCTGCGTTCGTTGCTCATCACCATCATGAAATTATTCCCGGCGAAACGGTTATGGCAGGTGCCGCAGCCGATTTTACCGTCGAACAGTTCGATTCCCTCCGGAAGAATGCCGGGCGGCACATAGTCATGGGGCTTTTTGTTATACGCATCCCGGTATGAGACCCCGATGGGGTGGTTGAGCCTGCCGGAGAAATGGCTCCAGGTGCCGGAGCCGAGGCCTCCCCTGTCAAGGGAAGATATCCGGTCGTCATGGCATTCGATGCAGAGCATCGTCGTGGGATCGATCCGGGATCCGGCATCGCGGACCTGGAACTGACCGCCATGGGTAACGCCGATAAAAAGATGGCCCTTGTCATCCACATTGTGACAGATGAGGCAAAAGGGCTTGCCGGAGACATTGCGCCGCAGAAAATAGGTTCACTTGCCGGCCTTGCCGGTCCTGGCGTGGACTTCATGACAACTGACGCAGGTAAAGCGGCCGTCAACCAGAATCATGTCTCCGGGCAGCGGCATCTTGGGGAACAGGTCCGTGGGGTGGGCCTGATAGTTGCGGGCCGAAGGATGGCAGGTGGCGCAGGCCCCGGTGACGTCCGGCCGCAGGTCTCCTCGCCCGGGTTTTTTCCCGCTATGGCAGATGCGGCATTCATCAGTCGCGAACTGATGCGGTTTCTGGGCCGAGATAACCAGGGCGGTCACAACCAGAACCATGACAAGGGCGCCAAACACAGGCCATTTCATCTTCATGGCTTCACCGGCTTCAGTATCTCCGCGCAGCCGGCACACCGATGCTCAGCCCTTTCCAGCAGAGGGCCGGGGTCTTTCCCCTGGCTTTTGGCCTCCACGGCCAGACCCAGGATTTCTTCCATCTCCGCGAAAGCGGAGGAGACGCGAGTCAGATCGTCCAGTTCCCGGTGCCGGACCTCGTTGATTGCCCGGGCCAGGGGATGGAGTGCGTCTTTTTCGCGAAAACTCAAATCCGGCGCCTCGATCTTGCCGGCAATGGTTTTCAGATACTGACGGACCCGGAACATCGGCCCCGCCACCCGGTGGGAATAGACCACAAGGAAAATGGCCGCGGCGAGGCAGGGCACGACAAAAAAGAGCAGACCCATCACCAGCGACTTCACCAAAAACTCCTCCCTGATCATCACCAGCTTGAGCAGGACGGCCCGGTAATGGACCGCCAGAACGGTTTTTGTATAGAAATAGAGGGAAACCTGCCAGGCTGCGGCCACGGCCACGAAAAAAAGCACCAGGGCAAGACCCAGCCTGGTGAAAAAAGAATCGGGGATGACTCCCCCCCCTGTTTTAACTTCTTTTCTGTTCATCGGTTTTTCCTTCCTCAAGCAGGAGAACAATTCAGTTGCCCAGCTCTGCCTCATCAACCAGCAGTTTATAGCGATACCCGGAACCGAGATCGACATCGGTCTTGACGGTCCCGCGTACCGAGAGCACCTGGCCAATGACCGCCGTGTCGCTGGTTGTGACCCGCAGGACATTGTCGGGGGCGGCGCCGGTGTCGTCCGTCAGGGTCAGCCAGGTCCTGCCCAGGATATTGGCGCTGACCTTGACCACCCTGCCCCGAACCGTGACCATCTGTCCGGCCAGCTCCGCCCGCCTTTCAAACAGGTCGGCGATGGAAATCTCCCCCTCCTTCCGAATCAACTCGCCCGTGCCGGCCTCGGCCGCGGGCGGGGATTGCTCCGGGAGGAGGCCGCGGTGGAGATCGTCACCGGGCATCGCCCCGGTCCCGGCTTCCTGCGCGGGAGGGACCAGCCTGATTTTCGTCACCATCAGCAGGTTTTCAAAGGTTTTATCCAACTCCTTGCTATGGAACCCGGTCATGGGTACGCCGCCGGCAAATTCAATCCGATCGCCCGGCTCCAGCTCCAGATGGTTGGCGGCCAGCCAGACGGTCTGCCCCTGCTCGTCCACCTCGATGTAGGTATATTGTCCAGCGCCTGCCGTGGAAACGACGACGCCGCTGCGGATATCCGCCGCCGGAGCCGGGATGACGGTGCCGAAAAGCAGCAGACCGGTGAGCAGACAGAGCAAGAGGGAACGCATGGAAATCTCCTTTTGGCTGAGTGTCGGGGTTGCGCCACAGGGGAAGCTCCTCCTGCAACGCAGGCCTCAATAATTTTTCGGTGCATGAGCCACGCCATGGCAATTCAGAAAGCACTGCCCGCGGAAGGTTCCCTGATCCTCGAAATAGAGCCGGCCCTGCGAATCGGGCTGAACGATATCGAGGTCGAAGTTGATCAGGTGGCTGTTGTTCACCGGATTTCCCTGGATAATGCTTATCCCATGAGGATCATGGCAGGCGGAGCAGGGGGTCTGGTTGGTCACCACATGGCGATTGTGGGGAAAGCCGCTCTGGTCGGCCAGCAGGCTGGTCCGGCTGTGGCACTGGTAGCAGAGAGCGTAGTTGCTTTCGCTCTCAATGGTGTAATCGCTGGTGGCATATCCGCGGGCCAGCAGGAAGGGATAATCGGAGCCATGGGGACCTTTGGGCCCGAGAGCGGCGCTGTTGTTATGGCAGGCGAGGCAATCAATGCGGCTCTGGCTGGTCAGCGGGTCAATGAGGCTCGGCACATTGGCATTGATCCCCAGGGCCGCCACCGGATGAAACGAGGGATTGGCCGGGTCGAACTCCAGGCGGGTGTTCAACTGGTCGATCTGCCGGGTAATCGGCATGGTGCCAGGCATCTGGGTGTCACCGTGGCACTTGAAGCAGATCTCGTAGGTATACAGGGCGGAACTGACGGGGCCGCCGCCGATGTCGATACCTCTCACCCCGGCGGTGGCGCCGCTCACCAGAGGCGGGCTTCCAGGCGTGGGCCCGGCCTGGTTGTTGCTATGGTGCGGATTGTGGCAGTCGCTGCACTCCACATGCTTCGTCACCATGCCGGTGGTGAAATCCTCCGCCGGGTCATGGACCTCGAAATAATCCTGCACGCCGTGACGGAACCCTTTGGTCAGTTCCTGGCCAATGTTGGTGGCTGCCACGTTGCCGTTGTGGCAGCCGAGACAGTTGTCTTCCTCGGCCGCATGCCTGAGCAGCCGCTGGGCGCCGCCGGCGGCGTGACTCTTATGGCAACTCTTGCAGCCGTTTTCGGCCACGGTGGTGTATCCGCTGTCCGGCCAGGGGTCGGGGCCCATGCCGTTCCAGGCGGCGGTGGCATTGGCATGGCTGCTTGCCGTCCAGCCCAACGGGGCATGGCAGGCCGAGCAAAGCTGGGAATGCTGGTTCGACATGACCAGGAACTTGCCAAGACTGTTGTCGTGCGGGTCATGGCAGGCAGTACACTGGAGCTGCTGGTTTTTGTCGAGCCGGACCGGGTGCGGCAGCAGGGAGGGGTTAACAAGGGTCTGGTTGCGGACCGTCAGCGCGGTATCGTACACAAAGGAAATCGGGTGGGAGGTGGAAAGATCGGTGCCGATCCGCGAAGGCCCTTCGGGCATGAAACGAAGCCCCCCGACAAATTCTACCTCCGTGGGGCGGGAACCCAGCATGCCGAGGGCCACGGTGCCGTCATGACAGCTCAGGCACAGTTTAGAGGCCCCGGTTGGCTGGCCGACGGCGGCGTATAGGGTCGAACTCTGATAGGGGATGTAATTTGCCGTGGAGTCGGTGCGGTTCCAGAGATAGGGGATATCGCGCCGTCCCTGATGCGGCGTGTGGCAGAAGACGCACAGCTCGCCCTCATCCTGGGCCTTGATGGGCCCAGGGCCGGTGGCGGAGAGATTGTGTTTTGTGTCGCTGATTCCCGCCGCGCCGGCATGCATGGCGTAAAGCGCCACCCCGGCCACGGCCGTCATCAAAAACTTTCCGCAGTTCGCCAAACGGACATTCATTGGTTCACCTCCCCTTCCGCGAGAAACTGGAAGATCTGGACGCGCTTGTTGTAGGTGTCGGCCACATAAATCCGGCCCCGGCCGTCAATGGCGATCCCGGACGGAAGCCAGAGGCGGCCCGGTTCATACCCCGGCCCGGCATAGGCCATGAGCAGCCGGCCCTCCCGGTCGAAAACCTGGACATTGTCAAACAGCGCGTCCACCACATGGATGTTCCCCTGGCCATCGATTGCCGCCGCCTTGGGACGGGAAAAATAGCCCGGCGCGTCGCCCGCTTCCCCCAAGGCCCGGATGAACTTTCCGGCGGCGGTCAGGATCTGCACCCGGTGGTTGAGGGTGTCCACCACATAAATCGAGCCATCCGGCCCAACAGCCACCGCGGTGGGGGCATTGAATAAACCCTCACCCTCGCCGAGGCGACCGATCATCCCCAACGGGCGGAGATCATCCAGGGAAAAGCGCAGGAGCGCGGCATGTTCCGAATCAATGACCAGCAGTTCCCCGGTCACCTGATTGACGGCCACGCCGGTGGGGCGGCCCAGCAGTCCGCGGCGGATTTCCCCCGTAGCAGCGCCGTCCAGGCTGAAAATGCGCACCGCCCCGTCCCCGGCGTCGCTGACGAAGAGCCGGCCCCGCTCTTCGTCCACCGCCACATCAATGGGGGCCTGCAACGGCGCCCCTGCCTCGGGGATCACCCGGTAGCGCTGACCCTGTTCGTCAAAAACATGCACCTGCCGCAGAACCTTGTCCACCACATAGAGCCGCCCGGTCCGGTCCGTGGTCAGGCCGTGGGGGAACTTGATCTCCGGCGCGGCCTGCCCGGCCAGGCCGCGCCAGAGCCGGCGCAAAACCCCGGCCCGGATGCCGAGATCCTCCGCCCGGCGCACTACGCTGACCAGGGCGACGCGGGGGATATCCGGCGGTTCCGGCCAAACCATATTCGGCACGGCCTGGCGCTCGACCTCCACCATGGCACAGCCGCATAGAAACAACGAAGCGGCCAGGACGACCAGTGCCGCGCCCCAACCGAGCAACCGGAGTTGATCCGATTTTCGCATTTTTTCCCTCCTCCGTCTCTCCATCGCCGCTTGCCTCAGAACAAATCCCGGCGCAGGACCATGTTCAGGGTATCCAGACTCCGCTCCTGGCCAATCAGGGGCTGCTGGTCCATGATATGACGGTAGTTGACCTCCAGCTTCCACAGCCCCAGGCGACGAAGGTAGGAGAGGCCCAGGCCGACGCTCTCGTTGCGGTCGGGCCGGTTCGAGGTGTTGATGCGCTGAAACGCCTGCAGCCGCCACTGCTGATTGGGCAGAGGCTGCCACTGGCCGCTGGCATCCAGCCCGTAAGATGTGCCGCTGCTGCCGGTATCCAGCAACTCCGATTCACCGTAACTGCCGCCCACGGCCAGGGAGAGATCGCGCCACGGCCGCCAGGTGAAATTCTGGCGGACCTGCCAGCGGCGGGACGAATTGCCGAAGGCGCGTTTCTCGTCATCGTAGGAGAACTGGGTGTCCGACCAGCGGTAGCGCAGCTGCGCGGTAACATTCTGCACGGTATCGTCGGCAAGCTGGTCCGGCGGCGTGCCGCCCAGCAGCTTGCCCTCGCTCAGGGTGAGCTGGTAGCGCAGGTTCAGGGCCGACCAGAAGAAAAAACCCGCCCCGAAGGTGCGCGACAGGGTTCCCTGCCTGGCGGATGGGTCGCTCCGGTAGCTGTAGCTGGCCGACACCCTCTTTCCATTACCGATATCGCCAGCCAGCGGGGACAAAAAGACAGGCCTGATCTCGACAAAGGCGCCTGCCTCAACGATGTCATAATCCTTCCTGTCGTAGGTAAACCCGTCGGCCCTGAAAAGCTCGATCGTCATCAGGTCCACATTGCGATTGGCCAGCCGGGCGCCGAACAGGCCGAAGCTCAGCGGCTCTGGCGCCAACCTCGGCACTTCAACAAACTCAGCGGTGACGGTGCGGTCCGTCACCTGATAGCCCTGGCCGAGGTTGAGAAAGATCGAGCCCATCGGCACGGGGCGGGTGTAATCAAAGTTGACCCGGCCGCCGTAGGCCTGCTCGCTGCCGCCCGCGAATTTGTTGTGACCGACGTTGCCGTCCAGGGAGCTGCGCAGGTTTTCGTAGAGAAGATGGCTCAGGGAGAGCCGCGCCTCCAGCGGGATATCCTCGCTCAGCCTGCCGTCGCGCCGGTTGGCGGCGTAGCGGGCCGAATAGCTGCTGTTGATCTGCAACCGTTTTTTGGGGTCGGTGTGCTGCCAGGCGAGAAATTCGTTCAGTTCCACGTTGCTGCTGGCCATGGCATCGTTCTCGGTCCAGCGCGTCGACACGGCCGAGGAAAGGCGGATGCGGCGGTCGGCGGTGAGATCCAGGGCGTTGCTCAGGCGCAGCGAGGCGTTTTCCGTGGTCTGGCTCAAACCCTGGGCGTCCCGCCTGCGTTTGTCCCATTCGGCATTGAGACTGGTCTGCTGCCGCTCGCGCCGGTTGCTCGAACTCAGCCGCAGGCTGTCGCCGGCCTGGGTGGAGGTATAAAAGCCCTGCTGCTTCTGCTCGTTGTTCAGATAACTGAAGCGGGTGGGGAATTCCTTGGACTTATAAACCAGGGTGGAGCCATATTCGCTGCTTTCGCTGGTGGTGGTCGAGCTCAGGCTGCTGCTGCTGGTGAAGGTGTTCTGTCTGGCCCGCAACTGCAGGAAAACCGACCGGTGCTGAAACAGGGTAGCGTCAAAACCGTAGTCGAGAAAAAAGGAGTCCAAGGAACTGTCCTCGCCTGGCTCGTACTTTTGCCGCTGCTGCTCCCACTTGGGTTCGAAATTAAGGTCAAAAACCAACAGGGCCGGGTGGTAGACATAGCCGGAGCCGGCCAGGGTCAACCCCTCGGTGTACTGGTGGCTGACGCCCCGGCTCTGCCGGGTGGGGGTGATTTGCTCGTTTTCCCGGAAGGCATATTCGAGCTGCGTTCCCCAGCGTGGTCGTTCCAGGTGGAACATTTTGCTGGCCATGGCATTCGCCCGGCTGCAGACCAGGAGCAGCACGGCGAGTGCCCCGGCTGTCGCAGCCCGGCAGGCCACGGCAGTGGACAGACACGCCTTCCGGTCACCGGCTTTCCAGGAAACCATAAAATTCAAAAACCCTCCTGGAAGTCATCGCGCAGCATCCTGGCGTCACGCCCCATATGGGGGTTGTGGCATTCAAGGCACTCCTCCAGTCCTTCGTGCAGTTCGGCGTCGTGGATGAATCCCTTGCCGTGGCACTGACGGCAAAGTTTCCCGGCCTCCACCTTGAGCAGGTATGGCTCCTTGCTATTGTGGGGAGAATGGCAGGCCACGCAGTTCCAGGCCGGCCCGTGCAGCCGCAGGCCGGCCGCCTGCGCGGCCGCGCTGCCCTTGCCGGCATGGCAGACCACGCAGAGTTCCGCCAGCGGCACGACGAAACGGCCCGGGATGATATTCATCTTGGTCTGGGAGGCCATGTTGCCGAAGCCGAAACCGCCGGCCGCCATTTCGTGGCACTGTTCGCAGGCATCGGCCGCATAAGGCCCATGCACATACGGCCCGGTGAAGGGTCGCATGGCCGCTTCCTGGTCCCGTTTAGCCAGCAGCCTTTCCCTGGTGGACATCTTGGCCAGGGCGGGATCCTCGGCCGGCTTGCTTGCGGCCTCCTCCGGCGGCACCCAGTCTAAAGGCGGCACCCCGGTGAAAAAAAAGGTCAGCACCTCGTGGCGGGCCGCGCGGCTGCAGCCGCCGGCAACAAGCGCCGACAGCAGGAGCAGCATGCCGGCCAGCAGCAAGGGGCGATTATTTCGCGGGCGCATCCGGTTTGGCCGCCTTATCCGCCTGAGCCGGTTTTTTCTTCGGGGTCATCTCCGGCAGCTTTTCCCCGATCCAGTCACCGAAGCCGTAGATATTCAGCTTCTTCTCGCCCAGCATGCTGCCGGCAATGACCAGGTAGCGGATTTTGAAGTCCTTGTCCGCGTAGCGCTGGAAATAGGCGACGTTCTTGTCGTCCACGTGGAGGGCCATGGGCAGATAGAGGCTGCCCGGGGCATTGCCGAAACCGCCGAAAAAGAGCAGCACGTCGGTGGATTCGTCGTCGAAGATCTGGACATTTTCAAAGGCCGCGTCCACCACGTAGAGGTGCTTGCCGTCCGGCGAGAGATCCAGCCCCTTGGGCCGGGCAAAGCCGCCCAGGGTGGCGCCTGAATAGCCGAATTCCTTCAGGTAGTTGCCCTCTTTGTCGAATTTCTGGACACGGAAGTTGAAGGAGTCGTTGACAAAGAGGTTGCCCTGCCGGTCCACCCGGATATGGCTGGGACGGTCCATCTTGCCCGCTTCGGTGCCGCGGCCGCCGATGGTCTGCACGGTTTTGCCGCTCTCCTTGTCCACCACCACCACCGCGTGCCGCGGGTGATCAACCACATAGACCCGCTCGCCGAACACCGCCACATCCATGGGCTTTTCGAACTGTCCCTCCTCGCCGTAAGTGCGGACAAAGGCGTCATCCGGGCCGAAAACCAGCACCTGCTTGCGGCCGCCGTCGGCGACGTACTTGTAGCCGTCCTCGCTGACATGCAGGCCGTAGGGATCCTCGAGGGTGCCGAGTCGATCATCCTTGAGGGCGCTGAATTCGTTCTTCTCCAGATCAATGATGATGATCCGCCTGAAGGTACGGTCCGAGACGTAGAGCCTGCCCTTGACGCTGCCCACGTCCATGGGCCGGGCGAGCCCCTTGAGGGATTCCTCCTTGCCCACCACGAATTTCCGGAAGGCGCTGGATTTCTGCCCCAGATCGTCCTCGTTGGAGATGGTGGTCAGAAACTGGAGGCGCGGCTCAAGCGGCAGCGGCGGATAAAACGTGGTCGATTGCTTCTGCGGCGCGGTGGTGGCGCAACCCGTCAGCAATTGCCCCACCAGGCAGCAGATGATGAGCGATGTGGCACGAAACATGGAGGTCCTCCTGGGTTGAGATAATTATTTCTTCTGGCCGGAGCCAGGCTTCTGCGATTCCTTGGAACGGGCGTCCTCTCCCGGGCGCGGGCTGGTGCGCAGGGGATTGTTCACCGGCGCCAGCCGATCGTAGGACACCTTGATATGGCAATTGGAAACACAACTGCCGCCGTTGTCGGTGGCCTCGAAGGTCAGGCCCAGAACGCGCTCCCCGAAACGGAATCCATGGGCGATGAGACGCGGCTGAGCGCTTCCGTGCGGCGTGTGGCAGGCCCGGCAACTGCGCCCCTTTTTCTTGTCGACGTGGCGCTGGTGCAGGTTGAGATTGCCGTTGCGGAAGGCGGTGGCCGTCTCGGTGCGCGGCGTAGTGAAGGCAGCGGCCTCATGGCAGTTCAGGCAGAGCGCGTAGGCCGTCTTGTTGTATGCCTGGTACAGCTCCTTGGGATAGGCGGCGGCGAGCAGGCGGACCTCGGCGGAGGCATGGGGCCGGTGGCAGTCGTTGCAATCGCCCGCGGCAAAAGGCGGGTGGTGGTTGGCTTTGCTGTACTCGAAGAGCGGTTTGGTGGGCGGCAGGGAGATACCTGCCGTATCGGTCTGCGCCTTGTCGTGGCAGCGCCAACAGAGGGCCGGAACCGGCTCGCGCAACAGCCTGGCCAGGTCGGTGGCGTGCGGATTGTGGCAGGCAACGCAATCGCCCCCTGCCACCGGGCCATGCACCACCGTGCCGCTAAAATCACCCTGGTCATGGCATTGCAGACAGATTTCACCGGCCGGCGCGTTGAGCAGTTTGGCCTGCTCCGACTGATGCGGGTCGTGGCAAGCGGTGCAGTCGCCGTCGGCGGCCGGCATGTGCCGGTGCTTGCCGGTTGCCGGGTTGTCGTGGCATGCCAGGCAGAGGGAGACAATGGGCGCCGGCCGGGCGGCAAACTGGTGGCGGGCCGGGTCGGCCTGCTCGTGGCAGAGGGTAGCGCAGCCCTTTCCCCCCTCGGTGGCCGGATGGATATTTTTTTTGCTATTCAGCTTACCGTGGCAGTCGAGGCAGGCCTGGCCGGGCTTCATGGCCACAGGCTTGCCGGCCGCCCGGGCCGCGGTCGGAGCGGAGGCCAGCCCGAAGAAAAGCAGCAGGAGGCCGCACCAGGCCGGGAACAGCATCCGGCAGGAGCGGCGAATATCTCCGGCGTCCAACTGGCCGTCATGGCGGGTGGGGCAAGGAAGAGGCATCGAGGTATCACGCTCCAGTGAAAAACCGGCCAGCCAGGTAACCGGGATGGAAAACATGCGGTCCGCGACCACAGGTGAAAGCGCGAACGTCCTGGCCGCCCCCGGACAACGGCAAAAAAATCCGTGACGAGAGTCCGGCCCCAGCAAGGCTAATCGAACTCCGTCACGGATTCAAGAAAAAATTGTCTCCCGGTTTGCCGAAGGCTCGGCACTGCTCAGGATCTGGCTATTTATTATGACAGGTCAGACACAACGCCGAAGCCCCGCCCAGGCCCGGGATGTTCCCGGCCCGCAGCAGCAGGGTGTTCGGCACCGAATCGGGCCCGTTATGCACATCGTGGCAGGTGGCGCACTGCACCTTGCCGTTTTCCAGGGTCTGGGCAATGGTCTTCCCGCTCGGCCAGGTGTTGGTGGCCGGGTGCAGCTCGGGGTCGTCGCCCGCGAAGGAGACCGAGATCGGATGGGTGCCGCGCATGTCGAGATCGCTGCCGGACATCACCCGCGGAATCTTTTTCGTCGGATAGGTGTTGCCGATGACATACTCCATGTCGCCGGCATAGCGGTCGAAGCTGTCCATGGCAACGGTGCCGTCATGGCAGCTCAGGCAGAGCTTGGAGTTGCCGGTGGGCTGGCTGTCCACCGCGTGGGTCTGGGTCTCGCTGAAACCATTGCTGTACATCACATAGGTGGCGCTGCTCAGGGCATGGTTCCAGAGCAGGCCTTCCTTGTAGCGCTCGCGTCCCTTGTCGTGGGGCGCGTGGCAGACGTTGCAGATTTCCTTGTCAGTGGCCGAGGGATACCAGTCTTGCGCCGTGAAATCATGCTTGCTGCCTTTAATCCCGGTTCCGTCGCCGGCCCGGGCCACCGTTGCCCCAGAGAGCAGGGCGAGGCAGAGACCTAACGCGAGAAAGATCCGCCCCCCCCTCCCTGCAGGATCTCTCCTTTCCTTCTTTTCGTAGAGATCATGTGCTGCCTTCCTTTCCTGCCGATAGAAGCAGGTACAGGTGGGGGTGCCTTGCGGCGCCCCCACCTGCGGTGTCAGTCCACGTTCAAGAAGCAGGACTTACTTGTTGTGGCAGGTCAGACAGAGGGCGGAAGCCTTGCCCTCGGCGCCACCCTTGGTGGCATCCAGGGTGTTGGCGGTGCGCAGCAGGGAAGAGCCGGACGCGGTGTTCTTGTTGTGGACGTCATGGCAGCTGGAGCACTGTACCTTGCCGTCCTGCAAGACCTTGGCGATGGTGCTGCCGTCGTCAAACTCGTTGCTCGTGGCGTTCAGCTCACTGTCGTCGGTGTTGTAGGTGATGGAGACCGGGTGGTTGCCGTCCAGGTGGCCGGTGCTGGCGCCCATATTGATGCTGGTGTTGGCATAGGCGGTAATGACGGTGGTGCCGTCCAAGCTGTCAAAGGTGTCGATGGCGGTGGCGCCGTCATGGCAACCCATGCAGAGCTTGGTGCTGCCGGTGGGCTGGTTATCCACCACGCCGTTGAGGGTCTCGGAATCGTACATGGTGAAGGTCTGGCTGGATACCTGATGGTTCCAGAGCAGACCATCTTCGTAACGGGTGCGGTTCTTGTCATGGGGGGCATGGCAAACGCGGCAGATTTCCTGGCGGGTGTTCCATGACTCATCGGTGACGGTGGCGCCGATCTTGGCGGCCAACAGCGTGCCGTCGGAAAAGTCGTGGGAGCTGCCAACAATACCCAAGCCATCATTAGCCGCAGCCGCCATTACCATAGATGCACCGCCAGCTACCATTGCCACTACTGCTGCTGTCATAATTACCTTTTTCATCTGTCTATCCTCCGGAAATGTTTGTACTTCCTTTTTGTTGACTCCGGCAGCCCGGCCATCCTGCCCTTCAGGATCCGTCGGCTTTGTGTCCCCGCCTTACGACGGGTTTACCTTTTGCGGAGGATATTTCCGCTGCCGCCTCGGCAGGCCGCGCAACGGGTGTTTCTACTTTTTTGTTCCTTGTTCTTCTCCCGCACTTCTCTTTTTTCCTCTCCCAGCCGACGCTCACCTCCTCTCCTCGTTGTTTGGTTCCCCGTTGCCAAACACAAAAAGCAAACAACGTGCCAACACCGGAAATAGAGCAATAAACATTTAAAAATCAATAAGTTGAATGCGTCGTAGCCGGCCACGCCGATGAATTGTCCGGCGATCGCCCTCTTTGCCTGCTGGGCCGCGCATGACGTTGTTCAATTTACGACACGGCCGGGACGGACTCGGCTGCATAACAATGTGAAATTATGCGCTTTTTATGGATAGACCTGAACATGCTCAATTTCCGGCACCCCAGGACAGTGGGGCTGGGCAGTGACGGGGAAACGGCTCCGCCACCTTCCCGGATTGGGGAGCTGACAAATATGAAAAGAAGCGGAAAAACGGGGAGAAAAGCGATTAACAGAACCCCGGCCGCGGTGCCCTGGCGGGAAAAACACCCAGGGCAACGGCTGTCCGGTTTACGGCATCGGCGCGAGGCCCCTTCAGGGGGTCTTGCCGATGCCGTATTTATCCATCTTGCTGTAGAGAGTGCCGCGGGCGATATCCAGGACCTGGGCCGCCTGCTTGAGATTCCACCGGCACTCCTCCAGCACCTTGCGGATCAGGGCCTCCTCGGCCCTGGCCAGGGAGGTGGTGGTGAGATGAAGGTCGAAGTCGGCGGCGGCCTGCGGCTGGCGGATCTCCGGGGGCAGATCGGCCAGGGAGATCTCCCGGCCCCGGCAGAAGACCACGGCATGCTCCATGGCATTGGCCAGTTCCCGCACGTTGCCGGGCCAGGCATATTCCCTGAGGTGGTCGAGAACCTCCCTGGATACGGCCCGGATCTCCTTGCCGGTTTCCGCACGATACTTCTGGAAGAAGAAATCGGCCAGCAGGGGGATGTCGGATTTGCGCTCGCGCAGGGACGGGACCTCCAGGGCAACGACGTTGATCCGGTAATAGAGATCCTCGCGGAACAGTTTGTCGCGCACCGCCTGGGCGAGGTTCCGGTTGGTGGCGCAGATCAGCCGCACGTCCACCTTGATGGTGGCGGTGCCGCCCACGCGCTGGAAGGTGCCCAATTCCAGGACGCGGAGCAGGGCAACCTGGGTGGCCATGGGGATGTCGCCGAATTCGTCGAGAAAGAGGGTGCCGCCGTCGGCCTGCTCGAAAAAACCGCGCTTGCGGGCCACGGCGCCGGTAAACGCCCCCTTTTCGTGGCCGAAGAGTTCGCTGTTGATCAGGGTTTCGGTGAGCGATGCGCAGTTGACCTGCACCAGGGGCTGGTCGCGGCGGGCGCTCTTGCTGTGGATGGCCGCGGCGATCAGCTCCTTGCCGGTGCCCGACTCGCCGGTGATCAGGACCGCGGCGTTGGTCTTGGCCACCTGGTTGATCTTCTCGTAGAGTTCGAACATCTTCTGGTCCTGGCCGATGATGTTCTCGAAGGCGGGCTGGCCGTCGCCGGCCCGCCGCATCTCTTCGCCCCGTTCCAGGACGGAGCGGTGCGCCACCAGTTTCTCGATGGCGTTCATGATCATGGGAAAATCAAAGGGCTTGAGGATGTAGTCGTAGGCGCCGGCCTTCATGGCCGCCACCACCTGCCGGGTCTCGTCGACCCCGGTCAGCATCACCACGAAGATGCCGGGGTGCCGTTCGCGGATTTCGGCCAGCAGGGTCAGGCCGTCCATGCGCGGCATGAGGAAATCGGTGATCACGATGTCGGCGGCAAAGGAGGCGAGCTTTTCCAGGGCCTCGACCCCGTCTTCCGCCGTCTCCACCTCGTAGGCCTCCTCGTTATGCCGCCGCAGCCGGGCGGCAAAGGCACGCCGGTAGGCCGGCTCGTCGTCAACAAAAAGGATTTTCGTCTTCCGGACCATCGCTGGGATCCTCATTTATCTGCATCGGTGCTGGCGGCGCCGCCGGCTGCCGCGTCGATCTCGTACTGTTCCATGGCCCTGGCCACTGCCCGGCGCAGCAGGGTGCGATCCCACGGCTTGTGGACCAGGGCGAAGATTTTTTTTTCCTCGAGGGCGGCTGCACACTGGCGCACATCGGCATATCCGGTGAGAATGATGCCGAGCGCCCGCGGCCGAACGGCCTTGACCAGCCGGATGAGGTCCAGCCCGTTCATCCCCGGCATCTTGAAATCGGAAAGAACGACCTGGATCGGCGTCACCTGCTCGAAAATCGCCAGGGCCTCAGCCCCTGAGCCGGCGAAAAGCAGCTCATACCCGTCGTTTCTGAAAGAACGCTGCAGGGACTTCAGGATATAGGGCTCGTCGTCCACGCAGAGCAGGCGTTTCGCCGTCATGCCCCTCCTTCCTCCTGCCCTGCCGCCACCGTCATATTCCCCTTCACCGGGAGCATGATGATGAAGGTTGTGCCCCTGCCGAGTTCGCTTTCCACGACAATGTCGCCACCATGCTGGCGGACGATGTCGTAGGTGATGCTCAACCCCAAGCCGGTTCCCTTGCCGGTTTCCTTGGTGGTGAAGAACGGTTCGAAAATTTTCGCGCGATGTTCGGCGGCAATGCCGGAGCCCGTATCGGAGATGCTGATGCCGATGCAATCGGACGCGGCAATCCAGGTTCTGGCCGTAATCGTGCCATAGTGCTCAATGGCCTGCGCCGCATTGATAAGCAGGTTCATGAACACCTGGTTCAACTGTCCGGGATAGCATGGAATTTTCGGAATGTCGCCATAGTCGCGGACAACCTTTGCCTTGTATTTCAGTTCGTTCCAGACGATGTTGATGGTACTTTCCAGACACTCGTTCATATCGGCCATGCTATAATCCTGATCGTCTATCCGGGAAAAATTGCGCAGGTTCTTGACGATATTGCTTACCCGTTCGCTTCCCTCCAGGGATTCATCGATCATTGTTCCCATGTCGCCAAAGATCGCATCAATCTCAAGCTGGCTGCGCAACGCGGCTACCGAGGCGTTGGCCTCCTCGCTATCGCACTTCTCCCGGAGAACGGATTCGAGAAAAACGATGTACCGGCAAAGGGAGTCGGCATAACCGCTCAATTCGCTGAGGTTGTTCGAGATAAAGCCCATGGGGTTGTTGATATCGTGGGCGACCCCGGCTGCCAACTGGCCGATGCAGGCCATTTTCTCCTGGTGGAGGATGGTGGAGTGCTTACTCCGCAGATCCTGGCAGGCCTGATCGAGCGCGGCACGGCTCTCTTCCAGCTCCCGGTTCAGTTTTTCCAGGGCCATGGTGCGTTGCGCAACCCTGGTCTCCAGGGTGTCGTTGAGTTGTTTCAGTTCCACCTCGGCGTGATGGCGCTGACCTATCTCCACCTCCAGGGAGTTATTCATGGCCTTGACCTTGTCAACCTCGGTAGCAAGCTGTTCCCGGGCGGTCGCCAGTTGTCTGTTCATCCGGCCGAGATGGGTGTAGGCAAAAACAAACATGGCCGCAGACAGCACGGCGCTCAGCATAAACACCCGAAAAATAAAACTGCGAAAATCCGAAAGATCCTCGGTGATGTCATGGAGAACAATGAGCTTGCCGATGTCCTGGCCCTCAATATCTTGCAGGGGGAACCACTTGAAGCGGTACGTCCTGTCGGCGAAGCGCATCGAAGAATATTCCTTGGTAAAGATCGCGCCATGCGCGACAGGCGGCCCCATTTTCCGGGCAATGTATTCCATGATGGGCTCGCTGGGTAAAGTGGAAGCGGAAACCGCATCATCAGGGAAGATACCCCAGTCAGCCGAGTGGTTGAACACCCTCCTGCCCCGGAGCCAATTCTCCTGGTGGACCAGCTTCTTGGGAATCGTGGCCAGAAAATCATCCTTGACGATTTCCTTCAGTTTCCGCAGCAGAAAATCAATCTCGATGCCGACCTCGATATAGCCGATCAGTTCACCCCGCACCCGCCACGGCATCACGGTCCGATAGGAAAGAGTCCCCAACCGGCCCACTTCCAATCCGGACTTCACATTATTGGTCGCTGCCGCCGCCCGGAAAACGTGCCGTTCGATACGGTCACCAAATTTCTGGGGATCGTAGAGACGGAGAAAATTGTTTCCGGCCGGGTCATGGAAATAAAAATGGGTGATCCCGTGGTGCTGCCTCATCTGCTGAAAAAGAGGCCGACTCAACTTGTACAGCTCGGCGCGGTCCTTCCTGCGCATTGCCCGCTCCAGTTCCCCGTCAAGGGCAAGCTGCGTCATGAGCCCCTTCATCAGCGCCCCCTGCCGATGCATAAGCTCCTGCATGAAAATCCGGGTCGTTTCATAGCGATGGCGCATGTCCCTGGTGTCTTGGGTGGTGCGGATATGATAGGCACTATAGAGAAAAGCGCCCAACAATACGGAGATGGTCACCGTAAGCGGGATGAAAATACCCGCCCGAATGGACTGTTCACGCATAAGCTTCATGTCCGTTCAGCGGCCCCAACCGAAAAACATGGCGGCAAGGCGTAAGGGCTCAGGCCGGACTTTGCCGAAACACGTCCGTTTTTTTTGCAATATGGCGTTCCTCCGCACTATTTTCCCGGATTCCAATAGCGCATAACTCTACCGTTGTTTCCCGATTCGGTCAATAAAAGGGCTGCTCAGGCGAAGCATACCCCGGCCCGACAGGTCCCTTCGTCTATCATGGCACTCCAGACGACTCTTCCCACCGCTCTCGATTTGCCCGGTATCTCGTTTTCAAAACTGAGCACCTGGGAGGTCAGCAATGGGTATTGTGTGAGAAAGCCCACGCCGTCCTCGCTGACATCAATTGCCCGCGCCAGAAGAAGCAGCCGGCATTGCTTGCCGTCCTTGATGACGCTTATGGAATAGCGAAATTCCTCCTCAAAAGGGGTCCTCACCCTACGCCGCTCCTTTTTATGCGCGTAAAGACGGTTCCCGCTGAAGCGGAGTCCGGCATGAACGCCATTCTCCGGATACAGGGCCTGCGCCACGCTGTCCTGCAGGACACGGAGGTTGAAGGGGGTGGTGATGAACCGGCAGGCGCCCCTGCTGATCGCCTTCCGGATCTGTCTGCCCATATCCAGGTCATCAATGCAACCGGGGGCCATGACAATGATCTTAACGTCGGAGCATATCTCCCTGATGATCTGCATCAGCGTCAGGCCGCAGCAATCAGGCAGGCGTATATTGAGCAGGCAGAGGTCATACATCCGGCTGGAGGTAATTTTGAGTACGGCCTCGGCAGCGGTGGCTGCCGGGGTCACGAGAACGTCCTCTGTTTGCAACGCCTTTTTCAAGGCGTAATGAACAAGTTCATCCTCATCAACCACCAGAATATTTTTTTTGTGCATGCTACTCTCCATACCACCATGACACATTAAACAGAAGGAATAACCCCGTTTCAGGCTGGTGAATTATGAATGCAAATTCCACGCCATCTGACTATCGGAGATTGTGTATGTCAAGCAGTGAGCCCAATTTGAATCACAGCCCAGTGCGTGGAAAATTGAGCCAAGGCTGGATGAGAGATAACAACGAAGAGCTACTCCACGATGTTCTCGGCGACCTGACACCCGTCGAATACGGAAAATTTCATGCCCCAGAAAACTCTATAAATAAGGCGGGAGGGGGACAATCCTATATACCCCCCAGCAAAACGGCATCGTCACCGGCGGCGGCGCCGGGGGAAACGGTGGCCTGTAAAAAGGCTCAGGCAAGGGTGGCAGGTAAGGAACATGGTGTCCGATATGGGGCGTTCGATGCGGCCATGTGACTGATG
>Ga0172371_10004624_pt1 | contig 20736 bp, 14 predicted proteins | sample Lak12m_FD_114543 | JGI IMG/M metagenome (GOLD analysis project Ga0172371, IMG submission 114543) | Freshwater microbial communities from Kabuno Bay, South-Kivu, Congo - kab_022012_12m | ecosystem: Environmental > Aquatic > Freshwater > Lake | place: Democratic Republic of the Congo: South-Kivu... | reverse complement strand
TCGCGCGATCCCAGCGAACACCACAACAACTCGAAATTCGAAACACGCCGCTTCACCAGACGATCTGAGTCGTACGAAAGGGCAAAACTATAGTTGCGTAAAAAGCTGGAACAATACATGAAGGACGGCGACGCCGATGCCTTCATGGCAGACACTCACCTATCGCGAACTCGCCCAAGGGCTCTGGGAAGCCGGCTTAGCATTTTGTTCGTGGGGCCTCGTCACCATCAATGGATGTATGACGGAGAATCACTGTGTCGCTTGTTGCAGTCGCATGGATTTATCAATGCTGAGTCTGTCGCGCCAGGGCAGACTAAGATTCCGGACCCTGGGAAACTCGATCTGTGGGAAAGATCTGACGAGAGCGTCTACGTTGAGGCAGAAAATCCGTAGTGGCTGTAGGAAATCCCGAAGAATCGGTGAACTGATAAGATGAGCCAACTGAAAATACATTGGATCTGCCCCGCTCCGAACCACTATCACAGTTATCTTTTTAACGAACTGATGAAGGACCCTGAAATTTCCTTGGAAGTGCATTTCTTAATGGAAAGCTATTCTCAACACCCGTGGAAAAGAAAGCCGGAAATGTCTTTCAAACACCGTGTGGTGGACTTGCGTTTCGGTCTCGACTTCCGTCTCTTTCGATTGGCCTTAGACCGAGACAACAAGTTTGTCATATCCGGGTGGAACAGAGTTTTTCTAGTGCTGTTAGTCCTCTGGCTGACGATACTTCGTCGTGATTTCTTGTTTTGGACGGATACCCCCAATCTGGCCAAGAAAAGGCAGTTGATCCGGAGGATTGTCCGCAAGGCGGTGACTCAGATTATTTTTCGAAGTGCCCGCAAAGTCCTGGGAACAGGCGGGCCTTGTTTAGAGTCGTTATCTGCCATGGGATGTCCTGAGAGCAAACTCATCACTTTTCCGTTCTTTGTTCCTCTTCCCAAACTAGGTTCCGTTGAAGATAGGTTCGCAAACCCAACGCTGAAGATCGTATCGGTCGGGCGCATAGACAACTCGCTAAAAGGCTGCGATATTGCGCTCAACGCCATCAAGATCATGAACCAGAAGATATCCACTAGCTCCTTCAAATACTTCCTTGCAGGCTCTGGCCCCGATTATTCTAAAGTTTGCTCGCAGGCGGAGCATTTGGGACTGTCAACCAATGTGCAATTGCTTGGCTGGCTTGAAACAGGTGAGGTCGCCCAGCTAATGCGTAACGCACATGTGTTGCTTCACCCTGCGAGATGGGACCCTTTTCCTGTGGCAGTATTGGAGGCAATGGCTTACGGTCTAGTCGTGTTGGGTTCCGAGGCTTCCGGATCAGTACGTGATCGCATCATTGATGGCAAGAACGGTTTTCGACATGAGGTGGGAGACGCGAAGAAGATCGCCGAACAGCTGGGCCTTTTACTCAAGCATAGGGAAGTTCTGAGCCAGATGGGTCTTGCGGCACGGCACACCGCCGAAGAATGGCCTGCGAGCCGTGGAATTGCAATCATTAAATCGGCTTTCCAAGCTAGGGCGGATACCTACCCATGTGCGGGATAGTAGGCGTGGCATCAAAGTCCCCGATTAGGAATCGGGATTTACTGACCACTTGACGAGACACGAAAAGGGCCAAACTTAGACGCACTACGCTAAGACCCTAAACAATCTCATCTTGAAAGCGAGGTGTTTAACAGTATGGTAACATCGGTCCTAATCGATCCGTCAGCGGTCTATCCCCCCGACGGATTCGAATACTGCCCTGCTCAAAGATATCCAGAGTATCCATTTAATGACATCGCCCCAACTCGCAACGATGTTTATGAGATGGTGAGAGATTGCCTTGCCCAAGCTGGACTGCACGCCGACTCTTTCGGGAAATCCTCGTGGAATCCGCTAGGACAATGGATTGCCCCGGGGCAACAGGTCTTTGTCTTGTGCAATCTCGTTATGAATCGGAGAGCCACCGAGACTCGTTTCGACTTTCTTGCGAAGTGTATTCACGGCTCCGTTCTTAGAGCGCTAATGGACTATGTCCATATAGCTTCAGGCGGCTCATCCAGCCTTCTTTTTGGGAACGCTCCCTTGCAGGGGGCTTCATGGGACAAGATTGTCAGAGAAACTGGGGTGGACCGACTAGAGAGTTTCTATCGCGTGAGAGGCATCAATGCTCTGGCAACAGATCTTCGGCAATATGTCGCCGAGATAGACGACTGGGGGAAGGTAAGAAATGTACGTAATTACAACGACCGAGAGCATGTGGTTGTTGATCTGGGTTCAGAAAGCCTTCTCGAAGACCTATACGTTCACGGTGCTTGCCCATCTTTTCGGATTTCTGATTATCGCCCGGACTGTCTGCAGTCCTACCACTCGAAAGGTCGGCATATTTATTTGATATCAAGAAAGTTTCTTGAATCCGACGTTGTAATTAGCCTCCCCAAGCTTAAGACTCACGAACAAGTCGGCTTGACATGCTGTCTGAAAGGGTTTGTCGGCATAACTTCACAGAAGATTTGTTTACCTCATCACCGGGCTCGCGGCCCACTACAGGGCGGAGACGAATATCCGAACGGCGGGCTAACCATATCCACATACTCAAGGCTTAGGGACATCGTGTCGGGACTCGATCCGGGCACGACTGCATTCAATTGCCTTAAAGTCTTAGACAGAACTCTGGGAAAGATTCTGAGAGCCTCTGGAGCCGTGTCTGCTGGAGCCTGGCATGGAAATGATACAACTTGGAGAATGGCGCTGGATGTTGCGCGAATAGCTTTCTACGCTGACCGATTTGGGATCATGCACAGTGAGCCTCAGCGCATCCACCTGGCGCTTGTTGATGGGATAGTAGGCGGTGAAGGAAATGGCCCCCTAAAACCTCGACCGGTCCAGTCGGGAGTAATACTATTTTCCGATGATTTGTCTACGGCTGATCTTGTGGCGGCGAGGATCATGGGATACCACCCCAATTCTATACCTATAGTTAGAGAATCTTTTGGTCTAGTGTCCTATCCCATTTCACGAAAAAGTGGAGCGACGTCAATAATTGTCAACGGACGAAGCGTAACAAATGAGGAAATAGGCCCTTTGGGAGGGCGATCTTTTGCGGAACCCTCCGGATGGATTGGTCGGATGAGAGAGAGACGATGTGGATAGTTCGCAACGTTCGTGCTGCCAGGCTTTTCAAGGATATTGTGGAGCGGTCTCGTTCTTACGAGACGGTCAGCGACGAATCCAGAATAAAAGAACTCCAATTGGACTGTTTTAACGACAATTGGAGGAAGACAATTTCCGAAATCCCGTACTACAAAAGACTAGTGCAACAAGGAAGGGTACCATCTCGATTCCAATCGTGGGAGGAGTTTATTGACACAGTACCCATCAGCAACAGAGCTACCTTGAAGAAAGAAACTCTGAGTATGCAGAACCCCAAGAAGCCAGCAGATTTTTTTAGGATTACGGGAGGGACTACTGCTGAACCAGTGAGGCTTCCGGCTTGGCACTCGGAAACCAGGTTCTCAAGGGCCGATATGTGGTATGCCAGATCTTGGTTCGGCATATCCCCATCTTCAAAACTGTTCTTGCTATGGGGCCACAGCCATCTTTTGGGAACTGGACTGAAAGGGCGCATCAATGCGAGCATCCGCGTAATTAAGGACTACCTTGCTGGATACTACCGTTTTTCAGCTTATCATCTCGACAGCGTGAAGCTCGTCGTCGCCGCCCAACGGCTCATAGAATTTCGTCCCGATTACCTTATTGGTTACAGTGTAGCCTTGGACTGTCTCGCGCGCCTGAGCGTCAACGCATCGGTAGCCCTCAGAGAGTGCCGACTGAAGGCCGTAATAGGTGCGGCGGAATGCTTTCCGTTCGCTGACAGTGAGGAACTTCTTGAAAATGTTTTCGGCACCTTCGTAAGCATGGAATATGGCTCAGTCGAAACAGCCCTTATCGCACACAGAAGACCCAATGGACGGTATTTCGTTTTTTGGAGATCTTACTTCGTGGAAGCGGAGCGGCATGATCTATTCGCCCAAGCCTGGAATGTCAGAGTCACTAGCTTGTACCCTCGGTGCTTTCCTCTTGTAAGATACGAGATCGGAGATCAGGTGTCACTCGTATCCGCTTCTCAGGGCTCGTTAGTCGCCGGTGTCCTTAAGTTTGAGAAGGTTATGGGGCGCTGCAATGACTACGTAGAATTGCCGGACGGATCTCGTCTGCACTCCGAGCTTTTTACTCATGCAATGAGGGAGTGCCAGAACGTAGAAAGCTATCAGGTTGTTCAACGTGCCGGCAGGCTCCAACTCACATATAGAGCTCCAGGCGATTTGTCTCCATCAGAGATTGAAGCTATCAGAAATCGATTAGTAAGAATTCATACCGGCCTCGGAAACGTGGAAGTAATTAGGGTTTTATCACACAGGCAGACTCTAGCAGGGAAGACTCCGATGGTTATAGTTCAATGACGCTTCAGGTGTGTTGAGCGAGTTCTCAAAATGCATTTAGCTGTTGATGCTATGGGAGCAAAATACGGCGGAGGAGCAACGGGCCTTCTTGAATTTCTCCAGGCGGCAATTAGCGATTCACGCGTGAATCGGGGTACGGTCTTCTGTACACCTGCCGACAACCGTTTGTTCAACCTGCCTTTGTCGGATAAACTGAGCGCTATTGCCAAGCCTTCAGTGGACAAGAACTATTTCCTGCGAATTCTGTGGTATGAAAGGTTGCTGGCTCGAGAGTGCCAGAAAATAGGGGTGGATGTTCTCTTTGTTGCAGCCAATTTTGGGCAATCGGGATTTGGGATACCCCATGTCACCTATGTGCGACAATCATTACCTTTTTGTTCTGAGGCCATAGCGAGTTGGCCATCGTACTATGACAGGTTAAAGTGCCATGCGTATCGGTGGCAAATGAGGCGATCTTGCAGGAGCGCGGCACGGGTCATATGCCAGAGTTCAGTAATGAAGAGCTGGGTCACGGCAGCCTTTGACCTTGATCCGTCAAAGGTTGTCACTGTATATACGGCGCCAAAGAATCTGTTGGATGAGGCGGTTATCAACTCGGATTCCTTACGCGAAAGGAAATCAGGCGACGTTTACCGGCTGCTATACGTTGGATCTGACTATCCCTACAAGAAGCTGGACACTGCGGTAGCGGCCCTCGACGTCCTACGCAGGGAATTACCTTCCCTTGAGTTGGTGATGACACTTCCCACAGACCACCATTGGGCTTGCCTTCCTGGAGTCAAATGCATCGGGTACTTGAACGACAGCAGACTTGCATCCGCCTACAGATCAGCTGATGTTCTGATCCTGCCTTCTCTGGTCGAAAGCGGCCCTCAGACTCCCCTGGAAGCTATGAGCATGGGCACACCGGTCCTCGTTGCGGACCGGCCCTATGCTCACGACATCTGCGAAGACGCCGCGGTTTTTTTTGACCCCAACAGGGCCTCGGATTTCGCCGAGAAAGCGCTGACCCTTCTGAGTGATCGCAATCTATGTCAATCTCTGATAGAGAAGGGCTTGGCTCTTGTTGAGAGGAGAAAGGCCGCAGAGCCGTACAAGAAGATCCTAGACGTTTTGTTGGAATGCGCAGGCTGCACGACTTGCAGTACTGACACGAAGTTCCTCGATGGTGCGAAATAGAATGTGCGGTATAGCCGGTCTGGTAGGAGATTTTGTCCCGGGCTTGATGGAGCGCATGAATGCGGCGCAGCGGCACAGAGGACCTGATGCAGAGGGAGTGTTCGAGGACAAGGAAGGTCTGTGCCAATTGGCGCACGTTCGCTTGTCCATTCTCGATCTCTCTTCAGCTGCAAACCAACCCATGCAATCGGACGATGGCCGCTACACCTTAGTATACAATGGTGAGATCTATAACTTCAGGGAGCTAAGATCAGAGCTGGAGTCAAGAGGATGGCGGTTTCGATCCACCGGAGACACGGAGGTTCTGCTCAAAGGTCTTATCCAGTTCGGCGAAGCTTTTGTGGAACGCCTGAACGGCATGTTTGCGTTTGCTATGTGGGATAACGTTTCCCGAGAGCTACTCATTGCGCGCGATCAATTGGGCATAAAACCGCTATACTACTGTAGCCCCCGTCCTGGGACCTTGTTGTTTTCCAGTGAAATCAAGCCGATGCTGGGTTACCCCTCCTTTGAGGCTCTTCCCGAACCTGTCGCATTATTCCAGCACCTGGTTTTTTGTTACGCCCTTAGCGAAAGAACGGCGTTTAAAGGATTATTTCGCCTTCAACCGGGCTATCTCGCGCGCTGGCGAAGCGACGATCGCGTTCTTCGTACCACGAGATACTGGTCACCGCCCTCCCAGGATTTCGAAGGAACCCCAGAAGAAGCCGTGGTAATCCTTAAGTACACTCTCAAAGCTGCCGTGGAAAGGCAGATGATTGCTGACGTGCCCGTCGGAATGTTCCTCAGCGGCGGCCTGGACAGTAGTTACCTCACGGCCCTTGCCAAAGCTCGCGCACGTGAGGGGTTCAAGTGCTTCACCATCGAGTGGCCGGCAGCGGATAATCGCCTGGACGCCATGGATCCCGATCTGCCTCACGCCACGGCGTTTGCGAAACGTCTGGGGTTGGATCTGCATGTTACTACCCTGCACCATTCAGTGACCGACCTGTGCTCACAACTTGTGTGGCATCTTGACGAGCCGCTGGTGGATCCAGCTGCAATCTCGGCTTACCTGATTTGCCGTGAGGCGCGAGCGTCCGGTACACCGGTGCTGCTGTCCGGACAGGGAGCGGACGAACTGTTCTGCGGATACCCGAGGTATCGGGTGATGAAGGCCAGGGAATATCTGAACATATTTCCGAGTATGTTCAGAATGCTGGCCGCAAGAGGTTCGACATTGCTCCCTGGCACAATAGAAGGATCAATAGGCGCTGCGGTCCGTAGAATTAAGCGGGCACTGATAGGACTGGAAAAGGACCCGATGGGACATTTTCTTAACATGTCCGCCCCTACCCCTCTTGAAGCGGCCGTGTCGGTGCTGTCCCCCGACTTCTTAGCAACAGTGGACACCGGTAGTATCATTGGCGAGCGGGATCCGCGTTACGAGTCACTTGGACATGATGGTTTTGCAGGTTTTCGTTGGCGCGATCTGTCGGTTTATCTTCCTAATCATAACCTTCTCTATACCGACAAGATGTCTATGGCCATGTCTATCGAAACCAGAGTTCCTTACCTCGATACCGAGTTGGTCAACACCACTCTTCGACTTCCTGCGCATTGGATGGTCGGGAGCATGCGGACGAAGAATCTTCTACGAACTTGTGCCAAAGGTACAGTTCCCGACTCAATCATACATCGCGCTAAGGCCGGACTTGGCGCTCCATATCGAAAGTGGCTCCGCTACGACCTTGAGGAAATGTGGGGTGATCTCCTGAGTCGAGAATCCGTAGAGCGTCGCGGTTGGTTCAGTTACGACGGTCTCCAAGCAGCCAGAGCCAGGAGCCAAGAGGGGAGAGACGACCTCTACATGCTTCAATGGGCTGCATTGACCATGGAGCTCTGGGCAAGGAATTTCTTAGATTACGAACCGAATTTCCGCCAGAACGTGAGAAGGCATTCTTTCTTGGCCTGACGCTTCTTGAGTATCTCACTCGATGTTGAGGGCGAAGGCTAACAGGGACGGAAGGTTTTGACTCTGGCTGATAGAAATCACTTTCATCTGCCCGCAAGCGGGCAGGAGACCTAAGGAAAATACTTGCACCAGATAGTACAAAATATCCGTAACGGCAAACTGGGCGTTTCGACGGTTCCCGAGCCTTTGGCACGTCCGGGACATGTGCTGATCGCAAACGCGGCATCCGTGATTTCGGCGGGTACGGAAAAGTCTGTCATGGAGCTGGCCCAAAAGTCGCTCCTGGGCAAGGCCATGGACAGACCGGATCAGGTGCGGCGTGTCCTGGAAAAGCTCCGAAACGAAGGAATCTTCCAGACAATCAGCCAGGTTCGAGCGAGACTGGACGAGCCCATGACCATGGGATACTCGTCCGCGGGGGTCGTGTTAGCCTGCGGAGCGGGAGTCCAGGAATTCAAACCGGGAGATCGCGTGGCCTCCAACGGGCCCCACGCAGACGTAGTCTGTGTTCCTAAACATCTCTGTGCACGAGTCGCCGACAGTACTCCGCTCGATCAGGCAGCTTTTGCCCTCCTCGGCGCGGTCGCGGTCCAGGGAGTGCGTCTTTCCCGACTGGCACTCGGAGAAACCGCACTGGTAGTCGGGTTGGGGCTCATAGGCCAACTTACCGCCGCGCTCCTAAAGGCCGCGGGAGTCAGAGTCCTGGGAACCGACTTGGATCCGGACAGGTGCCGACTGGCCATGGAGAAGATGGGAGCCGACACGGCTCGACCTAGAATTACCGCCCATGACATTAAGGACCTGACCCGCGGGCTCGGAGTTGATGCGGTTCTGATAACCGCGTCAACCAAATCAAATGCCCCCATAGATCTGGCCAGCCACGCGGTGCGTCAAAAAGGGAAAGTTGTTCTGGTGGGAGTGGTGGGACTCGAACTAGACAGGCGGCCGTTCTACTTCAAGGAGGCCGAATTCGTTGTCTCGTGCTCCTATGGGCCTGGTCGCTATGACCCTTTCTACGAGGAAAGGGGTAATGACTACCCGCCGGCATACGTGCGCTGGACCGAGCAACGGAACATTCAAGCGGTGTTGGATTTGATGGGCGCGGGGAGACTGGATGTTTCTCCTCTTGTGACCCATCGCTTCCCCATAGAACGAGGCAAGGAGGCATATGACCTCATAGAGTCGGGAAAAGAACCGTACCTAGGGATTCTGCTCACGTATGAAGAAGTGAGGGACCGCCGGCCCCAAAGGCGCATTGAATTGGGAACCGCCAAACGCAAGCGGTCGGGCAAGATCGCCTTCGGATTTATCGGTGCGGGGAATTTTGCTCGTTTGATCCTGGGCCCCGCTGTTACGAAGGCGCCGGGTCTGTACGCCAAGACCATATGTTCCGCAGGAGGTTTAAACGCGGCACACAGCGGAGCCAAGCTCGGCTTTGAGATCGCCGGTAGCGATGAAGACATCATATTTCAGGATCCGGATATTTCCGCGGTGTTCGTCGTCACTCGCCACGATCAACATGCAAAGCAGGTCCTGAAGGGGATCAAGGCCGGCAAGCACGTTTTCGTTGAGAAGCCGTTGGCGCTAAGCCTGGAGGAAATCGAGGAGATAGAGGCGGCCCTTTTTGAGGCCCACCCCAGGCCATTGTTGACGGTGGGATTCAATAGGAGGTTTTCGCCCGCGGCGCGGAGAGCGAAAGACTTTTTCGCAGAGATAAAGGGTCCCAAGACAGTGACGGTTCGCTTCAATGCAGGAGCCATACCTGCAGAACACTGGACGCAAGATCCTGAGATCGGCGGAGGCCGGATCGTCGGGGAGGCCTGTCACGGGATAGACCTTGCGACTTATTTGATCGGCAGCAGGCCGGTTAGAGTTTTCGCGGAATCGGTCTGCGGAGGGAATGCTCCAGGCATATCAGATGATCAAGCCTTCATCACTTTGCGACACGCTGACGGTTCGGTTTCGAGCATCGGCTACCTTGCCGGCGGTGACCGGGGATTCCCCAAGGAACGCGTCGAAGTTTTCGGAGGCGGCAGGATTGCCGTCATAGACGATTTTAGGGAGGTTGCCCTTTGGGCAGGCGGTAAATGTAGGCGCGAAAGGCTTCGCGGTCAGGACAAGGGCCATTCCGCCGAGATCGCAGCATTTGCCGAGGCAATCTCCGAAGGGGCCAGCGCCCCCATATCCTGGGAGGATATTCGGTCGGTGTCCGTGGCTGCGCTCTTGGCTGTCAGAAGCATTCGCGAGGGCGCGGCGTTTGAGTTGGAGTGAACCACTGAACAAGGCAATCTAAGTCATGATGGAGCGGCAGGAAACACTGGGGCGGCTGGAGGCGGCAAAGAGAAAGGGGAACTACCTCCGCAGGGTGTTTGCCGCCTATTTGTTCGCCCGCAACAGTCAGCTGACTTTCTGGCATGAATCACCAAGTGTCAATGATATGGCCGTCTTCGATAGGATCGGCCAATACTATATGCCGTTTGAACATAAGGCTAGGTACCCCGGCCCCTTTGACGATGACGGAATACCGTTGCTGGACTATCATGGACAAGTGGGGCGGCAATACTACTCGGTGGCGATAGCTCAATACGCTCTAGCCTCTTATAACCTTTTCAAGAGAACGCGGGATGCTTTGTGTTTCAAAAGATTCATTAAGAATGCCGAGTGGTTGTCTGAAAACCTTATGCTCACCCCCAGCGGAACATATTTGTGGGCAAACCAATTTGATTTTGAGTATTTTCAGACTCTTAAGGCACCTTGGCTTTCGGGTTTGGGGCAGGGCCAAGGATTATCCGTCTTGATCCGGGCATATTCAGAAACGGGCGAACCCGTGTTCTTGGAGCAGGCTGAGCGGGTCTTTCAATCACTGTGCCTAACAATCGAGGAGGGTGGAGTACTTTTTTGTGACTCCAATGGAGACTACTGGATTGAGGAATATATCATATCCACGCCTACCCACATCCTAAACGGCTTCATTTGGGCATTGTGGGGAGTTTATGATTATTTCTTGCTTACAAAGGAATCTAAGGCTATCGGGCTTTTCAATTCCTGCTGCGCTACCATTCTAAAACATCTCTCGGATTACGACGCGGGTTTTTGGTCTTATTATGAACTAACTCCCCAACGGGTCAAGTCAATTGCAAGTCCTTTCTATCATCGCCTTCATGTAGTGCAGCTGAACGTCATGCACAAGATGACAGGGGATGCTCAGTTCTACGAATATGCAAAGCGCTGGCTTAGTTACCTCAACAATCCAGTATATAGGAATTTGGCCCTAATGTACAAGATAGGCTTCAAGCTCGTCTACTATTGAGGTGTGGAGCATGACATGAGAATTCTGTTGATAGAACCCCCTATAAACTGCTTTACCGGATTATTGAAGCGAGGCTATCCGCTGGGCCTCTGTATGCTTGCCGCAATAGCCCGAGAAGAAAAGATGGAAGCGGTAATGGTCTACGACGTAGACAAGTGCCATATAGTGACGGACGGACTTAATTTCACGGACCAGCGCCGCAACATGGAACTCTTCTTGTCCGGGATCAATGACGCTCAACACCCGGTTTGGACCGAGATCGAGAATACGCTGAAATCATTTCAACCGGAGGTTGTGGGCATTACTACCATGACCATGAATTATGCTTCGGCACTGCGCACGGCCGAAAAAGTCAAGAAATGGAACGAAGACTGCGTAGTGTTAATGGGAGGCGCTCACGCATCGGTGATGCCCGCCCCCATGATCGAATGGCCTTTTACGGACGCCGTAGTAAGAGGTGAGGGCGAAGAGGCTTTTAGGAAGATCCTGAGAAGGCTAGGAAGCGGCACGACAGATTTGTCAGGCATTTCGGGAGTCATCACCAAAAACGACTTGCAAGCAACCCATGAAGGTCCTCTCGAGGTTGGGGATCTAGACGCTCTCCCTTTTCCTGATAGATCGGTGTTGATGTGTCCGGAGCGTTACTCTGCGGAAGACATGGGCCTGATACTTACGTCCCGCGGATGCCCATTCCACTGCAGCTATTGTAGCAACTTTACGAGGAAGACGCGATTCAGGTCTATAGAAAACGTTTTTGAAGAGATTCGGAGTGTTAGGAGCCGCTACGGAACGGTCCAGTTCTTGATCAAGGATGATTCCTTTACACTCCGCCGAAAACGGGTCGAGGATTTCTGCCGGCACGTGATTGAGGGCGGCGTTGAATTTGTTTGGGAGTCTACAACTCGTTTGGACTTGCTGGACTATTCGCTCGTCCGTCTCATGAAACGAGCCGCCTGCAACCGGGTCGGAGTCGGAGTGGAATCAGGAGACGACGAGATACTTCGTGTTCTCAACAAACGTATGACCAAAGACCGGATAAGATCTTCCACATCCATTCTGAACAACCACAACGTCTTCTGGACGGGATATTTTATGATGGGATTACCGATGGAAACCGAGGAACAGATGATGTCCACCGTGGATTTCATGAAGACCCTAGCACCACCCTACGCAGCCTTGGGGATTTACAAACCATATCCCGGGACAAAGCTTTTCGATTTGAGTGCCGAATATGGCTTGGTCCATTCTGAAGTTTCCAACGATCATTTTCTAACAACTAATCCTGTCGACTATTTTTTGAAGGACCCGCTCCGAAGATCTGCAAAGGTCTCTGCAGAAAGACTGACCCACCTGACCGGACTGATGGAAAGAGAATTCGACCGTTCAAATAAGAAAGTGCAGAATATTGTGAAGCGCGCTTGGTCCAGACGCTCGTTGTATTATTCGAGTCCGTCAAATCTCGTCTCGGACACGGTTCGCGCGTTGAAATGGATAGGACCTAGGTGAGGGTTCTCGTCCTCGGGAGTGGACTTTGGTTGAGGTGACCAATAGTTGCAAACTGCGGGCTTCTTGATAAAGAAAGTAGTGAGCAGCGCTGTCTGTCCGCTGGGATCTGCACTCCTAATTCTTGTACTTGGTATCGTCCTTATCCGACGACGAAGATCGTATACTTCTCTGGGGATAGGTTTTTGTGCGATGGCAGGCTTTCTCTTATTCCTCATGTCCTGTCCCATTACTTCTCTCCTTCTCTTATACCCTCTTGAAAAATGGGCCGGAGAGTACGCCGACCCTTCTGAGCTGCGCAGAATAGGCGTGAGGTTCGTTGTTGTCCTGGGAGGCGGGGCATCAGAGGAGGCTTTGACCCCGGCCGACAAGGTTGGCTGGTCGCTGCTGCGGTTAATGGAGGGGATCCGCTTATGGAAAAGGATCCCGGAGAGCAAGCTTGCTCTCTCGGGTATGGGTTTCCCGGCCAAAGCGAGCAATCCTTCTCTAATGTACGAACTGCCACAAGAACTCGGGGTCCCGCGAGACGCGTTGGTGATTGAGGCCCGTGCATGGGACACCGAAGGCGAGGCTTATTGTTTTGCAGGATTAGTGGGCAAGGCTCCCTTTGCTTTGGTGACATCCGCATATCACATTCCTCGGGCTATGGCGTGTTTCAAAGGAATTGGGCTCACTCCGATTGCAGCGCCCTGTGAGTTCATGAGCAAGACCACCCCGCCAACCTATTCTTGGTTTCTTCCTGATGCAGGCGCCTTGTTCAGGTCTCAGCTCGCAATACACGAGTATCTGGGGCTTGTATGGTTCCATATTCGACCAGTGATGAGCCGAGAATAATTGGGCTTACGGTTCAAACCTGAATCGTGGCTTTCGGGATGTGAAGGGGGGCTGATCCTGAGTGGCTACTAACCAATTCATAATGGCTTGAAAGCACTGCCATGTGGAAGCTTCACCGCCCCACGGTGGCATGAGCGAAAATCTACCGTAATTGACAACGCACCGTGGGCGCGGTAGACTGCCTGTTGTGTAAGTTGGGAAAGTAAAGAATGACTTCTGGGGGGCCCTCCTGCTTTGTCTCACGCTCGGGCCAAGATCGGTACCTACCCCAGGCTAACGGTGAACCAAGATTTAGTACAGTTGAGACAGGTGCTAATGGACGACGATAACATTTCCAGGGGACAAGAGCCATCCCGGCCTTACGGTCGCCCAGACCGGGAAAAATCGGAAGATAAGGACCCAAGACCCACAACGGGAGGCCGCGGGCATGGACGTCGGTCGAAGCGGCATAGGGAACCACAGGAGCCGGCGTTGTTGTTTCCTAAGGCAAGACCTGTTTCCTATTACTTCGATGTTCTTAAGAGGAGACGGACGCTTGTCACCATAGTCTCCGTGACCATTTTCTTTGTGGCCGCGGTCTACACGCTGACTGCAACACCCTTCTACAGATCCACCGGAGTGTTGGAGTTCAAGTCGGCCGATCCCAAGAAAGGGGCCGACATATTGGAGGAGGTTTCTGAAGAGACTCAGTTCAGAAGATATTACGCCACCCAGCAGGAGCTTCTCAAGATGGGGGCTTCTCTGGAACCGCTCATAGCTGCCATGGACCTGGAAAAGTCCCCTGAGTTTTCGGTGAAAAAGAGCTTATGGAGCCGTATAGTTGGCGTGTTTTCTAATGATACCGAGACCACCAGAGCAGATCGGATCAAGAGCCTGGTCAAGCAGTTGGAAGGCCGAGTCCAAGTCAAACCGGTGCGAAACAGTAATCTGATTTCAGTCTCCATGGAAGCCAAACAACCGCTCTTCGCATCCGAGATGCTGAAGAAATATTTCGACATTTTCTTGGAGCGGAACATTCAGAAGCGAAGGCAGGAGAGCATTGATTCTCGTGATTGGCTGAAAAAAGAACTCGCTGAAACCGAGAAGCAACTTGCTCGAGCAGAGAGCAGATTGATGGAATTTACGTCCAAGCACGGTATCATTGCTACTGAGGACGGTAAGATTCAGAATTTAATGGAGGGGCATGACAAGACGGTCGAAGGCGCTGTGAGAAGCGGTGAAAAGCGGGTGAGAGTCGAATCCGTCAAGCGGGCCAACGGGAGCACCGAAACACTTAGCGTTCTTCCCGGTGACATAAAAGCTGAATACCTTGACAAGCTTAAACAGGAACTGGCCATGATGGAAGCCGAGTATGCTCAGCAACAGGGATTTTATTCGACTACATCCCCCAAGATGATCATGCTCAACAGGAAGATACAGGCTCTTCGAAAGCAAGTGTCACAAATGGAGAGCCAGACGGTCGCGACAGCTCTCGATTCCGCCAAGAAAGAGGAAGAGTATCTAAAATCGGCCTTGAAGGATGCAAAAGACGAGGCCATGCGCATAACGTCATTGAGCGGAGACTACATGCTGCTCAGGAAACAAGTGGAGACCAGCAGGTATCTTTACAATGAGTTGCTCAAGAGAATCAAGGAAATGGATATCAAGGCATCCGCCACGGTTAACAACATAAGTGTAGCGGAGCCCCCGTCCGTACCGTCGAGCCCTGTACGGCCGAAGAAGTCTCTGTATTTGCTGCTCGGTCTTTGCGCCGCAGTGGGGGGTGGCATCTTTGCAGCCATGTTTGCCGAGAGCATGGACAAGACTCTTCGAACCACAGAGGACAGCCAACGGCTTCTCGGTTTGCCGTCGCTGGGCGTTTTGCCGGATCTCAAGAGATTGGGCCGGATTGGGGAGAACGGTAGTGACTCCAGAATCAATGAGCTGGTAGCTTTTGGATGCCCGGCATCTCCGATGTCTGATGCGGTGAAGAATGTCAAAACGTCGTTGCTTCTGCTGACGGCCCAGAGGCCTCCCAAGGTAGTCTTGGTTTCCAGCGCGGTTCCAGGGGAAGGCAAGACTTTGCTTACAATCTCTCTTGCATCCGTTCTTACTCTGGACAAGCAAACCAGGGTATTGATAGTGGATGCCGACCTTCGAAGACCGAGAGTTCACCAAGTGTTCGAGGGAGAGAATGCGCACCTCGGGCTCAGCTCTTTGCTCGACGGAGGTCCGCCCGGGCTGACGCGGGCCATCCGCCAATCCTCGGTTCCGAACCTCAGTTACGTGCCTGCAGGGCCAATTCCTCAGGATCCCATGATATTGTTGGAATCCAGGCGTATGCCGGAGATCATTTCGGAATTCAAAGCCGAATTTGATTTCATCTTTATTGATTGCCCGCCTCTTCTTGGTCTGCCGGATACACGGCTCCTTTCAACCTTTGCCGACGCAATAGTAATAGTGGCTCGACAAGGGCGGCCTGAGATCAAAGATTTGCAAGCCTGTCTCGAATTTGTTCCCGCGCAGGCGCGTTCCAAGATCGTCGGCCTGGTTTTGAACGGAGCAGATCCCAAGCTATCCGGCGGGTACGGCGGTTATTATTCTTATTATTCCTATTACCGACGAGACGGCAAATCGAAGAATCCAGTCTCTCGAGTGAGAAAGCGACTGGTCAAATTCATAGATAGAAATATCCTCGGCAGGGCATAGCCTTCAGACTTCGGCCCTGTAAGATTTGGAATCCGGCCTGAGCCCCCTCCTCCCCTATCCGCTCCCCTTTCTTTTCCGCTCGCGTGAACAACATTTCGCGATGACTCACTTCTGATCTCTTCCTGATTGGCGCAGCTTGTTCAGGAATGGGCCTGTGGCCGGCGACCGAGAACAGCGGGCACGGATAGCCTCCTGCACCAGCTTCAGCTGCCGGCGCGCAGCCTCAAGTTCTGCGCTCTCCTCCTCAGTGAGCCGCGAGAACAGGCTGTTCTCCCTACGCTTCATCGAGTTGATTTTTCTGAGCAGCAGTATTACGCGCTCTCTGAGTTCCGGACATCTCATGGTTGCGTACTGGTGCTCTTCCGATTTTGCAGCACTCAACCCTGGGGAGCCTCCCGAGCTGCTCTTCTCCGGGCAAGCTGAAACCTCTTTCTCCAGCCGCCGTGCATCGTCAACCAGCTCACCGATCTTGAAACTCAACACGCCGACTAAATCGAGCTCATTATCCTGAGCGGCTTTCTGCAAAGCGGCCACGTATTCAAGTATCTGTCCGTTCTTCTGCAGAAGCTCGGCTCTTGCCAAGTCACACCTATGTTCGGCAGCCGAGAGAAAGGTAGGAAAGGCTATTGTCACCGCGCTCAGGAGAATCACTATAGGCGCGAATCTTAGTCCTGGCATAGTCCTATCTCAAACTCTCTGCTGCACGAATCGCCTTGAACTCACTCTTGGGTTGGCACGATGGATTAGTGGCCGGTTTCCGTGATCGCTGGAGCGAGGCTTCTTCTCCGCCTTCACACCGACAGCGCTTCTCTTGGCACGGAGCAACAGACCACTTAGGCCACACTTGGTGTCGAAGTGGATTAGACCGAGCTTCTTTGGGAACGCGCATCAAAGGCCGTACCGCGCCACCTCAGTAATAGTAAACGAGTTCGCCAAACCAACCGCCGAACGTGGCTTCGAAAATCGTCGGGGTCGGGAATAGTGTCCAGCTCCTGTAAATCGGCTGTACAGCCTCAAATTTCAGCGAAGTGTTACGATAGCCAAATTTAACGGCCATAGTACCTGTGACCGCCTCAGGACCGGCGAATCCGGCGGCCACCTCCCAGTCCGTAAGTTCAGTCCCGCTTAAGGGGAACCGCGCTTTACCTTCGAACAACCCGGAAATACCGTAGAAGTCAACAGGCGGAGTGTAGAAAACATAGAATCCAACCGTAGTTGGCGCATCCCCTACAATCTTCTTACCGCCGTACATCGTCCGAATTGATTCTGAAAAAATGGGCCGATATAAGTTGGCGTCCAAATTGATTCCAATTCTTGCGCCTCTGTAATAAAGGAGATCCAAGTCAGCTCCGATTCGGATTCCGGAATAATCCAGTCGTGCGTGGGACAACCCGCGAAACGGGTCGTTGACAGAGATCTTGATACCCACGAACTCTCTGGTCTCGGAGTGTGCACGCAAGCCGAATCGGCCGGCTTTGAGACGGACCATCAAGTCGGCGAATATATAGCGGTTCGTCATATCAAATTCTTGCTTCAAGTCCCATGCGATCCCGACACTGGGGACCGTTTGCTTCCCCTGGTCAATTCCCGTGTAAATCGCAGTTACTTTGAATTCCCCCTGAAGCCCGGGCGGGAAAACAAACGGGGAAGTTCCGCCGAGAAACCCCAAAAAATCTTGCGCACCCGCGTTCGGAACAGTTAAGGCCGCAAGGACCCAAATCAACCCTACTCCAATGGTAAGCCCGGTTGAAATCCTAGAGAGAGAGCAGCCCTCAGCCTTCATGATCGGATGTGTCTTTCCTGGTTACGTGTAGAGATTCGAAACCCAGTCTCGTTTTTGTAGGCGTGTTTGCCCAAGAAGTCAAGCCATTTTCGGCGCGTCCATCCCGCTAAACATGCTCTTCACAGCTCTCCCTCGGCCTGGTCAAGATATCCTGAGATTCCACGACGGCGGCCACGGATCCCTTCTCCGCGCAAAAGTTCTCGAGCACCCTGCCCTATTCACAACCTCGGTAGACGCGATCGAGCTGCAGGGCTGGGCCCATTCATTGATCCTAGTGCGCCGTACGTGTGGACCCAAAAATTGCCGCGATCTAGTCGAGACTTTGGCGGATTTCACTTGACACTTTCTTCGCGAAAGTGTGTAATTCAGCATGTCGGCTGCCGAATGATGCCCGCCTGTGACAAGCAAGAGACGTTGCCGTCAGAAGGCGGGGGGGTTTTTCTCGACGAATTCCAAAGGAGGGGGCATATGCTGGTGAAATCGACGAGCTTCAAGGGAGTTTTCCTGGCATTGGCCTTATTGGCTGCGGTGGGGGCCGCTTTCGTAGGGACGTCTGTGGCTGCGGAAGTAGTCTGGGAAACGGATTACGCGTTCCTCCATTTTGACTGGAACGGCACATGGGATAAGACCGCCTGGTGGGCCTACGCTCTGTGGTACCTCGATATCCCTGACTGGGGGTTTCTATACGGTCTTTATGGCACAGGATGGGACCAGATGTGGAATTCCGGTGCTCTCTGTGGTCCCGGAGGGTGGAGTTCGGCTGACAAGCTCCACATGTATCTTTACCAGGCTGACGACGGCCTGGACTGGCATATAGATGTTTTCAACAGCAAATACTATCTCAATCTGTTTTACGAACAAGACATCAAGTTAACCGGAGCTTGGGTAACTCAGACCTGCACGTTTGGCAGGTTGTCCGCTCAGATGAGCACCCTCGTCATCTACGACCGGTATTTGCAGCATCCGCTTGACTCGTGGTCCCAGAGGTTCCTTAGTGACGCCCTCGCCACCCATGTCGCGGGGGTTCTGTGGCCCTGGGGGGACTTGGGCGTCACATTGGGAGACATCCAATGGGCATATCAGTACACGATGGGGCTAGTGGGGTCGCCTTATTTCACATGGGACATGGCAGCTTGGGCCTACTACAATACCGAAGACGAGACGCTGTACTGGGCGGCGAGGGCCACTTTGGCCGGGGCAGGCTACCTGTTTGAGGATTACGACTACCTGTTCCTCAGTGCTGCGGACGCCGGTGGCGCCAGCAGTATTTACAGGGTGTTTAGTCTGCTGACTTATCTTAGAAATGACCCTAGTCACTCGAATTTCAGCGGGGCATTTTACGCGGCGTACGGCCATACTGCTGAAATGAACGCTACGAACATGTGGTATTGCGATCCGGATTCCAACGATTTCAATGCCTGGATGTATTATCTGATGTGGGGCACTTGGTATAATTACACCCCATAACGTCCAAGTTCCCCAAGACTGACTATTTAGGAGCCTGCGGCCTCTGTATTGAAACCTGTACAAAGAAAGACAAGGCCACACCGATTGCGTGTGGCCTCGTCGTCCGTATGTTCCGTGTGCCTTACAAAATGACACAAGAGTGCGAAGGGGGAAAAATCTGACTCGGAGAGCAGCCCCCCCACGCCTTGTATGGAGGAGCAACACGCAGACAGTCTCTCCAAAGACCGCTGGGGCCATGGGGGATTGCCCCCGTCCAACAGAGGCCTTAACCGATCGAGTTTATGTCAGGACTGATATTGGAGGCTATTCGAGCCCGTTCGTTAGGGTCCGTCGGTATTGTCACTTCTTGTGATGCTTATCGTTAATCGCTGAAGAGGTCAACGGAAGCGGTGCGGCGGTTCCCGACCTTCGGGATGGAAACCCGCGTTACGGGAAGACAGGTCTGGGACCACCATTGATCGCCGAGAATACGTTGGACGGAATGGGAGGGGAGAAACAACTTGCGATCACGATTACTTACCTATTGTGACCTATGCGGGACGTTCGACAAAGAAGTCAATTTCACGCTGATCTGCCTCAAGAATGACACGTGGATACGAGTTTGTTCCGGCTGTATGAAGAGGCTTATGGACAGATTGGAGAACAACCTGCGTGGTACTTGTCTGGGCCATTTGCGCCTGTCCCAATCCTCAGAGCCTTTTGTGAGCGCTCTTGTCGGGAGGGTTGACCGGCGAGAATAGGGCCATGTAACGGAGATGCTGAAGCAACCGGACGTTAAGCGTCACCAAATCGGACACCGGTAAGTTTCATTCTTCATCCAGCACCTGCCTAAGCTTCCTTGCGAGCAAATCCAGGCTAAGAGGTTTTGGCAGGAAGTGTATGCCTTCTTCCAGCACACCGCGGCGAACTATGAAATCCTCGGTATGACCCGACACATACAAGACCTTCATGTAGGGTCGCATGGGAGCTAGTGTCTCGAATAACCTTCGTCCGTCCATCTGAGGAAGGACCACGTCGCTCAGCAGCAAGTCTACAGGCGCTGAGTGGGCACGGACAAGGTTGATGGCATCTTCAGGGCAGGAAGCAGACAGAGTCGAGTAACCAAGCATTCCCAGCGCTTCACATGTGAAGTTCCGGACGGGCTCGTCGTCTTCTACCACGAGAATGGTCTCGTTGCTACCCACTGCCGCGCTGGGTCCGCCATCTTCACACACAAGATCCACCTCTTCCTGTACAAGAGGAAGGTAAACCCTGAAAGTGGTACCGCGTCCTATTTCGCTGTCCACCGTCAAATGGCCTTCGTGCTGTTTGATGATGCCGTAAGCCGCGGACAGCCCGAGCCCGGTCCCAATCGCCTTGTCTTTGGTAGTGAAAAAGGGATCAAAGACCCGCTGACAAGTAGCGACATCCATTCCGGTTCCGCTGTCGGCCATGGCGATTATCACGTAGCGCCCAGGGGACACCTGAGCGTGAGGTTTAGAGTAAGCTTCGTCAACAAACATCTTGGCGACCGTTATGGCAAATTGCCCACCTTCCAGCATGGCGTCGCGAGCATTGACGGCCACGTTTC
>Ga0172371_10004621_pt1 | contig 20739 bp, 18 predicted proteins | sample Lak12m_FD_114543 | JGI IMG/M metagenome (GOLD analysis project Ga0172371, IMG submission 114543) | Freshwater microbial communities from Kabuno Bay, South-Kivu, Congo - kab_022012_12m | ecosystem: Environmental > Aquatic > Freshwater > Lake | place: Democratic Republic of the Congo: South-Kivu... | reverse complement strand
CCAATCGGGCGTTTCCGCCGCGGGCTGCGCGGGCGTGGATTCTGCGCCGCCGAGCGAACTCAACCAGTCGGGCGTTTCCGCCGCGGGCTGCGCGGGCGTGGATTCTGCGCCGCCGAGAGAACTCAACCAGTCCGGCGTTTCTGCCGCGGGCTGCGCGGGCGTGGATTCTGCGCCGCCGAGAGAACTCAACCAATCCGGCGTTTCTGCCGCGGGCTGCGCGGGCGCGGGTTCAGCGCCGCCGAGCGAACTCAACCAGTCGGGCGTTTCTGCCGCGGGTTGCGCGGGCGCGGATTCGCCATCCAAAGAACGTAACCACGCGGCGGTGTCTGTGTCACCGCCGCCAAAAGAAGTCGCCTGCGGCGCGGCAGGTTGGGAATTTTGGTCCGGCATCCAATTGGATAAATCGGAGTCGCCAGAGGCTGACGCTTCAAAAGAAGCGCCGCCTTGTAACCACGCGGGGAGGTCTTGCTCTGCGAGCGCGGCAGATTCTTTTTCGCCGCCAAGATTCAGCCAGCGCGCGCCGCCCGACTCCTCTTCGGGTTGTGAAGCGGCGGGCGCGCCGCCGGTCAAATTGGCAAGCCAATCGGCATTTTCTTCCTCTTCCGATTGAGAGGCTTGCGCCCGCAAACCGGCGAGAAAATCTTGCGGGGTAGCGGAGGGCGTTTGCGGACTGGCGGTTTTGGGTTTGCCGGGTTGGGGAAGTTCGCCCGTGCCAGCATCTCTGGCAGAAGCGCGCGCGTCTCGCAGCCATTGCGGCAAAATAGGCTCAAGGTCTGAGGTTGTTTTTTTTGTGGGGGATTGTCCGGGCGTAACTGGAGCGTTTTCGCCGCGCAAATTTCCAGTAAGCGGTTGTAAGCGCGACTGGCAATATTGGCAAAACTCAAATTCGGCGGGGTTGTTTTCGCCGCAGGAGGGGCAGCGCTTTGCGTCAGCCATTAATTGCCTCCATACGGACGGTCCACGCCAAAGAGGACGCGCAAGCCAGTGGTCAGCGCGCCAAGCGCAACGCCAATGAGAATTCCGCGCGCGCCGCCCAACGCCAAGGTTTGGGTAATCCAACGGGAGGCAATATCTATGACGGGGATGTTTCCAAAGGGAAGCGTGGCAAAGCCCAAGATAAGCAACGCCGCAGTGATGAGGAAAGCAAGGCTCATTGGGTCTGAGCGGCGGCGCAATAAGCGCATGGCGGCGTAGAGCAACGAGACGACCAGCAACCCCATGAGAGCGGCTTCGGAAGGAAGGATGATTGCATTCATCATCAGGGTGGTAATCACAGTTTGGCGCATCATGCCAAAGATGAGCGCAGCGGCAAGCCCGATGACAAGAAAGGCGCTATATCCGCTATTTTTTTGGCGGCGGCGAATTTTATCTGTATGAACGATGAGGAGGTTAAAAACTCCAACAATGGCAGCCACGCCAACCAAAATTACAGCCCAATTGAGTAGGGTAAGTTGTATGCCGTTAAAAGCGGGCAAGAAATACCCCAACAGAGTAAGAACGCCCGCGGCGATAGCGATAACGGCGGCAAAGATTCGCATTAGAAGACCCCTAAAAGTTTCGCCGCCGCGCCCGCGATTAGTGCGGCAATGACCAACCAACGCAATAAATCTTGCAGGGCAAGGCTGGCGCGATGAGAAACGCCCGCGCCAAGATACGCTCCGGCGGCAAATAATTCCTCGCCAATCAGCGCGTCTTGCTCACTGGCAAACAACGCCGCCTGCCCGACAAGGTCATCGCTGGCGCCAACCAAGAGCGCGCCAGCGCGGTCAGAGGCTTCTGTCAGCAGGGCGGCTTCTGCGCCAAAGTGACCTATCATAATATTTGCGGAAACGTTTTCGTTAGGGGTGATGTGCATTGCTCCGGCGGCATAGCTGAACGGGCTAAGCCCGGTGACACGCCCGCTGGTCGGCGCGTATAACTCATCTACTCCGGCGGCGTGATAACCCGATTGAATGGTGTCTTGAGTTAGCAACCCGATGGCGGGGTCTCCGGCAGAGGCGACAGAGGGTTGGTCGCTTACGGATGTTTTTGCAATGACATGGCGCAAAAACGCCAAGCCCGCCAGAGCAGAACCGCCGCGCGAATCTAAAAGGCTGCCGCGTCCAAGCGAGATGTGCAGGCGAGACCCCTCTTCAATACTCAGCCCAATGGCGCTGGAAAGGCGCGTAAGCGCCGGAATTTCGCGTAAGTTGAGCGGCGCTTTGCGTTTAGCAAGAGAGAAAATGAAAAGAAGAACCGCGCTGCCGATGATGATTCCAAGCGGAAGGTATTGCAAGAGCATTTGCATGATTACGAGTTCCTCTCGGAGGTTAGAAAGGCGGCGAAGGCGCGGGTCTCATCCTCGTCTTCCAGCGTTTGCGCCAGCGCAGAGAGTTGGTCTTTGGCAATCAACGCGCCGCCGATGTAAAGAGCTTGCGCGCCAATCAAATTTAACGCGCCAGCAGATTCGAGAATGGCGGCAGTTAGTTCATGTAATTGATAACGGCGCAGTTGTTCAGCCCAACGTAGCCAATAAACGCGCGGCGATTTCATAATTTGAAAGTATAGCATAATTTCATGCGCGGTCTTTTGCGCCGAAACGGAGTTGAAAGCCTGTCAATTTTTAGGCGGGGCGTTTACTAAGGCTCTATGCGCGTGTTGGCGGGAATTTGCGCATCCTTAGGAATCACCACAATGCCATCTCGCGCATACCAATTGGAGTTATCTAAATCGGTGTTGCGCGGGAAAGGGCGAATGACCACATTGTCTCCAACCAAAACATTTTTATCCAGAATTGCGCCCTCAATGTGACAGTTTGCGCCAATGCCGCCCCGGTCAGGAACATCCGCGCCCATGATGATACTGTCTTTTATGACAGTTCCAGCATTAATTTTGCTACTAATGCCAATGATGGAATGAGTAATTTCGCTGCGTTGAATGCGGCAACCTTCGGCAAGCAACACATCTTGCAGGCGGCTGTCTTGCACGACAGAGGAGGGCAAAAAGCGGCGGTCCGTATAAATGGGCGCGTCTGTATCGTGAAAGCTGAATGGCGCGGCGGATGTCGCAAGGGCGAGGTTCGTCTCGTAAAAAGAGCGAATCGTTCCAATGTCTTGCCAGTAGCCGTTAAAGTCAAACCCATACACGGAGTGAGTCTTAATGGCGTGGGGGATAATGTCGCCGCCGAAGTCGTCGTAGTCGGGGAAGTTCATAAGCAAGTCCATGAGAACCTGCGTTTTGAACATATAAATTCCCATTGAACCAAGATAGGGGCGCAAGGCGTCATCGCGGCTGACGTATTTTTTTTGCGTTTCCGCGTCTTTGGGCTTTTCTACAAAATTGGAGATTTTTCCATCCGATTCGCGTTTGAGTACGCCAAAGCGCGCCACCTCTTCTTGCGAGACCGGCTGCACGGCAACCGTAATATCGGCATTGTTCTTCCAGTGATATTCCGCCATTGCCTTGTAGTTCATGCGATATAGATGGTCGCCCGCCAAAATTAATACATACTGAGCGCCGGAAGCGGAAATTTCCAAGGTTTGTTTACGAACGGCGTCCGCTGTGCCTTGATACCAGTCGGCGCTTTCCAACGTTTGCTCCGCCGCCCAAATTTGCACCCAGCCTGTGTGAAACGAATCAAATTTGTAGGTATGAGTGACATGGCGATGCAGCGAAACCGAGTTGAATTGCGTTAATATCGCAATGCGATAAATTTCGGAATTGATGCAGTTGCTGATGGGAATATCAATAAGGCGGTACTTGCCCGCAATTGGCACGGCTGGCTTGGAGCGCATTTGCGTCAATGGATATAAACGCGCGCCTCGACCACCGCCCAAAATTACCGCGAGAACATCATTTAATGAAGGCATAGCGATTCTCCTTACGCTATTTTACTGTTTTTTTGCGGAACTGGCTAATAAAAGCGGCGCTGAATTTAATCCAAGTCATAAAACACAAACGTTCTCTCGCATGAGAGAACGTTCGGTTATAATCTTTGTGCCGAAGGAGGGAATCGAACCCTCATTCCCGTAGGGAACACGATTTTGAGTCGTGCGCGTCTGCCTATTCCGCCACTTCGGCATTGATTGAACGAGCGCAAGTATATCAAACTCTCATGGATAAGGTCAAGATGAAACTAGGAATTATTGGACTCCCGCAATCAGGAAAAACCACACTGTTCAACGCGCTGACGCGCAGCAATACGCCCACGTCTATATCGGCGGGGCGCATTGAGGTACATACCGCCGTGGTGGATGTGCCAGACCCGCGTGTGACGAAACTCTCCGGCATGTTTAACCCGCGCAAAACCATTTACACAAAAATCGCCTACGCCGACATCGCCGGTCTGGAATCCGGCTCGGCGCGCAGCGGAATTTCAGGGCAGTTATTAAATCAACTTACGCAAATGGACGGCTTTATTTTGGTGGCGCGCGGCTTTAAGGACGATAACGTGATGCACCCCAACGGCAGCATAGACCCGCTGCGAGACGCGGAAAATATGCTGGGCGAACTGCTCTTAAACGATTTAATTGCCGTAGAAAGAAAATTGGAAAAACTCAAAGAAGAACGCAAAAAAGGCGGCACAGATAAAACCATCAACGCGCGGCACACGGAACTCTTTGAGCGCATGAATGCCGCCCTCTCCGACAACAAACCGCTGCGCGGCATGGAATTTAACGCCGAAGAGCAGAAAGAACTCGCCAGTTACGGGCTGCTGACCCGCAAGCCGATTCTGACTGTGTTCAACATGGGCGAAGGGCAAGCCGCGCCAGACCCCGCCGCGAGGCTTGACCATCCATCCGTAGCGCTGATGTGCAAGCTAGAAATGGAAATTGCCCAACTCAGCGCAGAGGATGCGGCAGTCTTCATGGAAGAGTACGGCATTAAAGAACTGAGCCTAAATCGTATGATTAACCTTTCGTATGATTTGCTGCAAATTCAAACTTTCTTAACCGTTGGCGAGGATGAAGTGCGCGCATGGACGACCAAACGCGGCGCTACCGCGCAAGAGTCGGCGGGCGAGATTCATACCGACTTGGCGCGCGGCTTTGTGCGGGCGGAGGTTATCTCTTATGATGATTTGGTGGCGCTGGGTTCTTTTGCCGAAGCAAAGAATAAAGGCAAGCTGCGCTTGGAAGGCAAAGAGTACATCGTTCAAGATGGCGATATTGTGCATATTCGGTCTAGTTTATAAAACAAAAAAAGGGACGGCGCGCGCCGTCCCTTTTTGATTAAACCTCTTGCCGAAGTCTAAAACCTAACCACGAAGACGCTGAGACTCACGGTTAATGATTTTATGGCGAGCATTCCCTCAAATTTTTACGCAAGAAGTTGATTGTATTTGTTGGGGGCGCGCCTATAATGAATGTAAACGTCAAATTACACGAGGAGGCTGGCATGGCGAGAAACAAACTATACACGGGGGTGGCTTTGATTGTGTTTCTACTGGCGTGTAACATAGAAACTGCTTCCACCACGCCCGCCGCGCCCGCGTTTGACCCCACCAAAGCGGCGTTAGAATTTCAGGCGACTATGATGGCGGCGCAATTGACTGAGGCGGCGCAACCTGTTGCCACGCCGCAAATGCCAGAGGTTCAGCCTGCGGCGCCAGAGCCAACCTCCGCGCCGCTTCCCACAGAAATTCTCCCCACGCCCACTGAAGATTTTGAGGCGAAGATTAAAGACGCAAAAGTTTTGGTTTACGAAAACACAGACGCGCGAAATTTTGGTCTTTGGATTAAGGACGCGCTGACGGGGCTGGGGATTCGCTCTACGCATACCGGCTCGTACAGCGGGCATTTTATGGAGCATCTCAATTCAGGCGAGCCGTATGACCTCATCATTGTCGGCGCGGAAGATAAGAACATCATCTCCGGCGAATTTTGGGACGTCATCAACACGCGCTTGACGCGCGATAAAACCGCGCTCATTATGGAGGTGTGGTATTTGGATACGGAGTCAAACGGACCGATTAGTAAAATTTTGGGGAAATGCGGCGTAAAGTACGAGAAGGATTATCAATTGGCGGATTCGATTTATTGGTGGGAATCCACTCATCCAATTTTTAATGAGCCAAATGTTACGCTGCCGCTGCTGCATTACAGCCGTTATTGGGCAAATCAAACGGGCGACCAAATTCGATTAAGCGGAACAGGGGATGCGATTCTATTGGCGGGGCTTTCTTCCAGCCCGTCCAGCCATGAGGCGGTGTTGGCGACTTGCATGGAAGGGCGCGTGATTGTGCAAACTTTTTCCGACCATGATTATCATGCCGAGGATGTCATTCCATTATGGGAAAATTACATTTACTATACGTTGAAGAATCACTTTTTGGCGACAGAGTAGGGCAGGCTACGCCTGCCCTACTCCGCAGCGTTAGGCTTCTTTTCTACGCAGGAAGAATTTTGTAATTTCTTCGGAGATGGCGGGAACAAGCCCCAAGCCAACGACAATGCTCCATTCTTTTAGCGTGAGGAAATGAGTGTTGAAGATGGGCTGTAAAAACGGCACGGCGCAAACAATGAGCAGCAGCGCAATGGATAAGCCGACTGCGTACTGCATCCACTTGTTGGAGAAGACTCCAATGGAGAAGAGCGAGGCGCGTTCCGAGCGGACGGTGTAGGCGCGGAAGAGTTCCGCCAACGAAAGAGTGACAAACGCCATCGTTTCGGCGGTTTGCACGTCCACGCCGCGCCAGTCGTGGGCGAGGACGTAGGAAATCCAATTTGCGCCTGCGGGGATAAGCGCGCCCGCTTCGAGATGCCACATGAGTCCAAGCACAAAAGCGGTTAAGACCGCTGCTGTTTGGGTAATGGTTTGGATGAAGATGCCCACGCCCATAGAGCGGTTGATGATTGGCTCGTCTTTGGCGCGCGGTTTTTGGTCCATAATATCTGGGTCGCCTTTTTCCATGGCTAGAGCCAGAGCGGGCGCGCCGTCTGTGATGAGGTTGAGCCAGAGCAGTTGAATGGCGGTCAGCGGCGCGGGAAGTCCCGCGAGAGTTGCGAGGAAAATTATCATAATCTCGGCAACATTAGAGGAGAGCAGGAAGAAAACAAATTTGCGAATATTGGCGTAGATGATTCTGCCCTGCTCCACAGCGGCGACTATGCTGGCGTAGTTGTCATCGGTTAGCACCATATCGGCGGTTTCTTTGGCGACGTCCGTGCCGGTGATTCCCATTGCTACGCCGATGTCGGCGCGTTTAATGGCGGGCGCATCGTTCACGCCATCGCCGGTCATTGCCACGACTTCGTTATTTGCTTGTAGCGCGTCCACAATTCGCATTTTATGCTCGGGGGAAACGCGGGCGAAGACGTCTGTATCTTCAATGACGCTTTTTAGTTGCGCTTCGTTGAGCGCGTCAATTTGAGCGCCGGTCATTACGCCCTTGCCGGGGCGCAGCAAGCCAATGGCTTCCGCAATGGCTTTGGCGGTGTTGGGGAAGTCGCCGGTAATCATCACCGTGCGAATTCCGGCATGGCGGGCGCGTTCTAAGGCGGGTTTTACTTCAATGCGCGGCGGGTCAATCATTCCCAGTAAACCGACAAAGACGAGGTCTTTTTCCAAGTCGCCTGCTTTGAGTTGGTCGGCGTTATCCGTCACATCTTTTTCAAGACGATAGGCTACGCCTAGCACGCGCAGCGCGTCTTTGGTCATAGATTCGTTGGCGGCGAGGACTTTTGCTTTCATTTCGGCGGTCATTGGGCGCGGCTTGTCATCCATGCCTTGAATCTGCGAGCAAAGTTCCAAGACAATATCCGGCGCGCCTTTGACGGCAATCACATCCCAATCTTTGTGGAGTTCATCATAAAATGGAGAAAGGTCATCCGCTTGCGGGGAGCGCACGTCGTGAATGGTAATCATGCGCTTGCGTTCTGAGTCAAAGGGAATTTCATTTTCGCGCGGGTAGGCTTCATCTACATTGACGTGAACCGCGCCCGCCTTCGCGGCGGCAACCAGCAACGCGCCCTCGGTGGGGTCGCCTACAATGCGATAGGTTCGCTGCGAATCGTTTTCGCCGGTAGTTTCAATCTCCGCGTCATTGTTCAATACGCCCAGCCAAAGCGTGGAAAGAATGGCGGGGTATTCACGCGGCTGCACCGTTTGACCATTGACTTGAAATTCACCCTGCGGGGCGTACCCTGTTCCCGTCACGCTTAAAAATTGCCCGTCCGCCCAAATGCGGGTGACGGTCATCTCATTTTGAGTGAGCGTGCCGGTTTTATCGGAACAGATGGTAGTCGCCGAGCCGAGCGTTTCCACTGAGGATAATTTTCGGATGAGCGCGTGACGTTGAATCATCTCGCGCATTCCCAGCGCCAAAGAGATGGTTACAACAGCGGGCAAGCCTTCCGGCACGGCGGCTATTGCCAAGCTCACAGCAATGATAAAGACTTCGGTAATTTCGCCCGCAAATTCTTTAAGGTAATCCAGCGGCGCAGAGAACAGCCCGCCAATTTCGGTGTAGTTAATTAACGCCACCACAAAGACCACCGCCACGAGAATCAGCGAGCCAATGCTGAGCGTTTTGCCTAATTGGTCCAGTCGTTTTTGGAGCGGCGTTTCTTCAGTCTCCACGCTTTGCAGCATAGCGGCAATCAAGCCCAGTTGAGTCCTCATGCCGGTACTGGTGACCACTCCGCGCCCGCGCCCGTAATTGACCAGCGTACCCATGAAGGCGGTATTTTTTCTATCGCCCAGCGGGACGTTTTTATCAAGAACGGTCGCGGCATTTTTTTGGACAGGCAGCGATTCGCCGGTGAGCGAGGCTTCTTCCACCCGCAAATTGACCGCCTCTAAAAGACGCAAGTCGGCGGGGATAAAATTCCCCGCCTCCAAAAAGACCACGTCTCCCGGCACAAGGTTATACGCGGGAACAGAAACGCGCTTGCCGTCCCGCAGAGTTTGCGCGTCTGGCGCGGCGAGTTTTTTCAACGCCGCCAACGCCTGTTCGGCGCGCTGCTCTTGCACAATTCCCAGCACGGCGTTGAGAACGACAATTGCCATAATTGCCGCCGCCTCTACATAATCTCCTAGCAGCGCGGAAATAACAGACGCAACCAAAAGCAGAATGACCACAAAGCTGTTAAGTTGCGCCCACAAAATTGCCAAAAAGCCGGGGCGCGGCGCTTCCTTCAATTGATTTGCGCCATAATGCGCCAAGCGCCGCTGCGCCTCCGCGCTGGATAAGCCATCCTCTTGCACTTCAAGGTGTTTTAATACCTCTTCATTAGAAAGCGCGTGCCATTCTTTTTCTTGAATTTCTTCGGACGCCATAGAAGACTCCTAAACTTAAGATATGTAAATTAAAACGAGACCATCACTTCTTGTGATGGTCTCGCCAACGTCTTACAACGCACAAGCCGCCGATGACTCTCGTCAATGGTATGACGACGACTTATCCCGCAACGCGGGGGCTACTCCCCAGACGAGGCAAGTCTATCACAGCGAAAAGAAATGTCAAGCAATTTTTTAGGGAAAGACGTTATAATCGCGTCAATTAAATATTAAACCTTCGGGGCAGGGTGACGCTTAAACAAAAAACAGCGAATTCCCGATTGGCGGTACAGCCCGCGAGCCGCAAGGCATGATTCGGCGCAAGTCCGAAGCCAACAGTATAGTCTGGATAGTAGAAGGTCAAACAGAACTCCCATCGTTCTGCGTTGGTACGCGCCCCCGAAAACTTTTTGTTTTCGGGCGTTTTTTTTCAACGCGCAACGCATGGTCGCTTAACGCCCCGTTGGCAATACATTTTGAAGAGCGTCTAAACTAGCTTTTCAAATTTTGCGAGGCGTTTTTTGTTTACACTCAAACGTTTTCTTTCACAAATTCCTTGGCTGGGGGTTCTCTCTCTGCTGGCAGGCTTGCTGGCATGGGAGCTAACCACGCGCCTCAGCGGGCTGCCGCGTTTTATTCTGCCTGCGCCGCGCCATGTGTGGGCAAGTTTTATCTCGTCCCTGACGGACGGCTCTCTTTTGTATCACGCCGCCATTACCTTAACGGAAATCATGCTGGGCTTGCTGACCGGCTCTGCCTTTGCCGCGCTAACAGGCTACGGGCTGGCAAAATCTCGGACGTTGGAGAAAATCTTCGCCCCGTATTTAGTGGCGAGTCAAGCCATTCCCATTGTTGCCATCGCGCCGCTGCTCGTCATCTGGCTGGGTGACGGCATCCTCTCCAAAACGGTCATTTGCGCGTTGATTGTTTTCTTCCCCGTGTTGGTGAATACGGTGATTGGCGTGCGCGCCACGCCGCCCGCCCTGTATGATTTAATGCGCTCGCTGCGCGCTACCCGCTGGCAGATTCTGCTCAAACTGGAAATTCCCGCCGCCCTGCCCATTCTGTTCGGCGGGCTGCGAATCGGCGCGACCCTTTCGGTCATTGGCGCAATTGTCGGCGAGTTAGTGGACGCGCAACAAGGATTGGGATATTTATTGCAGCTAGGCGATTTTCAATATGATACGGCGATGGTCTATGTGGCGGTCTTCATGTTGATTTTTCTCGCGCTGGCTTTGTACGGCGCCGTTACATGGATGGAAAAAAAGTTTGTAAGGTAACGTGTCAACGTGAGAACGTTAAAACGTTAGAACGTTGAAAGTCAAAAACAAAATATTTAAGGAGACAGCATGAAGAAATTGATTTGGTTCGGCATAGCGGTTGCGTTGTTATTAAGCGCCTGCGCGGGCAAAACGGATGCGGCAAATGCGCCGCGTCACATCAAATTGCCTATGGGCTACATTCCCAACATTCAATATGCGCCGTTCTATGTAACCGCAGATAAAGGTTACTTTGCGAAAGAAAATATTGAAGTTGAATTTGATTACTCCTTTGAGACGGACGGCGTGGCGCTAGTAGGCGCGGGCGAGCTGCCCTTTGCGGTTGCCTCCGGCGAGCAAGTTTTACTGGCGCGCGCGCAAGAACTGCCGGTGACGTATGTCTTTGCGTGGTATCAGCAATTCCCCATTTCGGTAGTCTCCGCGCCGGAGCTGAACATTCAAACGCCCGCCGATTTACGCGGAAAGCAGATTGGTTTGCCGGGTTTATTTGGCGCAAATTACATCGGCTTGCAGGCGTTACTCTTTTCTGCGGGTCTGACCGCCAAAGATGCAACGCTGGACGCGATTGGCTTCAATCAAGTGGAACTATACGCCAGCGGACAAAAGGATATTGTGGTCGGCTACTCGGCAAATGAACCGATTGTGTTGCGCGCGCAAAACTTCAACTTAAACGAATTGCGCGTGGCGGACTACGCTCAGCTGATAGCGAATGGCATTGTGACCAATGAGAAGACCGTTCAAAACGACCCTGAACTGGTTCGCGCCTTTGCGCGCGCTTTGGCGCATGGCATTGCCGATACGATTGCCGACCCAACCTCTGCGTATGAGATTAGCAAAAAATATGTGGAAAATTTAGATAAACAGGATAAAGCCGTGCAAATGCAGGTCTTGAATACTTCCATCGAATTTTGGCAAGCGGAAAAAATTGGCGCGTCTGACCCGCAAGCATGGAATAACATGAACGACTTACTGGTGAAGATGGGGCTGCTCGCCGCGCCCGTAGAAATTGACAAGGCGTTTACAAATCAATTTGTGCCGTAATTAGTCTTCTAGTCTTCTAGTCGGCTAGTCGGCTAGTCGGCTAGTCTTCTAGTCGGCTGGTCGGCTGGTCGGCGGAAAAGTCGTTTATGAAATCCACTCCAATTCTCAGCGTCAGCAACCTTAACTTAACCTTCCCCGATAACAACGGCGGGTTGCGCGTGTTGGCAGACCTCTCTTTTGAGGTTTGCCAACATGAGTTCATTTGCTTTCTTGGTCCATCTGGCGCGGGAAAAACCACGCTGCTGCGCGCGCTGGCGCAACTCATCCACCCCGACAGCGGCAAGATTCACTACGTTCATCATGCGCGCCCCAAAATTGGAATGGTTTTTCAACAGCCCAACTTAATGCCCTGGCGCACGGTGAAAGAAAACATTGCCCTGCCTTTGGAACTCGCCGCCATGGACGCGGAAAAAATTCAACGCAAAACGCAAGACATGGAAAGTTTAGTGGGTTTGCGCGGGTTTGAAGATTCCTACCCGCGAGAACTCTCCGGCGGCATGGCGCAGCGCGTGGCGCTCGCCCGCGCGCTGGTTCACAACCCCGATATTTTGCTGCTAGACGAACCCTTCGCCGCGCTAGACGCCATCACCCGCGAACGCATGTGGGGCGAGCTCTCGCGCATTTGGCAAGAAACGCAAAAGACCATCATCATGGTGACGCATTCCATTAATGAAGCGCTCCTCCTCGCCGACCGAGTGCTGGTCATTACGCAGCGCCCCGCGCAAATCAAATTAGATTTACAAGTGGAACTTTCCCGCCCGCGTCTGGATGATATTCGCTATACGCCGCGCTTTGGCAAACTGGCGCGCAAACTGCGCGAAGCCATTGGTTGATTCTGGTAAGATAACCGCATGAAGAAACAATTCCGCAACGGCTGGCTCATTTGGATGGGCGTGACCACGCTCATCTTCATTCAACTTGCCGCCATTTATCTCCGCAACGGCATGGCGGGCATTCAGCTTTTCATCCAACAATGGGCGCTATCTAATTTGACGGTGACGCTGGAAGCCACCGGCTACACATGGCTTGTCTTTGGCGCGCTGCTCTATTTGCTTTGGAAGGAAAAATTACACAAAAACAACGCCCTGCTGTGGGGCGGAATGTTCCTCATTGTCTTACTTTACATGAACATTCTGCGCGAGCGCTTTCGCTATGGCGATTATCAATATTATTTAGAAGCGGCAACCGCGCTCTACAACAACCAACCGCTGCCAGACACTTATTTATATCTTCCGCTGTGGGGAACGCTGCTGCAATTCATTGCGCCGCTCGGCGACCAAGGCATGTTAGCCATTTTGTGGACGGTGAACATCATGGCGCTCGGCGCGTTCTACGTTTTACTCGTCCGCGTGTTGGAGCGCTACGAATTTTCGCATCAATGGGCGGCGGGCATTGCCTTTGCCTTCCTGTTGATTAATACGCCGCTGCATCGCTCGCTGGGCTATGTACAAGTAAACTTGCTAACGATGACGCTCATTCTAAGCGCCATTCTATATTTTGAAAAACAAGCATTTCTCTCCGCGCTGACGCTGGCGCTGGCGGTTCACCTCAAAACCTCGCCCGCCGCGCTGCTGCCCGCCTTTTTGCTCGGAGCGTTACGCCCCAATCCCAACTTGGAAACAAAAAAAGAACAACCCCGCTGGGCGTGGGCGTTCTACTTTGCGCTGACTTTTATCCTCATTGCTCTCATCCCGCTGGCGCTAGAAGGAATCCAACCCTACCGCGACTACCTCGCCAACGTCCGCGCCCTCACGCGCATCACCGACACAAACTTTCACGACACCTCCTTTGATTCATTCTTCCGCTTCTTAAATCCATTTTTTGGAATTGGAATCGAAACCACGCGCAAAATTAGCCTTGCCGCCAAAGGGCTGCTCGCCGCCGCCGCACTCTACGCCATGACGCGCAACGTCCGCGCAAAAACCTTCTCCAACTCCGCGCCGCTCAACGCGCTGCCCGCGCTCTTCGTCTTGATGACGCTCGCCTCCCCCATCGTCTGGGATCATCACGGGTTGTTCGTCACGTTGGCGTTCCTGCCGCTCATTAAACGCATTCAAAACCCAACGCATTGGCTGGTCTTTGGCTTTGCCTACTTCCTGGAATTTATTCTGCCCTCGTTTGACTTCTTCCCTTGGTCTTACGGGCGCTTGCTTGCGCCGCTGCTGGCGCTATGGCTGATGAGCGTCATTCAACGCGAATGAAGCAAAAAATGAATCGCAACATGAAGCGAGATAATTTTTTCCCCGCGCTGCTGGCGCTGTGTTTACTTATTGGGCTGCTCACCTTCCGCGACTACGGCGAAAGTTGGGACGACCACTCCCTGCAAAAATACGCCGACTACTCGCTGCGAACCTACGCCACTTGGCGCGAGCAGGGGCAAATGCCCATCACCCCAAAAGACTTGGGCAATTACGGGCCCGCTTACGCCATGACCGTTGCGCTGCTCACGCGCGCATTCCACGCGCTGCCCATCCCCGCCTACGACCTGCGCCATCTCATTTACTTCCTCACGCATTTGCTCGGCGTGTGGGCGTTTTATCAATTAAGCAAACGCTGGCTCTCGCGCCGCGCCGCCCGCTATGCCGCCCTGCTTTATGTGGCGCAGCCGCTCCTTTGGGGTCACGCATTCATCAACCCAAAAGACACGCCCTTCCTCGCCTTCTTTATGTTGAGTTTACACTTTGGCTTGCGGATGATAGACCAGCTCGGCGAAAGCGATTTTTCTCGCCAAGCGCGCCCTGTTTCAGCGCGCCTACTGCTGACGGGCGGGCTGATAGCGCTGACGTTTTTTTATCTCGCCCCGCAATGGATTCACGCCAGCATCGAAGCGCTTGTCCGCGCCGCCGCCAACGACGAGACAAATCTCCTTGCGCTGCTCGCTTCTGACATTCGCTCCGCCGCGCCGCAAGTTTATATTCAACGTTATTTCACCTTTTTCTTATGGGGGCGTTCTTTATTTTTTATTTTATTTTTCGCGGTTTCTATTTTTCTTAACCGCCCCCTTCTCAAAATTTTATTTCCGGCGTTTTTACTGGGCTACGCAACCTCCATCCGTATCCTCGCTCCCTTTGCGGGGATATTGGTTGCGCTATACGCGCTCCGCAAATATGGCAAGGGCGCATTGCCCACATTGATTTCTTACGCGCTAATTGCGTTGGCGGGGATGTATATCACCTGGCCCTATTTATGGAGCGCGCCCCTCGCGCATTTTATAGAGAGCGCGCAGACCATGTCCAAATATCCGTGGTATGGCAAGGTCTTGTTCAACGGCGCGGAATATTCCGCTGACGCGCTGCCTTATTCCTATTTGCCCGTTTTATTGGCGGCGCAATTGACCGAGCCTGTTTGGTTTTTATTTTGTATCGGCGCGTTTGCGGCTTGGAAGAAAAATCGCGTCCTGCTGATTCTTTCCTCCCTGTGGTTTGCGATTCCGCTGGCGGGGTTCATTTTTACCCGCGCTAAACTTTACGATAACTTTCGCCAAATTTTATTCATTCTGCCGCCCATCTTTTTGCTGGCGGGGCTTGGGGCGGAGAATCTACTTGCCCGTTTGAAACTGCCCGCCCTTCGGTTTGGCGCGGCGGCGCTTCTACTTTTTCCGGGAATTTTGGCGGGTTTGGCGCTGCATCCGTATCAATATATTTATTACAACAGCCTCATTCCAAATTCAAACGGAAGGTTTGAGTTGGATTATTGGGCGACTTCGTATCGTGAGGCGATGTTGTATGTGAACGCCGTTGCGCCCGCAAATGTAAATGTGATGGTCGCGGGTCCCGGTCAAATTGCGGAGTTGTACGCGCGCGAAGATTTGCGCGTGCTTTCGGACGATGAGCCAGCGAGCGAGCCGTTTGCTTATGCCATCTTGACCACGCGCTATAATTTTGACGAGGAGCTATACCCAGCGGGCAAGGTCATTCGCGTCATTACGCGGGATGATTTGCCGCTGACGGTGATTAAGCAAATGCCTTAATCCGCGCTGTCGGCGCCGAGTTCGGGCAGGTCTTTTTCAATTTCTGCGGGGCTTTGACCGGCTTCCAATCTTTTGGTCATTTCGTTAAATTCAGGGGGCAGGTCTTCGCCCGCTTGTTCGCCCATCTTTCGCATGGCGCGGGCAAGCGCTTGCGGGTTGTCTTCCATGCCCGCTAGTGAATCTAATTCATCGGCGGCGGATTCAAAGCGGCTTTCCTCTGACTTGGCAATGCGGACTTTGGTTAAAAGGCGGCGGACGTTTTGGCTCTGGCAGTGCGGACAATGCACAGGCGTTTTTCCGTATTCGCTGTATAGGAGGAAGATTTCAAACGGTTTTTGACATTGATTGCAGGTAAAGTTGTAAGTAGGCATGGGGATATTTTAATCGCCTTTTTGGTACAATGTTTGCTATGACAAATTCCTTTGAATTAAACAAACCCAACCCGCTTTTAATTGTCATTTCTGGTCCTTCCGGCGTGGGCAAGGATTCGATTGTGAACCGCATGAAAGAACGCGGGCTGCCGTTTCATTTTGTCGTCACCGCCACCACGCGCGAGAAGCGCGCCAGCGAGGCCAACGGCAAAGATTATTGGTTTGTCTCCAAAGATGAGTTTGCGCGCATGATTGATGAAAACGAGCTCATTGAACACGCAATTGTATACGGCGATTACAAGGGCATTCCAAAATGGGAAGTGCGCGAAGCGCTGGCGAGCGGGCAAGATGTAATTATGCGAATTGACGTGCAAGGCGCGGAAACCGTGCGGGAGTTAGCGCCGAACGCGCTATTAATTTTCATCACCTGTGAAAGCGAAGACGAGTTGGAACGCCGCTTGCGCGCGCGCAAAACGGAAACGGACGATTCGCTTTCCTTGCGAATTGCCACCGCCCGCAAGGAGCTGCATCGCATTAAGGCGTTTGATTACGTCATTGTGAATAAAGATTTACAGTTGGATGACAGCGTGGATAAGGTGCGCGCCATTATTCAGGCGGCGCATTTGCAAGTGAAGCAGCGCGAGGTCAATTTATGAGCGAAGCCCCCCTGCCTGCGCCAGTGCAAGAAGTTCGTTTGGAACTGCCCGCGCGCGTTCCCAAAGTGACTTATGCTATTTTGGGGTTTACGGTTTTTGTGTATCTTTTGCAATTCATTCTACGCGGCTGGTTAGGATATAACGAAAACGGTCTGGATTTATTTGAGTTCTACGCGGCGCGTTCCAATGAAGCCATTCGCGCCGGTCAATTGTGGCGATTTATCACGCCAATTTTTTTACACGCCTCGCCCGCGCATATTTTTTTCAATATGTACGCGCTGCTCTCGATTGGCTCATTCATCGAGACGCAATTGGGACATGCGCGCTTTGCTTTGTTGTATTTTCTGAGCGGGTTTGCAGGGAACGTCTTTTCGTTCCTCTTGACGGATGGCTACTCCGTAGGCGCTTCCACCGCCGTCTTTGGATTGATTGCGGCGGAGGGAATTTTCTTCTACCAAAATCGAAAATTGTTTGGGGCGCAGGCGCGCAAGGCGTTGAGCAACGTGGGGTTTATTGTCGTCATCAATTTAGCCATTGGGTTATCGCCGGGCATTGATAATTGGGGGCATGTCGGCGGTCTGTTAGGCGGAGCCATGTTTGCGTGGTTTGCAAGCGCGCGCTGGCAAGTGACGGGGCTGCCGCCCGCGCTGCGACTGGAAGACCAGCGCGAACCGCAAGAGGTACTCACCGGCGCGGGGTTAACCGCCATTACGTTTGGGTTGCTGGCTTTGTGGGGCTTGTTACGATAAGAATAAAACAGCCCGAAGAAAATTTCTTCGGGCTGTTGATTTAACTCACATGCGCCAAGCGGGGGTCAAGCGCGTCTCGCAAGCCGTCTCCTAGCAAGTTGAACGCCAGCACGGTTATCATAATCATAAAACCAGGGTAGAAAACTAAATGCGGCGCGGTGAAGACCTGATTGCGTTCCGCGCCCAACATGGAACCCCATTCTGGCGTGGGCGGCTGCGCGCCTAAACCGAGAAAGGAAAGCGCGGCGGCGTCTAAAATGGCGGAGGCGATTCCCAAAGTTCCCTGCACAATCAGCGGGGTGAGCGCGTTGGGTAAAATCCGTTTGAAGAGAATCTCATAGGTGTTGCCGCCCAACGCGCGCGTAGCAGAGACGTAATCCATCTCGCGCACGGAAAGGACACTGGCGCGCACGACACGCGCATACGCGGGGATGGAAACAATGCCAATGGCTATCAGCGCGTTAATCAAACCCGGTCCTAGCACGGTGACAATGGCAATGGCAAGCAGCAGAGAGGGAAAAGCCAGCAACACATCCATAGCGCGCATGATGACGTTATCAACCCACCCGCCAAAGTAGCCGCCCAGCGCGCCTAAAACTGTCCCAACAACAATGGCAAAACTAACAGTCGCAAAGCCGATGATTAAACTCAAACGCGCGCCATAGAGAAGACGGCTAAACTCATCGCGGATGTTGCCATCTAGCCCCATAATGTGCTGAGGTTGGTCGGCGGGGCAGCCCAACAAGTGAATGCACGGTTCGGCGCGTTTTTTTGCGTACTCTTTGGGGTAGCCCTTTGTATCTAACATAGAGAGAGTCGGGCTGTAAGGCGCAGCCCACTCTGCGGTGAGAGCAATGAGAATTAAAACGGCAAGGATGATAATGCCCAAAATAGAGGATTTACGGCGAAGCAACCTGCGGCGCGTAATTTGCCATAGGCTGACAGAATCAAGCGAGAGGGCTTCAGCGTCTAACTTTTTAAGGGGAGCAGATTCAGCGGTCATGGCTAGTCCAGTCGAATGCGGGGGTCAAGGTAGGCGTAAGAAAAATCCACAAGCAGATTGAGCACAACAAAGAAGATGGCGATGACAACCGTAAAGCCCTGTACGATGCCGTAATCGCGCGCAGTGATGCCGTCATACATCATGCGCCCCACGCCGGATAGGTTGAAGACGGTTTCGGTCAGCACCGCGCCGCCCAGCAACCCGCCCAGTGATAACCCGGTAACGGTGGCTATGGGGAGCAGCGCGTTGCGAAACGCATGTTTCAAAACAACTTTTACGCGATTAAGACCTTTGGCGCGCGCCGTGCGGATGTAATCTTGCCCCAGCACTTCGAGCATGGAGGAGCGCGTCATGCGGGCGATGATTGCCATTGGAATTGTGCCAAGCGCAATGGCAGGGAGAAAAATATGCTGCGCCGCGTCTTTCAACACTTCCCAGTCTTGCGAAAGAACGGCGTTCAAGATGTTCATGCGGCTAATAAAATCGGCAAATGAAAATAAAAACGAGTCTGGCGTTAAATTCCACCCCCACACTTCAAAAAATGGAAGGGGGATAACCCCCGCGCTCAAACGCCCCGAGGGCGGCAATTGAAAGGGCGTATCTTTAAGCGTGAGGGAGAAAAAGTACGCGAGCATTAATCCCAACCAAAAGACGGGCATAGAAACACCCATATTTGCCCATAACATGGTTAGCACGTCAATCCATGAATTGTGACGGACGGCGGCAATGACGCCCAGCGGAATACCCACCAGAATACTAATGAGCAAGGAGACGAGGCTAAGTTCAAAGGTAATGGGCAGGCGCTCCATCAACAAGGCGGTGATGGGTTTGGAGTATCGAAAGGAAGAGCCAAAGTCGCCATGCGCAATTTCGTTGATATACACCCCAAATTGAACGAGGACGGGTTTGTCCAATCCGTGACGATGATTAAACTCGTCACAAACGACTTTGGTGGCTTTTTCGCCCAGCATGGCGCGACATGGGTCGCCGGGAATTAGGCGCGCCAAAGCAAAGGTCGCAAAGAGGATGCCAAATAATACGGGGATGCTCAGTACAAGTCGTCTAAAAATATAGGATGTCATATCAATTTTGGGGCAGCCCCCCGATGAATTATCGGGGGGCTGATTAAGCGAACAGAAAATTATTGGACGGGAGCGTTCAAGAACGTGCCGAAGAGACCGCTCCAATAGGAGAAGGCGCCCGTGTTGCCCTTGTGCAGGGGGTGCGCGGCGTCCCACTGTAAAGCGAGGGAGACCAAAACATCCATCGCGTCAAGGTCAGAGCCGTCATGGAATTTAACGCCCTGGCGCAGGTGGAAGGTCCACTCGGTCAGTTCGGCGTTGGCTTCGTAGGACTCAGCCAAAACAGGCTCAACTGCGGTGCCGGCGGTTTCGTAGCCCAACAGAGATTGGGTGACCTGCTCGCAAGCGCGCAGGGATTCGCCGTCAGTTTCATCCGCGCAGTAAAGCGAAATGGGTTCAGCGTTTTGCATCCAAACAAAGGTATCTGTGCCATTGCCCATGACAGAAAAATTCTCGTTGCCAAGCGGGCTGGCGTGCGGGTTGCCTTGGAGACCGGCTTTGTATGCCACAGCGGAGCCGCCGTGCGCCACAGGAATCATCGGCACATGCGTGCGGATGGCGTTGTTCGCGGCTTCGTAGAACGGAGCGCGGTCTGCGTCAGAGGCGAGTTGCGCGCCAGAAGCCAATGCGGAGGTAATGTCTTCAAACTTATTGCCAAACTGTTTGGACGAACCTTCGCCAAAGTGATAGCCAAGGAAGTTGGTTTGGTCAGGGTAGTCTGCGCTCCAGCCTAACAGGTGCAAGCCTTGCAATTGACCAGAGTCCGCCGCGTCCAAGAACGCGCCAGATTCCATTTCTTCAATCGCCGCTGTGATGTTCAAGTTTTCTTTCAACTGCGCCTGAATATCTTGCGCCACCACTGCCGGGTCGGGCAGGTAGCCGCGCACTACATTGCGGTAGTTCAACACAGTTTCAAAGCCATCGGGGTAACCGGCTTCGGCAAGCAACGCCTTAGCGGCGGCGGCATCGAAGGCGTACCAATCTTCACCCACGCAGCCATTGGGGATGGAGCAAGGCGTAAAGTGGGAGGCGACTTCGGAGCCAACGGGGTAGAAGTTATCTACAATGCGGGAGCGGTCAATGCCCATGGCAATGGCTTGGCGGACTTTTTCGTTCGCAAGCGGGTTGGCGGCATTGTCGAAGCCTTCCACTTGCGGGTTGTTGTTAAAGCCGATGTACATGATGTTCAAGGCTGGGCGCGGAACTATTCAGGTTAACCTAAGTTGCCTAACAGAAAGTTTCGCATTGTGAAAGAATCCGAGCAGCAAATCTGGTTTATGGCGTAATCGAGCAAAGCCACGATTCAACATGAAGCGAATGTCTTCTTTG
>Ga0172371_10004620_pt1 | contig 20739 bp, 23 predicted proteins | sample Lak12m_FD_114543 | JGI IMG/M metagenome (GOLD analysis project Ga0172371, IMG submission 114543) | Freshwater microbial communities from Kabuno Bay, South-Kivu, Congo - kab_022012_12m | ecosystem: Environmental > Aquatic > Freshwater > Lake | place: Democratic Republic of the Congo: South-Kivu... | reverse complement strand
GATCCTCAAATACGTACCCCGCTGGCTGGGGGTGGGCTTCTCCTTCATCGTCTTCCCGGTGCTGCTCTTCGCCGTGCCCTTCTTCTGGGGCCTCGTCACCCGCTGGCGCTGGGGACGCCTGACCCTCAACACCGTGGTGGGTCTTGGAGCCATAACCGCCCTCACCCTCACCCTCCTCGGCTTCCTGGGGTTCGAGTGAGCGGGGGGCGGGCGATGCGGACGCAGAACAAGTAAGGAGTCTGGACCATGGATATGGAGACCATCACCACGCTGACCGTGGTCGGCTTCGGCAACGTCGTCCTGATCTTCGTGATCGTCTGGATCATCCAGACGTGGCGCGAGGAGATCACGCGCAATTCCCGCAGCAAGGCCAAGACGGGGTCCAAGCCGCGGGCCTCCTAAAGTAGCTGCCTACGGGCTGTCGCGGACGACGACCGTCAGCGTGACACGCTCGCGGCCTTCAGGCCGGGCATCCACGGCGATGGTTGCGCGCAGAGGCCCTTGATCTTTGAAGGCTCCGCCCAGTGTCTCGTCGCCTCTTGGTACCGACCAGCCGCGCGCCGACAGGAAATGGGTGAGTCCTCCGACTTCAGTGCCGGTCTCGAGGCCGTCTCCGTTCTTCTTGACCTCGACGGTGCCGACCGCGATGTACTGCGCCGCCTCCGAACTGGAGAGCGCATCTGCCGTGCGCAACGCCGGGAGGCCTCCCGGCTGCCAGCCGTAACCGTCGTCGGCCAGACGATTCACGAGGGATGCGAAGTCATCCGCGATGACGCTCAGGGGTTCGCGGTACGCGGGTGTGGCTGCGTCGAGACCGGAGACCTTGACGTTGCCGACGTAGGTCACGTCGCGGGTGAACCACCAACCCAGCGAGAGCAGCAGCAAAGCGGCCGCCCCGATTCGGAAATAGAGACTCCAACGCCGGGGGAATCGCCGACCGAAGACCCGCCATGCGGAGGTATCCAGCCGGGGATCGGGATCGAACTCGGGCTCCGTCGCACCTGAACCCGGCTCATCGGGTCCGGCGGTCACGTCCCGCGCGATGTCGTTCGGCCGCGGGAGGAGGGATTCACCGCGAATGGTGCGGCTTGAGCAGGTAGCCTCCGAGTATTGACATCACGAACCCCAGTACGGTGTAGATGAGGAAATCTTTGAGTTGGACGTCCAAGAAGGCGAACGCGGCCTGAGACCAGAGGGCGATCGCGGCGATGATGAAGAGCAACCCTATGAAATTGGGGAAATCGAAGCGCGCACTCACTGTCCGGTCTCCTCTCGACTTCCTTTGAGTGGGGGTGGAAAGCCCCTGTTCGGATGCTATAGTAGCAAACTACTGACTGCTTGTGAAAAGTGTGCTTTGCTCGACGCTCGTTGCTAGGCTGGTCGGAGTCCGGATGGAGAGTGGCACCGCATCTCGCTGGGCGCCCACGGCGCCGGCTGTGTAGTGAGCGGGTTGAGGGGCCGTGACGGTAAGGAAGGCATGAAAGAGCCCACACCCCTGCGCTTTCGGGTCTATGACCGCAAAGGACGCGCAGTGCGCATCAAGAAGCGCTATCTTGTGTTGGTGGCGCTCGGTCTGGCAGCAGTGGTGAGTGCAGTGTTGTTCGTGCCTTTCTATGTCACGACCACACCCGGGTTCTGTTTCAACTGCCACATCATGGAGCCCTTCGTGAAGTCGTGGGAACACTCGTCTCACTCCAAATTCGGCTGTGACAAATGTCACGTCAAACCCGGCCTCATCAACCACGTGGTCAACTCCATGGTGGTGAGTCAGAACGTGTACCTCAACCTCCTTGGCCGCGCGAAGATGCCGGAACAGATCCGTTCCGCCACCAACGAGAACTGCACTCAGGCGGGCTGTCACACCACCAACCGAGTCGCGTCTACCTCGGGTGATCTCAAGATCCCTCACCGCGAACACGTCGAGATGCGTGGTCTGGAGTGCAAGGACTGTCACTTCAACGTGGTTCACACTCCGGAAGGCGGTACTCCTGTTCCGCCGATGGGAGTATGCGCCATGTGCCACGATGGGGAGACGGCGCCCAACACCTGCGACACATGTCACACGTCGCCGCCGTCGGCCGCCGAGGGCCACGAGGGCATCTCGGCGATGCTGGATCACGGTGCGGTCGCCAAAGGGCGCGAGAAGGACTGCTTCAAGTGTCACCACAGCGACACCAGTTTTTGCGCAAAGAGCGGCTGCCACGACCCGAGTGAGTTTCAGAAGCTCACCGACGAGCAGCGTCTGAAGGAAAGGTTCGGTGTGGAATGAGGTGGCCGCGTTTTCTACGCGTCTACGATGAGAGCGGGCGGGCGGTCCGCGTTAGGTATCGCTACCTGCTGCTGATGATCGCCGCATTCGCGTTCGTGGGTGTGGCGGCTATCTACCTGCCGGTGGCCATGACGTCGACCCCGAGTTTTTGCGCCAACTGCCACGTCATGCAGGAGCCCAAGGACCTTTGGGAAGAATCTACCCACGGCAATGTTAACTGCATCGCGTGTCACGTCGAACCGGGCTTCATCAAACAACTGGAGCACAAGGTGCTGTCGTACAAGGAGATCTACACCCAGATCTTCAAGGGCGCCGAGATGGCCCCGGATGTGAAGCGGCCCACCAACGCCAGCTGTCTGCAGTGCCACAACATCGATCGGGTGGTGTCCACAGGCGGAGACATCAAGATTCCCCACCGGCAGCATGTGGAGATGCAGGGTCTACAGTGCACCGACTGCCACTTTAATGTGGTGCACACGCGCAAAGGCACCCCGGGCGGGGCGCCTCCCATGGACGTGTGCTACATGTGCCACGACGGCGTCAAAGCTCCCAACGCCTGCACCACGTGCCACGTCAATCCGCCGGAGAAGACCGAGGCGCATCCTGCCGACGCCATCCAGAACCACGGGAAGTTGGCCCGGGAGCGCATCGAAGATTGCCGCCGGTGCCACAGCGAGCAGTCGAAGTTCTGCGAGAACTGCCACAGCACGCCGCCCGCCAGCCACCAAGAGGCTTCATGGAGATACACCCATCGCGTACAGGTGGAGGCCAACGGGAAAGAGACGTGCTTCGGGTGTCATGAAGAGGACTTCTGTCAGAAATGCCACGAGGTGCAGCATCCGCCCAACTGGGTGCAGACGCATCCCGAGTTCGCCCAGGGCGGCGGGGAACCGTGCAAGGTGTGTCATTCGCCGGCCTTCTGCGACCGCTGCCATGAGTCGCAGGGAGTGACCGCCGACTAGAGGAGGGACGGATCGGTGAGAGACGCCCGTAATTGTGCGCTGTGGTTCGCGAAAAAGTTCACGTTCTCCGTCCGATCGGTTTCCACAGGTGTGCTTCTGGGAGTGTTGTCGGCCCTCATCGTGCCTACGGTTGCCCTCGCGGCCACGACAACCACCTTTGTGGCGAACACCACGGCCACCCTGGTGCCCACTACCTCGTCCACCACGCCCTCGCTGGGTCGGCAAGAAGAGCAGGACGCGGCTGATCTCACCGACCGTTGTCTGACCTGTCATGCCGATCAGAATCTTGGCGCGGTCGACTCGGGCGGGGAGGCAAAAGACCTCTACATCGCTCCCCAGCCGTATAAAGATTCGGCCCACGGACTGCTGCCCTGCAACTCGTGTCACACGGGCTTCAGCCACGATCCCCACCAGATGGTCAGCAACGGCGAGTTTTTTGCACAGACCGCGAACGAGGCGTGCCGCAACTGCCACGATGATCAGTTCGAGATGTACAAGCAGAGCTACCACGGAGAGCTCACCAAGGGCGGTACCACCGACGGTAAGGGGGCACCCGTGTGCACCGACTGCCACGGTACCCACGCTATCCAGAAGGTCGACAGTCTGGAATACAAGCAGAGTATTCCTGACGTCTGCGGGCAATGTCACGGTGGCCGCGAGTCGACGTTCCTCGACACCTACCACGGCAAGGCCATCACATTGGGTAGGGAGGCGGCCGCCACCTGCGTGGACTGCCACGGTGACCATAGCATCCTTCCGGTCGGCAATCCGGAGTCGACACTCTCGTCGGCTAATGTCCTCGGGACCTGCCAGGAGTGTCACCCCGATGCGTCGCAGGGTTTCACGAGCTTCCTGGTGCACATCAAGCCGACTTCGACAAAGGCGCCGCTCGTCGTCTTCCTCGTGGCCTTCTTCTACCTCTCGCTGATCGTCGTGGTGTTCGCGTTCGGGGGCATCCACACGCTTCTCTATATCTATCGCGGGTTGAAGGACGGCTTGTACTTCGGTAAGGGAGGGAAGCACTGATGACCAACGGCACCGATGCCAGAGATGGTGTGCGCCTCGTCTATCATCGTTTCAGTGCGTTCCACCGCTTCAATCACTACCTGGTGATGGTGAGTTTCTTCGGTCTGGTCATGACCGGTCTGCCCTTGAAGTTCAAGACCAGTCACTGGTCGCAGGTAGCGATGGACGCCCTGGGTGGCGTCGCCACGGCCGGGTTCCTCCACCGGGTGTTCGCGGTTGTCAACATCACGTATTTCATCCTCGAGGGCGGCTACATGCTGTACTACGTGGCCGCGCGCAAGGGCCCGATCTTTCACGAGGATTCCATTGTCCCGGGAAAGAAGGACTGGGTGGACATGAAGGGCATGTTCCGGTGGTTCCTGGGCAAGGGGCCCAAGCCTCCGCTGAGCCGTTTCACCTACTGGGAGAAATTCGACTACTGGGCGCTGTTTGCGGGCACGGTGCTTATCGGGGGATCGGGGCTGATGATGTGGTTCCCGGAGGCGACCACGCGCATACTTCCCGGCGTGGCCTTAAACGTGGCGCTTGTGTTGCACTCGAACGAAGCGTTCCTCGCCACGGGTGTCATATTCATATTCGTTCACTTCTTCTCCGCTCACGGGCGGCCCGAGTCTTTCCCTGCCGACCAGGTGATCTTCTCCGGCTATATCCCGGTGGAGCACTACATCCATGAGCGGCCTGCTGAGTATCAGAACCGGTTGAAGGCGGGCACTCTCGACCAAGTCGTACGGCCCGCTCCCTCGGCTGCGAAGCGGCGCTTGTTCGGTTGGGTCACCGCGATCGTGACCGTGTTCGCGTTCTGTGTGGCCGCGTATACCCTGCTGTTGATCCTGTGGCCTCTCTTCTTCTCGTAGAGAGTGGCCCCGTTCCCGTGCGGCGCGAGGCGATATGTGGAGGCGAAACGGAAGACATGACGAAACGTCGGATCGAGGCTGCGGGCAAGGGGGGCGAGATGTCGCTCGAGGAACGAGGCGGTGGCGGATGGGCTTCTCGGATCGCGGTGAGGCCCACCAGGACTATCGTCGCGCTGATGGCCTGCGCCCTCGTGGCGTTGTTCGCCTGGGGCGCTCCGGCCTCGGCGGCCGACGTCGAAGGGTGTCTGATATGTCACAGTGACCCCGACTTCACCAACCCGACGCCCGCCGACGGTGAGCCGACCTCTCTCTACGTCGACTCGAAGAAGTTCGCGGCATCGGTGCACGCTGAACTACCCTGCTCCAGCTGTCACAAAGGGTTTGTGAACACCATCCCCGCGCATCAGCAGGATCCCACGAAAGACTACAAGGAAGTGGCCATCGAGGCCTGCGAGACGTGCCATCCCGACGCCTTCGCCGCCTATCAGACATCGAGTCACGCCAAGTTGTTCTATCAGGACCAGGCCGCCCCCATCTGCATCTCGTGTCACGGATCGCACGAGATACGCAAGGTTCGTCTGGGGGCAGAGTCCGCCGATTTCAAGATGAGCATGGCGCGCGACTCGTGTGGACGGTGCCACAAGGACAAATTCGAGAAGGCCAGCCACGAGTTGCACTTCAAAGCGCTTTCGCTGGGCTACGAGCGGGCCGCCACGTGCTTCGACTGCCATGGGTTCCACGACAACCTCTCCTTGAAGTCGGGAGAAGAGCAGACAGTCGAACAGTGTCGTCAATGTCATCCCGGAGCGACTGCCGGTTTCACCTATTTCCAGATGCACCTCGACCCCGGATTCGAGAACGCATTCTGGGGCGTACGTGCCGTCTATCTGTTCTTCTCGACCCTGTTGATCGTGGTCCTCGTCACGGGCATCGCGTATACGACGGTGCACCTCCAGAAGGAGACCCGCACCATCCTGGGTGTCGCGGGGCGAGGCGTCGGCCGTCTCTTCGGCTTCATCCGTGCGCTGGAAGAGGAGACCGTCCGCACGCACGAGGAGGACGACGACAAGGCGCATCAGCGGCCGCCGGACGCCACGGCCGGTCCCGATGACGAACACACGGACCGCGGGGGGGTGGCATAGATGGCCGCCGGCAGCGGCTACTACGTACGTTTCAACGTCTATCACCGCATCAGCCACTTTGTGATGATGACTACGTTCATCGGCTGCACCCTCACAGGCCCGCCGCTGAAGTACAGCTACGACTTCTGGGCCCAGTCGATGATGAGTTTCTGGGGTGGCGTGCATAACGCCGGACTCGTGCATCGGGTCATGGCTGCTTTCATGGTGGCCGATTTCGCGGTGCACGCCCTGTATCTCGCATACTGGGTCCTCATAAAGAAAGCCAGGATCTTCGGACCGGACTCGATCTTCTTCCGCAAGAAGGATCTGGTAGATCTGATCGGTATGGTCAAGTGGTTCTTCGATCGGGGCGACAGGCCTCGGTTCGAGCGCTTCTCGTTCTGGGAGAAGTTCGACTGGTTCGCGGTATTCTGGGGCATCGCGATGATCGGCACTTCCGGGTTCGCGTTGTGGTTCCCCACGGTCACCGGTCAATTGGTTTCGGGCATCTTCCTCAACGTCGCCCGCATCATCCACGGTGACGAAGCCATTCTGGCCATCGGTTGGATCTTGTTCGTTCACCTGTACAACTCGCACCTGCGCATGAACGTCTTCCCGATGGATCCGGTGATCTTCACGGGACGCGTCCCCATCGAGCACCTGAAGCACGACAAAGCCGCCTGGTACGATCGTCTTGTCCGCGAGGGCAAGATCAAGCCGGAGTAACGCTGTGGCTCGTGCACATCGAAGAGCCGGGACGGCAGACCGCCTGATCGCCGTGGTGGCGTGTGCGGCCGCGGTGCTCGTGGCCCTGTTGGTTCTGGGCCTCGGCGGCTGCGGGTCCACTGCCGAGCCCCCCACCACGCAGAGTCTCGGGGAGGCGATCACCGCCGAGAATCAGGCGGAGGAGGCGGCGGCCACAGGAGAAACGGCGACACCGGTCGCCGACGGCTCCGCACCGTCACCGGACAACCCGGGTTCGTTCATCTCACTGTGCGCCAACTGTCATGATTCCCTCGACAGCGAGCTCGACTGGCGTACTGAACGGAAACTCGTGTTCAAGCACGCGCCGCACTTCGCGAAAGGTATCCGATGCTCGGCCTGTCACAAGGAGTTCCCGCACAAGCCGGGCAAGATCCTTCACGTATCCGTCGAGACCTGTTTCGAATGCCACGGTACGGTGCACGGCAACCAAGGCGTGCTGGCGCCCACGTCGTGCAGCACCTGCCACACTCCCGATATCGCGACGTCCACGGCCGACCATGATCAATCGACATGGCTCATGCAAGAAGGCCCGGGGCTGGCGCGTCACGCACGCATGGCCACAGAGCGGCGGCTGTACTGCAAGATGTGTCACGAAGGATCTTTCTGCGACAGTTGCCACAAGGTGCAGATGCCGCATCCGGAGGGGTGGATGCCCAGTGGCCACGGCGCCGAGGCCGCGACGAACAAGGGCGCGTGCATCATGTGTCACGAGTCCGTAGACTTCTGCAACGATTGTCACCACACCGATTTTCCGAAGCTTGACAGTTGGCAGACCGAGCACAAGCAGGTCGTCAACCAGGCAGGGGCGGAGCCGTGCTTCAAGTGCCACACGGAACCCGAGCTGTTCTGCTCGGAATGCCACGTCCAGACGGGCAGAGGACGGGGGACTCTTGGGGGGTGACAGACGTCACGGCTCGAGGGAAGGAGACCACATCGTGCACCGATGTCGGCGCGCTGCTCACGGTTTGAAGGTGGCAGGACCGGCCCTGATCGTCGTGGCCCTGCTGCTGATAGGTTGTGGCGGCGGTGGTGGCGGGGGTGCCGCTACGACGACCACGACCAGCGAGAAGGTCGTGATCCCGATCTCCAACGACGCATGTCTCTCCTGTCATGCCGAGTTCCTCGCCACGACTAAGGGCGAGGATCCCAAGGAGTTCTCGCATGATCTTCACCTTGGGCAGCGCATCGCGTGCTCCACCTGTCACCAGACGGTAGGTCACGGGGGGATGCCGACACCGCCGCAACAGGTATGTGACGACTGCCACGGCATCGCCATGCCCCACCCTGAGGACTTCGGTACCGCGCATGGAGAGCAGGTGGTCGAGCAGGGTGGCGAGGTGTGCGCCCGCTGTCACAACGTCTACCTGCATTGCCAGGAGTGTCACGGCCTGCAGATGCCTCATCCGGAGCAATGGACGCAGAAGCACGGCTCGATCGCCTATCCTCAGATGCAGGTGTGTGTCCGGTGTCACGAGAAGTCCTTCTGTCTGACGTGTCACCCGGTGGAGATGCCCCACCCGAAGGAGTGGACGAGCACGCATGGCCCAACGGTAGTGGCCAAGGGCTCCGCCGTGTGCACGAACTGTCATGAACCCGAACTCTGTACGAGTTGTCACGGCATGCCCATGCCTCACCCGGCCGATTGGGGCACGGACCACGCGGTGGTCGCCAAGGAAAAGCCCGGAGAGTGCAGCCTGTGCCACGTCCAGGAGGACTGTGACACGTGCCACCAGATCCACCAGACCCATGGGAAGGGAGGTGGACAATGACGCGCCGCCGGCCTGCCATCCTCATCGGGATCGGAGTGCTGGTCCTGGTGATCGTAGTGGCACTTGCCTTCGCTCTGGTGTCGGTGTTGAACGGGGAGGATGGTGAAGTCGCTTCGGACACCACGGCCTCCTCGGCCGAGGGTTCGTCGAATGAACTGGCCGTCGGTACGCCGGGCGGGGAATCTGTAGAGGGCGCGCCGACGCAGATCTCGGGAGAGCCGTTCCGTACCTGCGAGGCGTGTCATCCGGACTACCTCAGCAAGCCCGACCCGAGCGGCGACCTCGTGTTCTCGCACAAAACGCATATCGATAACGGCGTCCAGTGTTCAACGTGTCACGTCCCTCCACTGGGTCACTTCGACACCCCCGCGCCCATGATGATGACGTGCCTCTCGTGTCACGAAGGTGAGACTGCTCCGAACGACTGCAAGAACTGCCATCGAAAGATCGAGGAGATCGCACCGGGCCTGGGCGAGCCGGCGGTGCACTTGGAACCCGACGCGAAGACCCGCAAGAGCTGTGCAAAGTGCCATGACGTCAAGGTGTGGTGCGAGAAATGTCACGGTGTCGAGATGCCGCACCCGGCGGCCTGGCGCCGGCAGCACGGCGGCATCGCGCTGGAGCAGTCCGAGGTGTGCGTCAAGTGTCATCAGTCCACGGATAAGACCTTCTGCATCAGATGTCACGGTGTCGAGATGCCGCACCCGGCCTACTGGTATTCCAGTCACGGCGACATCGCTCGAGCGAACCAGGAAGCCTGCTTCCGCTGTCACACGCAGGGCGCGGAGTTTTGCAACCAGTGCCACCACGCCGGATTCTCGCCCACACCACGGTGGGCGGGTTCGCAGCACGGTCAGGTGGTCGGCGCTAAGGGAGACGGCACGTGTCTCGCCTGCCACGAGCAGGACTTCTGTACGACGTGCCATGCGAAGAAGGGAATCTGAGCGCTTGCGTCCCCTCGCCCGATAGTGGAGAATGGGCGTCGATCGTGACGATAACCATACGGAGACGGAAGGAGGTGAATCTATGATCATAACCAAGGAAACAGCAGCGGTCCTTCTACTCCTGGCGGCCGTCTTGGTCGTCGGAGTGCTGGCTCTGGGTGGGTGTCAGTCGGCCGATGAGTCCACTACCACTTCCGCCTCCGACACGACCGCAAGCGGAGTGACGACTACGACCGCCGGTACTGGGGAGACCACCACCACTGCGGGAACGGGGAGCACCGATACCACGGCTCCCGGCAGCACCCCGACCACCGGGGGCCCCGAGTCAGTGGCGCCGGTGTCTGAGCAGTTCAAGATCTGCACCGACTGTCACTCCAACTTCAATGCCTTCCTGGCGGGCCAGAAAGTGCTGACGAACAATTTCAGCCACGCGGTCCACCTGAACCAAGGTATCAAGTGCGAGGACTGCCACGTGGTTCCTACGCACCAGCCCGACAAGATCGCCAAGCCGTCGATGCAGAAGTGCTTCGACTGCCACAGCCAGGAGGCCGGCGCTGCTGCGCCGGGGGCGTGCTCTGTCTGCCACCCGCCCGATTTCCCGCTGGTGCCGGCAAATCACTCGGTTGCAGGCTGGTTGCCGCTGGCTGATGCCTCCGGCGTCAAGACGGTCTCGGCAAAGCACGCCGACGCCGCGCAAAAGGACGTCACGTACTGCCAGATGTGCCACGCGGACTCGTTCTGCCTGTCCTGCCACAAGACGCCGATGCCGCACTCAGCCGATTGGGTGCAGGTGCATCCGCAGTCAGTGGAGAAACTGGGAGAAGCGGCCTGCGAGCAGTGCCACCCTGACCAGTGGTTGTGCAACGACTGCCACCACAAGGGTTACAAGAACGACGGCACAGGTTGGAAGGCGCAGCATCCGCCCATCGTGAAGAGCGAGGGCACCGCTCCCTGTTTCGAGTGCCATAATCCGCTCACGTGCGCGCATTGCCACATCACAGGTGAACTCAACATGAACCTGGAGCCCACCGGCTGATCCGGCGAATGCGGTTTGCCTCAGGAACGACTGCGGGGGCGGTCGGGACGATTGGTCCCGACCGCCCCCGCACATGTTTTCGTACCAGATGGAACGGTCGGCAACGGCCGCTCTGGGTGGCCCTGAGCTATGCGTTCCCCGATTGAGGAAGACCTGCCGGGCGATGCTGTTTTGCCTGGTACAGGGTCGCGTCGGCGATCTGGAGCAGCTCTTCGCTCTCCCGACCGTCCTCGGGGCACGCGGAGTAGCCTGCACTGACGCGCAGAGCGATGAGGGCGTTGCCCGCCTTGAGCTTTGTCTTGTGAAGCGACTCTGCTATGCGCCTTCCCACCGTCTCCACCATCTTCTTGTCGGTCTCGGGCATCAGCACGACGAACTCGTCCCCTCCATACCGGCACGGGATGTCGACGTCGCGGACATTCATCTTCAGCAGAGTAGAGAAGTGACGGATCGCGGCGTCCCCGGCGGGGTGTCCGTGGGTATCATTAACCGATTTAAGACTATCCAGGTCGAGCATCAGCACTGCGAAGGGATGATGGTAGCGTTTGAACATCTCCACGTGTCGGTCGAGTTCCTGCACGAGGAAGCGCCTGTTGTAGAGACCGGTAAGGGAGTCGGTGTGAGCCAGCCGATCGAGTTCGTTGTTCGAGCGCAGGAAGTATGCCTCGGTCGAGGCGGTTGTGATGCCATGGAGGGCGCGGCGGAGCCGGACCACCATCTCGAGGAGGTCGCGATCTTCCTTCCGCAGCGCTTCTACCAGGAGTTCCCATATGGAACTCTCCAGTGCGAGCAGGCTTTGGGACAGAGAGATAAGCTCCCCTCTGCTGCCGTTGCCGATGGCTCCCAGTTCGGCGGCACGCACGTAGTAGCGTCCACCGGGCTGGAACTCGCGGATCATGCCGCCATCCCGCATCACGGCTGCGATACCTTCCACAAGCTCGACCGAGATGCGGATGCTCTCCTGCGTAGGGAAGGCCTCAAGGGTGGTAAGGTCGTCGATCTGGAAGATCAGCCGACCGAGCCAAGCCTTGGTGATGTCGAGCTTATGGCTCTCGAGAACGGTCTCTGCCTTGTCGAACAGAGGCCTCTGCACTCCTAATTGCTCTTCCGAATCGCGCGGCGGACCGATCGACAATGGTGGCTCACTTCACCCGAGGTGCAATTATTGCTCTATGTCACTATATGCGAAGAGACCTATCGGATGCAACACTTCATGTCACGTTACGGCTGCGTGGTGAAGCACGGGAGGAATCATGCGCGTTCTGCATGTGAATAAACGCTATCCGCCTCACATAGGCGGCATCGAGCGTCACGTGCAGGAGCTGGCACGGGCAGAGGCTCAGCGGCCCGGGCTCGACGTGGAGGTGGTCGTGGTGGCCGAGGGCGCTGCCCGCGACGAGTGCGACGAGGGTGTGCAGGTGCACCGCGTGCCCGGCCGGGGCACGGTCGCATCCAATCCTCTGTCGCCGGCGCTTCATCGGTTCTTGGCCGACTCGGCACGATCGGGTTGTCACGATGTGTGGCATTTCCACTATCCGTTCCCGAGCGGGGAGTTCTCCCTGGTGTCCCGAGCGATCCGTTCGGGCCATCGACCGAAGGCCGTGTGCACGTACCACAGTGACATGGTAGCCACGTCGACGGCCAAGCGCGCATTGTCGACACCCTACGCCGGGCTCACGCGCAGCTTCTTGCGCCACGTCGACGCGGTGATGGTCGCCTCGCCTCAGTTAGCAGGGAACTCGCGGTTTCTTGCCGGCGTGTGCGACAAGATACATGTTGTACCGTTCGGAATCGACGCGGCTCCGTTCGAACGGACAGCTGAGGGAGAGGTCGTGGCCGCGCGGCTGCGGTGGAGCTATGGCACCCCGCTGACACTGTTCGTCGGGCGGTTGGTGCCGTACAAAGGGGCCGATGTGTTGCTGAAAGCGATGCCGCATGTGCCCGGCTCGCTCGTGATCGTGGGCGACGGCCCGCTACGGCCCGGCTTGGAGGCACTGGCCGCGCGGTTGGGTGTCCAGGGACGCGTGCACTTTGTCGGCTCGGCATCGCAAGACGATCTCGTCGCACTCTTTCATGCCGCCGACGTATTGGCCTTGCCGTCGGTGACTGCGAACGAGGCATTCGGTCTGGTGCAACTTGAGGCACACGCGTGCGGCGTGCCTGTGGTGAGCACGTCACTACCGACCGGAGTTCCCTTTGCCAACCTCCACGGTGTCACCGGGCTGGTGGTTACGCCGGGGGATCCGGTGGAGTTCGCGGCGGCCCTCGGCCTGCTGCTGGAGGACGAGGCGCTGCGCGCCGAGTTTGGGAGGAGGGCCCGCGCCCGGCTCTTGGCGGAGTTCACTCTGGGCAGGATGGTCGACGACGTTCTAGCCGTGTACCAGAAGGTTGTCGGTACCTGACGACCCTGCCGCAGCCCGCCTGCGTGGTCCCGCGTTCCTAAGGCAGAGACGGTCTTCTGCCGATGAACCCAGAACGAACTATGGGTGAATCGCGCACGTCCGCTTCGGGACCGTGCGAAGGAGGGCCAGGTCGATGCCGGCATACGGCTCGCTGGCCACCATCGGGGTGGCCGAACTGCTCCAGATCGCGGCGTTGTTCCGCAAGATGGGATCGATCCGCCTGCTCCTCCCCGGGGGGCGGATCATCACCGTGTACGTGCAGGATGGCAGTCTGAGCGGCCTCACCGACACCGGCCGCGTGTGGCAACTCGGGGATCTGCTGGGCCGTCTGGGCCGTTTGTCGGAACTCGACACCCAACGTCTTGTGACCGATGCGAAGGTCAGAGGCAAACGCTTGGGGCAGTTGCTGCTGGACGAGGGATACGTATCGCGGGGTGAGATGGAGGACGTCCTGCGACGGTTGATCATGCAGTCGCTCCTCTTTGCCGTCGAGAACGAGGAGTCGGGGGAGTTCGAGTTCACGTTGGGGGCCGTTTCGCAGACATCGGTCCAATTCCCCATCACCGACTTCTTGATGGAGATCATCTCCTCCGTCGACGGCTATCGTCACCTGGTCGATATCCTAGGTCCAGGAGAAGGGGGCTTGGCGCTGGAGCCGGGGATCGACCTCAGCGTCGCCACTGACGCATTGCCGTACCGACAGGTCCAGGTGCTTGCCCACGTGGATGGCGACAAGACCCCCATGGATATCGCGGCCACGTCGCCGCTCTCGCCCACCGAGACTCTGCACATCCTTGGCCGCTTGGCAGAGGCGGGCATCGTGATCTGGCGGAATCGCGCGCACGAGCATCCTCTGGCCCAGGTCGTGCCGTTGTCTCGGCCGAAACCCGTTACGGAACCCGCGCTCGTGGAGCCCGATGATTCCGACTCCGTGGGTGACCGTCTGACGCCTGGGAGCTTCTGGTAGAATCGGAAGCGTAAACCGGCAGATTTAGATCAGGCACCGCGAAGGGCAAGGAGCGGCGTGCGGATAGGGTTCGACGCTCGGACCATCGACTGGGGCGGCGTAGGCACGTACAGCCGCAATCTGTTGCTTCAGTTCGCCCGCTCTTCGGAGGAGTTCGTAGTCTTCTGTCAGGATCAGAAGCGTGACCTCGTGCCTGACGCGCCCAACTTCACGTTCGTGTCGGCCAACGTCCACCCGCATTCCCGCTCGGGCCGCGCCGTCTTTGCCCGCATCGTCGAGCAGGCGGGTGTCGAGTTACTCCACGTCCCCAGCCACCGGGCGCCGACACCGGTAGGGGTGCCGTTGGTGGCCACCATACATGACGTGATCCCCCTGTTGTATCCCCGGAGCGTGCGCAACCCCATCGAACGTCTGCGATACCGGCGCCAGCTTGAGCGCACGTTGACCGAAGCCCGTTGTCTCATCACCGTGTCGCAGATCTCTCTGTCCACTTTGAGCGCCTATGCCGGAGTGGATCCCGCCCGCGTACGGGTGATTCACAATGGCGTGTCGAGTCAGTTCCACCCCGTCGACGACCCGGCGATACTCGAAGCGGCCCGTCGTCGATATGGTCTGCCCGAGCACTACGCGTTCTGGATAGGCGAGTTTCGGCCCAACAAGAATCTGGAGTTTCTGCTCGCCGCCTGGACTCCCGTCCTGCAGCGTCTTGGCCGATCCCTGTCTCTGGTGCTTGCAGGAACGCAGGGCGAGGACTTCCGGAGTGTACAGCGCCAAGTTGCGCGTCGTCCGCTGGAGGGGCGTGTTCTCTTCCCCGGTTTCATCCGGGATGCCGACCTGGCCGCTGTCTACTCTTCGGCGGACGTGTTCGTGTTTCCGTCGCTCTACGAGGGTTTTGGTCTGCCTCCTCTCGAGGCGATGGCCTGCGGTACCCCGTGCGTCGTGTCGAACTCTTCGGCGCTCCCCGAAGTGACCGGTCGTGCCGCCATGATGTTCAATCCCACCTCGGTAGAGCAGTTCGTCGATTGCGTGGGGCGTGTGTTCGAGGAGCCGGATCTGCACGACAAGCTACGCCGGGAGGGTCTCCGTCAGTCGTCACTCTTCAGCTGGGAGAAGTCGGCGCAGGAGACGCTCGAAGTCTACCGGCGTGTCCTCGAGTGAGTCGTCGCACCTGGACTCTGCTCAATCTGGGTGCCGACGCCCTCGCCGTCAACATCGGTATAGTCCTCGCCTTCGTGCTGCGTTTCGGCTGGCCCATTCCGGCCTTCAACTTCGCCGCGTACCAGCGCATGGCGGTGCCGTTCACCATCGGTCAGCTGGTCATCTTCTTCCTGGTGGGACTGTACGATCCCACTGCCGAGCGCTCGGGACCCGAGTCTCTCGGCACGATAATCAGGGGACTTCTCCTGGGTGTGTTGGTCCTCGTCGGACTGAGCTTCTTCCTGCGTGCGTTCAGCTTTCCGCGGAGCGTGGTGGCCGTCGCATTCCTGGCGCAGGTGATTCTGTTGTGGGCATGGCGTCGGGCGGCCGCACGATTGCTACACGTACAGTGGCCGGCCCGAAAGGTCATCGTGGTCGGTTCGGGAGACGACGTCGGCCTTGTGACCGACCGCATCCGAGCGGCGGAGCGTTGGGGCTATCATGTGGCAGGCGTGGTGGTGGAGCGACCGGATGACCTGACGGCCCAGTACAGCGAGGCGGTGGTCGTGGGCCTTCCCGAGCTCCCTCGGCTGATCGACGAGGAGCAACCCGACCAGGTGATCGTGGCGACGCCCGCCAGGCACCGTCGCATCATGGAGGAGATATCGCTCAGCCCGCGCTTTCGCGGGGAGATCTTCGTGGTCCCACAGTTGTACGAGATGCATCTCGGGGAACTTGACTTCTCCCTGCTCGGCGACCTGCCTCTGCTGCGCATGACCCGGCCCTCGCGCCCCGAGTGGCGTCAAGGGTTCAAGGTGCTGACGGAACGGGTGCTCGCGATCGTCCTTCTCATCCTGCTCTCTCCGCTGATCGGGGTGGTCGCTCTCGCGGTCTTGGCGCTCTCCGGGCGCCCCATTCTCTATCGGCAGACTCGGCTCGGTCTACGCCGGTGGCCGTTCACCGTCTACAAGTTCCGGACGATGCGCCCAGATGCTGAGGCCTCGGGAGCGGTGTTCGCCGAAGAGGATGATCCTCGGGTCACGGGGATCGGGCGCTATCTCCGGGCTTCTCGTTTCGACGAAGTACCGCAGTTCTACAATGTGGCTCGAGGCGATATGAGTTTCGTCGGTCCTCGCCCGGAACGGCCCGAGTTCGTTGAGGGGTTCCTCGAGAGTGAGCCTTTGTATGCCGAGCGCTTCCAGGTGCGGCCCGGCATCACCGGCCTCGCACAGGTGAGTGGGTCGTACGCGACCACGGCGCCCGTCAAGCTGCGCTTCGACCTTATGTATGTGTTCCACCAGTCGCTGGCCCTCGATCTTCGCATCGTGCTGCGGACGGTGCAGGTGGTGCTGACCGGTAAAGGGGCGCGTTGAAATCGAGACGTCTGCACCTCGAGGCGGCCATCGTGCTTGCCGCGGTGCTGGTGGCCCTGCTGGTCGTTCTCGCCACCCGCGACCGGAGGGCGGGTGATCCCGCGACGACGGACAAGCAGGTAGCAGAGACGGCCACGCACATGCCGGTATGGCAGGAGGCTGTCGGCGAGGTAGGCACCGGGCCGTTCCGCCCCCGAGGAGGCGTCATGGTCGACGGGATCGCCTACTTCGCAGACAGTGAGGGAGCGCGTCTTCTCGTTCTCGGGCCGACCGATCAGTCTTTCCGCAGTCTCCCCATTGCCCCCGACATCGCGGTGGGAGGGCTCGAGAGCCGGCCTCAGCCGACCGATGTCGCCCTGGCGTCCGACGGCACCTTGCTTGTGCCCGACCGTGCGAATGCCGTTGTGTGGCGAGTGGCGCGCGATGGTTCCCTGCTCGGTACCTTCGGGAACGTGCGGGAGGGAGACGCGCGCCTGTTCGATCAGCCGGTTGGAATCGGGGTGTCGGGTGATGAGGTCTATGTTACCGATATCGGGACCCAAGAGGTGCGGGTATTCTCCGCCGACGGCCGGCCCTTACGCTCATTCGGGGAACAGGGCTATCTCCCCGGCCGGTTCTCATATCCCAACGACGTTGCCCTCGATGGCCGAGGTCAGGTGTACGTTGCCGACAGCAACAACGGGCGTGTCCAGGTGTTCGACCACCAGGGTCAGTTTCTGGGCGAGATCAAAGGCCGCAAGGAGATCGGGGAGTTGGTCCTGCCGAGGAGTCTCGCCATCGACGAACTCGGCCGTCTGCATGTAGTCGACACATTCTCTCAATCGGTGCAGGTCTACGGAGCCGACGGCAGTCCTCTCGGCTCCTACGGCCGCGAGTCCGGGACTGACAAGAACTTGGCGCTCCCCGAGGGCATCGCACTGGCAGGCGGCTCCATCGTTGTAGCCGATGGCGGGAACCGGCGGCTGGTCAAGTACCAGTATCAGCCCGTGCGTCGCTAGATGACCCGGCGGCCTCCGGACTACTCGACGTTCAAGGAGAGTATGAGCAGTTGGTCGCTGCTCCGCGCTCTCTGGATCATCTCGTAGGTGACGATGTCTCCCTCTTCGGCGACCACTTCGCCTTCGACTCCTTCGATACGACGCAGCACGCGTTTCCCGATCAAGAAGTGCTGTGGCTGCGGCTCAAGGCTGCCGTCCGGCGTGGCTGAAGCCTCCGCATCCTCGGCCGAATGGTCGTCGACATCGGTCGCGGGCTCCGCCTCCACCGCAGGGGCGGGTTCGGTGGCAACCGCGGCTTCGGCTTCGGCGATGGCCGCCGGCTCAGATGGCGCTTCGGCTACCGGCAACGCTTCGGCGACGGCCGCCTCTTCGGCTGCGGGCTCCGCATCCGACAGAGGCCCTGTTTCGGCCTCAGACGGCGCTTCCGGTTCCGACGGCGCTTCGGGCACGGCCAGAACGCCCACGGCCCCCGGAACAGGGTCGCGGGCGAGGCGATCGAGCGAAGCGGCGTCGCGCTGCAGCTTGTGCAGATAGTCGTCGGCGACGACGACTATGTCCCGACCGAGCCTCAGCACAGCCGTGCTGGGCAGCACCGCGGTGTCCTTCGGATAGATCGACCGGTCGTCGGCGATGAACTCCATACCCACAACATTGCCCGAATCGGTGTCTACGAAGAAGTCGCCGATGGACCCCACCGTCTTCCCTGAGCGGGTGATGACCCTGGCGTCGCTTATGGTGATGTCCTTTGTCGCAAGGGCATCCAGATCGGGATCGGCGGTGATCGGAGCCAGAGCATCGGCGTCCGCGACGATGATGGCATCCGCGCCCACCGCTGAAGCTTCGCCGAACGGAAGCACTGAAGCCTCGAACAGGCCTAGGTCGATGAGGAATCCGGCAACCTTCATGGCCTTGTCATCGATGATCAGTCCGTCCACTTCACCGATGACTGACGCGTCGTCCAGCGCCACGATCTGCAGTCCCAGCAAGTCTGTATCGACGCGTGCCATGGTACTCAGTCCTCCTTGTCGGGACGGGTGCTCCCGTCGATGTCATTCGCTGTCCGGAGACCTATGGCGGGCCCCTCCTCCGTCGGGTCGTCGTCCGTCGATCGAGAGGGTGCTGTCTCGATCGGCACCGACCCCGTGGATCCTGTCTCTTCGGGCGAAGTCGTGGTGTGACCCAGGGCGGTAGACATGTCTGTCTCCAGGGGTTGGTCTATGAACAACCCGGGGTCGTCTGAGTCGGCCGGGAACTCCGGCGCGGCGGGGGGTGATTCCTCAGGCACCGATGGATTCTTGGCGAGCACGATCGAGAGCGCGATCAAGCAAAGACCGGCCACTATCAGGAGTCCGGCGATCGCCAGGACCACGCCGTTCATAGGCGAGTGTTACAGCTCATCGCCTGACGGGACCGCGCGGTTCTGGAAACCCGCTCTGACCATGACCAGTTCCGCCCCTATCCTGACGATGTCGGAAGCGGAAGTCACGATTACCGCGACCTTGTCGTCATCTTCCTCGACCAGTATTTCGACTCCTCTGATGACTCCGGTGGCCGGGTCGACAAAGAAGTCGCCGACGGCCCCCACCACGTCGCCCTTGTCCGTGATGGCGTACGAGTCACAGACCTCGACGTGGCGCTCGGCTACCTCACGGAGGGGGCCGTGTTCCGAGATGGGACGTACGACGGAACTCGACTCCACCATGACGGCGTCGTCGCCCACGCTCAGCAGGTCGGAGTATGCGGCGACCTTGGCTTCATGGATACCCAGGTCGATGATGAGTCCCACAACGGTGCCGATGGTCTCGTCGACGATCAGTCCATCGACCTCCCCGACTACCGTGGCGTCCTCCAGGCTCACCACCTCGAGGCCCAGAAAGTCCTTGTCTCTACGTGCCATGGGTGCTGTTCCTCCTTGGGCCGGTGGCGCGAGATGGTGCGCTGGTAGGACGCAATCTTAGCAAAACCGAGGTTGGTCCGTACGCGCAGGAGTGCCTCATGCGGGTCCGGCTGAACCCTCCACGCATCGTGGGCTGTTCGGCGCCCGCTTGTGAAGAGTTGAGCTTGTGAGATACTACGGCTGTGACCGTTGGATCAGCGATTTCTCGATTCCCGGCTTCGGGCGGTGCGAAGCGTGTGCGTGCCGCGGGCCGATCAACGAGGCGTGCAGATTGACGTCTAGGTGGCTCATTCTCGTCGTCGGAGTGATCCTCGTCGTGGCGGGCGGTGCCATCGTCGTCGCCGCGTTGGTGTCATCCAGCGGGGATCCGATCACGGTGGCGTCTGCCCCGAGTTCGACCTCCACGACCCTTCCGGCAATGCTTCCGGGAGTCTCCGAGCTGCAGGGGGGCGATCTGGAGGGCGCCCGAGCAGCGGTGACCGCTCATCTGGAGAAGAACCCCGACGACTCGCAGGCCTGGTACTTCTTGGCCCTTACGTATGAGCAAGAGAACGACATTCTCGGTGCGATAGGTGTCTACGAAGAGATCCTGAAGAATGATCCTCGCGACTTCGAGGCGCAGTTCCACATCGGCAGGCTTCAGCTCAAGAAGGACGACCTTGAGGCGGCGGCTGAGAGCTTCGCCAAGTCTCTGACACTGAACAGCGATTTCTCCGCGGCGCGAGTGGCGCTCGCCGAAGTCGAGGGGGATCTGGGCAACCTCGACAAGGCGATCAAGCTCTACTTCGAGGTCATTGAGATGAGACCGATGGGCGTACATCTCGACGCGATCAGGGTTCCGCTGGCGAAGCTACTCGCTGAAGTCGGGCAGCCCGAGAACGCCGCCATCCAGCTGAACAAGGCGCTGGCTGAGAATCCGGAGAACGTTGAGGCCAAGGCTTTGCTCGCGAAGGTGGAGGAGTCGGGGTCGACCTCGACGACCGTGGGGATGACGACATCGACGACCGGGGTGTGAATCGCCGCGTGGCAGTCACTCCCGCACGGAGCCTCTTTGATACGTCGGTCGGTGTTGCCCGCTGCCTGGGGCCTAACAGGATGCTGAAATATGACTTCTCGCGGCGGAGGTGCGCTGGGAACGCGCCAGACAAGGACGCAGGAAGCGCGAATAGCAGCGCTATGTGCGCGACCGAGGACGACGTATCGCGCCTCCCAGTGCGCT